>Ga0209550_10000032_pt1 | contig 91108 bp, 79 predicted proteins | sample LauGreSuBDMM15SN_2_FD_187567 | JGI IMG/M metagenome (GOLD analysis project Ga0209550, IMG submission 187567) | Freshwater lake microbial communities from Lake Michigan, USA - Su13.BD.MM15.SN (SPAdes) (version 5) | ecosystem: Environmental > Aquatic > Freshwater > Lake | place: Lake Michigan... | reverse complement strand
CGTCCTCGTCATCGTCCTCTCTTTTAAGTGGTAGCGATCAACCCGGATTATTTGGTGTAAGCTGGTACGTATGGGTAATTCTTATTTTTGTATTAGCTTTCTTGGGATTAAACATTTTTCAATATTTAGCAAAAGGAACTCAAGAGGTTTCGGATACATTTAAACCATTAGTAGAGGGGGTTTTAGCATTATTTGCGAACATATCTTCTATTTTTGTAGGAGTTACTGCCGCAGGGACTAAAACGATTGTAAGTGGAACCGCAAATGCAATTGATAGTGGATTAAGTAAAATCGAAAATAAAGCCGCTACGATTCAAGAAAAAACGAGCCCCTCTAGTTTAAAATCACAGTCGGCACAGCAAAGCACAGACAATACGATGGATAATAATACTTTGAATTCATCGTTAAACCGATCTCAGGCGGCATCGCAGTCGCAAAATGGTGATTATGAAGCAGATTCTGCAGGAAGTTCCATACAGGCTAGTTCTGGTAAAGCAGGATGGTGTTATATTGGGGAAGACCGGGGATTTCGTAGTTGCATGGAAATAGGTAAAAGTGATAAATGTATGTCAGGAGACATTTTCCCTAGTAACGAAATATGTGTGAACCCCAAATTGAGACCATAATTATTGTTTTAAAGAGTCAGTGATAGAGGTAGGGACGGGACTGGAAACGACGACACTTTAGTACGTATTTGATCGACGCACAAGTTAATCTTTTCTTTACCCCAATCTAAAGGATTTATTGGTTTATTCAACGATGTATAAGTATAACCGCCTTCAATTACAAATTCTTTTTTATAAATATCTATTAATATAACGTCTACCGTGCCTGCATCTATGCGCCCCGGAACTATTACGTCAATTTGCGAGTCGCTGATTACTGAAACGCGAATCGATTTTTTGTGACCGAACATTACAGAGATTATATTAGTTAAGGAGGTGCCTATAATAGTTATCTTTGTCGGGACAGATACGCAACCACTATTAGGAGTTATGTATGATATTATAGGCGTATACAAAACGATTATATCCGTGAAATATTTATTTACATTTTCTAACTGCATACCAGGCAAAATATAAGCAATGGCTGGAGACGCAATTTCTTCAAACGCACGATCTTGTATATATATTTTCTCGCTTTCAAATCGCACAGATGCTAAACGTACACACGAATTAAATGCATTTACGCCAATATAGGTAACATTTGCTGGGATATTAACTGATAACAATCGCGCACAATAACCAAATGCGCAATCGCCTATGCTTACAACACTTACTGGAATATTAATCGATGATAGATTAGAACAATAGGCAAAGGCGTTTTTTTCTATTCGTAAAAGACTATCCGGAATAGTAACGGTTGTCAAATTTGTACAACAAACAAAAGTATTCGCTTCGATGGTTTCAATGAGACCGCCGATATCAATCTTTTCTAAATATGAACAACAATTAAATGCGTTACTTCCTATAATACAAACACTATCTGGAATTGTAACGGTCTTTAATCTAGCACATGCACTAAATGCATAATTGCCTATACTGGTAACCCCAGACGGAATGACGACGGAAGTTATGTTGTTACAGTTTCTAAACGAATTATCGCTTATACTGGTAACCATATATAGTTGATCATTTATCGTAAACTCACTTAACAAAATTAGGTTTCCGGACACATCTTTACTAGTAATTACCTTTGCAGTTTCAATTTCATCTAGTAGCCCAGTACTACTATATGCATACTTTATATTATTAATGGGGTCAGTATAAATGGGCATAAAATATATAATAATATTAGACAATATTTTATAATACCCAAAATTTTTACGCACTGACCTGTTTTTTTTTAAATAAATATTCATTCATTCATTCATTCATTCATTCATTCTGTTAAACCACGATAGGTATCTTTGGTCTACACGCCGATACAAATCCCTTGTAATTTTGTGGCCATTTATTGCCACTGTTATTCATTGTTCTTCTCACGCGCGGATAATATGTGTTTATTCTAGGATCCCAACATAAATCTCTTATGACATTAGGATTACTAAATCCGGGAACATCCGAGGCAGTAATGAGAAAACAATTTCGAACCGGAAATCGTTTTATTATTTCATTCGTGCATGGATTGGCCAATGTATTACAAACTAACGTACCCCCCTCTACAATATCACTAGAAGAACAGTCAAAGGGATTAGGAACACCATACTGAAAGGGTCCGGATGGGTTATTTACGGATCCGGTAATATTATTAACTGGAACGGAAACCGAATTTACGCGTAATAAGGACGAGGTATTAGGGTTACTATATGTTTGACTTTGCGTAGCATATGTTTTTTTACACACCCAATTACCTTTTGCAATTTGGGAATATCGTTGTTTTTTGGTTAAATTGCTACTGTTATTTTTATATTGTAATATATTTCCCTTATAAAGAATTTGATCCTGCAAATCAGCCACTCCCGGGGAAACATTTTTCTTGATTCTTGGTACGTAAACCTCGTATTTTATGGTATTAGGAATAAATGGATCAGAACAATAGGGTATAGATTGAACTCTACTCCAGGCTCTTGGCGGTTGAGGTAGATAACTCATATGTATAATGTTAATAAAGGGTTATATTAAAATTATATATTAAAATTATATTAGGCCGGATTATATCCGTCCCCCGCACCAGCAAAATACCATCGCAATGATAGATATTGCCAGTAATTATTGTCGGTAGAAGACCCGTCTATCGAGGTGGTATTAGGACCGTTGCGCGCGATTCTTTGTATTTCTGCTGTTCCTAGCGCGTGATTCCAATACCAAAGATTGGATATATTTCCTTGAAATCCACCGTGACTAGCTACGTACACATCACCATAATTTTGTTTAGGAACGCCGTGTAGTTGAACACTACGGGTTATAGTACCGTTGATATAAACATCCATTTTAGTATTCTCACATCTAATGATAACGTTAAACCAAATATTAACGGGTATATCAGGTATGGTAACTTCTTCATTTATCTCATTAAAAGTATTCATCATTACCACTAAAGCATTTGTATTGGGGGCTAGGTAAACGCCAGGGGCATTGTTTGGATAATTCAATCCGTTTGATTTAACATTACTATTACCTTTATAAAAGACTGGTCGAAATTTATTATGTCTATACTCTAAATTAGTCACTAATATCCAGACGCTCCATGTAAACTCTATGCCGTCCACCGCGTTCACCGAACGATAGATGGTTGCAGTGGTTCCATTATTACTCGGATCTTGATAATATATTTTTTGTTGTGTAGCATCAATCATACCATCAAATAAATGCGGCGACTCATTGGGTTTAAACACATATGCTAATAATGTGACACCGACCCTGAGCAATATGACAAATGCAAACAATACTAATAATATAAATGAAAATTTTGAGATTAGATTATTTGATTCTAGAAAGTTTGTATTTCCTGAAGTTGTTGAAAAAGATGGATTACTGCTCATATTTATATATATAATACTCAAATAAGAAAAAATAAATTATTATTGTTATTAAATCTTTATAATGTCAATGGCTAAAGATGCAAATTAAATTGTATATGTAGATTGGGTAGAACCGTTCTCTAACAATGACACTTGTACTTGGTAGTCCGATCCGAAACTGCTACCTCTATATCCCTGTAAATATGTATTCCACGCTTGCTGTGGATTGTACGAATTTGGCCAATATTGAAGTTTAGATGTCCACCCGTCGAATCCTCCCATCGGTGTGACAATTACGGGGGCGTTATTTTTAACGGCTGCTATACCGGGCAACAAACACGTTCTTACCAATTTACCATCGAGATATACATCTAAAGTTCTTCCGTAAACACTGATGAGAAGATTGACCCATCTTTGTATGGGTATATTTGAAACAACACATGTATGATTTACAGTATTATTTTCTCCGTCGGCTTGGGCTTCGCCATCGGCTACTCCGAAGCACGCTAAAGTAATCGCCAGATTGTTTTCGATTGCTCCTAAAATAACAGCAGGACACGGTTGTAATTTGTCTAAATTATCTATAGATCCGCCGGGTAAACTGGCGCCCATTCTTCCGAACAAAACCTTTTTGTGACCATAACGATAGTTCCAGTCATTTACATAAAACCAATAGGAATAAGTAAAATTGGTTGCCGGCGCATTGGATCCATCCGTTGCTAAAGAAGAGGCGGCGATATGAGAAGAGGTTTGACCACTTTGAACGCTACCTTGTAGAGTATTTGGTGTCGAAAACAAATATCTTAATATCATAAAAATTAAGACAACAATTACTACAATAATAACAATAGTTAATGGAGACATATATTATTATAATAGAAATTTAATAAATATTTGTATTTTTACTAAAGTAAAAATGTTTTATTGGTCTACAATTGTTACATTTGTATCATGTGTCACAGGCGGGCTTGTTGCTTTAAGCGAATTATAAATAAAGTAAATGTTGTTAGCCGTTAAATTTTTTTTGTGATATACTAAATTACACATTCCTCCAATATAGCCATTGTTTTCTCCGACGGTCAAGTTATCTAACGTATAATAAGGGACCACCCCATTATTGGATTTAATTAATTCGCCGTTAATAAATATATCCATTACTCCCCCGTTATAATTAATAATAATATTGTTCCATTTTTGTAGTAATATGTCTGGTTGTTTTAATAGTATTCTGTTACCATCCTCGTCTAATTCTATCGTATTGTGTTCACTTTTTTGATCGTTGTCGTGTTTCATAGTCACCATCAAGGTGTTTTTAGAAGCATTATATAAAACATTGGGCTTGTTTCCATAACTTAATATGGAGGCATATTTATTATAATTGGAATTTGTGCTGGGTGGAAATGCATCAAAAAATATCCAAAAAGAAATGGCATAATTATAATCATAAGCCCCGTTACTAAAATATTGATAATTACCAAGAGCATATTCGGTGTTAGTATAAATCGGTTTGTTTATTAACAATTTACCACCCTGTTGACTGACAAAGCGATAAACAATGGGAATTGAAAAGTAAACAATGAATAATAAAATCGCCAACAACAACATATACCAGTGACTATTTTCCTTTGTCGCGGCATCTTTGCTAGTCAGATTTAAGGCACCATCAAAAATATTACTAAATATACAAGGAATATAGAATATTAGATTTATTATTAACTGACCAAATGCATTTTGCTTTGCATTATTGCCAGACGGTGGAGACGTAAATACTATTTTGTAAATTAATGATAATACAGACAAAACCAAAAATACATTTATTATAAAACTCAAAATACTCGATTGTCCAGACAAATGTTGTAAATTATAAACCAACCACAATATGATTAAAATGGAGAGAATGGTTCCGAATAACATAAGCAATGATCTTTTGAACAAATCGAGCTTGTTTACAGATATATTTTTGTTTGAAAGTTCTGGAAATAAATTACTAATAAAAAGCATTCCTGCTAAAATACAAATGAGCAAGATGATAATAATACTTCCTCCGGCTCTGGCCTTGTTATTTTCGCTGAAAAACCCCCCGGGATATTGAACGATTATAACCGTTACCGCAATTAAAAATATAAAGAATAATACGCTTCCGTATGCTCCGAATTTGCTAAAACTTTGTAACAAGTTTCCGCTGGCGTTTGTATTTACACTTTTAGTATCCTTGTGTCCTAATGTAATGACCACAATTAGGTAAAGAAATGCAAACACGGTAGTTATAATTGTTAACAACAATGAATACCCAAAATATTCTTGGATTAGACCCCCCGGGTCGTTATTGTAATAAATGATAAAAATAGTTATCAAACAAAATAACAATATCATCGATTTGATCCGTTCGTAATTCAAATTAATTTTTTCTAGATAATTAGTGGTGGTTGCTTTGTAAAACACAAACGCACCCAATAATGCGGTGAAAGGAACAATCGCATAAGCATAAGTATCTAAGGTGGAATTTGATGTCAACGAGAAAAACAATATTAAAAATATAGTATAAACCAAAACATACGTAACACTACCGATTTGTTCGAACAAATCCTTTAGTTCTTTGAAGTTTGGTATTAAAGCGATCGATAGTAAAAAAACAAGAATACAGACGAATATAATTAAGAATATATCTCCGGTGATTTTGGTTGCATCTTTGTCGGTAGCAACGTCCGAGACATCTTCGTTTAAATTAGTACCACTTAATATTAAAATCAACATGACAAGTAGAAAAACCATAATGCCGATTATAGGGTAAAAAACGGGACCTTTCATTAAATCAACGACGCCACCACCGGAACCCTCTTTTTTTGTCGTGTTTTCTGATAAATTACTAGGCGCCGAAACATTATTTTTAGTGGAATTGGTATTCATATTATTGGCGCTCATTGTGTCTTAATATATTACAATATTATTTGTAAATAAATTAAAATGCATAGATAGCTTGCTTACATATTTTCGCTAGCGGTTTTTTTCCCGTGACAGTTTCTGCACAAGGCAATTAAATTATTTACGTCATTGCCGCCGCCATATTCTAGTCTAATACGATGATCTATCTCATATGTATGGTCCAATTGTTGATTACAGTGACCACATATCCAATTTTGTTGAGAAGCTACGTATTTCTTTTTAGTCTCGCCTACACACCTCTTGGTAGCATTTTTACCAGAGTTACTCATTTTGGTTACCCCGTTGCTAAATTGGGTGTTTTCGCTAGGAATATTATTTAAATTTTCCATAAAACTATTATTATTTAAACTGGTGAAATCTATAATGGGACTTAAAACGTCTAGTGAGGTTTTGTCTATAGGCATAAATTTCACAACATTGTTCGCATAAAGCAGCAAGTTTCTACCTTGGCTAGGATTTTTTTTCAGCAACAAATAAATTCCAATTCCTAAACATACATAAAAAATGATCTTATAATATTTTTTAAACGATAAAAGCATTTTAGTGTATTTGCCGTCGTGATATGCATTATAAACAAAAAATGCAGTTACGGCCAACACAAATATCTCTAATCTCATATATATAACAAATGAATATATAATAAACATTTATTTTGTTCGTAATATTATTGGCGACTAGTAAAGAGAAGCCGTGAAAGAGTTATTATGATTTTTATTTTTTCTTGTTTTAGTATGCGACTTTGTGCGTGATTTTGTATGTGATTTTTTATCGAAATGGTGGTTGTTGTCTGGGTCTATCGTGTGTCCCGTTATTCCTTTGGGGGTTGAACTAAATTTAATAGTAGAAGGCCCACTAGTGTGGTCATCATCGCCGTGAATGTTAAATGTTAACGAATTCAAGTAATAGAATATTACATTCGCGTCTATTTTGGTTGAAGCCGTGGTGTATGTATAATAAAATAGTTCTCTCAATTTTAGAAACGTCTTTTGTTGTTTTTCGCTTAGTGAGCGTTTATTATTATGATACAAATATAAAATAGGAAAATAACTGGTGACAAATCCCCACTTGTCTACGTTGTGAATAAAAACGGTATCGAGATATTTGCGTAAATTTACTATTATATCTTCCTCTTTATAACCACCTTCTTTAAAAAAAACGGTTAATATGTTTACGATATAATTGACCATTACCTTCTTGGGTTGGTCATCGGTCAATATATTTATTATTTTACACATTAATTTATAATGTCCTTCTCCTCTCTCTTTTGCCCAATAGTCAAAATAAGTATTTACAAAACCGGTTAGATTGTTTGAATCATTGACCCAAAAGTCTTTAAAATCATTTACAAAGGTTTGAGAGAAAAGGATGGTTGAATAAGGCGAATTATATTGTAAAGATCTGTTCCTCCAACATGAAGGGAATGGTTGATTAGTAAACGGTACATATTTGGTCGCTAGCCCCCAGTCAATTAATCTTGCAAACAGTTTGTTTTTATTTTCATCCATCAAAATATTCGAATCTTTTATATCATTATGATAAACGTTCGACTGATTCATTGGAATTATACCATTTTTAAATAAATCAATCAGTTTTACATTTATTTTGTAGATGGCATGAAAGTTTTTCTTTTGTTCAATATAATCATCAACCGGAAGCCCAGCGTTCTTCATGGTAAGCGCCATAAGACGATTCATATTATCATTAATATTGTTCACATTTATGTCATCTTTGGGTAATGCCGTACATTTTTGCTTAAACCCAATCAAATCTTTTTTACTAATAGGCATCGGACGACATAGTGAAACGTTGTTCAACACAAAATAATCATTATATTTTTTGATATGTTTTAATTGTTTTTTAATCGTTTTTATTTCATTATACTCATCCGTTGCAAATTTGGTAATCATTAACTTGGTAATGCTTTTGTTAGGTATTTTTTTCGTTTTTATACACTTTAATGCGGGTGAAAAAACGCATCCGAACCCGCCAGACGCAATGACGTTCCCCCCCATTTTATTTTTTTTTGACATTTTATATACAATATATTTATATTTTATTTTATTTATCGTGTAAATAATATATACCACCCATTATAAGCATTAACACTATAACATATATTACTTTTTGTTTCACTTTGATATATTCTAACATTTTTGTATTGGTTGGCTTGTATTTATTGTAATATTCAATATAAAATTGATTTAGTGTGAATTGTGGCTTTTCCAATTTTTCATTTATTTTATTATGAATAAAGTTCATCCATTTTATAAAAGATTCTCTATTATCTAAATAAGGGGCAACTGGATATTTTGATAATGTTTTGGTGAATTCTCCGGCTATTTTTTCCACGGGTATAAACAACGGCAAATTTTGAATAAGTTCGTAATATTTTTTTTTGGTTGATGTATTGGGGTTTTTCGGATATGTCACCGTAAGAGTATGTAAAAAGAACCAATAATGCGGACCCCATATTTCTGGATTTAAATATATCATATGACTAAAATAAATATAAAAATATAATCAAATAAACATATAATAGAATTTATATGATCAACATAAATGAAGGAACTGGTAAAATAATGTGTAATAATTGTGGAAAAGAAGGGCATACATTTTATCAATGTAAATTACCAATAATTAGCTGTGGCATTGTTTTATGCAACATAAATAAAAATAAAAACCAGGAGATCGAGTATTTGATGAATAGAAGAAAAAATAGCTATGGTTTCATAGATATGATTCGAGGAAAATACAATCCAAATGACTTGACACAGGTAATGAGTTTAATTGAGCAAATGTCAGAAGACGAGAAAGCTGCACTATTACTACACGATTTTGATAATTTATGGAAAGAAATGTGGAACGGAGAGTATAATTATCATACACAAAATGAATACAATATAAGTTTAAAGCGATTTTCTGCTTTAACACATACGAATGATGACGGTAACAATACATTTAATTTATTACAAAATATGATTAATAATTGCAAAAATCGGTGGCAAGAGACTGAATGGGAGTTTCCAAAAGGAAGGAGAAATAATATCAAAGAGAGAGATATAGATTGTGCAATAAGAGAATTTGAAGAGGAAACGGGGATAGATAATAATAACTTTGAGTTAATTGAAAATATAATTAATTTTGAAGAAACGTTTATCGGAACGAACGGTAAAAGCTATAAAAATAAATATTTCATCGCCATAGTTGTAAATGATAGCATATCTTTAGATAATTACCAGTTTAACGAAGTTAGCAAATTGGAGTGGAAAACATATAAAAAGTGTACGCAATCTATTAGATCTGATAATTTAGAAAAAAAAGAGTTGATAACCCATATTAATAATGTTTTGCAACAATTTAGATTATATTCATAATATATAATAAACATATGTCTAACAATGATATCAAAATGAAAACGGCTACTAAGAAAAAAATAATAATAATCGAGGATCCCTCTAACAACGACCTAAAAGACGGTGTCGACCTAAAAGACGGCGTCGACCTAAAAGACGGTGTCTTAGAAGTAGATTGTTCAGGGGAGAATTGGGATTCGTCGGCGTGCAACAAATTACTATTGAAAAAAGAATTAACAGAACATGAACAACTGGAAAAAGACGAAGACAAATATCCATTTTTGTATCCTACGTTAAATGACAAACAATTTAATATAAAAATTGCATCTAAAAAAGAATTCAATGATACTAAATACGACGGAACAATTCATAACGATATAAAAGAATATGCAGATAAGATGAGCAACCAGGATTTTGAATTACAACCCCATCAACAATTTGTTAAAAACTTTTTGTCCTCTCAAACGCCATATAATAGCTTGTTATTGTTTCATGGATTAGGAACCGGTAAGACATGTAGTGCGATTGGTGTTTGTGAAGAAATGCGCGATTATATGAAACAAGTAAGTTTTGACAAAAAAATATTAATAGTTGCATCCGAAAACGTTCAAGATAATTTTAGATCACAACTATTCGACGAGAGAAGCTTGAAATTAATAAATGGACAATGGTCCATTAAATCATGTATTGGAAATAAATTAATAAAGGAAATTAATCCTACCGGCATAAAAGGAATCACTCGAGAAAGACTTGTTCAACAGATTAAAAATCTAATTAATAGCTATTATTCTTTTTTGGGATATGGACAATTTGCAAATTACATAATAAAAATAGTCAGTGTGGCTGGTAGTAATAAAATAGGCGAAGAAGGGCTAACGAAATCGGTTTTAAAAAAATTAAGAAACGAATTCAATGATAGACTGATTGTCATTGATGAAATTCATAATATACGTATATCAGACGACAACGACAACAAAAAAGTAGCGATGTATTTGGAGTTATTGGTTAAACATGCACAGAATATGCGATTGGTGTTATTGTCGGCAACCCCTATGTATAATAGTTATAAAGAAATTATCTGGTTACTCAACATTATGAATATGAACGACCGACGAGGAAAAATGAAAACGAACGATGTTTTTGACAAAAATGGAAATTTCAAAGAAGGTGGCAGAGAGCTTCTTATTCGAAAAGCAACCGGTTACGTTTCGTTTGTTAGAGGTGAAAATCCATATACATTCCCATACAGAATATATCCAGATCAATTCGCGGTTAAAAACACATTTCCATATATTAAATATCCGCAATACCAAATGAATCTAAAAAAAATACCAGACGATAATCGCAATCGTATATTATCTTTATATTTAAATACGCTGAATAAATGCGAGAGTGGATGCGGTGAATGCCAATATTGTATTTACAAATATATTATTAGTTATTTAAGAAATAAAGAATATAAAATAACGTTTAAAAAAGGACAGCGATCTGGACAAGAAATCGCCTTGCCATCATTTGAAAATATGGAAAATTTCGGGTATTCCGTATTGCAAAATCCTTTACGATCGCTAATTATATCTTATCCATACAAAGAATTCAATGAAACGATTAAGAATATAGAAAATGATAAATATTTAAAAGTGACGAGCGAAGATACGGCGGAAAGTATTATCGGGGAAAGTATTATTGGAACGCCGGACGAGGAAAGCTCGTCTGATGAAAGTTCTTCCGATGAAAGCTCGTCCGATGAAAGCTCATCCGACGAAAGCTCTTCCGATGAAAGCTCTTCTAGAAAAAAACAAACCGGCGGATATAGACTCGATCCGAATGAATTAACTGGTAAAAAAGGATTAGAACGAATAATGAATTTTGTTGATAGCGCAACCCCTTCAGAAAAAGGCAAATTCAGTTATAAAAACGAAACCATTACCAATTACGGACAATTTTTTAGTTATAAATCGATCGGAAAATATAGCTCAAAGATTAAATGTTTATTAGATTGTATATTAAACCCCGAAACAAACCACGTTTCCGAAGGGGTAATTCTTGTTTATTCACAATATTTGGACGGCGGATTAATTCCCATTGCACTAGCATTGGAAGAAATGGGATTTGTCAGGTATGGCAATAACGCAAAGTCTTTATTTGAGACAAAACCGGTTGATACCGTAGACGCCAGGACCTTAAAACCTCCGACAACCAAAACAGACTTTGCTCCCGCCAGATATTCTCTCATAACCGGAGACAGAAGGTTATCTCCGGATAATGAGTACGAAGTAAAAGGACTAACAAATGAAAACAATAAAGACGGACACAAAATTAAAGTAGTATTGATTTCGCGGGCGGGCGCCGAAGGAATAGATTTTAAATTTATACGACAGATACACGTAATGGACCCGTGGTATAACATGAACCGTATTGAACAAATAATAGGAAGAGGTGTACGAAATTTTAGTCACAAAGATTTACCATTTGATAAACGAAATGTTGAAATTTTTATGCACGGAACCATTATAGGTACAGAAAATGAAGAAGAAGCGGCGGACTTGTATGTTTATCGTTTTGCGGAAATTAAAGCGATACAGATCGGGAAAATAACACGGTTACTCAAAGAAGTCGCGGTGGACTGTCTAATAAACCACGACCAAACCAATTTTACACAAGACAAAATGAGCGAGATTATGGAAAGCAAAATTGTTCAAACGCTATCCAGCGGAATGGTAATAAATGACTTTAAAGTGGGCGATTCCGCATTTTCGCCAGCATGTGACTATATGAGTTCGTGTGATTATAATTGTATTCCACACAAATTAATTACGGAAGATGAGGTAAATGAAGATTCCTATAACGAAACATTTATATTTAGTAATAATGAAAAAATATTGCAACGCATAAGAATGTTGTTTAAAGAAGGTTTTTTTTATAAAAAGGACGTGTTAATCAAATCTATTCAAATACAATCAACATATCCTCTCGTGCAAATCTATGCATCTTTAACCCAATTAATTGAGGATAGTACCGAAGTAATGATAGACAAATACGGACGAAGTGGTAGATTAATAAATATTGATGAGTATTATCTGTTTCAACCGACGGAGTTGAATAACAATAATGTTTCCATATTTCAGAGATCTACTCCTTTGGATTATAAATCAGACAACATAGAATTTGTAATAAATAAGGACTTGTTAAATCGTAATAACGTAGAGTTTGCAAAAAAACAAAAATTAGACGCTGTACTAGAAAGAGAACCGGAAAAAGAAAAAGAAACCGAATTAATTGTTAGATTAAATTCACTATATGAAACATCCAAGGAATATTCGCAAGTAGGAAAGGTTGCCAGGGGGGATAATAACTGGTATAAACATGCGGGGGTAGTGATGAACAAATTTACCCAAGAAAATTCAGATATTAAATATCATCTGTTATCTTATTTAGTTGCACATATTATCGAAGAGTTGTTCTTTTGGGAGAAATTGGAACTAATGAAATTTTTGTATAAACAAGAAAATATTGAAAAGGATACATTTATTTGGTACCTGAAGATGTATTTTCAAGAAAAGATTATAGTGACACATAAATTCAAATGTTTCATAATGTATGATTTAGGCAAAATGAAATTAATGATTTTAAACGATCGCAATGATTGGACGGAAGCCGAACCAGAAGATGTACGCGAAATAGCCCGAGATCCCGTTGCATCCAAAATATTTAGTTTCCAGGAAAGCGAATATAATAAATATGTCGGATTTCTTGGATACAAAAAAAAGAACGTTGCATTAGTCTTTAAAACCAAAGATATTGAATCGAAGAGAGACACCGGTGCATTATGCGAAGAAGCCGGAAAAGAAAAATCGATAACTAAATTAAATTTAATTTTAGGAGAAGAAAAATATACACTCTCTAATACAAAATTAATAAAGGACAAAAAGGGAACGGTTACACAAGAGGTAATTAATCAAACGGAGTTATGTGTTATGCAAGAATTTTGGTTAAGATATTTCAATACAACGAACAAGCAAGGCAAAAAATGGTTTTTAACCCCCGAGATGGCAATTTACTATAAGATGTATAAAGTACTTTAAGGTCTTATGTTTCATTGAAATATTAAATAAAATTGAAATAAACATGCAATTAAAGAGTTCATAATATATATATACAATGGATCGCCAATCTAGAGTGCCCAAAAAAAGAAGAGAACCAACGATTTATTCTATTTATTCTAGAGGATTATTAACCAAGCCGGTGTCTCTACCGTATGTCACGATTGGTAAGAATTTACAATCAACTATAGAGGCTTATGTTAAAAAGGATATAGAGGGTAGGTGTATTAAAGAAGGATTTGTCAAACCCGACTCTACAAAAATTATTACGTTTTCAAGCGGGATCATTGAACGAGGAAATATTATTCAGTTTAACGTTGTGTTTGAATGTGATATTTGTTTTCCCGTCGAAGGCATGCTTATTTCTTGTGTGGTCACTAATGTCAATAAAGCGGGCATACAAGCGGCCAGTTCAGACGAACAACCGTCGCCTATTGTTGTTTTCATTGCAAGAGATCACTCATTCAATACTAAAGGGTTTTCGGATGTAAAAGAAGGCGACAAATGCACCATTCGGGTGATAGGTCAACGCTTTGAGCTAAACGATGGGAAGGTTTCCATTATCGCCGAATTGGTAAAAGCGCCTTCTAAGGAAAAGGAAAAACAAAATCAACCCAAAATTGTCATTGAAGATTAAATTGTTTAATTACTTAAAAACGTTTTGTTATGTTCATATAATGGAGACTCCTGCGTTTGAGGAATTGATACAAAGTACTAAAAACAGCTGTAACGATAATGAGCTGAACAAAATAAGGAACAAAATAGAGGCAATGAACAAATTTAATCAGATCGAAGTACTACGAATGTTATACAATGGTAAAGCCATTTTAAATGAAAATAATTACGGTGTTTTTGTTAACATGTCTAATTTAAACATGTCGTTATTAACCGAATTAACCAATTATATTTCGTACGTAGAAACGCAAGAAGAAAATTTAAATGACATAGAGAAGCAAAAAAGTAATTATATTAATACATATTTTAATAATAATATTAAAGATAATGGCAGCATTAATAGTAACAATGTACCAATCCAGTCACAACTCGTCGGCGGTTAAATCACCTATCATTGAGAAATTGAATAAATATGTATTTAACAAACAAAACATTGACAATATTAATAATAATATTTTTTTTGATAAACCTAAAAATGGGCCTTGTTTGAATAAACCGGCAGTTATAGAAATCAAAAAAAAACTGACCCTTTTTTTACCACAAAATGCCAACGACTCTTTGTTTTGGTGCTTTTATATTATGAAAAACGGAATTATATCATATGAAATGATGCCACATAAAAATGTAATAGGAGAGAAAAAAATTAAGTTCGAGTATGTTGAAAGTTTGGTGCGAAAAAACAAGGATTTTATCAAAAAATATAAATTTACTACTATTAGCAATATTGAAAATGTATTAGCAAATGAAAACAAATTAGACCTAGGTACATTTATCACATTGTGTGCACTTGAAAATCTAAATATTATTTTTGTCAATAAAAAAACATACTTTGAATTAACGACGAATGAAAGTGATATAAAATATATTGTGCGCAATGTGAATGGAATCTACGGATTTGAAACGGGCGAGGCGGCAGATATTGAAAAAATAAAGTCAGAATCGATAAAAATAGATAACATTTGCAAACCATTAAAATCTATATCCTCGTATAAAGTAAACGAGTTAATAGAGATGAACAATAAACTGGGCTTGGATATTAAACATGGTAACAACGATAAAAACAAAACTAAAAACGATTTGTATGAACAGCTTTTCAAATATTTTTAAAAAAATTGAATATTAATTTAAAAATATAAACATAAGTAAATATATATAATAAATGGACGAAATTTTTAATACTATTACACAGGCCGTAGTTCCCGAGAATTCGATACCAATACCAATGATATCGTTTGATGATGACAAGCAGTTATACGATAAATTAGACGCCAATACTAAACAAATCGTTGATAATTTAAAAGATGAAACCCTAAGAAAGGGTGCTATTAAACTATTGGCAAATGATGACGTTAGTAATAAAATCAAAGAGGACGTTAAACGGGATCTTGAAAATAAAGAGCTGATGGACCTTTACAGCAATTTATCGAAAAAAGCCAAAGAACAAATCAAAGATTTACCGATTCGTGATAAAATAATGCTTTTGAAGAGTAAACTAAAAAAAAAGTCGAGCAAGAGTGAAGAAGCAACGAAAAAATCGACCCCACCTCCTATTAATCCAGGGACTCCTGATTACCCACCACCGCCTCTTGAACCACATAGTCCCAATGAACCACCGCCGTCTCTATTTGAACCACATAGTCCCAATGAACCACCGCCGCCTTTACCAGAATTTGAACCACATAGTCCTTATGATCCGCCACCTGACGAACCGGATGAAAAAGTATCCGATAATGTAAAACAGGACGTCGGTAAACAACAAGCAGATTTTGCAAAAATCGTACAACAATTTTATAGTTCGAACCCGTTTGTATATTCCGTGGACGAGAATCAAGAATTAGAAGTAAAGTTTGGGACAAAAGGAATATCACGCATCACGGTTACAAATTATGATAATGTGATAAGAAAACTCAAATCACTAGGCTTTAGTGCACTAGACGTGAATGGAAGTTATAATTTACGCATAAATTGCGAGTATTTAGATAGTATTAGCGGAAAAGTCAGACTTTCCGATGTACGAACCGACATAAATGGATTAACAAATATTCAAAATTATTGTAAAAACAACGATATCAAGCAAATCTTTGTTAAAACGCCGTCTTGCGTTCACTTTGAAAGAAAAGTAAGAGCAAAAACAAAAACCAACGAACCCATTTATCCGGTAAATATGGATGATTTTAATTTTAGAGCTACATATTCCACTGAACTTGCCGTGAAAGCTGGTTTACAACATTTTGTAATGGATAACTGGAAAAAATCGAAAAAGATTTTTAGATATATGAACCGCGCTACGTTTAAGCACCCGGATTATCCATTTAACGTCGATATAAGTATAGTAAAATACGCAAACAAAGGCGCCGATCGTTGGGGAAAAGCGGGACGCGGAGAAATGTTCAGAACATATAACGTAGAAGATTCGAACGTATTTAACAATCCAGAAGAATATGAAATTGAAATAGAGGTAGATAACAAAATGATCGGTCTAGGAACACCTTTCAACAGTGATAAATTAGTTTTGGCTGCATTGAAAAAGGTCATCAAGTTTGTATTATGTGGATTACAGGAAACAAATTATCCCGTTTCTTATCCAGAGATGAAAGGGGTTATGCAAGATTATATGAAACTCATTTGGGGGGACGAATATAATCCCAAAAAGCCCGTTTTAAACAAGAATTTTATTGGCCCTAGTTCAAAAACAATACAACTGGAAAATATTTGTCCTGTAGAAAAAGAGAGCTTAGAACCAAATATCCGAAAGTCTTTTGTGGTTACCGAAAAAGCAGATGGACTAAGAACGTTGATGTTTATAACTAGTATTGGAAAGATATATTTGATTGATATGAATATGAATGTAATGTTTACGGGAGCTAAAACAAATAACAAGGAGACTTTTAATTGTTTGCTTGACGGCGAATTGATAAAAGTAAATAAAAAGGGGGATTATATTAATTTGTATGCAGCATTTGATATTTATTATTATAACAAAAAGGATGTTCGGTCACTCACGTTTATGTTACGAGATAAAGAGACAGAAATTTATAACGCGCGATATCAAATATTAAAACTAGTCACCAATAGTTTAAATCCGATCTCTGTATTAGATATCCAGGTTGAAAAGGGTTCGGCCGATGCGTTGACAAGCAAGTTTAAACAAGGCCAACGTATGCTTTCTCCTATTAAAATTTCTTGTAAAGAATTTTACCCACATTCAAATAAGCAAACCATATTTCAAGGATGTAACGAAATATTAACCAAAGTGGAAGAAGGGCGATTTGAATACGAAACGGATGGACTAATTTTCACGCATGCCTATTTTGGTATTGGAAGTGACAAAATTGGCGAGGCGGGTAGCAAATATAAACAAACGTGGGACTTTTCATACAAATGGAAACCTCCGCATTTAAACACCATCGACTTTCTCGTTACAACCGTAAAAGGAACTAACAATGAAGACGTGGTAAAACCTATATTTGAAGATGGTATAAATACAGACGCCGTTTCACAGCTAAGTGAATACAAAACAATAGAATTAAGATGTGGGTTTAACGAATACCGGGACGGATACATCAACCCTTGCGAAAATATAATCAACGACGACTTGCCCGACAAAGAAAAAGATGAAAAGTATAAATATGCCCTGGTTCCGATGCGATTTTATCCAACCGATCCATATGATGTAAACACTGGTCTTGCTAAAATTATGCTGAAACAGGACGAGACGGGAAAAAAACAAATGTTTACCGAGGACGGGGAAGCTTTTATGGATGGTACCATTGTAGAATTTAGTTACGAGGTAGACGGATTAGAATCGTGGAGATGGAACCCATTAAGAGTGAGACATGACAAAACAACGGAATACCGACAAGGAGCACAAATGTACGGGAATGCTTATAGAACGGCAAACAATAATTGGAAATCCATTCATTATCCTGTAACAGAAATTATGATACGTACCGGAAAAGACATACCAGATGTTTTAGTAAATAAAGATGTTTATTATAATACTCCATCCGGACAATCATTGACGAAAGCGATGCGAAATTTTCATAATTTATATGTTAAAAAAAAGTTGATAAAACAGGTATCGAGACCGGGGGACACGTTCATTGATTTTGCTTGTGGACAAGGCGGGGATTTACCAAAATGGGTAGAATCGAAATTATCATTTGTCTTTGGAATTGATATTTCGAAAGATAATCTGGAGAATAGATTAAATGGCGCCTGTGCAAGATATCTAAACACCAAAAAAGAAACAAATAATATGCCCGGAGCATTGTTTGTAAACGGCGATTCGTCGCTTAACATAAAAAGTGGAAGCGCAATGCGAAATGATAAAGCCATTCAAATAACCAAATCGGTCTTTGGTATGGGTAGCAAAGATCCCAAAACGATTGGTAAAGGCGTTGCTAAACAATTTGGAGTGGGTGACGCCGGTTTCAACGTATCCTCGTGCCAGTTCGCAATACATTATTTCTTCGAAAGTCCGACAACCTTACAGGGGTTTTTACGAAATGTAGCAGAATGTACCAAATTAAATGGGTACTTCATTGGTAGCACGTATGATGGCGTGGAAGTGTTTAATTTACTCCAGAAGGTAAAAACGCACGAAAGCATAAAAATAATTGAAAACGATCGAAAAATATGGGAAATCGTAAAAGAATATGGTCCAGACGTATTTGCGGACGATTCTAGTTGTATTGGATACAAGATAAATGTATTCCAAGAAACCATTAACCAATACTTGATTGAATATTTGGTTAATTTTAATTACTTGGTTAGAGTGTTTGAAATGTATGGATTCAAAGTAATAGATAACGAAGAGGCGAAAGAAATGGGGTTTCCGTCTGGTAGCGGAATGTTCAACTTATTGTTTAATAATATGATGGAAGAAATTAAAAGAAATAGTAATGCAGAGAAAAATTATGGCAAAGCGAGAGAAATGACGAACTTTGAAAAGAAGATATCGTTTTTAAACCGTTACTTTATATTTAAAAAAATACGCGAAGTCAATACGGAAACTATTCAACTGGAGTTGTCTGAATACAGTGATTTTGCTGTAAAGAAAAATAAAATGGAGACCAAACAGGCGATAAAAGTGGCGACCGAGCTTGCTGAAAATAAAAAGGGTAAGATTAAAAAATTAGATAATAAGCTAATATTAAAACCAGCAACTGAAGCCATCGGTGTTCCCGAAGAACCCGTAGTTAAAAAGAAAAGAAAGTCGTCAAAAAAAATAGTTATAGTTGAATAGAAACAAATAACTTAAAATAATCTCGTTTGTTTTATTAACAATAAATGAGTTATAACGTTTTGCCAAAAACATATAGTAATCTCAAATTACAAATTACTTTACAAAACAAAATAATCAGTCCATCTTTTTCTTCAAGTTATTACCATTTTTTAAATGAAAAGCAACGCGCGTTACAAGATATAAAAGATAAAACAGAAGAACACGCGTTTGTCAATTGCTATAAACTTTTAAATATTAAAAATTATATCAATACATACAATATCAAGGTGGAAGATGATACTTCGACAAAAAGTTTATTTTTAAATTTAATAGAAATTTTCAACAACTACAATGCCAATATCATTTTAAAAAAGTGTAACAAATTTTTGCATATTGGCGAAAAGCACAAAGAGTCCATAAGCGCAATCGAACATTTACAAAAAAATGCCAAAGAAGTCACCGTTTATGAAAGCATTGACAAGGTCGACAATACAGAATTGTTAAAAAAAGATTATTTTGACTATTTTTTCATAGAACTAAATTCGAGCAACCTAACTGATCCTAATAAATACATAATAGCTCAAATTAAGACACTCATTTTAATAATCAACAAACTAAACTTGGGTTCACTGGTAATAATCAAATTGGATTATTTGTTTTATCAACCATTATTGGAATTTGTATATGTTATTACTTCCATGTTTGAAAAAACACTGTTAGTAAAACCTCTAACCAGTGATACGGTCTCTTTGGAAAAATATCTGGTATGTAAGAACCTTAAAAATAATAGTTTTGATATTTCGTCATACCGAGACTGTTTAATGAACAACACGTTTGAATCACAAAACATATCTTCAATAATAAACAATAAGGTACCTATTTACTTCAAGAATAAATTGACTGAAATTGACGTCATTTTAGGACAGAATTTATTAGAAAACATACAAGAACTAATAAATTTCTTAAATTACAAAAATAAAATAGAAAAGGTGGACAATATTGAAAAATCCAACATTCATAAGGCCTCCGTATGGCTAATCAAGAACAAATTGTCACCTAATACATTCTTGTAAGTTTAAGCGCTTCGACTCGGGGTCATATATGTTCGTGGTTCTTGATTAAAATGATTTGAACTAAATACTGTTCCCGGATAATAACGATAAGGCGATGGCTGTGATAATGGAACTTGGTATTGTGGCAATTGTCTTTTATACCAACAACTCTTTTTATTTTGATACGTGTATTTACCATTGATAAGCGCGGGAGAAGGCGCGCTGCATTTTGCCTGTCCTTTATTTTTATATAGATTTGTCACGTTATTATCATCGCCCCTATATATTTGATTTGCGGTCACCAAGGTTGGTCCCCAATTTTGATAATATACTTTTCCATTATTAGACCTTGGATATAATGAAGCCGCATTGGTAGATATGGTGTCTACATTTAATTTCAACATTCTAGTACTACTGGAAACCGCGCCCTGTTTGGCAAATTGCGGATTATTTGGTTTATAAACAGTCAATTTGCAACCATTTGGATTTGTAGGTCCCGCAAATGGTATTCCCCAGTACGGGTTGTTTATAAACGATACAAACACAGTAATCGCCGCATCTTTCGACCCGCTCGGTAAGCCATTTAAGTAATTGAATAAGGCGTCAAAATTTTCTTTTTCTTGTTTCAAAAAATCGTTGATTTCGGTTTGGGTTAAAATACCCTTGTTTAATAATATAGACAATAATCTATTGAGTAGCCCTCTTTCGGTAGTATCGTAAATCTCCGCGTTTGGATAACAATTTGCCACGTAAATGTTTGATGTTGCTAGAGCACTCCCTGGTTTTGCATTTTCTATTTCGAAAGGGGTTTCGCCGGTATATTTAGATAGATCAGATGTAATAACGGGAGTATTCGTCTTGAAATTGAACGCTTTTTGGTCAAATGTTTTACATCGATTCTGTAAATACTGTTTTGTAGTAGTATAATAATTTTGTTTTAAATTAGTGCTTGCATAAACAACTCTTCTTCTAGCTTTATATTCTTCATTACAACAGAACATGGGTGTTTGGGTTCGCGGTTCTGGGTTCTCCGTTAAATATGTGTTGTTGGGATAATATGAAGCGATAATTCCTACACCCTCACACGTTTTACAATCAGTATTCAATTGTTTATTGTTGCTGATTTCGTCCACCGGATTTTGTTTTACAATAAATCCACCTGGTCTATCCATTAAACCACCAATTAACCCACCACCGCCACCACTTCCACCTGATAAAGACTGACCTTTAGCAGAAGATACGAATCTATTCATATTATAGTTTATTAGCTTGGTTTCTGCTACAAATACTGGGTTGGATGGATCAATCGGATCAATTATAGCAGGTGGTATTACTCTTCCTTTTCTATAATGTTTTATAGGCCTTGGTATAAATCGCCTTCCTTTACCAAAAGCCCTAGATTCAAAGTTGCCGGATAAAAAAACATTACCACTATCCCGGTTTGTTAGCGGTCTGATATGTGATGGTGCTACACCAACTGGATTACTAAATACACCATTCCCTTTCCATGAGATATATTGACTTGGCATAGATGCATTCATTCGTCCGCCAGACGGCATTGTTCTCATTCCTTGTGGGTAATATGCTGTAGACATTTATATTATTATACCAGAAAATAAAAAGATATATATATAATAATGGAGGAATTACTATTGTACATATTAATCTTTTTTTTTATATTTTTAATTTTGTATCAAATATTTTTAGCATATTTTAAAGGCTCGATTATTGAAGGCAACACTGGTTATCAAGATTACGATACATCAGATCCGAAAAATGTTATGATATTAGCTCAGCAAAATGCAGGCAATATAAGTGCGCTTCGATCACAGTTTGGTGACACACAGAATCTTAAAAGTGTTATAGATGATATAAGCGGAAACGTAGCTAATTTGCAATCACAGGTAGATGGTTTAGTACAAGCACAACAACAATCCGGCGAACAATTAAATGGTGGGAGTAGTGAACCCATTACGGTTACCGGTACAGAATAATCATATGCGAGCCTTTCAATAAATAAAAGATTACTTGAAAATTAAAACTATTTAATATATAATATGGGAAATTTATTTGACGAAATTAAAGAGGATGCTAATAAAGTGCAAGAAAAATTGTTGGGACCTACTTATCCATATTACAAAAATATAAAATCGCCTAGCGAAATTGGCATGAGTAGCAAAGGCAATATATCTACCCTTGGGAAAGATATAGATGGACTAATTGATTATGTCGAAGTTTTGGTGGCTGGAAAAAGTAAGGCTTCTGCGACGGGCGGCCCTTTAGGAAACAAGTTCTTTTTGAAAACGGGTGCAAAATGTAAAGCGAATAATATTGATGGATCAGATAACGAGGTCGATAGATATATTTATGTAGATAATGTTCCTAATGGAACCATACCCTTTATATCGTCGGGTCTAGGAACAAATTTTACCGATTTTGAGGGTCTTATACCAGGTGCGATGGGTAATCTGAGCGTTTTAAATCCATTTGCAATTATGCAGGCTTTCATGTCTGGGTCAACGCCGCCGTGTCAAGAAATAACTATGGAAACGATTGATAATAAAAACAATAAATCAAATGAAACTCATTACGTTACCACGACGGATATTAAGAACATGAACTCTTGTACATTCTCTAATGGTACAAATCCGGTCTCTGGCAAAACGTGTAAATCTGCATTTACTACTTTGAATAATAATGAAGTCGCTTTCCCAGAAGACCCGATTGTGCAATTGTATTTTTTTAGTCTAACATTGGTCGGTATTTATATATTTATGAAGTTACTTGAAAAAGCAAGAGGTTGATTTTTAATAATATATATTTTTGAAAATCAATTAATCGGCATATTTTTATTTTTTGCCGCGTCTACGGTGCGTGCGTCTACATTTACTACCTTTACGGTGTTTACTTCTACATATGGATCGCCTTCTCTTTCTAGTTCTGCCACCAACGAAAACTTGAGGTTGTGCGGTTTTTACGTTGAAAGGTGCGGCGGTTGCTGCTATGTTTGTGCTGTGTGCATAATAATTGTTACTACCCCCGCGCCTATGACGTCTTCGGCGTCTTCCTCCCGGCATAGTAGATGGTGCCGACATACTAGATGGTTGGGTTGGTGCAGACGGGTTAAATGTGGATCCATTGTTTTTATCATCCTTTTTTGTAGCGCTGTTCCATAAACTAGAAGCACCTGAACTGGTTTGGTTTACTGCGTCGGTGGTAGCATTTTTAGTGCTAGTCCATAAACTACTGGCAGAATTGCTTAATCCGTCTAAGAATCCTCCTCTGGTTCTGCTTTTTTTACTCATTATATATATATATTTATATAAATAATATTGCGATCACTATTTTTTCTCAATATACATTTTATATAAATAATAAGCAGCCAAAGCTCCTAAAATTTCTACTATTATGTATGGAAGTAAATCTGCCTTTGACAATTTTCCGGCAGCATAAAGAGCGCACGAAACCGCGGGATTATACGAACCGCCTGAAATGGGTCCCCCTAACAAAGCGGCTATTCCTAGTGCCGCACCTATGGCTGCCCAGTTGCCTGTGGCTAATATAGTATACATTAAAAACATGGTTCCTAAAAATTCTACAAAATATTTATTCATTTTATATAAATATTGTATATTTTATTTTATATTATTTATTGAATTATCTGCAAAGCGTTTCTATATGTCGGTTGTGATCCAAGGATTTTCAACAAATATTGTTTATAAGCTTCTCCGTTGCCGCGTCGTTGTTCGAATGCATAAATTCTTCCTTGATTACCGATTGTGTTACGAGGACCACTGATAAGTATAGCCGCGGCAGTTCTGCCGTATGATCCTAACCCATAGGTAGGTGTAAGCGATGGTCGCGGAAAACGATAAAGGAGGCCGACTGGACGACGAGACTCCCCTCCTCCTCTAGCTCCTAGTCTGAAATTTCGTGGCATTATATAAACAATCAATATTTTATTTTTTCCAACATTTTCTATTAAATTAAATACGCTTAATAATTTTGTCTGGGCAATGACCCCCAACCACACGCGCCTGGATTTCTTAAACTATAGTTTTCTATCGCCCCTTTCTTTTTGGGTGCTACACATCCTCCCGAACGCGCTCGTCGAATTGTACTTCTAACCCCGCTGGGGTAGTAATTTTTAGTACTAATGGGTGCATTAACTGGCAGATTTACTTTATATCCACTCTGACCCACCGCATTTTTCTTCTTAATATCTACATACATAGATGAAGGTACGGGTGTTATATAGTTCATGTGCCCGGTGGTATTGTATCGTTTTCCGGTGGAAAAACTGAAAAAAGAATTGTTCGCACTTAGTATTGCGCGCTCCCTTTGTATTTTTGCTCCCTGTGGTGTTATACTAGTTCTTAAATAGTGGTGTCTAGCATTTGTGTTCATTGCGGCATTTACGGGTTCTTGCGTAGGATAAAATTGTGGTGGTGTGGGTCTAATACCGACTAATGTTCCGTAACTATGATAGGGGATTTGTGCGGGCGTTTGATTCGTGCTTAATGGACCTGTAATACGACTATTTACATAATTATCATAACTCACTGAACCTTTACCAGTTGCTACACTATAGGGCGTTGTCATTTATATATGAGATGAAAAAAATAAAATGCTATTTTGCCGTGTAATTTAAACTGCCACAATAAAGACAGTTTACAACTTTTTGGCTGTTAATGATTGTATTATATTTTTTACATTTTTTACATACTAAAACATTTGGATTATTCCTTAATGTCCAATAATCATTGTTTTTGTGTTTTATCATTTCGCGGTGACTTCTCTCCATCCTTATTTAATTTATGTTTAAATTAAATTAAAATCTACGAATCGCTTTTTGCGCAACTTGACTAGAGTTACTGTCATCGCCACCATAAGAAAGATCATTATAGTTTTTGGCCGTCGCGCTTTGTTTCAAAAATTTTACATAATCCGAGCTGTCATATACATATTTAGTATTACATGCTGCTGCTGGAATATTTCTGTTCAGTTGCAAACTATTATAAGCAACCGAAGGAGTACAACTATTTGAAACCGAGCCAAAATTTTTACGTAAACCATAAAGTCCCGGACGATGTTGAAACGTTTGACACGGACCACCACACGAATAATCTAGTCTACCTAATAAATCGCCTGCGTTGTTGACCGCTCTAAATGGCGTTGTTATACTTCTTTTGAGGTTATTTCTTCGCAATTGTCTTGGATAGTCAGTATTCCATGCATTCTTTAGAGCAAATCGTACCTGCTCGAAATTCGCGTATTTTTTGTCTACTGTCTGATTTTGCTGAGGCATGTAACCGTTTATTGCTTTACCAGAATTTTTCGGATCGATTACGTATCTTGAGGCTTGACCACCACTTCCACTTACAGCACTAAAATATCCTATACCTGGCATTTATAATAATAACACATAAAAAATTATTAAAATAGACATTTTAAATATTTGTATATTTTAATGAAAAATACAAATCAAATCGCCTATTTATTGGCTGCCGTTCTTTTAGTTGTCCTAGATAGTGTATATTTAAATCTAGTTAAACAGTATTATAATTATCAAATAAAGAGCGTACAGGGAAGCGATATGAAAATTAATCTGTCGGCTGCAATATTGTGTTACGTATTCTTAGTGTTTGGAATAAATTATTTTATCATTAGAGAAAAAAAGAGTGTGTTGGATGCGTTTCTTTTGGGATTAACCATTTATGCAGTATATGAATTAACGAGCATGGCCTTGTTAAAAAAATGGTCTTGGTTAACGGTTATAATGGATACTACGTGGGGGGGTATTCTTTTTGGTCTAACTACTTATTTAGTTTATTTAATCTTTTAACTGGTTATAAATCTGGGAGCAATATTCATTGTATTTAATTCTTGAAAGAGTAGTTTGCACGAATATGGTATTTCAATATAAGCAAAGTCTGCTCTATTATCACAATTATTACAACAGTGTATGTTCATTTTATCATTATAATTTGCAATGAGCCCACACTTTTTGCAAACGTGTACTGAATATTTATCAGATACATCATACATTCGTCCTTTTGTAAATCTGGATGCTCCGTGCGAAATCATTGCATCTCTTTCCATTTCTCCAAATCTTAATCCACCATCTCGACTTCTTCCTTCTGCCGGCTGTCTCGTCAAGTTTACCATCGGACCGATAGAACGACTATGTGTTTTATCATTGACCATGTGTTTCAACCTCTGGTAAAATACTGGACCCATAAAAACACTACACTCGTGTTGTTGTCCAGTGATACCGTCGTATAAAAGTTCATTGCCGTCACATTCATAGCCGACTTTGAGTAGTTCTTTGCGTATATCCGCAATATTAAAATCGCCAAACGAGGTTCCATCGCCAAACAGACCTAACTCCAACAATACTTTGCCCAGTAAGGTCTCTTTCAGTTGTCCAATCGTCATACGAGACGGAATTGCGTGCGGATTAATGATAATATCTGGTCTAACCCCGTCTTTTGTAAAAGGCATATCGCACTCGGGTATAATATTACCGACGGTACCCTTTTGTCCATGGCGACTTGAAAACTTGTCTCCTATCACGGGTTTTCTCACCGTTCGAAGTCTAACCTTTGCAAAGTTATATCCATCCCCGTTCCGATCAATATAATTTTTGTCGACGTAAGTGGGTTCGCTCGTTTTATAAATTTTGCTTTGATCTTCGAATTTTATAACCTTTGTATGATCATTTTTGTTTTCCTTGATAGGAATCATTTTTGATATGATAACATCGCGGTTTTCTACAAGTTCGTTTTCGGGAATTACCCCCATACTATTTACTTTGTTGTAATTAGCCATTTTCATCCCTTTGGTCTTGGTTCTGTCGGGCTTACATCTAATTTCTTCGTCCCCATTGATTTTTTGTTTATCTTCATCTTTTTCGGTATGATAAACCGTAACGAGTGCCATTCCACGATCAATAGACCCCTTATTGATAAGCAACGAATCTTCTTGATTATATCCAGTATGCGTCATAATCGCCACTATTAAATTCGTTCCCGAAGGTATTTCATTTAGTTTCAAAATATTCATTAGTCGCGTATCCACTAGCGGTCTAGTAGGATAGTTTGCTACATACGCAGTCTTGTCCATTCGACTTTGGAAATTGCTTACGTAAACACCCATTGCTTGTTTTGCCTGTGCACACTGATAGGTATTTCTGGGAGATTGGTTATGTTCCGGAAACGGAATACACGAGCCTAAAATTCCAAATATAGTACTCGGGTGGATTTCGCAATGGGTGTATTTGGTTTTATTATTTACATCATTAATTTCTTTGTAAGAAGTCGCAATCATACTGAACGATTGCTCTTCGGCATCGACATATTCGACTATTGATTCATTTAGTACATTTTGGGTAAGCAACGAATCCCACGTCAACTCATTTATAGATAACTTGTACAACACTTCTTGGGTCAGCAACATAGAGCCGTTTTTGATACGAAGAAGTGGTCTCGTTAATCTTCCCGCATCATTACAAATACGCACCTCGTTCAGCTTGTAATCAAATATGACCGAGGTATAGATATTGATGATTCCCTTATGTTTGTGTTCCTTCAAATTGTTAAACAATTCTTCGGGATTCTCTGTGATACCGACCCAACTTCCATTGACAAATACTTTTGTACTATAATAAAATAGGGTCGACGTAGGATCCATCGTTTCGTCTATTTTAATTATTTTTGGTAATATGTATTCGTATAGCGGTAACGAGTCGGATTGAATCGTAATATGCGTCAGATAACTGAGATTTTTGACCACACCAACCGACTGACCTTCCGGGGTTTCGGCCGGACACAAGAACCCCCAAGAAGTGTTGTGTAATTTTCTAGGAGGAATCAATTTCCCACTTTTGTCTACTGGCGTGGAAATTCTTCGTGCGTGACTCAAACTCGAAACATATGTTAATCTGTTTAATACCTGTGCCACACCAACCTTGTTTGAATTCGTATTTTTAATGCCAAAATCTCCCGTTCCTAGTGCTCGTTTGATGCCATTTTCAAGCGTAGAAGACTTGACAATTTTGTAAATGTTCGTTAAATTGATTATGTTAAGATAATCATCGGTTGATCTCCACGAACCATTATTGATTTCTTTCAAAATCTGTTTTTCCATATCTTTTACTAATTTGTTGAAATAGTTTCGAAAAAGGTTATTCAAAAGCACCCCCGTGGTATCCACGCGTTTGTTCAAATAAGAATCGCGATCATCGGTTGGCTGCATTTTGAGACCCGCGCGTATCAATTTATGTATCATATATCCCATAAAATATAGCTTTTTCTCTTTTGTTTTGCAATGGGGAAACAAATCGCAATTGAGAATTTCCAGGGCAAATTCTTCCTTTTTTCTGTTTCCAGTTTCCTTGTCCATATTTATCGGAGTATACATAACATTACTGGTTATGAACTTCAAACTATCGTTTTGGGTTAAATAATTATTCGCCTCAAAAATAGACGCCTGCAAGTAATTCAATATTTCTTTTTGTTTTGTACACTCTATGTTTAATACTATCTTGGCACATATGCTTTTGTCCGAAACAATACCCAGTGCTCTGAAAACTATAAATATGGGAATGGGTTGTTTTATTCTCGGTATCTGTATGCAAATGGGAAACCCAAATCCGTTGTTTTTAGACGATATCATAATATTTATTTGTTTTGGCGAAATACATTTGTTGTCCGGAATAGATTTCATTTCTGCTATCCAATTGTATTTTGTGTTGTTTTTTGATATGTTGAAACACTGGACTCTGTTTTCCGCAGCTCGCTCTTGCCCCAATACAATTTTTTCCGAACCGTTAATGATAAAATATCCTCCGGCATCATACTTACACTCGCCTAGGGTTGCGTCGTCGAAATGATTATAATGGTTTAATGCACATATGTTTGACTTCAACATAATCGGCATTTTTCCAATATGTATTCTAGGCAACGTTTTGTGTTTTACTTGAACCTTGGACAAATCATCACCTTCTCTTATAATAAACTGGACATTTAGATCGATCGTCATTGCCGACGAATAGGTAAAATTTCTTAGTCTCGCTTCTTGCGGAAACATTAATTTGATGGATCCATTGTTTTCGTGTATTTGAGGACGATATATGCTGAAATTACTAAAATTGATAATTATTTCCAGACGATGTTGATTCGTGACAGGATCATAATCATTCTCGGAAACAATACGTAATGGATTGAACATCTCTATTGTTTTGGGCAACTGGCACCCAATAAAGTTATTGTAACTTTCCAATTGATGTCTTACCAATCTATCGAGGTGATTATTTTTAAAATAACTTTCTATTAATATCCACGGATCTTCGGTAGATATTTTTATTTTATTCATTAGATCGTCGCTATTCATACCTTCTGCTGTGGCCTTTTGGGTAGACATATATTAAATATGAAATGATACTTTTAAACCACTTCATATCTATTTATTAAATTCAATTTTTTGTTTTAATTTTTGTTTTAATTTTTGTTTTAAGCTTTAATATAATTCGCAATAGTATAAATAATATAAACATTTTAGTAATCTATAATAAATATGAACAAATATTCAAGGTTATTACAAAAATTAGATAATACTTCTTTAAATAATAATAACCTTTTGGAAAACCAGGACAATATACATATTACCATTTATAAAAATGACGAAAAATATGACCATTTATTTCATTCCACTTACTTTACTACCAGGAGAGAAAAGGATCGACCATTATCAAAAAAAGACGCAATATATGATGACAAACCTATTGTGCGCGAATACATACTTATAAACGATAGGGTAGAAACATTACCCGATCTGCTTACTATAATCGATAAATACAAATATAACGCGTTAAATGATTACAATATAAATTTGCAAAACTTGCATAATATTAAGCCCTATTTGATACAATTGAATGATATAGTTGGTAATAATGAATTAAAAGAGAGAATACTAGAACAATTATTATACTTTTTACAAGATTTTCATAAAACGAAGGATTGTCAAGGTGATTATATGCATACTGTAATATATGGTCCGCCGGGTACCGGAAAAACGGAAATCGCGAAAATTCTTGGAAATATTTATTGTAAATTGGGCATATTAGAAAAAGGTACTTTTACCAAGGCAACCAGAAGTGATCTAATTGCGGGATATTTGGGACAAACCGCGATAAAAACAAAAGATGTAATTATCAATTCGCTAGGAGGAGTATTGTTTATAGACGAAGCGTATGCATTAGGAAATGGCGAAAAACAAGATAGCTTTTCAAAAGAGTGTATAGATACCTTGTGTGAATCGTTAAGCGATCATAAAGATAATTTAATGGTTATTGTAGCGGGTTACGAATCCGAATTAAACGAGTGTTTCTTTAATGTTAATAAGGGGTTAAATTCCCGATTTAACTGGAGATTTAAAACCGAGGAATGTTCTGCTGAAAATTTACACAAAATTTACTTGAAAAAAAGTAAAGATATTGGGTGGGATAACGATTCGATTGAAAACGATAATCTTTTAAAATGGTTTAAAAAAAATCGCGACGAATTTACATGCTTTGGACGAGATATTGAAACATTATTAACTAAAATTAAAATATCACATAGTAAAAGAGTCTTTGGAAAAGATAAAAGTCTACATAAAAAAATATCAGTCGATGACTTAAATAATGGATTCGATATTTTTCTAAAAGGAAAAACGCCCAAAAATCATTTTCGTGTAGATTTATTAAATAGTCTATATTGTTAAAATGGCCATTTTGTTTTATATCTATACAATAAATGAATAAAACAATAGAAATAAATCCATCGTTGTTTCACGTGAATGGGAAAAATAAAACCCCCAAAAATAAGAGTATTAAAAATAAACCAATAATCAATCCAAACGTATTAAAACACAAATTTCTAAAAAGAATTAAACAACACAAATCGGATGAATTGAAAAACCAACTGAATTCCGGGGCGGCGACCATTAAAGAACCGGATAAAAACGAATTTGAAGAATCTATCAAATATTTACAAGAACTTTCAAAAGAAACAAAAAAAAACAACGAAAGGTCATTGAAAAGGGATAATTTAGAGAAAAAGACTGTAAAAAATTATACGCCCGTTTTTACGCCACCCTCTACAAATAATCATACAGACATCCGGATTGATTTGCCCGACGAATTAAAAGAATATACACCTACACCTATTTTGAGAGAACCTGCTCCTATTGTTAAACCTATTGTACAGACACCGGCATCGGTCAAGGTTCATAACCAGGTGCTAACTGACGTACCATATGGTATTTTAAAAGGAGGTAATAAACCCACTTATCGGGCGTGGAATACGACACATAAGAACAGACCACAAGATTTTAAAATAAACAATTTATTTCTCAATTCTACCATGATTCCTCCAGAAATAACAGAGAGAGAAGACAAATTGAATAAATTAAAAAACAAAATACAAGAAAAACACGCTGCTATTTCTAACAACAATATTAAACCGGCTCCAGATTCTAATAGAATGATCAAAACAACTATTACAAAAAAGTATACATTAGGCAAATCGAAATTAAAACGCAAAATAGGCGTATTGATCAAAAATCGCGAAACGAGAAAAAACATTATTATGGCTCATCGCGATTTGAAACATATTAGTATGAACGACGTAAGACTATATTTAAATGAACATAATTTAACAAAATTAGGTAGTAAATCGCCTAATGACGTTTTAAGAAAAATGTATGAAGCCGCCAAGTTAACCGGTGACGTTTCTAATTTAAACAATAATATATTGTTACATAACATTACAAAAAGTGAACATTTCTAATTTTTCTCTTATTAAATATATATTGTTAAAGTAATATGACCATTGTACAAAATAATATTAATGAAGAAACCCAGCTGTTTTTAGATAAATTAAGTAATGCAATAAACGCCAAATTGTACCTTTTTGGGAGTGTATTAACCAGTGATTATTATCCTAATAAAAGTGATATAGATATTGATATATTTTCGGATAATATTGCCACCACAAAATATAATTTATATGCTTTTTTAAATAGTCATGATGACAATTCAAAGAAAGATATTGTATTTAAAAAATTTGTATTTGTAACCAATAAAGATAAAATAATCAATGGAATAAAAACCAGCTACAAAAATAAGGAGAATCATATTTTTTTAGAACTAAATATATTCGATACCACTATGCAAGAATATGTATTAAATGAACGCCGTTATAAACAAAACTTTCCGGTTTATATTACGTTCTTGTATTCTATAATAAAATTTTGTCATTATGAATTAAATTTAATATCTGTGGACAATTATAGGTATTTAAAAGAGTTATGTTTAAATTATTTGATGGGTGGCAAAAAGATCGAATTTGTTAATTTGGAAATATAATAAAACTTACAAATATAAAGCTTTCGACATAATATATTATACAAATGGCACTTATCAACGAATATTTTGAACTCACGGATAAATATATAAATGATTATGGGGAAAATACTGTTGTATTAATGCAAGTGGGATCTTTTTTTGAAGTATATGGCAAAAAGGGTACTGATACAGGTGGAGCAATAACTGGTAGCAAAATTACCGATTTCTCTCAAATATGTGAATTAAATGTCGTTGAAAAGAATGTTTGCGTCGGTAAAAACAAGGTTTACATGGCCGGATTTAAAGACATTATGATTGAAAAATATTTGAAAAAAATTCAAGAGGCGGGATTCACGGCCATTGTTTATACACAAGATCAAGCCGCAAAAAATACTACGCGAAGTTGTGCCGGAATATTTAGTCCAGGTACTTACTTTTCGCCAGACGACAATACTCGTTTAACCAATAATATATCTTGCGTATGGATAGAAACGGTTGATAATAAATTATTATTTAAAGGTAAATATGTGATTATAGGCGTTGCGAACATTGACGTTTTTACAGGCAAAACCACGATTTCGCAGTATAAGGAACATTTTATTCATAGTCATACTACATATGATGGATTAGAGAGATTTATTTCCATTTATAATCCTAGTGAAGTTATTATTATATCAAATCTACCAAACGAACAAATAGATGATATAATAAAATTTGTAGATATTGAGGCGGCGTCCATACATAAAATAAATATGGCTGATACAAGCGGTTCTACTAATGGTATCAAAGTACAAAATTGCGAAAAACAACATTATCAAAAAGAAATATTGGCTAAATTTTATCAGGTGAACGATTGGAATGTCTTTATGACAAACTTTAATGAGAATCATATTGCTAGCCAATCCTTTTGTTTTTTACTTGATTTTGTTTATCAACATAACCCGAATTTGGTGAATCGAATCTCGGAACCAATGTTTGAAGACAATTCTACGAATCTTTATTTGGCGAACTATTCGTTAAAACAACTCAATATTATTAACGACAATACAAACGGATACAAAGGCAAATATTCGTCTGTATTGAATTTGTTAAATGATTGTTTAACGCCCATGGGGAAGCGCCAGTTTACTTATAAATTAACAAATCCCACCACGAATGTCGAATATTTACAGAATGAATATGATACAACCGAACACATAATAAATAATTTTGGGGCTTATTCTACCTGTTTTAGAGACCGGCTTAGTACCATTAAGGATTTAACTAAATATCAACGCCTTATTTTCATTCAAAAAATGTCTCCCAAAAAATTCTTCCATATGATTGAAAATTTGATCACCATTGAAACCGTTTTTAAAGAAATCGAAAATGATCCAGTTCTTAAGAGTTATATTGTTGCAAATTTGGATAATGATTGCGCCCTCGTGAAAAACACAATATCTAAATATTTGAACGTGGAATTGATTAACGATATTGATACCTTGCAGGGATTCGAAATTAATTTCATTCAACCGAATATTGACCGCGAGTTAGATCTTAAAGGGGAACTATTAAAATCGTCTCAATGTAAGCTAGAAGCCATACGCGGATATCTTAATGGGTTAATACACGAAAAATCGAAATCCGGCGAATTTATTAAAATACACGAAACAGAAAAAAATAATTACTCTTTACTATGTACCGGGCGCAGGTGTAAATTATTAGAAAATTCTCTTACTACCGAAAAAACGATAGTTACCTTAAAGTATCAGGATGAACATGATCAACCGGTTGAATTTCAATACGCATTGTCTAAAAACCAATTAGAGTATAAATCACAGACACAGGCAAACTATGTTATTGTCGATTCAGTCATTAAAGAATTATGTAAAAACATCTCTACTATTAAAACTATCATGAAGGATTTAATTACAAACGTTTATAATAAATTTGTCGTTTCCTTTCAAGAATATAAACCACAACTAGAGAGAATCATTGAATTTATTACAGATATCGATGTATTATTTAATAAAGCCTCTATTGCCAAAAAGTATAATTATTGTAAACCAACCATTGTTCCGCGTGAAAAATCGTTTGTAGATGCGCGACATTTAAGACATTGTTTGATTGAACGATTAAATACCGGCGAAAATGAATTATACGTTTCAAATGATATAATTCTAGGCGATAAATCAAAGGACGGCGTGTTATTATACGGCACGAATGCAGTCGGAAAAACGAGTTTGATTCGAGCCCTAGGAATTGCGGTTATAATGGCCCAGGCGGGATTATTTGTTCCATGTAGTAGTTTTGAATTTATGCCTTATAAATATATATTTACCCGAATACTTGGCAACGACAATTTATTCAAAGGTCTCTCTACTTTTGCCGTTGAAATGTCGGAATTGAGGACCATATTAAAACTTGCGGATCCCAATAGTTTAATATTAGGTGACGAATTATGCTCTGGTACGGAAATTGTATCGGCGATAAGTATTTTCGTATCTGGTCTACAACAGTTATATAAATTGGGTAGCAGTTATATTTTTGCTACGCACTTACACGAAATAGTTGATTACGAGGAAATTAAAGAAATTGCCACTCTCTCGGTTATGCATATGGAAGTTGTTTATGATAAAGAGAAGGATATGTTGATCTATGATCGAAAACTGAAAGAAGGACCCGGGAATAATATGTATGGTCTAGAAGTGTGCAAATCTTTAAAATTACCCGAAGAGTTCTTGAATAATGCGTTTGAAATACGATCGAAATACAATAATCAATACAGAAGCATACTTTCTTTCAAAACGTCGCGTTATAATGCGAAAAAAATAATGGGTATGTGTGAAAATTGTGGAGAGAAAATGGGCACAGAAGTACATCATTTACAACACCAACGTGACGCAAATGAGGAGGGGATCATAACCAATTCGAATATGTCTTTTCATAAAAACAATTTGGCTAATTTGCTGACATTATGCGAAACGTGTCATCACGAAACGCATAGTATAAATGATATAGGTTCTAAAAAAGTAAAAACAAGTAAGGGATATATCGTGAGTTCATTATTTTAGCCTTTTTTGCTACCGAGACGGCGTCTCTTGGTCTTGGACTTGGTCTTGGTTTTGCGTCTTTTCTTATTCGTTCGTCGTTTTGTTTTGTTGTTAGATTTAATTCTGTTAGTCCGTCGTTTCATTCTTCTACCTCCGATAAGGGGCGTGGCACTTTTCGCGCAACCAAGAATAGGACCAGGAGTGGTTACATTAGTAAACGGATCTACAATAGGTCCTGACAAAGGAGACAAATTATTTATTGCAAGTGGAGGCGATCCATCTATTATAGTGACAAGTTGTTTGAACGCAACATTAGTCATTTTTACGTCTTCGGGAACGGCTCCACCAAACCCGCCTCCGGTAGTGGATCGTGCCTTACTAACATCAAAAAATCCCGCCTTGTAATTGTTGATACTACCTATTATAACTCGACAAACGGTAGCACCGTCAGGCATGCGCATCACTTCTTTACTGGTGCCCATACCTTTTAAAAAGTTAACGATATCTACGGCATTCGTAAATACGATATTTAAATAGATAGTATGAGACAGCGGATTTGGTACGTATGCACGCGTTTTGTAATTCTGACAATCTAATGACGCGTCATAATTCACATTAATTTTACCTCGCGCGGTCAAGTTGGCATTACAATCTTCAGACACGATCTTACGCATCGCCTCGTCGTTAGAACCCGGGTGGACGTAACCCGATTTCGGGGGTAATCCAGGAACCGGGTCACCTCGAGTAGTTATTCTTAAATAAAGAATATCATTGTTTTTAATTAAATTACTAAACTTGGTTGCCACCGAATCACTCATACATCTAGGTGCGCCTACACTCATACATATTATTTTACTAGATAGTACATTATAAGGAGCTGCATTATAGGGCGAAGTTTCTTTAATACTTTTCCATAAGTATGCGAAATTCGTACATAATGCTCCGCCGAGCGAATGTCCCGTGGTGAATACCTTTATTGAATTTGGTTCTTTAGCTCCTAAAAAATCATTCGCCAAATAAGACATTGCTTCGACGGTAGTATGAATTAATTCAACATTTGTTTTAAAAATACCATATAAAAATCGATCTTTATTGGCACAACCGACATCTAAGGGTACTAATGAAGTGGGTTTTGAATACAGAGCGGCAGTTTTCGCACTATATGTCCCGCGAAAGATTAGTAATATTGTGTTGGGCATGCGTTTATCTGCTACTACATACACCTCGCCGTAATTAGACCATCCAATAGATATATATTTCACCTCGCCGGGTGTTGGTGGAAGGCCGGATAACACGGGGACAATGGTTCCACCGATTTCTCCAGTAACAATATTGACATTTTTAGGTATATTTAGTGAATTAAACGCAAGAAAACGTTCATTATTAAAAGTATATTGATATTTATCTAGGGATTCATTACCTCCGCCAGACTTTAAGCGAAATATGTCTTGATCCCTAATTTCGTTGTTTAGTTCATTGGCGGAAACGGAATCGATGGCTTTTAAAATTTGTGGTGAAACGATAGGGCCAAAAATGGCACAATAAGAATCCAAAAACTTGTTATCGTTCATGTACGCTAATCTGGAGAGAATGACGCCATACAATGATATGAAATGTACATTACCATATTGATCCGCCTTTCGGTTCATATTACTAAATGTATTCATCATTTGATTAATTATATATATTGGCGAAGAATTTATTTTTGGGTAATAGTGGTAGAATCCGAGTTTATTTTATATTTTAATCTTACTTTAGTATTTTTTTAGAGACATAATATATAAATATAATATGGAATCGTCTGATTTCGTTAATTCGTCTTTTGATTATCCTGGTTTTAAGGGTACTATTAGCGAGTTATCTAAGATACTCAGGGAAACCGCGGTTGATTATGAGTCTAGTATGGATAAATCGGGGAAAAAAAAGGATCCCTATGAAATGAGCAAATATAATGCAAGAGCTGCATCGTTGAGAGCTGTTGCGGACCGTATTGAAACCGCCGGATCGGCTGATGCGGCATATACAATGCTAGCAGAACAAAATATACAATTTTTTAACAACCGGGTAGTAAATAATGTTATAGGCAAACGTAGACGTGGAGGCAAATCGAGAAAGGGTAGAAAGTCGAGAAAGGGTAGAAAGTCGAGAAAGGGTAAAACTAGAAAGTTGAGAAAGAGCAAAACGCGTCGACATTAAGATATAATAATGTCGCCATTTTTAGGAAACTATTTTAGGATTTTTTAGCGTTATAATATATAACATGGAAGCGCCTAATTTTTTAAAGACGACTATTGACTATCCTGGTTTTTCAGGTAGCGTTGGTAAATTGGCTATGGTGTTCAGAAAAAAGGCCCAGGAGTATATGTTTAAAAGAGATGAATTTGTGCGAAACAAAGATTTTCGTACAGTAGTCAAATATAATGCCAAAGTCGACTCGTTAAGAAGTATTGAAGATCGTATTGCATCCGCTGACTCGGTTGATGCAGTATATGCAATACTAAAAGAAAAAAATATAAGATTCCAAGAAAACAAATTGACAAATGATGACGTATATAAACTTGGAGGTAAGTCTAGAAAAACTAGAAAGACTAAAAAAGGTAAAACTAGAAAAGGTAAAACTAGAAAAGGCAAAACGCGTCGTCGGCGTTAAATAAGTAACCTCATTTATATTATTAATATTTGTATTTTATATATGAAACCGTATGTAAAATATTCACTTCTCTCTTTGATGTTATTTCTATTTATAATTTTGACAACCAATTCTTCTTGCGTGGAGTCTTTTTCAATTCCACTGGCTACAAATAAACATGATGCATTTTGCAACACAAATGTAGGTAATAGTAATACGTTGAATAAAAATTGTAGTAGGTTAACGTCCGATCATTGTAAATCAACTAGTTGTTGTGTATTTACAAGTGATGACAAATGCGTCGCAGGTGGCGAAGACGGGGCAACGTTCAATACTGCAAATGGAAAAACAAAAAAGTTGGATTATTATTATTTTGAAAACAAATGTTATGGAGAGAAATGTCCAAAATAATTCCTTCCATTCTTTATCGTATTTGTAAAAACGCGCAAATGATATAATAAAAAAATGAATAATAAGTTAAATAATATAAATATAATAAAGTATATTGATATTATAAGATGATAATTCCTGTAAAATGTTTCACCTGTGGTATGGTAATTGGAGATAAATATAGATATTACTGTCAACAAGTAAGACAGCGAAAACTGTCCAAATTTACAAATATGGAAGATGCGGATTTAAATAAAGTATTATATTTAACAAAAGAGATACAGGAAAAAACACCAGAAGGCGAAGTATTGGACGAATTGTTTATAAATAAAATGTGCTGTAGGAGACATTTTCTAACCCACGTAGATATTGATTAATTTCTTGTTATATTATATAATGCCTAAAAAAAGTAAAGGACAATTTTATAAAATGAAAGGTTGTTCGAAGAGTAGAACGCGCAAAAAATATTTAGGAGGGTCAATAGACGTACCCGTTGCTTATCCATCTACTGGCATAAACACATTAAATAACACTAGTTTAGCATTTGATCCTAGCCACGACCCTAATACACAATATATGCCCAGTAATAGTAATAGTAATAATTACAGTAATTATAACAGTCCGAACCCAGGTATTAATTTAGACAGGGCGTATCCTGTACGAGCACCCCCCGCGATGGGTTTTAATTTTTTAAATTCACAGAGTGGTGGAGGCGACCAATCGTATATTAACAAAATGTTGGGTGGCTCACGAAAACACCGCAAAGGATGTTGTTGTTCTTTTTGCAAAAAGAAAAAATCGAAAACGAAAAAAATGCGTGGTGGAAGTTGTTCGAGCAATGGCGGGTTACCGTATCCCAATGGTTTATTAGGCGATGCTTGGAGTCCTAATTTAACCGGGTGGCCTGGCGTCGACGGCGTTGCGATGAACAGAAGTCATTTAGGATATAATACATACGACAACGATGTATCAAGACAGATGTTGGATGTTGGCGCGAATCCTCCATTTACTTATATGAAAGGTGGTAAGCGAATGCGTAAAAAAACACGGAGACTAAGGGGTGGCACACTAAGTAACTTTTTGGGACAAGACGTTATAAATTTAGGCAGACAATTCAAATATAATGGTGCTAGTGCTTGGAATGCATTAAGAGGTAACCAAAACACTGCGAATCCGTTGCCGTGGAAAGACCAAATGGCTCGAATACCATCCGCCCCGTCTTAAACATATATTTTAATCATAATATTTTCTTTGTATATTTCATAATGGCGTTCCCGAAATCCATAAAACAACTTTGTCCGCCCGCCATGTTGTATTTCTATATTTCCATCATTTTTTTTATGATGGTTCTTTTTCAAAACATTGGAGAAAATTATAAATATTCTTTAGGTGAATTTTCGTGCGCAGTGCCCAGTACAACATTAGTATTTATCGTTAAATTAATATACATATTATTTTGGACATACGTGTTGAATCTAATATGCAAAGACGGACATACGAGTTTATCTTGGTTACTTGTATTATTTCCGTTTGTACTATTATTTGTAATAATTGGTCTGATTATGATAAATGTTAAATCCTAGTTAACGAGTAATAACAAAAATATTAATCTTTAACTATTATATAATTACAAAAAATGAAAGTCAAAAACGGCATGACTTTTGATAAAAACGGTTGGAAATATGTTTCCATTTCCGGAAAGGCAAAAGAAAGAGGATATGCATATGGCTATCTATGTGCAAAAGATTTTATTGAAATACAAAAAATGTTGGTTTACTTCATACCTGAATCTTACGGAATGACGTGGCCCTGGTTTATCGAAGAGATAAACAAAGATTTCAAGGTTATGACCAAAAGGGATTTTAGTGAATATTATGAAGAAATGGAAGGAATAGTGGAGGGTTGTCAGAAAAATGGCTGTAAAACAACCATTGACGAAATTTTAGCCTGGAACTTTTATTGTTCCATTCCTTATTGGCTTGGTGCGCGAAGTACTAGTAGTGGTACCTCAGGTAAAGAAGGAGGAACTAGAACAACGGTTAAAGACAAATGTAGTGCATTTATGGCAGTAGGTAAGAATTGGACGGAAGATGGTAAAATTGTTACTGCACACAATTCATTCTGCGACTACATAGACGGACAATGGGCGAATATCGTGTTAGATGTAAACCCCGAAAAAGGGAATCGTATTTTGATGCAAACCACGCCGCTGTGGTTATGGAGTGGTACTGATTTTTTTGTTACTTCCGCCGGATTTATTGGAACCGAGACAACGTTTGGCGGATTTCACGCATATGCATTAAAAGTACCGATTGGTTATAGAATACGCAAAGCAATGCAATATGCAAAAACATTAGATGATTATTCCACTATGTTACTAGATGGCAATTCGGGCGATTATGCAAATGCCTGGTTAATCGGTGATACTAAAAATAATGAAATTATGAGAATTGAACTGGGGTTATTATATCACACCATAGAAAAAACTAAAGACGGGTATTTTATAGGATTTAACGCGCCCTATGATACTAACATACGAAACATGGAAGTTGAAAACTCGGGATTTTACGATGTTCGACGACACCAAGGCGCAAGAAAGGTAAGATTGGCAGATTTAATGGACAAACATAAAGGAAAATTAAATATAGAAGTGGCGCAAGAAATTATTGCCGATCACTATGACGTTTATTTGTTGAAAGATGACAATCCGTGTTCAAGAACCGTGTGTTCACATTATGATTTAGATGCTAGAGAATATATGTCGCAAGTAGGAAGACCCGCGCCATTTGCACCACACGGGGCGGTAGATGGTATTGTGTGCGACAGTAATCTCGCAAACAAAATGTCGTTTGTTGGGCGATTCGGCAATTCGTGTGGAATGGATTTTAATGCCGAGGAATTTTTTAAAAAGCATAGACAATGGAGTAACTTCAAACCATATATAAAAGATAGACCTAAACAACCTTGGACGGAATTCAGTTCGACAAAAGGTAATCTGAACAAAACCCAAAAAAATAATAATAATGAAAAAGACAAGAAGGATAAAAAAAATAAGACCAAAAAAAATAAGTAAAAGATCTTATAAATAAAATATATTATAAAGTAGGCACCCTTTTCCATACTTCAAAAAAAATCTTCTTACAGACTCCCCACCCTCCTTCTTCTACATAATCTACGTAAAAATTTGAATTGGTTAATGTTTCTTTAACATATTGATAATGAGATATGTCCCGGTAGTCATTTTCCATTATGATTAAATTTACATTATTTATTATTTCTGGCATATCCTTCAATATATAATAAAACGCACCTTCGCAATCTAATACTAAAGTGTCAAACTGTATATTATACTTACCTTGTAATTGCGCAAAATTTATTGTTTTAGTCCACTTGTAACCCGGTCTAATGACATCACTAGGAATAGTATTCCATCCTTTTTGAATTAATTTTCTCTCGGATAACGCTGCTTTTTCTATGTGAAAATGTAGCCGATTTCGCTTCATGTTTTCGGTTAGTTGAGCTGCAATCTTGTCATCACATTCTAACGTTAACAAATGATTAGGATTTTTCAAAATAGATGCGATAACTAAACTATTTCTGCCAATATTTGCACCTATTTCCAAAACTTTTTCATTGCCCGTTAAATATCTAACGACCATTTTTTGTTCGGGTAATTCTTGCTTTAAATTACCGTATTTAATATTTAATTTAGTATGTATTTTTTTCAATTTGGTGTTAATACTATCCTCTGACGTTGTGGCAAAGGGTGGCGTGTTATGTTTTACATTTATTCTGATAACAACCTTATCATTATATTCGTGAGTTTTTTCATTTATTGTTATAAACACTTTTTTAAGTGTTCCTTTTACAGGATCTGTAAAATAACGCGCACGATTGGCGTCGCCGGCTGGTATAGTTATATTATCGTTTATCTTTAACCTAGTCAAACAGATATCGGTAACATCGATTAAGTTCTCGGTTGTTCCGTACTGGATCAACATATATTATACATTTAACTAATATTTTAATTATTATTTAAATGGTTGGTTTCGTTCTTCATAATTATATATTATTTAAATTATAAATGAAAATTGTTACGGCAGTTGTAAATAATCCAACTTTTATCGAAATACAATATTATACATTTAAACAATATGTAAAAGGAGTCTATGAATTCATCGTTTTTAATGACGCGAAATCATTTCCGGATTTTACAAACGGTGGAAATATCTTTTTAAAACAAGAGATAGAGAGAACGTGTAAAAAGCTGGGAATAAAATGCATTAATATACCCAATGACCACCATGCCTCAAATACAAATAGATTGGCGAAAGAACCCAGTTACAGAACCGCAGAATCTATGAATTTTATTTTGGAATATCAAAAACGAAACCCCGATTATTATCTTTTAGTAGATAGTGATATGTTCTTACTCGATTTCTTGGATATTGATTACTATAAACAGTTTGATGCTGCGGTTATTTTACAAAAACGATATGGCTTGGATAAGCAACCAATACATTATATTTGGAATGGGTTTTATTATTTTAATATTCCAAACCTAAATACTGATTTGATGAATTGGCATTGTAGTTTTACTACGGACACTGGAGGAATGATGTGCAATTGGTTAAAAACAGTAGTATCTGAAATACCAGATGTTTCAAAAATGAAATCTATGAACAGTGTCGATGAACAAATAATATGCGATAATATACTGTTTTGTCAATATTTATGTTCATTAGAGTGGAACGAAGCACAATTGCCCGACAACTTAAAAAAGAATGTAAAACTATTAGAGTTTTTTAGAAACGACGACAGGAATGTAAACGGTCAGTTTCATTGTGAAATATATCATGGTAAATTTTTACATTATCGCGGCGGAGGTAATTGGGAGAAAACGGATTATGATAAGCATGTTTCCAGAAGCGATGAGCTGAAGAAATGTATTTTGAATGAATAAGAGAAAAAGATTTTAATTATAAACATTTATTTTTTTAATAAATTCTTTATAAATACATTTTAAAAATATATGATTACTAATATAAAATGAGCGACAAAAACGATGCATTCAATCATGTATCCTGGAAAATAATAGATAGATATTTTAAAGATAATCCAAGCAATTTAGTAGCACATCACCTAGACTCTTACAACAATTTTTTTGATAAGGATATCAACCGCATATTTCTGGAAAATAATCCTATACGATTCATAGAACGCGAAGATGAAAGCAAATCCGAAAAGCGTAACGAATGTTTGCTTTATTTAGGAGGCAAAGCCGGAGATAAAATATATTTTGGAAAACCAATTATCTATGATGATAATTACACCCATTTTATGTATCCAAACGATGCGCGATTAAGAAATATGACTTATGGAACTACCATTCATTATGACGTCGACGTTGACTTTATTTATTATGATAAAGAAGGCACTAAAATGGAACATAGCATGACATTAGACAAAATATTATTAGGTAGATTCCCTATCATGTTACAGTCTAAATTATGTATTTTAAATACATTATCAAAAAACGTGAGATTTAATATGGGGGAGTGTCGCAATGATTATGGCGGTTATTTTATAATTGATGGCAAAGAAAAGGTCATCGTTTCGCAAGAAAAATTCGCCGACAATATGTTGTATATAAAAGAAAATAAGAAGGACAATTTATATAGCTTTTCCGCCGAAATACGATCCGTGTCGGAGGATACCTCAAAACCTACCAGAGTGGTCGCGGTGAAAATATTAAGCCCTACTACGGTTTTATCCAATAATCAATTACTAGTATCGGTGCCCAATGTAAGAAAACCGGTGCCGTTATTTATATTAATGCGCGCATTAGGCGTGATATCCGATAAAGATATAATAAAGTGTTGTTTATTAAATATTGAAAAAAATAAAAACTATATTGATTTGTTTATACCATCGGTTCACGACGCAAATAAAATTTTTACTCAAGTTACCGCGCTGGAATATATCGCCTCATTCACGAAACGCGGAACCATATCAAGTGTGATGGAAATATTAACTGATTATTTCTTGCCTCACGTAGGCGAATTGAACTTTTTGAATAAGGCATATTACGTCGGATATATGGTTTTTAAGTTATTGCAAGTATTTACCAAGGAAAAAAAGCCGACCGACCGTGATAATTTTAAATTCAAGCGTATTGAACTTACCGGAACCTTGATATATGATTTGTTTCGAGAATATTATTTAATTCAGAAGAAAGATATTTCGCGAAAAATCGATGAGGAATACTATTATCATAAGGGCGAATATGTTGACGACGATACCCTTACTGCAGTCGAAAAAAAGCAACAGAAAAACAAACCCAAAGAGAGCGACAAATATAAAGACAATTTCATCTCTTTAATTTCTGCCAATTTCAAGGAGTTTTTCAAGGAGAGAGTGGTAGAGACTGGATTTAAAAAAGGATTCAAGGGAAATTGGGGCGCACAGGCGTATACGAAAAAAATAGGAATTGTTCAAGATCTCAATCGTTTGAGTTGGAACACCTATATATCACATCTAAGAAAGTTAAACTTACCTTTAGACCCTACGGCAAAAGTGGTGGGTCCACGATTATTGAATAGTTCACAATGGGGAATAATCGATCCACTGGATACGCCCGATGGTGGGAATATTGGATTACATAAACATTTGTCTATAACCGCATATATTACCAGTAGTTCTTCGGCGATAAATATGTTTAATTGGTTACGTATTAATATACCATTAAAAGAAACACTAGAATGTTCAAATGAACAATTATTCGATAGTACCAAAGTGATAATCAATGGCAATTGGGTGGGTGTAGTAGACGACCCGATAGAGATATCGAATCGCTTAAAGTTATATCGTAGAAACGGAGTATTATCCCTATATCATAGTATTTCGTTTGATTACGAGAACAACGAAATCTATATTTATACTGATGCGGGACGGCTTACTAGACCTATTTATTATATTGAACATAAAAAAATCAGTTTCAATAGAAAAGAGGTTATCGACCTGATAAATAATGGCGAAATTACATGGCAACAAATAACGTGTGGATTCAAAGCGAAACTCGACGTAAATTTTAATACTAAACAAAACAAAATATACAATACATATGAACTATATCCCGATATTAGTAAAGAGGCAGATGCGCAATACAATGTATTGCAAAGTCATAAATCTATAGTCGATTATATCGATTGCGCCGAAGAAGAAAACACGTTAATTGCGATTAATGTCGACGATTTACCAAAATCAAAGTATTATACACATATTGAAATAGATCCTTCTCTCTTATTGGGAGTAATGGGTAATCAAATTATTTATCCAGAAAATAATCCATTTCCCCGAAACTCCTTTTCGTGTGGCCAAAGTCGGCAGGCGGTTTCCGTTTATCATACTAATTATCAAACGCGTATCGACAAAACGGCGGTCATTTTAAATTACGGACAAATCCCGCTCATAAAATCGCGTTATTTAGAATATATAAATAATGAAGAACAGCCGTACGGGGTTAATGCTATAGTAGCCATTATGGCTTATACTGGATACAACGTGGAAGACGCAATATTAATCAATAAGGGTGCCATTGACCGGGGCATGTTCAGAACCACGTATTTTTCAATGTATGAATCGCGGGAAGAAAGCTCCAAAGTGGCCGGAATGGTAAATTCGCGTTTTGCGAACATAGAGAAAAATAATGTCATCAATAAGAGACGAGGATATGATTATAGTTATTTGGACGATCACGGTATGATAAAAGAAAATACTCCTCTTAATGATAAAATTATATTGATTGGTAAAATGAATACAAATCTCGAAAATAAAGATGTTTCAATAGACGATTCCGTGAAACCGAAAAAGGGACAACTAGGATTTGTCGACAAATCGTTTATAACCGATGGCGAAGAAGGATTTAATATTGCAAAAGTCCGTGTACGCGAAGAGAGAATACCCGCGATAGGTGATAAGATGGCTAGTCGCGCGGGACAAAAAGGAACTCTTGGGCTTATTATTAATGAAGAAGATATGCCGTTCACTAGCGACGGAATTAGACCAGATCTTATTATAAATCCGCACGCATTGCCGTCTCGAATGACTATTGGCCAAGTCGTGGAAAGTTTGTTTGGAAAATTATGTACGAGTGTTGGCGCATTCGGTGACTGTACTGCATTTCAAGTAAAGGGGTCTAATTATTCCACCTATGCGCCCTTACTGGTGAAAGAGGGGTTTAGCTATACGGGGAATCAACTTTTATATAATGGAATGACTGGACAACAGTTGGCGAGTGATATATATATTGGTCCCACTTATTATATGCGTTTGAAGCATATGGTAAAAGATAAAATTAATTATCGTGCGCGAGGACCTAATAATAACTTGACTAAACAACCCGTGAGTGGCAGAGCAAACGATGGTGGTCTTCGTATTGGAGAGATGGAACGGGATGGTGTTTTAGCACACGGAATGTCGCGATTTTTGAACGAATCCTTTCTGGAAAGGGCGGATGAATATTACTTTGCCGTATGCAATACGACGGGTAGTATCGCAGTTTATAATGAAAGCAGGAATCTATTTTTGAGTCCATTAGCAGACGGACCTCTTAAATTTCATACTACTCCGGACGGCAATATGAATATAAAAAATATAACCAAATTCGGACGTTCTTTTTCGGTTTTAAGGGTCCCCTACTCTTTCAAATTGCTAATCCAAGAGTTAAATATAATGAATATTCAGATGCGCATAATCACGGAGGAAAACATAGATCAGTTTGTGAGCATGGGATATTCAGAAAATATTATACAATTGACAAACACGCTCGATGTCAATAATGATGGCAATAAAAACGGACTGTTAAGTAGAGCCGTGAGAAACTATAGGAAAAATAGTTTGCTCGAAAAGGGAGCCACGAACAAACCGGTCGAATTGCCGAACGAAAAGATTGAATTACCAGAACATTTGAAAGAAAACAAGATGGCAGAAGCATTAAAAATAACAAACGAACAAAAACAATACAAGTTGGCGGCAGATGAAATTCCCGAAATGATTGATTTAACAAAGGAAATGATGGCAGATCCGACAAAAGCATTTTATACTCAGCAAGTTATGCCGGATGGTAGGGTTATATTTAGAAATAAATATGTAGGTCCTTATTCAATTATTACCTCTTTGAGCAAAGAGGATCAACTATATTTAATTCAACAACCTTTGCAAATACAATACAAAATATTGGATGAAATCTACAAAAAATATGGAAATACTGTTTTGGAACAAAAGGAATTATTCGATAAAGGGGTAACCAAAACACCCTTTTTGAATAATGTTGAAACGGATACTAATTCTAGTCCGGGCTATGATCCCAATTCACCTGCGTATGATCCCAATTCACCCGCATATGACCCGAATTCGCCAGCGTATAATCCGAATTCGCCCGCGTATAATCCGAATTCACCGGCGTATGATCCAAATGCGAATAGTAGTCCCAAATATTCGCCTACTTCTCCTGCATATGATCCAAATGCGAATAGTAGTCCCAAATATTCGCCTACTTCGCCGGCGTATGATCCGAACGCGAATGCGAGTCCCAAATATTCGCCTACTTCGCCGGCATATGATCTAAGTCCAAGCGGCGAATCAAAAGAATTCAAAATAAATATTACACCCCCCTCTAAAAAAGAAACCATTTTAGATGTACCAGAAGCAGACTTACAAAAAGAAACAGAAAACAAGGATACAGAATCCGAAACAGCAATAACGAGCAACAATAGTAAACAGATTGTCATAGGAGATAATAAATCCTTTTCGTTCAGTAAATAAACACAACAATATAATAAAAAAATGAATTTAAATATATAATATTTAAAAATAATATACCAATCAAATGTCTACTCAGTCAATCAATGTGCCGGTGGCGGAAATCTTTAAATCTAGAAATGTCATTCTAAATTTAATGAAAAACCAAGGATATAAAATTAATGATTATGAAAATTTTAGCATAAACGAGATCAATATTATGAAACAAAACAATCAACTAGATATGTTACTCGAAAAAGAGAATGGTAACGGGTTACCAAACAGCAAGATTTATATTAAATATTATTTATCAAAAGCAACAATAAGACCCAGTAATATAACCGAAATGATTGACGATTTGTTTACGCTAGAAGAAATATTAACACCAAATGATACGTTGTTTATTATTGCGAAAGATGAAATTAATGAAACCCTTACAAATTATTTAAAGCATATATGGGATACGGAAAACATATTCATTGTTATCGAGAGTATGAAGCGTCTACAATTCAACCTTTTGGATCATGTATTAGTTCCGAAACATATTGTATTAAACGATCAGGAGATTGATGTTATGATGAAACGGTATAATGTTAACGACAAAAGTCAGTTACCTGAAATATCCAGGTTTGACCCGGTTTCGAAAGCCATTTTGCTACGACCTAATATGGTTTGCAAAATAATTAGACCGAGCAAAACCGCAATTAAAAGTGAATATTATAGAGTATGTATTTAATTTTATAAATTATTATAAAAATATAACAATAATTTATAATAATAAATGTCTTCCCCGAGCTCATTTATTCAACATAAAATGAACGAATACGATAATATAGATGAAAAACCAAATATTTTTTCTGATAAAATAACTAAACAATATCCGCCGCCTACCGAATTTTCGCAAAAACTAATGGAACTTGCTCAAAAACTACCACACGTTTACGAAAGTTTCGAGAAAAGTTTTGTTTTACACCATAAAAATCCAAATGACAACGAGTATAAACAAATTTACGAAGGCGACAAACGTAATCTAGAAGGAATTATAAATGATGGTTTTTTGTTGGAAAACGACGTGACAAATAATATCCGCCATTTAAACGTCAATTTAGAAAAGATTTATGCGGAAATTGAAATACTTAAAAAGGAAAACAAACGTCTAAAAAGAAAAGCCATGTTATTTAATAATAGCGCGAATACAAGCGACGAAATGTTTGATAATTATAAAGAATTCTATGAAATTCAATATTTAAGGAACTGGGCGGTTGTTTTAGCAATTATCATCGTAATCGTTACAATATCAAAAGTATTCAAATCCAAACAATTTAAAGTTTAGTTTATATTTAAATACATTACAATGTTTTTAAATCGCATGCTGGATATGCGCAATAGGAACAGCCCATTTGCGGCCCTTCAGATTTCTCCCTCATTAATAGAAAATGTGATTAAAAAAACGTGTGTATTAAAACCAGCCCCACACCTTTTTTTTAATAAAGATAATTATACTTTTCCTAGTAAGAATAATACGGAAAACAATAATCCAGGAGATAAGATACCTTATTATTTGGTAGTGACCGTAGTATTTGTGGTATCTGGTTATGCCTTTTATTATTTTTTTAAAAAAAAATAAAATAAAAATAAAATAAAAATACAAATAAAGTATATAAATGTCAAACAAGCCTATTTTAGAATTGGAAACGCTCAATAAAGAATATGACGTCACGTTAACTCGATACAATAAGGCGATGCGTGATTACATACAGATGACACAAGCGGCAAATGAATCTACCACAACGCAGTGTGCGGCGAATTATGGTACCACTGACCCGTGTTGTGGAAATGAAGGTCGCCCGAGTGTGGCCCCGCAATATGTTTGTCAATCTGGTACACCAGTTTGTAAAGGGTACGTTTACGGTTCGCAATGGGGAACCTGTGGGGTAAATACGACCAAAGAAAAACGTTTATTAAAATTAATAGGACAATTGAACGATAAATTAACGGAAATAGCAAATGAAGTAGACGATATGGAAGCTGATTTACAACCAGAAATGAACAAAGATTTACTAAAGTCCAAAAAACAAACAAAAACACTGAATGCTAATCTTAAGGAATTAAATGTTGAAAAAATAAAAATAAAACGCGAATTGGATAAATTAAACGAATTGGATGCGGAGAATAATCAAGGCGGGTTGATCGTAACCTCTAATTATTGGACGTATATTACATTGATAATTATCATGCTCATTTGTATTTTAGGAATAGTGGCACTAGGGGCTTTTTCAAATAAAACAGGTACCCAAGCGGGAGGGAAATTTTTAAAAAGAACGCGGTAAAATAGTTTTCTGTTTGAAATATATAAATGAATAGTGCAGAACAATTGGAACAACAAGAATATCAAATTCGAAAAATAGCAAAAGAACAAATGTTTTTAAATGAGGCGATAGAGGATACTAGTCTAGAGGTCAGCATGTACTATTATAATTTTATTATATTGTTGATTGTTTGTCTTTTTTTAATTGTCTTGACTATCAAAGTATCGCTTAGTGTGAATGGCCAACGAGGCGGAGGAGAGAGAAACTATAATGGGTATTTATTTTTATTATCTGTTTTGATTTTAATTCTAATAATACCATATTTTTTTAAATAGTTCATTAAAATTATATTTTGTAAATGTTTATATTAATATAATATATTATACCATGTTGTCAAATGATAATAATACTAACAATTCAATTCAAACTACTTTTCATAAACACGAAAAAACAAACGACAATACTGTAAGTTTGACACAAGGAGACAGATTTATAAATTATCAAAATAAAATTAAAAAACAAACAATGGGTTCTAACAAAGGTTCACTGTTTAGTAAGAAAGAAGGATTTTCGATGAACCTTAAGGACGATACAGATGCCGCATTAACCCAAACCAATTTTACACCAGACGACAATTCGACATTAAGAGATTTAAAAGCACAATATGCTTCTACGCTCAAGACCTACAAAAAACTACAGTCGCAAATGAAAAAGGAAACAAACCAGTTTATTGGAAGGAGTGATCCCACTAAAAATAAATTTTTAGGCAAAAACATCAGATTTCGAGAAGGTCCGGTATGTTATGTAACCAAGCAAGGTATAGCAAGATACTATACTGATAATAATGTGGCTGACAACACCGCCGGCAAATATGGCTGCCCAGCAATAGCAGATGCTATCCCCGTAGATATACCTTGGAAAAATGAATATGGATCGCCGGGTGCAACTATTCCGACTCGTCCCCCATTAATTAGCGGCCCGCCAATGGTATATCGTCAAGCGTGTGGAAACGAAGGGTCAAATATATATGTAAATAAATCCATTTCAACCGAACCAACCTACATAGGACCGTTTGTTAACAATGAAAATTCCGGAATTACTTATTTGGGAGCGGAACCTCCCGCAAGTATAACGGTTCAAAATCCCAATTTTAGTTCCCCTGCTTTAAAAAATAATACTTATCAGTATTATAATGATAGTTCGTCTGTTCCGGGATGGACTTTTAGTGCTCCATACGGTAGTGGCACTATCCTTTTAAATAATTCAAGTGCATGGGGTTATCCGATGCCATACCCAGGTGGCACCCAATGCGCATGTTTACAATCAATTAGTTCTATATCTCAAACATTTACTAATCTTGAACCAGGCACATATGGACTAAGTTTTCAGGTATGTGGAAGACCGGGTTATAGTGGTTCAAATCCGATCAATCTGAATTTAAATGGTGTAACTTTTTATACGGTTAACATTGGAAACACTTTTACGTGGACGCCCATGTCAGTCAACTTCACCGTAAGCCAGCAAGGTACAAACACATTATCATTTGAGGGACAATCGACCGAACCCGGTGGGGTCCAATCTAGCGCAATCACGGCAATATCACTTATCTTTGGGGCTGGCGGAAGCGACCCTCCATGGGATACCTTCGATATGTGTAAAACGAAAGCAATCACGCAGGGATATCAATATTTCGGATTAACGGATTCTAGCGGAGATAGGGGATATTGTGTAGGTACCAAAGATTATGTCGCGGCGACCTCAACGGGAACTAGTTATAAGCAAGCCTCCGGCACCGCATTATGGTCAAGCGCTACTACTAATGGATCATATGCTAAATTAACGAGCCTAGGAACATTACAAGTATATAATTCCTCAAATCAATCTGTTTTTTCCACGCCCGCATCTACTAGTCCAGGGAGTGATAGTTTCTGGGGGTGTTACCAAGACGCCGCTTCCACCGGTGCCCCCCGGTCTATTCCTACTTGGTCAGGAGAACAAATCGGTAATACATCCCTTAACGATTGTAGGGGTCTTGCAAATCAATCTGCCAATTCCATTTATGCGGTCCAAGCTTCATATGAAGACAATGGATATTGTTTTACAAATAATTCTAATCCCACTGATTTTTTAAGTTCATTTAACGCGGGCCCTGCAACCAATTGTACAAAGGATTCATCTGGTAAAGTAATTGGTCAAGGATGGTCAAACGCAGTTTACGGAACCCAGCCTGGATTTGGATGTATTCTTGTATTACAAGATGATGGAAATATGTGTATATATAGAGGCCAGAATCTATTATATTATTTGGACCAAAACAGGTTATGGTCTTCTAATACAAACAGTGATTCATTGGAGTCAAATCCAAATTGGATCTCGGCCGATGGCAAATACGGGACATATTGGGTATATAATGGATTTGACGGTTCGATTGGATCCGACGATGGGTGCGTATTATACCCTGGTGAATCTATATTTAGCTCAAATGGAAAGTTACAGCTTATTATGCAGTCCGATGGTAATCTAGTATTATATACGTCTACTGTGGAACCAAATGAAAGATCAGATACTAAAGGAAATAAAATAAGCGATCAAGGTGGATACGCACTATATGGTTTTGACGACAATCCAAACACGGGATATAATGGAATATTAGGTTATGTAGATGGAGCTGGAACTTTACATAAATATACCGATGGATCGAAATTAGTTGATGATAGTTATACCAAATATTCTTCATTACAAAACCCCTGGTATCTATACACTATTAATGGCGAACAGTACAGTCAAAAGAGTTTAGCAGATTGTAAAAAAACCTGTACCGATGACACGGGGTGTGGTGGTATAACATATGACACGCAAAGCGGAACCTGTTATTATACTGAAAGCAATGTTTATTTATATGATACTTACGAAAATGAATACTACGATACATATTTGAAAAACATGGCTCCCAAAAATCCTATTTATACCAACCAAACCAATAATATAAGTGGGGCTAAGTATGGTAGATACACCATTGGCGATGATATGCCAAATGGCGGCGATTTTAATCTACAAACGGCTACGGCGGTAACCGCCGGACTACTTTCACAAACGGAAGACCAATTAAATCAACTCGCGTCGGAGATTTCGAAATATAACGCAGAATTCGCGGAATACAACTACAAAATATTGAATCAATCTAAAGAAAATATAAAGGGAACCAAAAAATATTTAACCGACTATGAGGTGACGTCTGACCAAATTAAACAAGCAAAGAAACAGGGAAGTAATATAGACGCGATACTTGACGATAGTAATGTTGTGGTGCTACAGGAAAATTATAATTATGCACTGTGCTCGATATTAGCAGTTGGCACTGTTATTATATCAATGGTTTTAATCAAAAAATAATTGTGACAAAAATTGTCTTCATATATTTTGTAAATGTTTATATTAATATAATATATTATAATATGTTGTCAAATAATACTAACAATTCAATTCAAACTACTTTTCATAATTACAAATTGCATAAACACGAAAAAACAAACGACAATACTGTAAGTTTGACGCAAGGAGACCGATTTATAAATTATCAAAATAAGATTAAAAAACAAACAGTAGGTTCGAATAAAGGCAAAGGCGGGCTATTTAGTAAGAAAGAAGGATTTTCGATGAACCTTAAGGACGATACCGACGCCGCATTAACCCAAACCAATTTTACACCAGACGACAATTCGACGTTACGAGATCTAAAAGCAGAATATGCTTCCACGCTCAAAGATTACAAAAAACTACAGGCACAAATGAAAAAGGAAACAAACCAGTTTATTGGAAGGTCTGATCCCACTAAAAATAAATTTTTAGGCAAAAATATAAGGTTTCGAAGTGGGGCAATATGTTATGTAACCATGCAAGGTGTAGCAAGATACTATACTGATAGTAACACGGCCGACAACACCGCCGGCAAAAATGGCTGCCCAGCAATAGCAGATGCTATCCCCGTGAATGTACCATGGAAAAATGAATATGGATCGCCTGGCGCAGCTATTCCTACTCGTCCTCCATTAATTAGTGGTCCACCAATGACAATGGAACAGGCGTGTGGCAATGAAGGCTCAAATGTATATGTAAATAAATCTATTTCAACCGAACCATCCTATATAGGCCCCTATATTAATAATGAAAATTCCGGAATTACGTATTTAGGAGCGGAACCTCCCGCAAGTATAACGGTTCAAAATCCCAATTTTAGTTTACCTGCTTTAAAAAATAATACCTATCAAGGATATAATGATAGTTCGTCTGTTCCGGGGTGGACCTTTAATGCTGCTATTGTAAATAATGCGAGTGTGTGGAATTATCCAATGCCATATCCAGGTGGTAGTCAATGTGCTTCTTTACAAAACACCGCGTTTATGTCCCAAACATTTACTAATCTTGAACCAGGTACATATGGACTAAGTTTCTATGTGTGTGGAAGACCGGGTTATAGTGGTTCAAATCCAATCAATCTGAATTTAAATGGTACAACTTTTTATAATCTTGATATTGGAAACACTTTTACGTGGACGCCCATGACAGTCAACTTTACCGTAAGCCAGGAAGGTGCTAATACAATAGGATTTCAGGGACAATCGACCTCGGGCGACCACTCGACCGCATTCACCAAAATATCACTTATCTTTGGGGCTGGCGGAAGTGACCCTCCATGGGATACATTTGATATGTGTAAAACGAAGGCAATCACCCAGGGATATCAATATTTCGGATTAACGGATTCTAGCGGAGATAGGGGATATTGTGTAGGCACCAAAGATTATGTCGCAGCGACCTCAACGGGAACTAGTTATAAGCAAGCCTCAGGTACCGCATTATGGTCGAGCGCTACTAATAATGGTGCATATGCTAAATTAACGAGCTTAGGAACATTACAAGTATTTGATTCGAATAATCAATCTGTTTTTTCCACGCCCGCATCTACTAGTCCAGGGAGTGATAGTTTCTGGGGGTGTTATACAGATTTAGCTTACACAGGGGCAGCCCGGTCAGTCCCTGATTTTGTACAAGGAGGCGACACAAACCTTAACGATTGTAGAGGTCTTGCAAATCAGTCGGGCAATTCCATTTATGCGGTCCAATACGCAATTAATAACAACGGAGACAACGGCCAGTGTTTTATAAACAATTCAAATCCTACCGATTTTTTAAGTTCATTTAATGCCGGAGTAGCTTATAATTGTACAAAGGATTCATCTGGCAGAATAATTGGACAAGGATGGTCAAATGCAGTTTACGGAACTCAGCCTGGATTTGGGTGCTTTCTTATATTACAAGATGACGGAAATATGGTTATATATAGAGGTCAATCTCCGTCACTCAATCAAGGGGCAATATGGGCCTCTAATACAAACAGCGATTCATTACAGTCAAATCCAAATTGGGTCTCAGCTGATGCTAAATACGGTACATATTGGGCTTACAATGGGTTTGATGGTTCGACAGGATCAGACGACGGATGCGTATTATACCCCGGCGAATCTATATTCAGCGAAACGGGTAAATTACAACTTATTATGCAGTCCGATGGTAACCTAGTATTATATACATCTACTGTGGAACCAAATGAAAGATCAGATACTAAAGGAAATAAAATAAGCGATCAAGGTGGATACGCGCTATATGGATTTGATGATAATCCAAACACGGGATACAACGGAACATTAGGTTATATAGACGGAGCGGGAACTTTTCACAAATATACTGATGGCGCAGAATTGATAGACGATAGTTATACTAAATATTCCTCGTTGCAACAAATGGGGTATCAGTACTCTATTGACGGCGAACAGTATTCATATAAGAGTTTAGCGGATTGTAAAAAAACGTGTACTGCGGACGCTGGGTGCGGTGGTATAACATATTATGCACCCGGTGGAACCTGTTATTATAATGATAGTGACGTTTCTTTGTATGCCACCGGCGCAAATCAATACTTTGACACATATATGAAAAACAAAAAACCAGCAAATCCTATTTATACCAACCAAATCAACAATATAAGCGGGGCTATGCATGACAGATACGCAATGGGGGAGGATATGCCGAATGGCGGCGATTACAATCTACAAACGGCCACGGCGGTAACCGCCGGACTATTGTCGCAGACGGAAGACAAATTAAACCAACTCGCTTCGGAGATTTCGAAATACAACGCAGAATTCGCGGAATACAACTACAAAATATTGAATCAATCTAAAGAAAATATAAAGGGAACCAAAAAATATTTAACTGATTATGAGGTGACGACTAACAAAATTAAACGAGTGAAGAAACAGGGAAGTAATATAGACGCGATACTTGACGACAGTAACATTGTGGTGCTACAGGAAAATTATAATTATGCAATGTGGTCGATATTAGCGGTTGGTACGGTTATTGTATCAATGGTTTTAATAAAAAAATAATTGTCATAATTGTTGCATAAAATTTTATAAATTATCTTCATATATTTTATAAAATGTCCGAAAGTCAAAATTCACAACAAATTATGAATGATATCCAATCTTTACAAAAAATGGAACAACAAATGTTTAGCAGTTTGGAAAGCAACCCTAATTTGTCCCAGTCGCAGAAAACAGATCTTTCCGATAAAATAAATAAAATTTCTAGCATAAGAGATAATTTATATAAAAACATTGGCGGAATGAATCTTTTTTTTCAAAAAAGCTTTGAGAGTTCTCGTGGCACTTTAAGTGAACAATTAAATGCCGTGGGCATAATTGAAGATCAGTTAAAAAAAGCAAGAACTCGATTAAAGGTAATGGAGGCAGAAAAAATGAACAAAGTGAGGTTGGTTGAAATAAACGATTATTTTGGTTCTAAATATGAAGAGCACGCATTGTTGATGAAAATTATTATACTCACCTTGATACCCGTCATAATATTAATTTTGCTTTTTAACAAGCAAATCATTTCTTCTCGAGTATTTTATGTTTTACTTGTTATTGTAGCAATAATAGGGGGGGTTTTTATGGGCTATCGATTTTTTTCCATTATAAGGAGAGATAATATGGAATATCAAACGTATGATTGGTACTTTGATGCTAGCGCGGCTCCACAACCAGGCGACGTTAGCAACAGTGATCCTTGGCTTACACTTCCCGGAGGATGCGTGGAGTCCGCTTGTTGTAGTGATAATATGACATATGATGCTTCTCTTAATATATGTGTGGCGGATACTACTGAATCATTTATTACCGAATCTATGATAGAAAACATGATTTCCAGTTCTACTAATCAAAATAAATATAAACAAGGAAACAATAGCAATTTTTTGCCAAAGGTATCGGATAGTTTTATTGATTACAAAATGTAAAGTATTATCATAAAAATATATTTAGTTATATAAATGGGAACTCCGTATGATAATAAAAAGGCACCCACCCAAGTAGACCATTTTAATAAACTAATAGATCAAGCAAACGAGAGAAATTCGTGTGACGAGCAATGTCAGTACCTAAAAAAAAGTACAGAACTGAAAGAAAAATATATGCAGTCGATTCAAAATAAAAAAACGTCCTCCCATCAAATTGAAGAAGCACAACAAAACTATATTGTTTTTACAAAAGGACGCCCAGTTTATGATGAAGTATTGGACGACGAATTGACGAAAAAGGCGCAGGAAATTGGAAAACATATTGAAACCTCATTTGGTAAAGAAACCAAAAAAATAATCGCAGATATTCATAGTTATAATGTACTTTTATTGAATCATAAAAATTTGATTGATTTGTACAAAAAATATAAGGCGGAAAATCTGTTGCTTAAAAAAAAAATAAAAGACGAGGGGAATGATATTTTAACAAATGAGAGAAAAACGTTTTATGAAAATCAAGGGCAGACCACGCTCAATACCGTTTTTTACGTGTTGACCGTTTTATATATTATATGTCTCGTTGCGTTTCTTATTTTCGTCTTTGCATTTCCGTCTGATCTGAAATTAATGTCAAAGCTCGGTATTTTTGTCGGATTAATAGTATTGTATTTTTTGTCCCCTTATATTCTCTCTTTTATTGTTTCGGTTGCTTATTTCATATATAATGCTCTACCCAAAAATGTTCATTTGTCGGTTTAGCAGGTTATTTTATATAGTAAAGAATTATTCATTACGATATAAAAATGTTTAGACCATTTGCATGAAAAAGTTTTTACTGGGTGTTTCCGTTAAAATGCCATTTGCCCATACACCAAACCGTCTATCGTCGTCACCGTCATTTTCTAGAGTGAAATGATACCACGTATATATGTAGTGGTTTTCTAGTTGCAAAAAATCAGGGGAAACAGAGGATAATAACAAGTATTTGTCATCGATTTTCGGAGTATTGCCACCAAACATTTGGTCGTTTATTTCTTTTAATTCGCCCAAGTCGTCCACTAATATAGAGTGACCACCGGTGACAATTAAATCTTTGGTCAGTCCATTGCTCTCTGTTTTTTTCATTTTAAACATACAGGCGTGCCATTTGCTTGGTGTATTTACCATATTTTTGTGTAAGATGATATCAATCTTTCGGTATCCGTGGTTAAACGATTTTACTAGATCGCCTTTTTTTAGATTTTCGATAAGAACGTATTCTTCTTCTGCCGTTTCTTTGTTTAGACACAGAATTTCGGTTCCTTTGTTGAAACACAAGACGGGAGTTGCTGAAACTGGATCAGAGGCGGGCCCAGTGCCGAACGCGTTAGTTGCTTTCAAACGAAAAGAGTATGTTTGATCATTGTTTAAACCTGAAATAATTATCGAGGAAGCAGTGTGAACCGAATCAGAATCAGTAAAGTTGACTCCGTCGGTAGAATACAATATATTAGTGATAGGGCTGCCGCCGTCATCTACTGTAAAGCTTACAGAAACTTCAGCGTTTCCGGCGGTCGCAACTAGATTGGTAGGAGCACCGGGCGCTGTTATTTGGGTCAAGGTTGAACCGGTTGGATATGTATTTGTCAAATTCACCGTGGTAATGATACTATCAAACCCTCCAATAACCCGTATTTCTTCGGTAGGACCGTTCTTTATTCTAATGTTATTTCCGACTCTAAATCCTTGAGCTTGGGCGTTGTCAATAGGAATAGTTGTCTGTCCGGCTGCTGCCGGTCCGGATGTTATTCCACCCGCGCGCGCCGTAGTAATAGAATTAGACGGCGCACTTGATGGACTCGGACCTACCTGGTTATTCGCAACTACAGTAAATGTATATTGCGTACCTCCCGCTAATCCGGATACAGGAACGATTATCGGATTATTCGATTGTGGTGTAAACGTTTGCGAAACACCAGCCGGGATAGACGTCACAGTATAACTGATGATAGTGCTTCCCGCTGGAGTAGTTGGACGATCAAATGAAACGTCAGCCGTTGTGCTTCCCGTCGTAATGGCTTGTACACTTGTAGGCGCAGTTGGCGTTCCTGACTCATTAATGTAAGTAATGGCATATTTACCAAGATATATGGATCCGGGACCCGCTGGAGGGTTTAAAACAGCCGGTAAATCGGTGTCTGTGGAGCTATTATAATATGTTTGGTAATATGTAACTGATCCTAAGGGGGACGAAGGTATTTCGGTATCAAACGCGTCGTCGCCTAATGTTTGGAATAGACGCGGATCTACCCATACGATAGTTGTTAAACTTGTACAACCATAGAACGCATCTTCTTCTATACTTGTTACACTCTCTGGAATACTAATGGTGGTTAATCCAGTACTTGTGAATACGCCTTCACTTATAGTTTCAAGCTGACTTGTTCCGCTAAAGGTAACTGTAGTTAAACTTGTACAACTATAGAACGCGTATATTCCTATAGTTGTTACACTCTCTGGAATACTAATGGTGGTTAATCCAGTACCTGCGAATGCGCTGTCACTTATAGTTTCAAGCTGGCTTGTTCCAGCAAAGGTAACTGTTGTTAAACTTGTACAATCACTGAACGCCTGAGATCCTATACTTGTTACACTTGCTGGAATACTAATGGTGGTTAATCCAGATTCTTGGAATGCGCTGGTTCCTATAGTTTGAAGCTGGCTTGTTCCAGCAAAGGTAACTGTTGTTAAACTTGTACACGTATCGAATGCCAGCAGCCCTATACTTGTTACACTATTTGGTATATCAATTGACGATAATGTGGATTCTGCAAACGCGTAATTGCCTATAATTGTTACGGTCGCCGGAATAGTATAAGGACCCAATTTTCCACTCGGAAATTGAATGAGCGTAGTATTAATTTGGCGATCAAACAACACTCCAGCTTCACTACTATAATTTGCGTTAAGGATATCAACCACAATCGACGTTAAGGCGCCACAATACCCGAACGCCCGTAATCCTATAGTTATTACACTTGCTGGAATACTAATGGTCGATAATCCGGATTCTCGGAACGCACTGGTTCCTATAGTTATTACACTTGCTGGAATACTAATGGTCGATAATCCGGATTCTCGGAACGCACTGGTTCCTATAGTTTCAAGCTGGCTTGTTCCAGCAAAGGTAACTGTAGTTAAACTTGTACAATCATAGAACGCACTTGATTCTATAGTTATTACACTTGCTGGAATAATAATGGTGGTTAATCCAGTACTTGTGAATACGCCTTCATTTATAGTTTCAAGCTGACTTGTTCCGCTAAAGGTAACTGTAGTTAAACTTGTACAACCATAGAACGCGTATATTCCTATAGTTATTACACTTGCTGGAATACTAATGGTGGTTAATCCAGTACCTGCGAATGCGCTGTCACTTATAGTTTCAAGCTGGCTTGTTCCAGCAAAGGTAACTTCTGCTAAACTTGTACAATTATTGAACGCCTGAGATCCTATACTTGTTACACTTGCTGGAATAGCAACTCTAAGTAAATTGTTTTTACTAAAGAATACTTGATTACCTATACTTGTGACAATATATGTATTTCCGTCAACCTCAAAATCCGCAAGAATGGTTACATTTGTAACGATGTCATTATAAGAGGTTACCGATGCGATACCACTACCAATCGTGTAGGTATACTGAAGACCGTCCTCAAACCCCGTGGCAGGATAGACAGACATTTATAATATAATAATAGAAAGTAATTATTAAAAAAAAATGTATTATTATTTTTTATCATTTTATTGTGTGGAACTATTTTATATAGTAAAGAATTATTCATTACGATATAAAAACGCAGTATATTTATTTATTTATCGACGGATCTGTCGTCCGCGTTGCTGTATAAGCCACTGGCGAACGCGCGCCCGGTATCGCATAATGAGCCACTGACGAACGCGCGCCCGGTGTTGCATAATGAGTCGCTGACGAATACGCCCTCGGTGTTGCATAATGAGTCGTTGACGAGCACGTGCACGTTGTATTAATAGGAGCTGCTGTTGATTCGGTTGTCTTACCGGTGCGGGGTTTGCCATCTTTCGAGTAACCGGCGCGGGTTTTATACCCGGGAAGTAGGATTGTTTAATTAACATATTTTTACTAGGTGTTTCTGACAAAATACCATTTGCCCACACACCGTATCTTCTATCGTTCTCACCCCCGCATTCGAGCGTGAAATGATACCAAGTATATAAATCGTTGTTTTCTAGTTTTATAAAGTCTTTGGAAACGGAAGATAACAACAGGTGTTTACCATCTATCGGCGAACCGTTACGACCTAATCTAGTGTTGTTTAGATTTTTCAATGGACCGTTGCCCAAATCATCTACTAATATTGAGTGACCACCGGTTACAATTAAATCTTTGGTTAATCCATTGGTATCAGTTTTTATCATTTTGTACATACATTCGCGCCAGTTGCCGGTATTATTTCGCATATTGTTGCTTACAACTACATCTATCTTTCGGTATCCGTGTTTATACGATTTCACTAGATCGCCCTCTTTCAGATTTTCAACGAGAACATACTCTTCTTCGCCTTTTTCTTCGTTGAAACAAAGAATTTCGGTACCTTTATTGAAACAAATAGGCGTCGAGTTAAAAATAATATTATAGTCATTGTTGTACACAGATTCCGGATCAGCCGGGTCCAATGCCGGCGGCAAATCGGATTCCTCCGCCGTGTCATTGTAGGTAACGGTCCCTTTACTAGTCGTAGTGTCTATGCCCGTATTAAACGCACCAGCGCCCAAATTGTTGAAACCTCGCGGATCAGCCCATATAAAAGATCTCAACAGGATACATCCATCGAATGCATCTACTCCTATAAATGATACACTAGATGGAAAAGTAACCGAAGGTAAGACGGTACAACCTTTGAATGCGTTGTCTCCTATATTTTCTAGAACGTTTGTTCCGCTAAGATCAAGTGATGTTAAACTGTCCGCGTTCGTAAAATTGGCAACGCTGACAACCCTAGTACCTAAAACTACTGAAACTATATCGCCAATGGTTAACCCCCCTCCTGAAGTTGGGTCGGCGTTCGCTAAGCCAACTATAGCTCCACCGTTAATGACTGCAAGATCAGTCGAATATTCATAACCAGTATTAAAAGTTACAACGGTTACTGCTCCGACGACAAAAGTATAACTATTGACTTCATAGTCAATATAAACACTGCCAGACAATTTTCCAACTAATACACCAACGGTGTATGCCCCAGGGGGCGCTGCATTTGTAAAGGTAATATCTCCGGTACCGGCATCAATGGCTATTCTACTTGGTGATGGATTCTGGTAGATAATATAAGTATAACCTGGTGTGAATTCCCCGGCGCCGGATTGTTCTGTTTGTCCAACAAGAATCTCACTTGAAGCTGGATTGTAAATAGTTGCATTGAACGATCTTAGTAACCACGGAACATTAGTCAATGTTGAATAGTCTAGCCATACCCTTGGACTAGATGCCAAAATCGTTGACCTCGCCTGTGAATCTGCCCAGGTGTTATTGTCGGCACCAATACAGTTTGAAGATGTGCATATAGTGGTGATTGCGCCAGCTCCGTATATTCCTCTGTTGGTCGTACCAGTATATGCTCCTGTAGTATAACAATTTAGTGCATTGATTTTAAGATAAGGGAAAACGGACTGGTAACCCGCGCTTTGACCGAAAATACCACCGGCACTTGCCCCGGTGATTGCCCCTGTACTGTAACAATTCTCCGCGGAAACTGTGACGGTAGCGGCGGTCGAGGTGACAGCTTGGCCAGCGACATAGCCGAAAATACCACCGGCGCCCGAACCACTGATTACCCCAGTACTATAACAATATAGTGCATATACTGCTAGGTTACCTGTAGCTTGATAACCCGCAGTTGTACCGAAAATACCACCTGCAGTTTTGCCACCGATTGCTCCTGTACTATAACAATTTGTCGCATATACTTGTGAACTACCTGAAGATTGATAACCTGCAAGACCCCCGAAAATACCACCAGTGCCGTTATTAGTGTTGTCTTGCGTAATTGCTCCAGTACTATAACAATTTTTCGCATAAATTTGACCGCCGGAAGCTTGATAACCCGTCCAACAGCCGAAAATACCACCACAAGCCGAACCACTAATGTCTCCCGTACCATAACAATTTTCTGCATAAATTTTACCACCGGAAGCTTTATAACCACACTGAGCACCGAAAATACCACCTCCATTACCAGCTGAACTACCAATTGCTGCCGTACTATAACAATTTGTCGCATAAATTTGGGCATTGCCGGAAGTGGAATAACCTGCCCGATAAGCGAAAATACCACCGGCATCTTGAGCATTAAATGCACCAGTAAAATAACAATTTTTAGCATAAATTTGAGAATTGCCGAAAGTTAAATAACCTGTTGCCCAACCAAAAATACCACCTGAATTTGCAGCATTAATTGCGCCAGTACTATAACAATTTTCCGCATAAAGTACCGCAGTACCAGATATATGAGTGCCCGCAATTTGACCAAAAATACCACCCATATATGTATATGAAGTACCGGTCACTCCAATCAGCCCAGTACTATAACAATTTATAACCGATATCGTGCCACTTGTAATATATGCGCCAAAGTATGATTGGCAGACCCAACCTTGGCCGTTTGCTAAAGTTGTGGTAGTGGTAGTCGGATCATTTGTTACTACTCCTATATTTTGAACGCTTACGTTTGTATAAGCAGGAAGTAAAGCAGTGTTTAAACTTGTCCCGTTTTGTACGAAACCCGGGTAATTCGCTACGTTGCTTATAGTTATTACATTACTTGATCCCTCAATAGTAATTTTATTGGAACCTATAATAATATATCCAACTGTGCCTCCTATGCTTGAGGTCAATGTAATATCCGTGGTCAACTCTACGGTTAATGTAGCACTAGTTGTCGAACTATTGTTTATTGTTAAAGGCCAGACTACGGCGGTCCAAGTCGAACCACCGTTTATTGCATATTCCACTGAACCAGTCACCAGTGGTTCCTGTCGTAATTCAATTGATCCGCCCGATTGAGTTATACTAGTCGCCAATGTATATTGGTAATTTTCGATTAAATCCGTGAAATAAACATTTTGTATGTCTTCATTAGTAGACTCTAATATCCAGTCACCACCATATTTCAGGTTACCGGTTGAATCATCCGACGCACCTATTGTTGCGCCAGTATGCTCTTTTAACACGTGAAAGTATGTTTTCCAGTTGTCATATTGTAACGTATTACACGCTAAAAAATCGAGGTTCCCAATTTGGAACGACTTTGATATTTCAATAATAAACGCCATATTATTGCTAAAGGTGGGGGTCCCGATTAGATCCTCATTTGTAAATAAAGGTTCGTTATCGAGGAATGATATGGGGGAACCATTATGAAATACAAACGCGACCCGGGAAATAGAGACGAATTTTTCCTCAAGTAATTGAAGCAAGGCCTCTTTACTTGAACCATTGTTATAAACAATAGGAAAGGTATCACTTTTTGCGGCGTTTATAAATGTTTCAAAATCGACGACCTTGTCGTGTATCAGTAAGACATTTTTCATAGTAGAAGTGTCTGCTTCGTTGTCGTAAATTAAATCCACCACAGAAAGCTGCTCGTTATTATCCATATATTGTGTAAATATTTTAATAGTTTGTAAAAAAATATTTATTTAAATTTTATTTATAACCGATTTGAAGCAGATGGTCTATACTTGACCCATTTGGATAAGTTGATTTTTACTTGGGGTTTCCGTTAATATGCCATTTGCCCATACACCAAACCGTCTATCATCGTCACCGTCGTTTTCTAGAGTGAAATGATACCACGTATATATGTAGTGGTTTTCTAGTTTTGAAAAATCAGGGGAAACAGAGGATAATAACAAGTATTTCCCATCGATTTTCGGAGTATTGCCACCAAACATTTGGTCGTTTATTTCTTTTAATTCGCCCAAGTCGTCCACTAAAATAGAGTGACCACCGGTGACAATTAAATCTTTGGTCAGTCCATTGCTCACTGTTTTTACCATTTTGTACATACACGCCAATGGCTTACTTGGAATATTTACCATATCTTTGTGCAAGATGATATCAATCTTTCGGTATCCGTGGTTAAACGATTTTACTAGATCGCCTTTTTTATTAAAAAAATTTTAAAAAAAATTTAGTGTTTGTTTTTTTTAATTATTTACCTTTAAATCAAATCAATCCTCCATTTCCTCCATTTCGTCAATTTCTGGCGGAATAAATTTACACCCATGCCACCCAGTCGCCTTACATTGACCAAATTTCTTGTTCATATAGTCCGTCAATTCATGCGCTCTAGGCGGCTTTCGGTTACCCTGTTCTTGCGAAAACCATATCTTGAATTGTTCCGATAGTCCGCGTTTTCCAATTTTATCGCGAGGATCTTCCGTTTTCACAATGGTTTCGCTTACAAACGCAGCAATATGATCCTGTGTCTTTCGGTATTTATTCGATGCATTCATCACATATTCACAGTCCACCACGATACCATCCGTTTCGAACGCCCGTTTTACCAACATACTCGCAAAAACCGGAGCATAACTCGGAAGTTTATCTTTTAGTCCCTTGTCCTTTTTAAAGACATATTGCGTATCGTCCGTATGTTCTTCGTCTTTATCCACAAATTTAGATACGTAATCGCATTTTCGAATTCTTCTCCATGTACCATCGTCATTCGATTCAATATCAAACAAATTATTCGTACATACCACCAAATTGAATTGCGGGTCGAATATTTCACTTTCCGAATACAATCCTCTCGCTTGAATCGGATCTCCACCAGTAAGTTCTTTCATAATACCTTCATTCAACTTGACGTTTTTACTCGGTTCTTGCATAACCGCATACCTGACACCCTTTAATTTCAATACTTCATCTGACGTTCCGCCAATAAGACCTCTTTTTTCCGTGACAAGTGTAATCGGTACCGTACCTTTATATTCTCCCAAAGTAACCGACATCAAATCCGTCAAAATCGATTTTCCATTACTTCCACTCCCATGGTACACATTGAATGTTTGATTCAAATTGGATCCGATCAAACACGACGACAAATGGTCCCACATATATTTATTCAATTCCGCAATCGGAAACAATTTTTCCATAAAATCAAGTATTTCGCTTTTAATCTTTTCCAAATCCTCGTCTTCCTTTATGCTTTCGAAAGATACGTAATTAATTCTCGTTGTTTTGGTGATATAGTCCTCTGGATATCCATCTCTAAATGTTTTGCTTTGGAAATCGACCACCCCATTCTTGAAACATAGCAAATGTTTGTTATTATCCATTTTGCTAATAAAGTCCGCATCATAAAACAATTCCATCGCTTCTCTCAATATATTATTTTTGTCATTTGTTCGTTTCAAGGTAATCATCACGTCCCCAATTACTTTCACGCGCTTCTTGATGAATTCCGCTCTTTCATCACTGGCTTCATATTCCTGCAATTCATTATATAGTTTTTCCTGTTTGTTGGAATACAAGTCATACATTTGCGTAGAAATCGCTTCTCTCAAACTAAGCCCCTTGTCTTGTTTCCATTTATGATTGATAAAGTTATACCAAACGCCCTTTTTGTCATAACTAATACAAACGTATTTGTCCTTGAACATTTGCTTTAATACCATCGCCTTATCATATTCTGTTGGACTGTTTAACGTGGATTCAATCGCCGCATCCACCGACGCATTTTTCACTCTTTCATATCCTTCAAAATTATATTGTTTGGCCCAGTACATTATCGAACGCTTTGTGACCCCTTCTTTTGTTTTATTAAAATATTTTTTCCATTGTTCGTGTAATTCTGCAATAGTATTGAAATCAAAATCCGGTGCTTTGCTGCGAAGCATTATCCAAGACAGAAACAACCGATCATCGGTTTTTTTCAAGGCAAAGGCTACACGACGGTTTTCCACGTGAGATCCCGGAGCATAAAATCGTTCCGGCAATACCTGCGTATATTCGTGCGTTTCTTTTACTTCATACTCATTATAACTTAAATTATTCAACATATTGTTTACCGCACGATCCAACATATCCCGGTTCTTAATATCTTTTATACTAATATACTCATTATCTTCTTCGCCTTCTATAATAAGGTTTAACTTTGCCTTACTAGTCGGACGTTTTGTTTTGCCGGTTTTTTTCCTTAACATATCGTTATACTCTGTCAAAACACCAGGATTCATTTCAAATTTCGGATGATTTTTATATCTAACGCTCAGATTTTTAAAATTGGTCTTCATATTGAAAGCGGAAACATTCGTTTCGTCCACCATAAATTCCCCGTCTGCACTATCATACGAAATGGTAAAGTGTTTTACAAATTCGTATGCTTCGTTTCCCGGTTTTCGCGACCCGAATAATTGCCAATTGGTTACTCCTTTCGAAATACCTTCGTCCAATACCGATTCATAATCATTCATCAAAGGTAAATCCCATATTTCCGGAAGTTTGCTTATAATTCTGTTTCGCAAAATCAATTGCATATTATGGTCGACTTGGATACCAATAATCATATGTATGCCGTCCTTTGTCAAGCTTTTATCGTCCAAACGATTGATATTTGGTTTTTCAAAAATATAAACCGGAAATGGTTTGTCCTGTTCAAAAACAAATAGTTTCTTCAATTCTTCCAAATATAAAAGCAACATGTCGATCACGTGTTCGTCACTATGTTGTCTTTTGTCCACAAAATAGTCATATCTAAAATCAAAATCTACCGCAAGCGGGCCTACATTTTCTAGTTGCTTTTCTGTTAAATATTCCTTGTTTTTGTTGACAAAGATATGTTCGTAATACAATTTATAAAACGTATCTTCTTCTTCTTCTTTTATTACATAAGACCCGCCATAAATATTAAGGGATTTGTCTGGTATTCTCGTATGTGTAGGGCTGGTCCCTTCCGCGTTTTTTGCGTTATGTTTGGCGAGGAACTCGTTTAAATCTTTGTATTTGGTGTTCATTTCATTTATCATTTATATTAATCTACTATAAATACTTCTATTTCATTTTTCTTCAATTTTAAATTTATTTTCAATTTTAAATTTATAACAATTACAAACCCATATAAAACTATAATGACAATAATAATAGTTAATACAAATGTCCATTACCATTTCAAAAGGAACCATTAAAAGATTAATAAATGACGTTAAAGGTATTAATAATAATCCGTTGACCGATAATGGGATATACTATATGCATGATGAAGAGGATATGTTAAAGGGGTATGTACTCTTTATTGCCAATAAAGATACGCCTTATTACGGGGGATATTATTTCTTTGAACTAACATTTCCGCCGAATTATCCGTATAGTCCGCCTAAGCTAACCTTTTGTACAAACGGAAACAATATTCGTTTTCATCCCAACTATTATAAATGTGGTAAAGTTTGTTTATCGCTACTAAATACATGGACGGGTGATCAATGGACTTCGTGTCAAACTATATCATCCATTTTGCTAACCATGTCTAGTCTTTTCACGAAAGATCCGCTATTACATGAACCGGGGATTAAAGAGGGACATCCGGATTTTCATAAATATAGTCAAATCATTGAATATTTTAATTTAGATATTGCAATGTGTGACATTTTGTTGAAAAAAAAGGGGGTTCACATGCCTTTTTTTGATAAATTTGTACACATTATCGAAGAACACTTTTTAACAAATTATGCAGATATTAAAAAAAACGTTGAGGATAATATGTTGGCCAAAACGGAGAATCCTATCGATATCTGCACGGGAATTTATAGAATGACCGTTACGCTTGATTATACTAAATTAATATCAAAAATGGAACAAACGCATAAAATAATAAACAATAAGAAATAAAAATGAAATAATATAAAACAAATATGTTTATATTATAAAATAAAATGCGTTTTTGTGTAAACTGCGATAACATGTATTACTTGAGAATTGACAATGACAATAAAAATAAACTGATATATTATTGCCGTAATTGCGGTAATGAAGATACAAACTATAATATGGCAGAGGACTCAGCAGTTTACAAATTACAAATAAAGGAATCTAATAAAACATATAACAATGTCATAAATAAATATACAAAATTGGACCCCACCCTCCCTAGAATAAACAATGTATTGTGTCCAAATAAAGATTGTACGACGAATACAAAGAATAGCGAAAAGGAAATCATTTACATAAGATATAATGATGTAGATATGAAATATTTATATTTATGTTCTACGTGTGATACTGTTTGGGAATCAAATGATAATTAGAATATAAATAAAAAAATGACTTTAAAATTTAATTTAAAATCATTGTATAATATTATAAAATGAGCGACTACGAAGAAAGTGTAGGTGATGACGATACCGTTTCCGTTAATGAAGAAGAATTAAATGAAAGCACATTTGTTGCTAGCAAAAAACCGTTAATAAACAAAAAAACCATTGTTCCGACCATAGATAATTATAATGACGGTGACGGAGACGGAGACGGGGATGAAGATGAAGATGAAGATATTGATGAGGAGGAGGATGATGAGGACGATGATGAGATTATAGACGACGACGAGCAAGATTATGATACTGTACCAAATGATGGATTCAAAAAAGGCGGAGCAAAGGCAGCGGGCGATGAATCGGATTATGAGGAACAACTTGATCCAGACGAGCTGGACCCAGAAAATATTACAAAAATGTCAAGCGGAACTTTTAACAAAAAATCAGCGACCGAAGCTGACGTATCAATGGACGAAGACAGCGACGACGACGAAGATGAAAATTATAATGAGAATTATTTACAAAAATTTGATAGTGAAATTGCGAAAAATTATGTAAATGAATATCACCCCGAATGTTATCACCATAATTATGATGAAATTGCAAAATCGTCTATTGTTTTGAGAAATGAACACAACATTATTATAGACCCGCTACACAAAACAATTCCCTATTTAACTAAATATGAGAAAGCGAGAGTTTTGGGACAACGTGCAAAACAAATCGAATATGGATCTAAACCATACGTAAAAGTCCCCGAAAATGTTATAGAGCCTCATATTATTGCAGAGCTTGAATTAAAGCACAAAAAACTCCCCTTTATCATTAAAAGACCGTTGCCAAATGGATCGTGTGAATACTGGAAGTTGAGTGATTTGGAAATGATTGCCTTTTAATTGATTTAATTAGTTGTTAGTTAAAATTATATTTAATAATATATTATATATATTATTATGAATTCTTCTGACGAATTGTTTTTGCAAAATTTACCGGATTTGAGTGAAAACAATGATATTCCCGCGTGTTTTGATTTAATAGAAAGTAACGTTAAACATTGTAACAAAAATTTTTTTAATCCTTTTAAATATGATAAAATTGAATTATTAGGTAGACCAACAAAAACCATTGAGGATATAGATAGTATAGAATCGTTTATTTTAATTATAGACTTTCCTTTTTGTGGTGGCGGATCAGGACATTTTTTAAATTCAATAATAGAAAAGTATAAATATAATCAACCATTTCTAATTTTAAGAAACATTGATAATGAAATACATTTATTTTTAAATAATGAATACAAACTAACTACGCAATTAAGTGAACCCGCGGCTATTGATTTTTTAAAACATAATACACATAAATTCCAAAAAATATTTGTAAACCACACGTTAGGTCATAGTGAACATTTTATAAATAGTCTTTTTACATTAGATAAAGAGGTTACAACTATAACACACGACCATTATATGTTGTTTACTAATCCTAACCCTAGCATAGAAGAGATTAAAAACAAAATTAATATACGCGAAAATAGTTTTATTAATAAATTTAACAGAATAATAACTCAAAATAAAGGCAATTTAAACATATTTAACGAATATTTAAATAACAATCAAGAAATTGTGGTTACGAATTTGCCGGATTACCAAAAATCGTTGAACAGATACGAAAACGATTCGTCTGATAAAATAGTTATAGCAGTTATTGGAGATGTTAGCCATATAAAAGGATATGATTTTGTAAATAATTTGTTTAATTATATTAATGCCAATGGGTTAAATATGGAAATAATAGTAATTGGAAATATTTATCATTGTTCAGTAAAAAATCGCAGTTACAAAAGCATCAGTGAATTCAATGAAATATTAATTGAATATAAACCACATTTAATATTAGAAGCTTCTTTGTGTCAGGAGACATATAGTTATACGGCGTCTCTTGCAATGTTAACACAGCTTCCTATTGTATCATATTACCTGGATTATAAATATGCAATAATCAACAGGCTGACCGAATATGGAAAATTATATTGTTTTCATACAATGGAAGAATGTTTAAATTTAATAAATATACATAAACAACCTTATTTTTATACAGTTGAGCCAGAAATCTATTTCAATTCGTTTTGGGATAATTATTTCTTAACAGGTAACAAAAAAATATCACTTAATAAAAATATTGTAATGATGACCTCAAAAATAATAGTTTCGGATAAACCATTTTCATATATAAACTATCGAAGTTCATACACAACTGAAGAAAGGTTTGCGCAGACATTAGAATCCATTAAGTCTACTAGACAATCAATTCCGAACAGCTTTATTGTTTTGTTTGATAATTCTGTATTCGATGACGATAAAAAGAGGATTTTGACAGAAAATGTCGACAAATTTATAAATGTTACTGATGATGTAGATCTAAATTATTATACAAATGATTGCGAATGTAAAGCATTTGCTGATATTTATCAACAGATCAAATGCTTTGATTATTTTTTAAAATATATAGATTTTTCAAGCATAGGAACTTTTTTTAAACTATCGGGTAGATATTTAATAAATGAACATTTTAATTATTCGTCATATGAAAATAATAATATAATAATGAAAAAAAATCATTTAGTTACCGATAGAGATTATTATTTCACCTGTTTTTACAAAATGGACAAAACAAATTTATTGAATTATTTCAATGAATTAAAATATATTATTAGAAATAACACAAAATATGTAACACAAGATTGTGAGGTTATAATTGGCAGTTTATTAAAACAACACGACAATTTTAAATTAACAGATCACTTAGGTATTACTCAGTCAATTTCTATCCGATCCGTTGAATACATAAATGAAAGAAATGAAAATAATATTTAAGTAAAATAACGAATTAAAGATGGACATTAATAGGTAAACTAATTTTTTATTTGGTACAAATCCTCTTTTCTCTCCAAAAAGTAATTAAATACCTCGTTGGCCAATTTTTGGGGAAATTCTTCGGTGGGTATTAAAAGACCTTTTTCGTCTTTACGAATATGTAAATCGGGTTGATAATCATTTTCGACCAAAATCTTCCATCTCTGTGAATATTGTCTGTCTTTTTTGTTTCCGTGAAAATGGTGACGAATAGTACCCGGAATATATCCAAATCGTAATCCCGCTACTTTCTGTTGAAAGTCCTCTACCGTTTTTTTATAATTTTCAGAATTTTGATCATTCAATGAAAGGTGCCCTTTGTTCAATAAAGACATTAACATAATAAAATCTCCAGAACCTAAAATAGCCATTTCATATAATCCGCCCATTTTTTCATAAGCTTTACGTGTAATTGCCCATGCATACCCGGGATGCCAATAATCATTACCCGAAGAGTGATATTTATTTCCTTTAGAGTATTGATATCCCGCACTACTTCTGATCATCATTGTTTCGCGATTATAATCCATATCTACACAATGGCCGAATAATTGAATAATATCTTTAGATCCATTTAATAATTTTAACGCATCTGTTGCCCAAGTTAGATTTTCAAATTCAACGTCCGCATCAATCCATGCAAACGCCTTAAAATTGGGAGGAAGTAAATACTTTACTCCTAAATTAATCATATTTTCTTTATGCCATAAAGGAATATCCGTTCTTAATTGTAAATGCTTTGGGTTATTTTTTTCCGTAACTCGAAATAATTGCGAACCATATGCCAACTCGACCACGTATAAAATAACGTTCTTTTCCTCATTTTCAATTCTTTTGACAAACTCTTTGAATAATATATATCTAATGGCAAACAAACAGGGATTTGACACTACTAAAATTACGTGTAGCTTATCTTCAATTGGGTCGTTGTTTTGTATGGCTAATTTAATATCATTTTGTTTATAAACAATATGATCTATTTCTATACCACTGATGACTGTCATTTTATATTTAATACATATTATTTATTTGTATAAGGCCAATTATTTACAAATACTTTTAAAAAAAAATGAACATAAATTACTACTTAAATAAAAAAGCACAAGAAAGTCTAGAGAGAATGCTTACGACACTATTATTCATTGCGATTATCATTTCAGGTAAAACGTTTACTAACGGATTCAAGAAGTTGCCATTCTTCTCGATAAAACCAAACGCACGAATGATTCCATTTTCAAAAACAAAAATAAACGAAAAGTTAGCGAATACGTGTTTTTATGAGGACGACGATGAAGAGGGCGACGAATACGAGGATGATGACGAATATGAATATGAAGATAATATTCACGAAGGAACATTCATTGTGGAAAACAGTTCAAACCTATATGATTTTGATGATTTATTATATACTCTTGTATGGTTTGACTGCGAAGATTGTAAAATATTATATATCGATGGAGGTGATTATTTCTTTGATAAAAACAATGAAACAAATACTCCGTTGTTTTATAAAAACGACGAATTAATCGCAACGGATTTATTCAGTATTTACGAAGAACTGTTTTTCAAAAATATAAATGAGTACTAAATCAAAGAGAGAAAGTTGAATTTTAAAACCTTAAACAAATAGTTTACCCTTTTTTTTTACTAAAAATCGTCCATATCTCCTCCTAATTCAAGAAACCGAATGATACGTCTAGGGTGTAGTGTATTCTTCATAAGATCTTCTAGCAAAATTCTGGTTCTTAGTTCCGACATTTTAATATAGTCTCTCTCGAATATACATGGATTTGATGATAATGCAGCAAAATTAATCTTATCTGGATGTTTCAAAAGCAAATCGAGCGCCTCTAGACTGTGATTTCCGGATAATTCATCCCAATCAATATTATTTACGTTTTCTCTTAGTAGTTTAATCGCCTCAGGGCCCGGGTTTCCCGACAACAAATACCAATGAATTCTTTCGAGATTTTCTTTAAGCATTTTTAACGCATCGGGACTCGGATTTGCCGATAATCCACACCATTTGATGTTATGTGGGTTTTCTTTAAGTAATTTAATCGCCTCAGGACATGGATTTTCGGACAATCCGTCCCAATTCACCTTATCCATGTTTTCTTTAAGCATTTTAATTGCCTCGGGACTTGGGTTTTTTGATAAGTTATACCAACAAATTTTTTCTGGATTTTCTTGAAGTAGTTTAATCGCCTCGGGACACGGATTTCCAGATAACTCGTCCCAATCGATATGTTGCGGATATTTTTCTTTAACCACCTGGATCAGTTCGGAGGACGGATTTCCGGATAACCATTTAATTTTCACTTTATTCAAATTTGCTTTTATTATATTCGCTGCCTCTGGACACGGATTTCTTGCTAACCAATACCAATAAATTTTGGCTGGGGTTCGCATAAGTATCTTTACCGCTTCTGGGTGTGGATTTATGGACAAAGCACCAATATTAATATTATCCCTGCTTATCCCATCGCGTAATTTGTACATATCGTAATTCATTATTAAAGTTTCTTTTGTATGTCTGCCATTCTTTATAAAAAAGTATTTCATTTTTTTATAAAAAAATTATATGTACGTTTTAGTTAATTAAACTAATCCAAAAAATTTTTAATTTTATCCTGACGGTTCAAGGTATTTTTAATTGAAAAAATCGTAAACATAGAAAATAAAATGATTAATAGTATATTAGTATAATTAATAGACATATATATCTAATGAATATATTTATTATCTAGTTTATTTACATATTTTTTACCTTCATTGCCACACATATCATAATAACTCCTGGCTGTAAGACAATACAAAAAATCATTCTTTTCGGGTACTAAATAATCAACATCTTTTCCTTTTTTTTTAAACAAAGAACATCTACCATATTCATTACCTGCCAAAGCATTAATACTACCATATTCATTAGCTGACACAGTATTAATAAAAAACTTACAGTTAACACAAAGTTTGGGTGTAATTTCTTTCGAAGCAAAAATGGGTATAACAGCAGAAGAAAAAAATGCAAAGCTATTTTTCATATCTTTATCGTTATGATACTATATTTAAGTCAATTTAAATGGCAAAAGGTATAACAATTAATTTAATTAATCAAATAATCATCCATATCTCCTCCCAAATCAAGAAACTTTGCAATGCGTCTAGGATGTAGTACATCCTTCAAAAAGTCTTCCAGTATAAGCATGGTTCTAAACTCAGACATTTTAATATAGTCGCGTTCAAATATGCACGGATTTGTTGACAACCAATACCAATTTATTTTGTCTGGGTACATTCTAAGCAATTTTAATGCCTCATGGCACGGATTTGCCGACAATCTCCAAAAATCAACCTTATCTATGTTTTCACTCAGCATCTCTATCGCCTCTGGATTAGTGTTTTCAGATAATCCATACCAATCAATTTTGTCGAGATTTTCTTTAATAAACTTTAATGCCGCGGGACAAGGATTTGCAGATAATCTATGCCAATCTATATAACTGGGATATTCTCTAAGAATATCTATCGCCTCTGGGCAAGTATTTTCTGCAAAATAACTCCATTTAATATTAAACGGCATTTCTCTCAACAATTTTAACGCGGCGGAACTTGGATTTCCGGACAAACTAAACCAATTTACTTTATCTATATTTTCTCTAAACAATGGTAACGCATCCGGATTTGTATTTCCCGAAAACTCAAACCATTTAATATTTTGTGGATTTTCTCTTAGCAATTGTAATGCTCTCGGACTTGGATTTGCGGATACTGTGTACCAATCGGTCTTAACAGATACATCCGGCGTCCAGGTGGATGAACTTGGACATAGCTCAAACTTATCTGGGTATTCACCAAGCAAACGCATCGCCGCCGGATTCTTATTTTTTGTCAAACCACTGAGCTTAATATTATCAATATTTACCCAGTCAACCAATTTACACATATCGTAATCCATTCTTTACGTTTTAAGTCGCTACGTTTTAAGTCACTGCGTTTATACACTTTATAAGTCTTTTCTTCGTATTCTGTCTATCGGTTAGACATTGTAAAGCAATTCAATTTTTTGTACAAAAGAATAATGTTTACGTACGTTTTTATCGATACGTTCCAAAAAGGATATCAAAAATAGGAAATAATATACAATAATTACAATTCAATAGTTTATGATGAACACTATGATGTGACCAATATAATTCTGAATGGGATAAATAAGACGACGTAATGTATAAATACAGAATGAATATTTGTTCATAAACGGATATGTTTACAAAAACAATCGGCATGCCGATCGAAACGATTGACGCCAAGTCATCTAACTCAGTTAAAAAAAAGGTATCAAATGGATATACAATGATATTTGTATGATGTTTTTTATGAACATTCGCATAATAATATTTATGAATAATTCGATGGTATGCATAATAGGTCGCCTCAATAAGAGTACAATATAAACATATTGAATAAAGCGATTCAACCCAACTATGTTGTCCATATGGAATTATGTTATCCGAAACAATATACATAAGTCCTGTGGATTGAAGTATTAATACGGGGACATTTCTAATATATTCGTCGATTCTAGATATTTTTTCTGCCTCACTAAAAGTAGGATTTATGAACGAGTAATTATTTGCATAGCATATAAAAAAAGCCGTTAGGGTAGAAAGTGAAAAGCTAGACACAATGACACCAAACGAAATCAATAGATTCATTTATAGTATCAAAGTATATTATTTAACTCGTTTTATTATTTAAAAATTGTCCATTGTTTAAAAATCGTCCATATCTCCTCCCAAGTCAAGAAACCGAATAATACGCCTAGGGTGCAGGGCATTCTTCATAAGATCTTCTAGTAAAATTCGGGTCCGCATTTCCGACATTTTAATATAGTCGCGTTCAAATATTGCCGGGTTTGAAGATAGTACATGATAATAAATCCTATCTGGGCGTTCTTTAAGGAGTTTCAACACCTCAGGATTTGAATTTTGTACCAAGTGATACCACCAAATGTTATCTCGTTGATGTAGATTCCAAATGTTATCTGGTTGACGAAATAGATTTTCTTTAATTACTTGTAACGCCTCGGGACACTGATTTGACGAGAACCAACACCAATCAATCTTATCTTTATTTCCTTTAAGCATTTCTATCGCCTCTGGATTAGGATTTTCGGATAATCTATCCCACCAAATATTATTGGGGTATTCTTTAAGTAGTTTTAAAGCTTCGGGGCAAGGATTTGCCGACAACCAACACCAATCAATCATATCTTTATTTCCTTTAAGCATTTCTATCGCTTCCGGATTTGTGTTTCTTGACAACCACCCCCAAGCAAAATTATCTAGATTATGTCGATTTTCTTTAATCAGTTTTACCGCTTCAGGAGACGGATTTCTGGCTAATTGATGCAAGTTAATCTTGTCTGGGTATTCTTTGATCAACTTTATCGCTTCAGGACACGGATTGGCCGACAACCGACACCAATTCACGTCGTGTAACTTATCCATATTTTGTCTAAGCAGTTTTATCGCATTCGGATTCGGATTTTGTAATAATTTATCCCATTTAATCATATCTTTATTTTCTTTAAGTAGTTGCAACGCCTCTGGACACGGGTTTGCCGATAACCAATCCCAATTAATATCATGCGGGCGTTTTCTAAGTATTTTAATCGCCTCTGGATTCACAATTCTTGAAAACTGTGTTACGTCAAGCTTATCGATGCTTATCCAATCGCGTAATTTGTACATATCGTAATCCATTCTTATCTTTATCTCTTCGTATTTGTATACATTTATCTTCAAAAGACCGGGCAATTCAATTTTTTTGTAAAAAAAATAATGTGTACGTTTTAGTTAATCTATTAATTAATCAAATAATCATCCATATCTCCCCCTTGTTCAAGAAACTTAATGATACGTCTAGGGTGTAGTACGTCCTTCAAAAAGTCTTCTAGTATAATCATTGTTCTTAACTCAGACATTTTAATATAGTCACGTTCAAATATGCCTGGGTTTGTTGACAACCACTCAAATACAACTTTATCTGGATATTGTAAAAGCAACTCTATCGCCTCTGGACAAGGATTTCCAGACAATCTATACCAATCAATCTTATCAAAGTGTTTTTCTTTGAGAAGCTTAATCGCCTCAGGGTTTGTATTTGACGACAACATAGAACAATGAACTTTGTCTTCGTTGTCTTTAATGAGCTTGATTGCTTCGTCGCACGGATTTTCGGATAAATACCCCCAACATATCTTGTCGAAATATTTTTCTTTAAGCATCTTAATCGCCTCGTTATTTTGATTTGCTGACAAATTCATAAAATGTATCTTTTGTGGATTTTCTTGAAGCATTTTTATCGCCTCTGGATGTTGATTTCTTGATAACAGTGGCCAATAAATTTTATCGGGATGTTCTTTAAGCATCTGTATTGCTTCATCGATTGGATTAACTGATAACCGACCCCACGTTTCTTGCCAATCCCCGACAATACCACCCGTTTTGTTAAACTGTTCTCTAAGCATTTTAATCGCCTTAGGATTCGGATTACCTGCCAGTTGACACCAAATGATGTGTTGTGGATGTTCTTTAATCATCTTAATCCCTTCAGGGCTTGGATTTAATAGAAGCCACCACCAAACGATTTCAGCAGGATGTTTTCGAAGTAATCCGATCGCTGCTGGATGCGGATTTCTTGATAAATTGGCGATATCCAGTTTATCAATATTAATCCAGTCGCCTAGTTTATACATATCGTAATCCATTGTTTATATCTTCGTTTATAAGTCTCTGCGTTTATAAGTCTCTGCGTTTATAAGTCTCTTCGTTTTCCATTGATATTTAAACGCCAGTGTAATTCATTTTTTTTTGTAAACAAATTAAATACATTATCCAATAAATACTAATGAAAATAGCATTATGTTTTATCATTAATTACGAACATATTTTAAATAAAGAAAATGTATGGCGTAAATGGATAGAAGCAAACGAAGACATAATAAATGTATATTTTTTTTACGAAACCAAAGAAAAAATAAGGTCGGATTGGATATTAAAACATACAATATCTCCAGCATTTATTTATAATACCTCGTACTTTAACGTAGTGCCTGCATATATGGGTTTAATGCGATATGCCTATATAACAGATAATACGAATCAGTGGTTTTGTTTTTTAACAGATTCGTGTTGTCCTATAATATCACCCAAAAAATTCAGATATCTATTTTTCAAATATTATAATAAAAGTATATTTAGTTGGAAATATGCATGGTGGAATGTTGTAGTACATACAAGAGCAAATTTAAGATTGTTGCCCGACAAACTTAAACTAGCAAATGATCCTTATTTTATCTTGAAGAGAGAAGATGTTTGTAAATGTTTACAATTTTTGAAATATAACATACAATTAAGTAATACTATAATTAAAGGAGGATTAGCAAACGAAAGCTTTTTTGCCATTGCGTTAAAATATTATGATACACTGGATAACTCAATATGTAAGCCCTCTCATATGGTAGATTGGTCTAGAATGACTAGTGCTACTAGTCCACATATATTTTACGAAGATACGGCTGAAAATAGATTGTTTATTGAGAACAATAAAACGAGTAAATTTAATATGTTTATAAGAAAAATCTCACCCGAATTTCCAGACGATGTATTAAACGATTATATTTATAAGTATTCTAAAAACGAAGATGATAAATTAGTTATTTATTATCCTCTTATTTACTTATATCGGAAATACAAATATTTGCTTTGGCTTTTCCTTTTTTGGGGATGTTTTATTTATCCCATGAGCGATTTTTACTATAATGTTATATATAATATATGTGTTTTTCTGAAAACGGATCATTAGCTGTCGGTCTAACTGGTTTATTGTTTAGTTTATATTTTTATCGAAAAAACGTTTATGCATCCATTGGAATCGGGTATTTTGCGCTTATGGAAATAATACAATTTTTCCAATACAAAGTAATAAACCAATGCAATAATCCGGTTAATAAGTTTTTGACAAACCTCGGATATATTCATATATGTTTCCAACCGTTGTTTTTTAATTTATGGTTGTTTGCGTTTACAAAAAAACCAAACTTTGTATTTATTTATATGTCGTTTTTCGCTGGATTATTATTGGCAAGTCGATTGTTTTTTGTTAAAGATAACGAATTATGCGATACCAATAATGAACCCTTGTGTGGAAAAAAAACCTGTGCCCTTTCCGGAACTAGACATATTGCGTGGGATATAAGATTGCGCGCTGCTGGCAAATATTGGTTTACTCCAAGTATCGGATTACACTTTTTTATGTGGGCAATACCAGTTCTAACCATTTTTCAAATGAAGCCGCTTTTGGCTATGCTTTTGACCGGACCATACCTTGGATTTTTATTAACGAGCAATAAAAACGAACAACCCGCCATATGGTGTTTTACCGGAATAGCACAGATGATAATAACATATTATTTAATAAAATAATCGAATTATTCAATTTATATCTAACAAGTTCGTTACGGTAGGGCAACTATGAGAAATGAATATTTTATTTTCCAAATATTTATTTATGTTTTTCTGATTTATCATTTCTTTTTCCATATTTGAAATGATCTCTCTTTGGTTTTTAACGAGGTCATTTAGCTGTATATTTTCCTCATAAATATTTTTTTTATTATTGTTAATATGCATTATCCAGTTTTTGTGTGCTTGTGTATTTATATGTGTTTTGAATTTTGATTTAGTATCATATATGTGGTCAGTGCGCGACCCACACCCGCACCTAATGCCGTGTCTTATATAAGCGGGACATACGTCAACGTATTCGCCATTATTATTTAAAGAGGGTACATAAAGTTCAGGTTCTAATGTTAAATCCATTTATTTATTATACGATTATCATTTTAAATATATTGTTTAAAATAATAAAAAAATACGTGTTGAAAACTTGTTTAATACTTGTTGAATGATAAAACCTGTTGAATGATAATAACTATATTTAACATTTCCATCTATTGTCACAATTCAAGCATGTTACGAATGTTGTCATAGGTTCATCCGCTGACCTAGTTTGCATTTGATAATAAGTACATTTGTTTGTCTTACATTTTCGACACTGGAATGTATCAGTGGCCGCTTCTATATTTGTTTCAAATTTAGACTTGTCCCTTTTTATTTTCATCTCTATCAACCCGGACCACCTATCCGGATTTAATTCTTGGTGCGTCATAAATGGAATTTGATGTGATTTAATACTATTATTTTGTAGTTTGTCAAGTATATCCGGCGTCAAATTTAAATAAACACTACGCAATTTATTGGTATACAAAAGGACAAACGACGTATTTTCCCATTTTTTCAATACTTTGTTTTGTGACGCTTCCTTCAATATAGAATTGAATATTGCCTTTTCTAAATTAATACTTTTTGTATGGTCGCCTATTTTCACTTCTAGTTTTTTTACAATATTTTTACGAAAAGTATCAGGATCAGTTATTTTGGTCGTTGACATATTATGTTTACAACACAGTTTATGTTTAAATCGATATCAATTTTATTTTTATTGTTGTTTAATCTTCGCTTATGTATTCTTCCTCGCTTAATTCATAATCACTCATATTATCCTCGTCGCTTTCCGTACTGTCGTCTACTACAAACCCATCCTTTAGATAACCACTCTTGGTTTTTTGCGCACCGGGAATTAGCTCTAATTCGTCTTCTTCCTCTTCATCTTCTTTTGCAGTATTGTCCAAGTCTTCAAAACCACCAAACAGCGATTCGTATATTTGTAACCAAAGATCCATTGTTAAGTCTGTATAATTATCCTCGTCTTTTGTTTTAGCGGTAATTGCACAGCTGCCAAAAAATAAGGTCGAATCAATTGGGGGAGGAAAATCATATTTATTTTCACTGTTTGCTCTACCCGACGTTTTTCCAAATACATTGATTATATATTTGTCATCATTTATTTTAACATTCCACTCTGCATAATTATTAAATCCCGCGGATGTCTTGAATCCGCATTTTTTATACAAAGCGTCTTCATCGAAATCCTTTATTTGAATTTCTTTCAATTCTCCAGTCTTCTCTACTATAATTGCTTTGATTGGAATTGTCATTTAATATTTATTAATCAATAGGTTTAAATAGTTTATAATAAGATTATTAATGAAAATATATGTGGACCATTTAAGTATGAGTAATTTAAAATTGAATAAATTGGATACATATTTAATCTCTAAAAACAAAAAATTAGAATTGTTTTCTACCGAAGGCCTTTTTGTTATAACGGACAGAAACATGTTCAAGGTAACTATTTTAGAAGAAAACAAAACCTCGTACATTAACCATTATATTGGTCATTTGAATATAATTGTTGACCATTCGCGAATTGAATTAAAAAAAATAGTTACGGTTCCGAATGAACACCTAATAGTTCAAAACATTGAATATACATATAAATTATCTAAAAATGATGACACCACGTTAGTTATTCATTTTACTCCCAAAAAAACCGTGTTTAATGTGAAAGGTGCTACTTATACCAAAGGTGCTACTCATACCAAAGGTGATACTCATACCAAAGGTGCTACCGCGACCAAAGACGATTTAGAGGTGATTGATTTTTACTTTGAAACACAAGAACAAAATGTTAACGAAGACGGTTTCAAAAATAAAATAATTAAGTTTTTATCACTGTTATCTTATATTTAACCAATATAAATATGTTAGCTTTCACCATTCAATCTATTATCATTTCCATTACTTTTATATTTTTGCTAGACTACCTGATAAATTTTTTCAAAACGACGCTCACCGTGCCCAAGCTTAAGGATTTTGTTAACAGTCCCAACAAAACATATCACGATATATATAGTATAATTAATAAACCGGATTACCCGGTAATTAATATGCCCGAACAAAATACAATATATAACGAGTCATCGTCAGATATTAATTCGTTGCCTACAAGTAAAAATATAAACATGAAGGAGGAACTAAAAAGCTTTCTTAAAAAACAACTAGTTAGTTAGTTAAATTGTTTGTGGTTTTTAATTTATTTAGTATTATTTATAAATGGAAAATCAAAAGAGTGAGAGTGTAAAAAAAGACTGTCGTGAATTTGAAAGATTATATATTAAGTGTATAGATAAAGAGCCCGCAATACTTGACGAAACATGTAGCAAACAATTTGACTATTATATTGAGTGTAATAAAACCAATGTCGTGCAACAAACCTATAAGAAATAATTTAAAGAGTATCTATAATATATATTATTATGTTTTTGAAAGATAATGAAAAACAGATGTTAATTAAGCAGTTCCCCAACCCTAAACTTTCTTATGAAACTATAATACATAAGAAGGTTTATAAATCCGATTTGATTTTTGTTGTGCCTAAAGGGAACAAATGTTTTGCATGGTTCACCTACTTTAATGATGAACCGGTTTGTTTTATATTAGAATTAAATGATCAGTTCATTATAACCAAAATATTTCCGGTAAATACTTCATTTAATACGGATCTCTCCGCCGGGACCATTTTGTTCGGAACGTTTTTTAAAAATTCAAATAATACATTTTTTACCATAGAAGATATATATTGGTACAAAGAAAAGGAACTTTTTAAAATTAGTTGGCACGAAAAAATGCTAATAATAAACGATATTATGGAAAATGATATTAAACAAATAAAATACAATTCCACCTTCTTGACGTTTGGACTGCCTATTATACATAACGATATAAACGGGTTGTTAAAAGAAATTAAAAATACGCCATATGCAATTCAATCGTTAAAGTTTGTATTATACAACAATTATAATAAATATCTCTCTCTAGAATATAAGAACATTAACAATAATAATAATAATAATAATAATATAAAACACACGCCAAACAATATTACAAATAGTAACCATTTATCAGATAATAAACGTGTCTTTAAAATCAAGGCCGAAATTCAGAATGATATTTATAGTCTATATTCACCAGAAGATGTAGGTAATCAATTAAACTTTCATAGTACGGCACTAGTGCCGAGTTATAAAACGAGTGTTATGCTTAATAATTTGTTTAGAACAATTAAAGAAAACAAAAATCTCGATGCGCTAGAAGAAAGTGATGATGAAGGCGATTTTCAAAATGTAAACGTGGACAAATTTGTAAACTTGTGCAAAGTATGCACAATGCTATGTATTTATAATAACAAATTTAAGGCATGGGTCCCGGTAAAGGTTCTAAATAGTAATTGAATAAACAGCAATCGAATAAACTATAATTTAATAAATATATTTAATATATATATATATATGTCTGCCGGGTCAGATGCCTCTAATATTGGGTATGGTAACGCGTTCCCTTTTAGCAATATCAATAAAAACTTTGTTAATGTAGACAGTAATAATAATCCTCGAGGATTCGGGTCAAACGAGATACCTGGACTACCCGGATTGTCCGGAGCAAAAAATAATGTTGACGCGGCAAAAAGCTACGTTCCTGGGATATGTTTAATTAAAGGTGGTAGCGCGGGTAAGAAATTAAAACACAAAATAAATAAAATATCTCGTAAATATAAAATGAAAAGCAAAAAACAGAGGCGCACGTTAAAAAATAGACTTAAAAGAAAATTTCGAGTGACAAAGCGAAGAGCTGGTAAGAAAAGGGGGCGTAAAACGAGAATGAGGGGAGGGTCATATACAGCACCTGTTCCGTTCTCTAATATTTCATATCCACCAGGATATCACCAGTATCAAAACAATAGTCCTATAACACCCACGTTTTCAGTCGGTTCTCATTTATCCGCAAATGAATCGGCTTTAGCAAACCCACCGCCCATCAAAGTTTTGCCCAATTGCACTAATTGCGTAGATAATTATGATCATTTTAGTGGTTCTGGATTTCCTAGCAGAGGACATTAATTTATATACCATTTTTTGTAGGCTTTCATTTTGTTTATTTTTATATTATTGCCAATGAGACAATTGAAATGAACGATAAAGCATTTGTCTTCGATTTTTGAAGAATGCGTATAATAAAACGAGCCAGTTGGGTAATGGGGTCTATTTAACAATTTAATATTGAGAATCCCGGGGACATATATTTTTCTATTAAAAAATGCTTGGTCGTGTTTATACTTTTTATAATCATATTTTTCAAAAAATGGTTTATCTATTGAAAGCGTTTTTACAGTCGGCCTCATTGAATAAAATCCCGTACAACATTTGTTTCCGTTTGATTGAATTAAACAATCGTACTCAGTATTTTCGTATTGTTTTAGAACATCATTTACAAAATTTTTAGTAATCACGATATCTACGTCCATATATATGTAACTTTTATTTGCTTTTAAAATTTGATTTCCAATAAAAAAACGCTGATGAACGACCAGTTTAAAATCCTTAGAGTCATATGAGTAAAACTGAGCAGAGACTATTTTCTTTTCGAAATGATTATCAAAATATTTTACAATATCACATTGTCCCCTCATATTTCTAACGATTGTTTTATCTAATGCAATCAAAACTATTTTTACATTATTCATTTGAGCGCTTTTCACCAAATTTCGCGTCATTTCTAAAATCCCGTTGTTTGCTACGCAGAAATTAATGTTGGCGTCCCCGTTATTCTTTAAGAAATCTTCTAGCCGTTTGTAAACAGAATACATATATTAAGACAATATATATTATATAGTTTGTCGTTTATTTTTTGAATTGTAATAAACATATTCCGTTTTTCGTGGTATCGTCCTCCTCTTCACTGTCACTGGTTATGCTCTTATCCGTAGAACTATTGCTTTTATTACTAGTATTCTTTTTGGGTTTACACTCTTTATGCGGAGGCTTCTTTACACTAGGACTAAATAAAAGGTCCCAGTTTTTAGTTTCGCTCTCATATCGGTCGCTATTCGTATAAATTATTTTATAGTTTTCTCTCCTATAAAATGTTTTCCTCTTTCTCCACTGATTTTTAAAAATATCGTGACTGTCTATTATATCTACCACAATGGGCTTACTATGACGATCTCGTAAAATTCTTCCTACGCTCTGCTCGATATCTGTTTTAGGAGTCGCCATTATTAACGTGGTCAGTGTTTTAATATCAAGTGCTTCCGCTGCCATGGCATAAGTGGCAATCACCACTTTTTTACTCTCTGATTCTTTTAGCGCTTTTTCTTTCATCCCTCCTAAATAATAACCCACGGTCGCCAAATTTCGATGTGATATCGCATCATACAAGTATTTTAGCAAGTTTTTATTATGCGCCAATATCATTATTTGTTTACAGTCGCTTTCATTCAACATATCCGTAAGAACTTTTAATATAAACTCGCTCCTACGATTATACTCGCATAACTTTGATATCATAGTACTGTACATTGGGTTTCCCCTAAAATCGTATTTTATTTCATTAAACTCCGCGTCGTTTGTCTTGTATTCTATAGATCTAACTTCCACTTTATGCTCTTCGTCTCGGTTTCCTTTGAATACCACTTTTCCCAAAAACATTTTGAATACATCGGTCGTTCCATCTTTTCTCTCCATTGTAGCAGATAGACCCAACATATATTTTGTTACTAATTTGAAGAGGGTGTTGGAAAATACCTCGCTCGATATGTGATGAACTTCGTCTATTATAGTAAATCCAAAACTATCAAATAAATGTAATGGATATTCTTTCATGGAAAGACTTTGCAACATACCAATGACAATATCTTTGCCATCTATGTCTACGATTTGTCCTTGTATCTTACCTATTTTTGCAGTCGGTAAAAATTGTTCAATTCTCTCTATCCACTGGTTCATTAAAAATTCTTTATGTACAATTATAAATGTTTTCTTTTTTAGCTTTTCAATGATATTTAGTGCAATTATCGTCTTGCCCCACGCACACGGTAGTTCTAATAATCCCCCACCTACTTCACTTTTTGATACATGTTCCAAATATGTTTTGACAACCGGCTTTTGATAATCGCGCAATTCTCCGTTAAATGCTATATTTATATTATCTCCACTACTTATCTCTACTTTACTTGGCTTGCCAAAATTTTCTATGCCATAATAATGGGGCACATAAAATTTATTATTCGATTCGCGATATGCTGGGAATGATGACTTTTGTCCCAACCCGGTGGGTCCGTTTACTTTTGGTTTTATCATTAACTCATCTCTTATGCGTTTTTCCTGTTCTATCGAAAGACTTTTTTTAGGTATTGTGTAACCTTTGTTACCTATATAAGAATTTAAACTAGTCGCCATATAAATTGTTTAGCGAATTATGTTTATATCCTTTTGTTATCTTTCTTGAACATTTTGCAAATAAAATATTTAATTATGATATATGGAACAACGAATCACATTTAAAAAAGAAAATGCGGGTCAGGTTATATTGGCGGGTTTATTTATCATTTATCTAATAATGGGTCAGGAGACGCCCGAACTGGTGTCTATTTTTATTGATAGTACAATTGGAAAAGTATTTTTATTTATCATTGTAATGTATATGTTTTTAAATTTTAATACTGTTTTAGCAATTTTGGCATTATTTGTTGTGTTTGATTTAATTAGACGTTCTTCTTTAACGCACCAAAATGCATATATGGGAAATAAGTATCAACCTTCTGAACAGACCAAATTCTCTCAATTTACGGCTCTCAATCAATTTCCATATACTTTAGAACAAGAAGTTATCAAACAAATGGTGCCGACTTATAGTCCAGGTAATTCTATATCAAAACCATCATATAGGCCTATATTAGAAGATTTGCACTATGCCACCGAGTTGAATAATCATAATTAAAACTAGGTACCCTGTTTCTTAAATACGGCTGGTAAACGGATCGGTTTATCTGTCATAAAGACATAGGCATAATTTAACATTGAAAAAAAGAATAAAAATCCTAATATACCTAGCAAAACCTCAATGGCCATTTTTCCGTTTGGATCATTCCATAATGAGTCAGAAGAATCACTGGGGTTGTCTGTTACGACCGTTGTCTGGTCGGTAGACGATCCGGTGGGTTTACAAGATATATAAATTCCTTCGTCGTTTTTTTTACCAGGCCCACTGGAATTATAATAAATACTTCCACCGGTGGCTTGTATCGAATTTGTTTTTATGATATTGTTTAATCTACTTAATACATTATCATTTAAGGGTATTGCGTCTATTACGCCAAAAACAATAAAGTTTGAACTTTGTCCATGCATATCATTTCCTGTATATGCATAAAATGGTTTCGAAGGTACTATTGAATTTATGTTGAAATCTGACATATTTATGTTGGTACTTTCTCCACCCTTCGGTGCATTTGCGGCTACATTGTTTATAACCTCGGTTATTAGTGACGTTGCAGTGTTTGAATTGCTTGACTTAATTATTGGAATACATACGATCAGTTTATCCCCCCCGGTTACACATTCGTGTTCTATCAATAATTCGGCATCTGTTGTGCTATCATTAAATTTATGTATAGATGGGGTGGCAATAAACATAAAATTAGTCGTGTATTTCTCACTATTATAAATCACTTGAGGCTTCGGGGCGTTGTCACATTTAAGCATTATAAGAGTTCCAATATTAGTTGCTACTAAATTAGTATTATTGTACTCAAATTCATATGAACATTTATTATCACATTTACCTTGAACATTTTTTGGAGATATATTAATTTCATTACTCATTAATATAACTATATAAATAAAAATATTGATTTATTTATATATAAATGAAATTAACTAAAGGAAAAATTGCAAAGTTACATAAAAAAAAACAACAATCGCTCAAAAAAAAGACCAATCTAAAGAGAAACCACGCAAATCATAATACTTTAAGAAAAAGGTCTCTTAATTTGGCAAACAAAACGTTTAAAACAAAACAAAATCTATATTCTAAACTGGGTGGAGATCCCGATCCTACTGCAGAAGAACCGGTCACTGCAGAATCTCAAACTACTACTGAATCTGAAAGTAATACAGAAGAACCGGCCACTAGTGCAGAAGAACCGAATACTACAGAAGAACCGGCTACTCCAGAAGAACCAAGTAGTGAATCTCAAACTACTACTGAATCTGAAAGTACTGCAGAAGAACCGAATACTACAGAAGAACCGAGTAGTGAATCTCAAACTACTACTGA
>Ga0209550_10000031_pt1 | contig 91226 bp, 69 predicted proteins | sample LauGreSuBDMM15SN_2_FD_187567 | JGI IMG/M metagenome (GOLD analysis project Ga0209550, IMG submission 187567) | Freshwater lake microbial communities from Lake Michigan, USA - Su13.BD.MM15.SN (SPAdes) (version 5) | ecosystem: Environmental > Aquatic > Freshwater > Lake | place: Lake Michigan... | reverse complement strand
TCAAACATGATGACCCTGTTGCTATTCCTCTTTTGTTTACAATATTTTTATAAGGGTCATCAAACTCGGCTCAGAGCATGATCGCCAAGACTCAACACCGCAAGCAAGATCTAGAGTTACGCCTCAACACCGCGAGCGAGATCTAGAGCCTCGCAATAACCCTACGAAAAATCAACTTTAACAACCCTTGCGAATTTTCTAAAATTTTTAACTTACTTTTACCGATTTTTTTTCCATAATCATAAACCAGCGGTAATTCATTTATACGAGAATTTGTCTGCGCTATATTTAACAAAATTTCGCAAGTATAAATAAAATCTTTTTCTGTAATAAAATTATCGTGATAAATGTAAAAAAGCTCTTTTAGTTTTTTTGCCTTATAGGCACGATATCCACTACTGTAGTCTTGCAACCTATTGCCAGAAATTGTTTTAATCGGAAAAATAGTTTGCAAAACCAAAGAAGTAATTTTGCTGATAAATTTGCGATGCAGTGGAAAATTGCTGGTTATACTTTGGCGACAAAATCTTGAGGCAATCGCCAGATCAAGATTTTGTGTTTTACAAAGTTGAATTAAATCTGTAATCTGTGAGGGGTTGTGTGTATTATCGGCGTCGAGCGAAATTATTAAATCATCGTCGGCGCAATTTTTTATAGCATCGAGAAAAATTCTTTTATAGGCCAAGCCAAGCCCGCGCTGGTTTTGAGGCTCTAATATTTTTATCGGATAAAGGTTTTGTAAATTTGAAATCAGCGAAAAAGAATTATCATTGCTGCCATCTAGGCAGATAATTATTTGATAATCGTTGGTTATTTTTTTAACCTCACAATTTATATCGGGCAGCAGTTTGGTTAGATTTTGTGCCTCGTTAAGGGCGCAAAGAATGATTTTTATCACAAGTTTATTTATTTAATTGAGATAACCGAAAAGCAATTTAATGCAAAATTTCGAACTAACAAGAAAACAATTTGATCTAATTATCATTGGCTCTGGAGGCGCTGGTTTAATGGCGGCGATTGCGGCTTACGATGCTGGTGTAAAAAATATTGCTATAATTAGTAAGGTTATTCCAACCAATAGCCATACGGTTGCAGCTAAGGGTGGAATTAACGCGGCACTAGGAAATGTTATAGAAGATGATTGGAAATGGCACGCTTTCGACACAATAAAAGGCTCTGATTATTTAGCCGATGCCAATGCTGTAGAGCTGCTTTGCAAGGGTGCTGCGGCCGCAATTGTCGAGCTCGAAAAAATGGGCGTGGTTTTTTCTCGCGACGAAGCAGGAAAAATCGCGCAGCGCGCTTATGGTGGCCAAACTACCGATTTTGGTAATGGCAACGTTGCTTATCGGGCCTGTTATTCTAAAGATAAAACGGGACAAACAATTCTTCATACGCTTTACTCTCAAGCGCTTAAGCGCGGTATAAAATTTTTTAGCGAGTATTTTGTTACAGATTTATTGATGGAAGAAAAATCAACTTCTGTCGCAGATTTATCTATAGAAAAAAATTCAATTATTGCAGATGTTTTAAACGATCAAATTAAATCAAGCAAAGCAGCAATAAAGCAATGTCGCGGATGTCTTGCAATAGATTTAAACAGCGGCAAATTAGTTTCTTTTGAAAGTGCGCAAACAATAATTGCCAGCGGCGGTTACAGCCAAATTTATCGCAATACAACTTCATCTTTAATTTGCACCGGAGACGGCGGAGCCTTGATTTTTAAGGCTGGATTACCATTGCAAGATATGGAATTTGTGCAATTTCATCCAACCGGAATTGCCAAGCAAGGATTTTTAATCAGCGAAGCCGCAAGGGGCGAGGGCGCATATTTATTGAATGCGCAAGGCGAGCGTTTCATGAAAAATTATGCGCCAAAGATGATGGAATTATCTTCTCGCGATATTATTTCTCGCGCTATTGCTACCGAAATTATTGAAGGAAGAGGTTGTGGTTTAGAAAAAAATTACATCGATTTAGATTTGCGTCATTTAAGCGAAGAAACCTTGCAAAACAAGCTTCCGGGCATTGTTGAAATTGCTAAAAATTTTGCCAAAGTAGACGTAAAAAAAGATTTTATTCCGGTTGCGCCAACTGCGCATTATACCATGGGAGGAATTCCGACAAATATCGATTGCGTGGTTTTAGATTTTTCTCGTCAAGAAGTTGAGGGCCTTATGGCTGTAGGCGAGGCGGCGTGCGTTTCGGTGCATGGAGCTAATCGTTTAGGTTGTAATTCTTTGCTCGATTTAATTATTTTTGGAAAAATTGCCGGAAAAAAATCGGCAGAAAAGATTTGTAACTTGGCTTTGCAACCTGTTAATGGCAAGCTTGAACAAGGTTTGTTAAAAACAAAATCTGTGTTATTAATTATTGAAGAAAAAATTGCGAATTTAAAAAGAGTTTTGGAAAAAAAACCAAAATCTTCTATTTGCGAGCAATCTGCAATTGTTAATGAAAAGCCCATCCATCAAACCATCTATCAAATTAAGACAGAATTACAAAATATTAATGAAAAATATCTTGGAGTTTTTCGTGTTCAAAATCTTCTAGAGCAAGCAAAATCAGAGCTTCAAGATTTATTTGAGGAATTTAAAAATGTTTCTATAAAAAATAAAAATTTATTGTGGAACGATGAATTGGTGGGATATTTTGAATTAGAAAATCTTTTTCTAAATTCTTTTGCTGCGATTTATTCGGCCTTAGAGCGCAAAGAAAGCAGGGGCGCGCATTATCGTGATGATTTTTCTGATAAAGATGATAAAAACTGGCTTTGTCATAGCGTTGTAAAAGCTACGCAAATGGCGAGAGAAGAGATAGAATGGCTGCAGATAGATTTTACAACCATTGAGGTTGATAGATCTGCTGTAACTTAAAAAAGTTTACATATTTAAAAAGGGCATTGTAAGCTTGTGTTTTGTGGGTTTATATTGTGTTTTTGTTACAATTAAATTAATTATTTATGCCTCCTAAAGTTGATTCTAAAGATGGTGTTGAAAAAAAAGATGGTGTTTTGTCAAGAATGTTAAAAGCGACGGGGATACGTCGCACTCTCCCGACTCCTCCTACCGCTAAAACGAGCGAGCGGCAGAGACCACCGGCCTCACAAAAAACTCAGAGACCACCAGAAGAAACTCAGAGACCACCGGCCCCAAAAGAAACTCAGAGGTCGCCAGAAGAAATGGGCGCAGCGGCTGCAACAACCATTGGCGCTAGAATATCTATGCGCAATATCGATGATGGCCACATTGCGGACGATTCTGGAGTTGGGGGTGTGGCGCAATGTATTGACGACTATACGGTGGTAGTTGATCCGGCTGGTTCGGCATTTTCAGGTGCTGGCAATAATAAACCTAGTCTTGGGGGCGGAGCAGCGTCTGGGGCTATATATAAAATAATTGGAGAAGATGCGAGGCCACGATTTAGGGTTGGCGCACCTGATAATATTGTCGGAAAAGGAGATCATGTTATTGATCTTAAAACCAGATATGTAAAGACTCTGTATACTGGAAGCGCTTGTTTCAATCAGTATCTATCTGATAAAAAAGGATTACATATAATTCATGCTGTTGGTCCAAAAATTAACTCGCCAGTAACTGTTGAGAGTAGAGAAGCCTTTCGAGCTGATTTAAAATATACAATTCACAGTATTGTAGAATCTTGGAGAAACTCTACGCAGCGCGAGAAAAATTTGGCAATACCGCTGATATCTTCAGGAATTTTTATGAATGTAACTGACGAAGAGAGGGCGCAGATACAATATTACCCATGTTTTATAGAGGCGCTGGAAGAATGTAATTTAACAGAAGCGGAAGTGGAAAGGGTGAAGATCGTTCCTTATAAACATATTGAGTTTGATGCTCTTAGAGAGGCGGTTCTTCAAAGAGAGCGAGGTTCTGCAGAGGCTAGTCATAATCCTTCTGCTGCTAGCGCAAAACCAGAAGAAATGCGTCCTCCCGCACCAATTCTGGGTGAAGGAGTTGCGGATTTAGCGACACCAGCTGCGACTTCGTCGCCAATGCTATCGCCGCAGCCATCATCGCTTCGTGCAGCAGTGCTATCAGGGCCAGCGCCAGCGCCAACACAATCGTTGCGGTAGTAAAAATTTAGGCCACATGGCTGCATAATTAATTTTTTTATTATAAAAATGTCACGAGAAGGAAAAAAAACAACAACTGTAGATACTGGTTTCTCTCCAGAAGAAGAAGCTTTAATGGTTGGATGTCTTGCTGCGGGCAGTGATAATCCAAATCAAGATGCTGAGGCGGCAGACGATTATTTTGAGAGAATGATGAGTGAAGTAGAGCAAAAAGATGTGGATGACGAAGATTTGATGGAGGAAATATTATCTGGCGAAAAAAAGAAAGAAGAAAAGAGATTGGAGAGAATGGTAAAATCTTTGCAAGATAGTATTTTTCAAGATAGCAATAAATCAGGAGTTGTTAAAATAACGAGGAAAGAATTTAAAGAGAGATGTTTGGAAATAAAATCTCTTGCTTCAGATATTGGCAATAGTAAGGCGCTTCTATATATCGGTCTTTTGAGTTACGAATTCGGTAAAGAGATGCTCAAATTATCAAGAGTTGAAATGAACGTTGAGAAGAAGGATAGTGCGAAGGAAGTCTCAAAATTATTAATAGGAAATTGTATCTCTTATCTAGAGCTAGCTTCTAAAATTGAGAATTCGAAAGAACTAAGAGTTAGAGATGGTAAGATGCTGCAAAATATTAACACTATGTCTGGTTCTATTAAAGCTCAATACAAAACTAACTTTGGGGAGTTTGTCTCCGAAGTAAGCTTAGATTCTGCAGCACCATCTGCAGACGCATCTTTTGCTGTTGCCAAAAGGGCTGCTACTCAAGATACTACGCGAGACGGTGGTGCAACGCCAGGCCCTTAAGATATTTATTTTAAAGCTACCAATCGCGCAACATCGACCATTCTAAGCGAAAAACCCCATTCGTTATCATACCAAGAAGCTACTTTTACAAAATTGCCCATCACTTTAGTTTGCGCAACATCAAAGCAAGAACTATAAGGGCTATGGTTAAAATCGATTGAAACCAGCGGCTCTTCAACAATTTGCAAAACTTCTTTCATGGCGCCAGCGGCAGCTTTTTTAACAGCTTCGTTAACTTCAATAATCGAAGTTTGTTTTGAGGCGATAAAGTTAAAATCAACCATCGAAACATTGGCGGTAGGCACGCGTATAGCGCCACCATCTAATTTGCCTTTTAATTCTGGCAGCACCAAACCAATTGCCTTAGCGGCGCCAGTAGAAGTTGGAATCATCGAAAGAGCGCAGGCTCTAGCGCGGCGCAAGTCTTTATGTGGATTATCGACAACGTTTTGATCGTTAGTGTAAGCGTGAATTGTAGTCATGAAGCCTTGCTCGATGCCGATTGCGTCATTTAAGGCTTTAGCAATTGGAGCCAAGCAGTTAGTGGTGCAAGAGCCAACCGAAATAACCACATCATCTTTTGTAAGTGCGTTATCATTAACGCCATAAACGATAGTTTTTACATTATCGCCTTTAGCTGGTGCAGAAATTATAACTTTTTTTGCCCCCGCTTCAACATGCTGGTGAGCGTCTTTATAATCGGTAAAGGCGCCGGTGCACTCAAAAACAATATCAATATTTAAGTTTTTCCACGGCAATTTTTTTGGATCGCGTTCAGAAATTAAGGCAATTTTTTTGCCATCAACAATTAAAGATTTTTCTCCAACTTCAACATTTTTAGAGAATTTTCCATGAATAGAATCGTATTTTAGCAAATGCTTTAAAGTTGCTTCAGGTGCGCTGGCATTAACTGCAACTAGTTCGATATCAGAATATTTTTCTTCTTCAAAAATAGCGCGTAAAACGCAGCGACCAATTCTGCCTAGGCCGTTAATTGCAACACGTGTTTTCATGGATAATGTGTTTTATTATTTTAGAACGCGCTCTTTATAATAAGCTATCGCGTTTCTGAAGTCGTTGAGATTAATTTTTGCTGTAATCTCTTTATCAGATTCTTTGATGTTAAAGCGAAAAAATAAAAAATCTCCCTTTTTCATTTGAGCGAACAAAGATTTTTTTTGTTCGTCGCTAATTGCTATCAGCCCAAAATCCTTCTCTTTAGAGACTTGCGACAAGATTAAATCGTTTTGGTCAACACGAATTTGTAAAAAGCTGCCCAAGCGAATTTTTGGAAGTGTGATAAAAAGTTGATTGAAAGAAGTAGCGTTTGGTTCAACCGTAATTGCCGAGGCGTTATCAAAAAATTTGATGCCAATTCTACAATAAGTAAGGCTCATCATTGCATCAGTTTCGCAAAAAACCTTCCACTCGCCAAACTTTTTTTCATCTTTTTGCAGATTTACAATTTCTGCTTGAATGTTAGACGTAAAAAACAACACTAAAGAAAAAACAAAAACTACAATTTTTTTCATATGGAGTTTGGTTATTTATTTATTTCGGCGCTGCTAATTTTTGTAATAATAGCAGGTGTTGCGGGGCTATTTTTTTGCGCAACTTATGTTAGAAAAATTTGTTGTCTTTCAATTTCTTATAGCAGTTTTTTGCTTTTTATGATCTTAGTTTCGTTTCGCAATGGAGATAGACTCAACACTATTTTAACAATAATGGTGAGTATATTAATTGTATTTGCCAGCAACTTATTTATAGGAATTTTAATGGCACGAAATATCGAAAAACAAGATTAGCTGTTCTTTGTTTCGTTGGTTTCTGGCTTGAGTTCAGATAGTAGTCTTTTTCTAAGTTTGGTGGTAAAATCTTGTAATTCGTCTAGAATTCTGAGTAGTTGCTTAGCGTCGTCAGATAAATTTTGATTTTCTTGATCGTTAGCAACATGTGCTGGCAATGGATTTTGCATAGAAAAATTATTAAGTTGTAATTGGGGTTATTATAGTATTTTGAAGAAAGCTGTCAATATATTATTTTTGATGTTTTTTAGATTTTATTAAATGGTTTTGATGGCAAAAAGAGAGTGATCTGGCTACCATTTCTCGGACAGTTTTCAACAATAAAAAATCAAAGTCTAAAAAATATTTTTTATATAGTAAAAGATTTTTTGCAATTTTAAATTTCATATTGACACGCTTTCTAAAAAGTTGAAAATAAGCGCAGATGCTTATTTTAACACCAAAATAAAACCATGAAAACGCCACGGCAATTCACAGCAAAACCAAATTCTTCCAAATATTTATGATAAAAAAGGCGCTCATCCTAATCATATTTATTTTACTTAGCTTTGAGGCGCGGGCTGATTTGGTGCAAGATATTTCAAAAAAATATAATCTTGATTATAAGAATAATTATAAAGATCAGTGCAGACTTGTATCAGAGTTGCATAGAATGATTAGTGATAATACAACTAGTAAAACAATGGGTTGTTTTAATAATTTTTGTAAGTCACCAATAAATGCTTATAGGTATAAAAATGGCTTGTGGGAATATTATGATGGTTTTTTTATAGTTTACCAAATAAATCCTTTTAGGGTTGTTGGACGTAATATTGCTGATGATAATTTATTTGAGTACGAGAAAAATAAAAATTGGATAGAAAAGTCTTATACATTTGTAAAGTTGGATAAACATAGAAACCATAATAAAGCAGAAAAAATCTATGATCTAAGTGATGCAGAAAGCGCATCACTCAATAAAGTGGCATTAATTGAAAAAGAAGATGGGGATATTGCTGCCACTGCATACCTTAAAATAAGAGGCTGCTACATAGACGAATTTAAAATCATAAACAAATAACAACTTTTGTAAGTAAAAAAAATAACATCAACACCAAAAAATAAAATTATGACAAATAATATTTCTTTCGTATTCCAAAATAATACTAACTATCGCATTTCAAGCGGATATGCAGTAAGAAATGATCCATTTACAGGGCAGGAAAAGCAGCATAAAGGTATGGATTTTGCAGCTGATTATGGAACTCCAGTTTATGCGGTTAGGGATGGAGTAATTTTAGCAAGAAACTTAGAAAACCCAAATGACTCTTCACAAGGTTTTGGGAACAGAGTTATTATAAATTATGATAATGATGTTTATAATGGAACCTACGCCCATCTTAGTAATTTTGCTGATGGCCTATCAGTTGGCGATCGCGTAAGCGCAGGCCAACTAATCGGCTACGTCGGCAACACCGGCTCTAGCACCGGCAACCATCTTCATTACGAAGAGTCTCGCATAAATAACGCTGGTCAAAAAATCACCCGCGACCCAACCGCAGACTTACTTTCCGCCGCAGGAAACATCCAAAACCCAATCGAGATAAAAATCCAAGATGAATTAGTTAACGGAGCAAGAAATATAGTCACAACAATTCAAAATTTTGTAACCGATATAATAGATTCAATAACTGGCGAAGATAGCAAGCAGCAAGTCAGCAGAGCTTTAACTAAAGCTAGTTTCTCTGTAAATGATGGCGATTCCTATACCATAAAATCGGGCGATTCTCTTTCTTCAATCGCCTCATCCTTACACACTACTACTCAAAAGCTAATCGATTCTAACCACTGGCTTACTTCCGAAAACCGCATAAGCAATGACGGAAATTCCATTTTAATCAAACCAGGCGAAAAGCTAGCATTTAATAACCTAACAAACAATAGCGGCCAAGTTATTGATGAACCATTTGTTTACAACTCCTCCCTAGTCCAAAAAAACTTCGCCTCCTTAGGAATTGGCGGAAATAGTTTCAACATCACCAACAACAGCTTCAACAACTTCACCTACATCGACACCACCCTAAGTTTCGACGCTTCCCGCTTCACCAACTCAACCTTCAACCCGTCAAACAGCGGATTCCAAATCCCCAATTTCCAACTTTCTAACCCCATAAAAGACGCTGCAGCCTTTCTCGGATCTGCCCTAAACCACGCATCGCCCCTTGCAATCGACCTCGACAATGACGGAATAGAATCCACCAACATCAACGAAACCAACATTTTCTTCGACATTAAAAACTCAGGATTCGCCAACAAAATCGGTTGGATCAAGCAAGATGACGGAATTCTTGCCCTCGACAAAAACCACAACGGCAACATCGACAACATCACCGAACTATTCGGCGATTATCGCCAATCGGCGTGGGATGAATTAAAATTACTCGACAGCAACCAAAATAATAAAATAGACGCCGCAGACACTAAATTTCAAGAATTAAAAATATGGCGCGACCTTAACCAAAACGGCATTTCAGAAGATGGCGAATTAAAATCGTTAGCGGAATATAACATCAAAGAAATCGCACTTACAAACATCATCAATCTTAACCAATATCAAAACGAAAATTACATTTCAAGCAAGGGAATAATTACATATGCCGACAATTCAACCAAACAAAGCATTTATGACGTTCATTTCTTAAACGACAACCTAAACACTTGGTTTAAAGGTGCGCAAAGTGAAGAATTTGGTAATGATTTTCAAGTTAAAGTTGAAGCGCTTCTTTTACCGCTTTCAAGAGGTTATGGCGACCTTCCATCGTTACACATCGCAATGTCGAAGGATGATGCATTATTGCAAATGGTGAAGGAATTTGCGTCATTAACCAAAACCCAATTCGATGAAATTCCTGCAAAATTAGAAACCATTCTTTATCGCTGGGCAAGCGTCGACGCCGTCAATCCAGATGCTTTAGCCGAAGCCGACGGCGCAAATATTGACGCCAGAAAATTAAAGTTCGTCGAAAAATTCGCTGGCGTTCAATGGCAACAACTAGGAAACCGCGAAGTTGCTGGCCACTTCGCTTCTCTTGATATTAAAAAAGCTTGGGACGGAATATTTAACGAAATGCTGAATCGGTTTTTGGTGCAAGGTAATTTGCAAAATGTTTTTACGCATGCGGAATATAGTTTTGTGCAAGATAAGATTATTTTAAATGATTCATACGATGCAATAATTTCTAACCTTAGAGAATATGGCGTCAATTCACTTAACCTTGCCACAGGAATCTCTCATATTATTTATTTAAACCGCGTCGAACTTGGCGTCAGTGCGGCCCAAATTAATCAAGATTTTCTAAATAATTTTGGCTTCGATCTAAAATTAAACGATACCGACGACCTTAAAATAAACTGGGGAACCAACGTTTATTATTCCGATCTTGAAAGAGGCTCAATTCAAGTTGGCGATGAAAATGTTTTAAAGAAAGTTGCAAGTGACGCGGCCGACAATATTACGGCCTCAAATGTTGGTGATTATATTTTTGCTAAAGGTGGCGACGATGTTGTGAGTGGTGGCTTAAATGAAGATTACATTGATGGCGGCGCGGGAAACGACGCAATTAGCGGCAATGGTGATAATGATTGGTTGGTTGGTGGTGATGGTAATGACCAAATTTATGGTGGTGAAGGTCGTGATAAAATAAATGGCGGCACAGGTAGCGACACAATTTTTGGTGATGCAGGAGACGATCTGATCGAAGGCGGTGCAGGTTCTGACTTAATCGACGGCGGCACTGGCATTGACGCAATAACATATTACGATTCTGCGGTTGGCATAACCGTAAATTTAAAAACTGCAACTGCAACTGGCGGAGACGCGCAAGGCGACAGATTTAGCAACATTGAAAATGTGCACGGGTCATTATCGTCCGATGTTATTACTGGCAACGACCAAAATAATTTTCTTCATGGCGAAAATGGCGATGACAAAATTTATGGCGAATGGGGTGACGACATTTTGTTTAACGGTTTTGGCAAATCAAGATTATATGGCGGAAATGGCAATGACATTTTAATGAGCTATGACGGACAAGACGTTTTGGATGGCGGCGAGGGCGTTGATACGGCCTATTATAAAAGACCTGACATAAACACCAGATTATCAATTAATTTAAATTCAGGAACAGCTTTATATGCTGACAGAGCAGATACTCAAACAAGATACGTTGTCGTTTTGCCAATTCCAAAATTTTATGATTATTTAAACGGTTTAATTACCTATGAGCAAGCACTAATCATCGTGCCAGATTATGAATTTTATGACATGACTGCCGATTTTAGAAAAACTTATGGCACAAACTTTTATGTTGATAGCATTAGAAACGTCATCCACAAGCCTTTTGACACTTTAAAAAATATTGAAAATATTGAATCGGGTTTTTACGCTGATCAAATTATAGGAAATGACCAAGCCAATGAAATTCATGGCAACGGCGGCGCTGACGTTATAAGCGGCGGCGGCGGAAATGATAAAATTTTTGGTGATGTTAACGCCGAAATGAATAATCAACTGTTAAATTCAGGCTATGATTTAAATTTTGAAAGCGATAATTTAAGTGGTGGCAACGGTAATGATGAAATTTATGGCGGGCTTGGAAACGACATAATTGACGGCGGTGCAGGCAATGACATTCTTCGCGGCGGAATTGACAATGACACAATTTCAGGCAAAGAGGGCAATGATATAATTGACGGCGGGCTTGGTGTTGACGTTGCGGTTTATTCAAGAAATCAAGCGGAATATGACGTTGTTCAGGCGGAATCGGGCTGGACAATATCTCATAAAAATAACGGCCAAGACGGGGTTGACCAATTGCAAAATATTGAAAAGTTGCAATTTTTGGATAATCTTTTTGTTTTTAATAATAATCCAACAGCTCTTGATATTTCTGCAAGAGTTCTAGAGGATAATTCAATAATTTTAGATGTTTTAGCGCAAGCAAGCGATGTTGATAATGACGCTTTATTAATTAACAGCATTACTAATCCATCGCACGGAACCTCATCAATCATGGTTGACGGCGACGGTAAGCAAAAAATCTTATACAGGCCAAATGCGAATTTTAATGGAGCAGATCATTTTGATTATACTGTTTCTGATGGCAGAGGTGGTATTGTTACAAAAACAATTGGGCTTAATGTTGGCGCTGTTAATGATGTTCCAAATGCAACTTTGGCTGTCGCATCCACTGACGAAGATGCTTCACAATTAATTGACGTTCTTGCTTTAGCTTCAGACATTGATGGCGATGTTCTAACTATTTCGCAAATCACCACCCCAACTCACGGCACCGCCGCAATAGTTATGAACGCCCAAGGCCACCAAACCATAAACTACACCCCAACTGCCAATTATAACGGCCCCGACAGCTTAAACTACACAATCTCCGACGGTAATGGCGGCTTTGTAACTAAAGAGTTAACTATAAACATCGTTCCAGTTAGCGACGCCCCAACCATGATTATTGCTGAAACATCAACAAAATCCGCAACAGTTGGAAAAACTTTCTCTTACAAACTAAACAGCGCCAATTTCAGCGATGCCGACGGCGATGCCTTAGAATTCACAATCAGGCAAGCCAACGGTACTGCGCTTCCTTCATGGCTAACATTTAACCCTGAAACGCTTGAACTAAAAGGCGTGCCTCCAATTAATTCTTATGGATTACAAAAATTATCCTTAATTATTTCAGATGGACGCAGCGAAACAAAATCTGATTTCAATATAATCGTTAATAAATCGCAGGGCTTAGAAGCGGCTAATGCTGATGTTGGCGTTATATCGGCTGCAGCCAATGGAGTTATAACCGCTTTAAATAACGGCGCTAATTTATTAGTTGGAAATTCTGCCAACAATACTTTTCAATTCGGTGAAGATGTCAGATGGGGCGGTAACGAGGTTGTTTATAATTCTTACAACGGCCAAACCGTTGCTATTGGCAACAAAATCAAATCCTTCGACGCATTTGATGGCGGCGCGGGTTACGATGATTTAAAACTCACTTCTGGCGATGACGTATTGCTTCTTGAAGACCTTACTATCAACGCCAGCGCCAGTAAGGTCAACATTGCCAACATCGAAGTAATTCGCGGCAATGGCGGCAACGACATCATCGACCTTTCTTCATCGACATTAACCTACGGAAACGTAAGCGTAACTGGAAATGCCCAAGGCAATGACGTAATTTGGACCAATGACGGCGACGACAGAATCAGCGGCTATAGCGGCAACGACAATCTTAACGGCGGACGCGGCAACGACACAATCATGGGCGGCGACGGCAACGATATTCTTGACGGCTTTGACGGCAACGACAATATCGCCGGAGACAACGGCGCCGACAAAATCACTGGCGGCCTAGGTGCCGACACTCTAACTGGCGGAACCAGCTGGGATGCCTTCATTTACACCAGCTTAAACGACTCAACAATTTCACAAATCGACACAATCACCGACTTTGAAAAAGGTAAAGACAAAATCGACTTGCGCGCTTTAAACTTCGATTCAATTGCTAAAGACCAAGCCACAACTGCACGCGGCCTAAGCTATAAATTTGAAGCAGAAAACACGATTATCTCTGACGCTAATTCTGATTTTGCCATTAAAGTGATGGGTAATATTACATTTGTTGCATCAGACTTCATGTTTGCTTACAACCAAGCGAATTCAGGCGTGATTGGCCAAATTAAATCCTTCAATCTTTACGACGGAAAAGCGCTAAAACTTGGCGCTGGCAATGATACGTTCAACTTCAATGATCTTATTATAAATTCTGTCAAAAATGATAATAAAGTTGCAATCATCGAATCAATTAGCGGCAATGGCGGCAACGACATAATCGATCTTTCATCTTCAAGCATAAGTTATGGCAATGTTACAATTAATGGCAACGCCAACGTTAACGCCAACGGAGATGACACGCTAATTGGCAATGACGGCAACGACACAATTAACGGCTTTAGCGGAATCGACACCATCGACGGCGGACGCGGCAACGACACAATAAACGCCGGCGACGGCAACGACATTATCAGCGGCGGCGCTGGCAACGACATCATCGACGGCGGCAACGGTGCCGACAGAATCAACGGTGGCTTAGGCGCCGACATTTTAAAAGGCGGCACTAGCTACGACAGCTTTATTTACAGCTCTCTACAAGATTCTACCGATTCACAAACTGATCTCATTTTAGACTTCCTAAAAACACGAGACAAAATTGATCTTAGTGGTTTAGGATTCGATTCAATCGCGAAAGATAGCGCTATTTCAGCCCATGGATTAACTTATAGCTTTGACGGCACAAACACCATAATAGACGATCCAAATTCAGATTTCTCAATTAAGTTGGCAGGAGAAATTGAATTGGCGAGGGGGGATTTTTTGTTTACTTAATTCTCAAAAAACCGTGCCAAGGTTTTTCTACTTTGCATTGATGATAACGCGCTTCTGCCTGTGTTACGGCAAATCAGGCTGGCTACGCCGGCAACGACCATATCGAAGGCCGCGGCGACACCGACCTTCTCATCGGAGGAACCGGAGATGATTAAATCTTTGGTGGCAACGCAGATGATCAGCTCTACGGATCTGAAGGTGATGACAACCTCTTCGGCGGCAACGGCAATGATATCATCATCGGTGGAACAGGCGCCAGCATTAGCGGCACAGGCAACATAGAAGACGGCAATGACGCAATCCAAGGCGGCAATGGCAATGATCAGATTATGGCTGAAGCAGGTAATGACACTATTCAGGGTAATGAAGGCAACGACACTATCCTTGGCGGAACAGGAAATGACAGAATCGAAGGCAATGGCGGCGATGACTCAATTCTCGGCGAAGACGGCGATGACACAATCATAACTGGTGCAGGCAGCGATATCGTTGATGGTGGCGCCGGAATAGACTATATCGAAGGCAATGAAGGCAACGACAATATTCGCGGCGGCAACGGCAATGATGAAATCCTCGGACAACAGGGAGTTGATATTATCTACGGCGATGGTGGCAATGATCTGATCAACTCTGGCAGTGAAAATGATCTGGCCTTTGGTGGTTTAGGCAATGATATAATCTACGGCGCAGGCGGCGATGATACTTTAAGCGGAGAGCTAGGCAATGATTACCTAATTGGCGCCGACGGCGCCGACACAATTGACGGCGGCACCGGAGACGATATCATCTTCGCAGGAACCGGCAACGACACCATCACAAACGGCGAAGGCAACGACACTATCATCTACAGAACCGGCGACGGACAAGACATTATCACCAATACTGACACAAGCGGAAACAACATTCTAAAACTCACCGAAATTAACTCAAAGCTATTCAATAACACTACCGACAAACTAGTTCTGACTAAATCAGGAACCGATCTCGTCATCCAGTTTAAAGACAATTCGAACAACATTATCACCAGCGATAAAATCACCGTCAGCAACCAATTCAACGGCGTCGGCATCAATGGCACAGGAAGCGAAATCCTTAAGAAAATCGAATTTGCCGATGGTAAAGCAATTGACCTAACCAACATCGCCATTAACGGCAATAACAGTATTTCATACAGCACAGCAATCTATTCTAACATCGACACCAGCATTCAGGAATAGCTTGCTCTCGGCTATAATGATCTGATGCAATATCAGGATGAACAAACCAATCCAAACTCATCTTACAGTGCCAGCAACTACAATAGCAGCGCCGAACAAGAAGAAATTGATAGTGAAAAATACAACGAATTACAATGGCGCAGCCACAAAGAAAAACGCAGTATCTTCGGCGGTTATTACACAGTCTGGACTAAATATTACGAACAGAATCTCAGCGGTGGTGGTGGCAATGATCGCGTAGTCGGCAGCTGGTGGAGTGAAAATGTTTATGGTGGTGATGGCGATGGTAGTGATAGTTTGGTTGGTGGTGAGGGTGATGATATTTTGCACGGCGGAGCAGGAAACGACAATGCTTACGGGCAGTCTGGCGAAGATTTAATCTATGGCGGCAGTGGTAACGATAATCTTGACGGTGGCGCAGATAATGATGCTGTTTACGCTAATGAAGGCAATGACGCAATAACAGGAGGAGCAGGCGATGACTATCTTGAAGGCAATGGCGGCAATGATGCCATCACTGATAATGAAGGAAATAACATTATAATTGCAGGATTAGGCACCGATATAATCAACGCTGGCTCTGGCAACGACAAAATTGAAGGTAATGATGATAATGATATTATCGCAGCCGGCGAGGGCAATAATCTAATCTACGGTAATGGCGGCAATGATACCATCACCTCAGGTGGCGGCAATGATACAATTTACGGTCAGGAAGGGCTTGATCTTATAAATGCTGGCGCCGGTGATGATTACATTTCTGGTGGAGCAGGCGATGACATCATCAACGCAGAAAATGGTAATGACACAATTTTCGGAGATCTTGGAATTGATCAAATTTCTGGTGGCGTCGGAATAGATTACATCTACGGCGGCAGTGGTGCAGATATTCTAAAAGGCGATGCCGGAAACGACCAGATCAAAGGCGGCGACTCTGACGACCTCATTGAAGGCGGAACAGATAATGACAAACTCTACGGTGAATCAGGCAGCGATAAAATCTATGGCGATGCCGGCAATGATGAAATTTACGGTGGATTAAGTGGAGATGTTCTAGAAGGCAACAATGGAAATGACGCAATTTATGGCGGATTAGGCAATGATATTTTAGTTGATGGCGAAGGTTCTGATATTCTCGATGCAGGGCCTGTAACCACAGGAACTTCAAGCGGAGACGGTTCTGATTCTGATATAATTATTCTCACCAAAGAAAATTCTGCCAGCACCTCAATTGATACCATCAAAAATTGGAATAAGAACGAAGATAAAATCATTCTCAAAGTAAATTACCAAACACCAGTCACTTTTGCCGATATTCAAAACAGCATAACACAAAATGGCAATAATGTTGAAATTGCTCTTGATAACGGCCAGCAGATTACAATTGAAAATATCACAATTTCTGACATTACCTCAAGCAACTTCCAGGTTGGCCTAAGCAGCGGCGCTAATAATGATATTCTGTTTGGCACTGATGGTGAAGATATTCTTTTTGGCGAAGAGGGAGATGATAAAATTTATGGTGGTGAAGGTGATGATGAACTGTGGGGCGGTAAAGGAAGTGATGAACTTTATGGTGAGGCGGGTGACGATGTTTTAAGGTATGAGGCGGATGGGAAATATAACGAATATAGCTCCGCATATTATTACAAAGGTTATGTAACTTACGTCAACAATGCCTGGGGCGGAGGTTCTAGAAACGTCACTTTTTATTTCGATGCTAATGGCGGCCTTATAAATGATGCTCCAATTCTTGGAGAATTCGTACCAGCAAATGTTGCGAGCAATAGTGATATTTTTATTCCTGGTGGTAATATCACATCAACAGGCGATGCTGTTTATAGTGATCGTTTAGCTTACAGTTATAACAAGTTCAGTGGCCTATTTAATGATGGCGGCTTTGCATCCACAGGATAGTTAGCCCAATTTGCCGGCAACAGATGGGATGATCGTGTCAATAAAGTTTTGGAAACCAAATATGAAACGATAATTTCAAGCATATTTAAAACCAAAAACTTCCTCAATTCTGAACTAACCGACATCACCGGCTATAACCGCACCATGGATAAATTCCTCGGTGGCTCTGGCGTCAACACAATCCTAATGACCGAAGGAAGTGATGTTCTCTCCCTCGATGATCCAACTTCAGCCTCCGGAAGCAATGCAGCCGCAACTTCAACCTCTGCCAGAGTTCAGGATATTTCTGTAATTCACGCTGGCGCCGGCGACGATATAATTAATTTTTCTACCGAAAAATATTCTTATGGCGACACAGTAGTTTATGGCGGAACCGGTAATGACAAGCTCTGGCTTTCTTCTGGCAATGACCAGATTTTTGGCCAGGAAGGAAATGACGAAATTTATTCTGCTGACGGAAATGACACTATAAATGGTGGCTCTGGAGCCGATACAATCAATGGTGGCAATGGTTCTGACACTGTTTCATATGTTAACTCAGCTTCAGCTGTAAATATCAACCTTGCAACCAATTCACCTGCAGGCGGCCAAATAGGAAATAATGCAGCAAATGACTCAATCTCCTCAATAGAAAATATCACTGGCTCGGCCTTCAATGATACCATAACCGGCAATGCTTCTGCAAATACGCTAAATGGCAGCAGCGGAAATGATTCTCTTATTGGCGGAACCGGATCTGATCTTTATATCTACAATTTAAATTCTGGTACTGACACCATCAGCGAAACCGGAACAGATCTAGATACTCTGCGCTTCGCTGATGGCATTATTGCTCCCGACTTAACTTTTGCCATTAACGGCAACGATCTAGAAATTCAGGTTGGAGCCAATGCAGGCAATAAGCTAATCATCAAAGACCAGTTACTTGGCACTAATAGAGTTGAATATTTAAAATTCAATGATGGCTCGCAGATTGAAACTCCTTTCAGTATTCCTTCTGCTCAAGCAGTTCAAAGTGGCGATTCAAATCTGATTTCTATTTCAGAAAAATTTTTCATCGCTGGCGAAGATGAGCAACTTACAATTACTAATCCCCTCAATGAATCGGGCGCAGAAAGAAGAAGATTTGAATCTATAACGGCTCTTTACGGCACTTTGATATTCGATGAATCACTCAATCAATTCACTTACAAATCTAGTGCCAACTTCCACGGCATTGATGAAATAGAGCTTATTGAAGAAGGGGGTATCAGAAACAAATTCACGGTTTTTGTAAATGGTGTGAACGATGCTCCGATATTTTCTACTTTGGGCGATATTCAAAATAAAGAAGTCAAAGTTGAGGAAGAGTGGAGTATAAATCTTAAAGATTATTTCACGGATGTTGATGGTGATAATCTTGCGCTTTCTCTAAGGCTTCACGGCTTCGATAATCTTCCCGATTGGATTAACTTCAATTCGCAAACTGGCGTTGTTTCAGGAAAAATCGGTCGTGATGGAAAATTAAACTTTATTGTTACCGCAACCGATCCATCCGGTGCAAATTTTTCAGATAATTTTCGTATTAGTGTTACCAGAAGCATTGCTGATGATATAATTCCGACAACTCCGGTAGCGCAAATTATCGGAAGTGAGGCATCTGACATTATAACCGCCATGTCAGATTCTTCTGATATTATTTCTGGTGGTGCCGGCGATGACACCATAAATTATACCAAAGATAATAACTGGATAGAATCAAGTGACGGCTCTTACTATGTGGCATGGAATGTTTATTCTGGCGATAAAATCACCGTTACCGGCAAACAAAGATCATACGATGCTTTCGACGGCGGAGATGGTTATGACAAGCTAAACCTTACTGGTCAAAATGATGCAATATTTCTTGATGATGCAATTGTAAGTAATGTTGGCGATATTGCCAAACTAGCTTCAATTGAAGAAATTAACGCCGGCGACGGCGATGATGTGGTTGATATAAACTCGCTAACTTTCACCTACGAAGATGTAATTTTAAACGGTGGCAATGGCAATGATGTTCTTTGGGGAAATGATGGCGACGACACTCTAAGTGGCGATGAAGGCGATGATAATTTGCAAGGCGGCAAAGGTAATGACGCCATCAATGGCGGTGCCGGCAACGACATTATCAAAGGCTATGACGGCAACGATAATATCAACGGCGGAAGCGGTTTTGACACAATGATTGGTGGCGACGGAAGTGATCAGTTCATCTTCACTGATAAAACAGATTCAACTGGCTCATTCGCCAACCTAACCGAAACAGATATAATTTTTGACTTTATCCAAGGCAATGATAAAATCGATCTCTCTGTGCTTGATTTTGATTCTATCACCCAAGGTCAAAGCTCAAATCTTTCGGCCAATGGGCTCGAATTTTATTTTAAAGACGGATATTCAATCATTGATGATCCAAACTCAAATTTTGCAATAAAGCTTGCCGGAGAAATTCAACTTGGTGCAGGCGATTTTAATTTTTAATTACGTCTTAGAAACAAAAAATTATGCAGCCATATTAACAGTTTCAAAAAAACAGTAACACCATGAAAAAACTAAAATTTCTACTTCTTACAGCCACAATTTATGCATCACTAAGCGCGGTTTCCTTTGCGGCCATTGATGGCGGATCATCAACTTTTGCAAGTGGCGCTGCGCCAAATAAAAGCCTTTCAGAAAGTGCGGTTGGAGCTGGCTTGTCTGCCGGTGTCAGATTTAATTTAGCTGAAGATATTTTTACTGATTCAGAAGATAAAAACAGCAGAACTAAAGATCATGTTTTTACAGAAATTGAAGCATTTGGAAATCAGTTTTTTTCTGGCGAGATCAAGCAAAACTTTGGTGGAAGACTTAATCTTGGTTATGAAATCAAAGGCATAAGAATTTATGGATCAGGTGGATATGCTGCTTCAACTACAAATTATCAAGAAAACGGCAATACTAAACAATCAGTAACCGCGTCAGCTCCATTTTTTGGATTTGGCCTTGGTTACGATATTACTAAAACTATTTCCATCAGGCTAAATTCAATGTTCTACAATTTTGATTTTAAGCCAAAAAATTCTGCATTTAAGAATGTTGAAGTAAATGTTTCGGCGGCGACTCTTGGTTTGGCGGTGCATTTCTAATGGGATTTATGTATCGCCACCAATATTTTATAACAGCAATTTTATGTTTGGTTTTAGCACGCTTTGAAGAAGCTTCTGCAACAAATTTGCGTGATGCAATTGATATTGCCCAGGCAAATAATCGTAATATAAAACTAGAGCAAATCAGGCTTAATTCTATAAAAACTGAAAAAACCAGAGCAATCGCAGAATTCTTGCCAAACGTTAGCGCCAACGCTTCCTATGGACAAAGAAATAGTTTCTACCAAGGGCAAACTTACGACCGTTCAACCAAGCAAAAAACCGAAGAGATAAAATTAGAGCAACCAATCTTTGACGGCCTGCATTCAGTTTCTAAATATCGTGAAGCAAATTACAAAATAAAGTCAGGACACGACAAAGCCTCAGATAAAATTCAGGAAATTTCTTTTGCCGCTGTGCAAAGTTATTGCAATCTTTTCCGTTATCATGAGCTAATCAAGCTACAGCAAGAAAATAAAGAATTGGGAAAAAAATTCCTTAATCTGGTCAGGCGCAGAAAAGATGTTCGAATCATCGACAAAGCTGAAATCATTAAATTCACTTACGAAGCATCTCTCACCGAAGAAAAATATCTTGATGCGGTCAACAGGCTAAATAAAGCTAAGTTCGACTACCAAAATATAATTGGCGAGCTGCATGAAAATCTTGCAAAACCAACAATTGCAGAAGAGGAATTTGATAAAGAAAAGGTTCTTGAATTGGCTCTTACAAACAATCACAACATAAAATCTTACCATTACAATTATCTCGCTTCTAAAGCTGCCTACAACGCCGAAAAATCAAATTTTCTTCCAAAAGTTTCGGTAGTTGCGTCAGCCAGCAAGCAGGACAAGGTAGTTTATCTCAATAACCAAGACCTCAACCAACAATCAGTTTTCTTGAATGTTTCAATACCGATTTTTCAAAAAGGTGTAGAATATGCTAATGTCAGCAAAGCCGGATATGACAAAGATGCGGCAATAGAGGAATACGAAATTACTAAAGATGGCGTAGTCAAAGAAGTAAAACAGGCGCTCGAAGAATATCGCTTTTTTTCTGAGATGAATAAAACCAATAAAAAACTTTTTGAAATGGCAAAAGATCGCGCCGAGATTTTTACCAAAAGATCTAATGCAAAAGTTGAGGATCCAATCGAGGTAATTCGTGTCAAAATTGAAGCCAATGACAGAAAAATAAATTACATCGATTCCCAGATGAATTTAGTGATCACTCACTACAGGATTAAATATTTTTTGGGGGAAATTTAGATGCTAAAAAATTTACAAATACAGCAACCGCAGCAACAAATCATCAAATCAGCTTTAGAATCTTGCAAAAAAGCCTTTTGGTTTTGTCTGCTTTTTAGTTTTTTTATCAGCATTTTTACTTTAGCCTCTTCGATTTATTCGATGCAGGTTTTGGATCGGGTTTTAAGCAGTAACAGCTTTGAAACGCTGCTTTATCTTACCATCATCGTTTTGGCTTTTTTAATTTTTCTTGGGATTTTAACCCAAGTCAGGTCAACGATATTTTTGCATATCTCTAATTGGCTTGATGAAAAACTTTCACCGGTTCTATTCAATAGCAGCATTGAAGCTCAAGGCTCGAATAAAAATATCAACAGTCAGAATATGCGAGATTTGCAGACGATCAAAAGTTTTATTGCTGGTCCGAATCTGGCTATTTTGTTTGATGCGCCTTTCGCAATTGTCTATCTGATAATGATTTTCTTTATCAATTGGATTAATGGGTTAATCACTCTTGTAGGCGGGCTAATAATGCTGAAGATGGCTTACATCAACGAAAAATCTACCAAAGAACTGATCGACAAAACTAACCAGATTCAGGCAGAAGTGATGAGGGATTTTGAGATTATTTCTTCAAACTCAGAAGTAATCAATGCAATGGGAATGAAGGGAAATGTGCGTGGAAACTGGCAGTCTGGAAATGATCAACTCAGAAAAGCCTCAGCTGATTTAGCAACTGTTAGCAATCGAATTTCTTCGATCTCCAAAACTTTAAGAATGGTACTGCAAACCATCACCATGGCCTCAAGTGCAATATTGGTGATGTATAACAAAATGTCTTCCGGCGGCATAATCGCCACTTCAATTCTAGCTGGCAAAGCACTCGCTCCATTTGATTCTGCAATTGGTTTGTGGAAATCTATTAAAACAACAAAATCAGCTTATTTGCGTTTAAGTGAATCACTAAAAAATTATATAGAAGATAAAGGCAAAATCGAACTGCCAACCCCAAAAGGAGAAATCGCTGTCGATAAATTAATCTATAAACTTCCTGGCACAGATCGTTTTATAATTAAAGGCGCTTCATTCAAAATAAATCCGGGTGAAGTCATTGGTATAATTGGTCCAACTGGAAGCGGCAAAACTACTCTTGCCAGACTTTTGGTTGGAGTTTTAAAACCAACTTCAGGAATCATTAAAATTGATGGCGCCAATCTCTTCGATCAAGATTTAGAAAAAATTGGAAAGCATATCGGCTATTTGCCGCAAGATGTAGAGCTGTTCAAGGGCTTGGTAAAACATAATATAGCTCGTATGGATAAAAATGCCAAAGATGAAGAAATCATCAAAGCTGCACAATTCTGCGATGTTCATGAAATTATTTTATCATTGATGCAAGGCTACGAAACGCCAATCGAAAAGGATGCGGGCAATTTATCAGCGGGACAAAAACAAAGAATCGCCTTAGCCAGAGCTTATTTTGACAATGTTAAATTTGTAGTTTTGGATGAGCCAAATTCTAATCTTGATACCGATGGCGAAATAGCTCTCAACAACACCATTCTCCGCGCTAAAGAAAATAAAATTACTACAGTTATTATCACTCATCGCCCCTCTGTTGCCAGAATTTGTGATAAAATTATGCTGTTAAAAGATGGCGAAGTGAAGTCGTTTGACGTTGCTAGTAAAGTTTTGGGAGGGGCTGTAATTTCATGATGATATGGAATGTAAAATCTAAAATTGCTGAAAATGCCATAAATTACGGAGTCAAAGCTCTTGTTATTTTTGCGGTTTTTTTTCTTGCCTGGGCACTGTTTCTGCCAATCAAATCAGCATCAATTGCCGATGGCATTATCGTGCTCGATTTTAACCGTAAAACTATTCAGCATTTAGAGGGTGGAATCATCGATCAAATTTTAGTGAAGGAGGGGCAGTTGGTAAATGGGGGCGATGTTCTACTTTATCTCCACGACATTAAAGCAAAAACCGAACAACAAATTTTGAAGGAAAGACTGTGGACGATGCAGCTACAAAAAGAGCGGCTTAATGCACAAAAAGAAAACAAAAAAGTTTTAGATATAAAAAATTTCTTTTTTGAAGTTGGCGAGTTATCGCCAGTCGATAATGAAAAATTACAGAAAATTGCCGCGACGCAAATGAGTCTCTTCATTTCTAAAAGAGACAAGAGATCTGGTGAAATAAAGGTTTTGGAAAGAAAATTAAAATCTGCAGAAACAAGACTTAAACTTTTTCGAAAAGAATTTGATATAATCAAGCCCTTGGTTGATGAAGATAATCTTCCTATTTTACGCGAATTCGATTTAGAGAGGTCGATTGCTCAAGCCGATGAAGAAGCAGAAACCGCAAAACTTCAAATCACAAATTACAAAAATGATGACCTTTCAGAAACTCTGAAAGAAATGAAAGAAAGTGATATGGAGATTGTTGGTCTCTACAATCAGCTCGCCGCTTCAAAAGATGTTTTAAAAAGATCGGCTATAATATCTCCAGCTGCCGGAAAAGTCATGAACATAAAATATCACACAATTGGTGCGGTTGTTCCTCCTGGCGGAGAGATGATGAGTGTGGTTCCGCAACATGAAGAATTAATCATCGAAGCCAAAGTAAAGCCACAAGACATCGACAATGTGGCAATTGGCATGAAATCAAAAATTCAGCTAACTGCCTATAATGGTAAAAAAGTTCCAAAGCTTAATGGTGAAGTAATCAATATTTCGCCAGATATCATAACCAACGAACAAACCAGAGAATCATACTTTTTGGCCAGAGTTGCGATTAGTAAAAAAGATATCGAAAAACTTAAAGATAAAATCGCGCTTTATCCAGGAATGCCAGCGCAAGTCTTTATAATAACTGGGTCAAGATCGTTAGTTTCTTATATGTTTACTCCAATTTCTGATTCAGCTTACAGGGCATTTAGAGAAGAATAACGTCTTTCAAGCAAGGCGTGGCTTATAAGTTGTTCAAAGACGATCGGGTGAGGCGTAATCGATAAAACTAATCGCCAAATTCAATGGTAAATTCACGCCAAATTTCATATTTATCTGAAGGCATATTTCGTAGTGGGCTGCATAGCTCAAAGGTTTGTAGCACTGTATCCATACGGTTTTTATAATTTTGGTCTTTGGCGTTATAGCGCTTACTATCAATAATTTTTTCTGCGTCAAAATCTATTGTGCCGTCGGGTAAAATTACAACTTTTACCAAAGCAGTATAATTGCTTTTTGCAACATTAATCGTGGCCCTCTTATAGCAAGCGCGCAATTGAGATTGAATATTAAATTTTTCGCGCGCCGAAAGCTGTAGATTTTCTAAATCTGCTACATCGCTGATATTTTCTGCGTTTAAAGCCTCTAACCCCGTGGCGCGGCCTTCTTCGGCTTGCTCTTCAGCTTCAGATTTAGTCTCGATTGATTTATTTTCTTCGTCATTAGTTATATTTTTAGCTGTTTCATCGTCAGTTTTTTGTGCTACTTCTTCTAATTTTTCTGCCTTAATTTCTTGCGTTTCATCTTTGGTTTTTATCTCGTTCTCATCTTTATTTTTTGCGACTTCTTTAGTTTTTTCTTCTTCGGTTTTTTTAAATTGAGCTTTGCTCTCAAGCATTGGCTTTGCTAAAGGCAGTTGGGCTGCCTTGTTGTTTTTAGCAAGAGGTTGCTCTTGTTTCTTTGGTGCTGTAATAATTTTTTTCTTCGCTGTAGTTTTTGGTGCCGCAACATTTTTTTTCTTGGTCTCAGCTTTTGAGATAGGGGTAGTTTTTGGGGCATCTGTAATTTGTGATGGGGTAGTAATTTTTGCAGGCTTGGTAATGTCTTGCAAGCTTACAACTCCAACGGTTAAGCCATCTTTCAGCTCGATGGTTTCTTGAACAATATGACGAAAATTAAAGTAGATCAGAAAGGCGAAAGTTGAGTGCAGCAGTAGCGAATATAAAATATTCTTGATCATTTTGCGAGCTCGGTAACTAGAATTACTTGATTGAATCCAGTGATGTTGATGTTTTTTACAACCTCCATAACGCGGCCATAATCAAGGCTTTGATCGGCTCGAACATAAATTTTTGTGTTAATGTTATTGACGGTGGTTGCAAGTAAACGTGGCCCTAGAAGTGCTAATTTTAAAGGCTCGTCTTGTAAAAAAATTGCTCCATCAGATTTTATTGAAACAATTAAAGGTTGTGTTTTTTCATCAATTGCGGCAGAGGCGCCTTTAGGTAAATCAACGGTGACGCCGCTTGTCATTAGGGGCGCGGCAACCATAAAAATTATTAACAGCACCAATAAAACGTCAACAAAAGGCGTGATGTTTATGTCGCTAATGAGGCGCTTTTTTTTGCTATTAGATGAATTAAGAGAAATTAGTGCCATTATTTTCGGTAACTAAATTTTTTTTGAATACCTTTTTTTAAGGATTCAGATTCTTGAAAAAGTTGGTCTACAATAGCCTTCTTTATTGATTAAAAAGGTAAATTTTTATTACGAATTACAAATAAATTATCGCTTAAACTTTCGGGAAAAGTTGCATTATTTAAAGTTATCGAAGTAACTTCACCTAAATCATTAGTAACTTGCATCTTGGCAAAACCTAGAGCGGGATGGGTTTTAAAGATTAGTGTAAATTCTCCCGCTTCGGTACGATTTTTTTTGATCAGCGAAATTGTGATCGACTCGTTATTTTTTATAACATTGGTAATCTCAACATCTTTAGCTGCAAAAGAAATATTAGCGCGCGTTAAAAACGAAGCGGGAGTAGTGTTAGTACTAAGGTTAGAAATTTCATCAAGCTCGATATCTTTATAAGAAAGAACAGAACCATTAACAACGATAAGAATTTTTGGCTCGTTAAGATATTCTACGCGCATTTTTCCGGGGCGCGATAAATAAAATTTTCCTTCGACAGTGCCGTTAGAAGATTTTTGTATAAACTTTGCGCTAAAGTTTTTGATGCTGTTTAGATATGATTCTACGGCCTCTAGATCGGTTTTATGGGTGATAAGAAAATCAGTTTTTGCTAAAACCTGCTGCGGCGCAATAATGGCGATTAAAAAAAATATACAGATAAGAGATTTTCGGCTAGAAAAATTAATCACGTTTTTTTGGGTAAAGAGTTTGTGGTTAAAAAATCTTTTCATATTAATTTATATGCCGGGTAAAAAACTAGTTAAGATTTAGAGTGGTAAATTTTCTCATCTAACATTCCTTCGGTTTTATCTACAATAAGTGTAATTGCAGTATCGCCGGTGATGTTGATAGTTGTGCGTACCATATCAAGAATGCGGTCAACGCCAAGAATAATTCCGATGCCTTCAATTGGCAGGCCAACTGAATTTAACACCATTCCCATAAAAATTATTGATCCACTAGGAATGCCAGCCGCACCAATAGAGCCAAGCGTGCAGGTTAGAACCAGCATTAAATAATTGCCGGTAGTTAAATCGACACCATAGGCTTGGGCAAAAAATAATGCGCAAATACCTAGATAAATCGCGGTTCCGTCCATGTTAATGCAAACCCCAAGAGGCATTAAGAAGTTGGAGTTAGTTTTAGAAACACCCATTCTTTCTTGCAGTTGAGACATTGCAGTAGAAAGAGTAGCTTTGCTACTGCTTGTAGCAAAAGCAATTGATTGAGTGAATAAAATTTTGCGATAAAAAGGCATTGGCGATATGCGTGCAAAAACTAAAATTAATAATCCAAAAATTACATATTGCAAAGCGCAGGCCGAAAGAAGTGCTAAAACCAATGTAGCCAAGGCTTTAATGATATCTAGACCTTGCGTTCCTACAACCCAAGAGATAAATCCGAATACCCCGATAGGAGCCAGCTTGATGATTAGTTCGATCATTTTAAAGGTAACGCTTGAGGCCGAAGAAATAAAATCTTGCAGGGCCTTCGCTTTATTGCCAACCATATTAATGGTAATGCCTGTAAAAATTGAAAAAATGATGATTTGTAAGAAGTGGTCAGACGCCATGGCGTTGATTGGGTTTGTTGGGATTAATCCAATCAAGAAATCAGAAAATGACATTGCGGCGCCAGTTGCTGCTGGTGTAGTTTGAGCGCTATCTGTAAGGTTGCCGAGGTCTATGCCTTTTCCTGGTTCAAAAATAGTGCCGGCGCCAAGACCGATTACTACGGCAAAAATTGCGGTGATAATGTAGCTAAAAAAGCCTTTAATGCCCACGCGGGTGAGGTTTCCTTCGCCTTGCATCGAAGTGATGCCAGATAAAATTGCAAAAAAGATCAATGGCGCGATCACCATTTTAATGAGCGAGATAAATATTGTGCCAAGAATTTTTAATCCGGCAGCTTGTTCGCCAAGAATTAAACCAGCGAAGACGCCAAGGATTAGGCCAATAAGAACCTGTTGCCAAAGTTTCATAAGTTGAGCGTATATATTTAGAGAGTGTATGTATTGATAATTGTGAATAATCAGTACATGGTAGGAGTGTATTATGTTGAACCAAGTAAATAGCAGCTTGGTTGAATATATAACGCCTAAAAAACGCCAATACTATGAAAACTAATAGATAATATGTCAAGTTTTGAAAAAAACTCGAAAAATAAACAAATGACTTGTAAAAAAAATGAAAACCTAAAATATCATATCTGAAATTTATCTATAATTTTTATCCATTATAAAATGAAAAAGATTTTTGTAACTATAGCCGCTTTAACTGCGCTATTCACTGTTGATTCGTTTGCTGCAACAAAATATGTTTCGATTGGCACCGGCGCTATTACTGGAGTATATTATCCGGCGGGCGGCGCCATCTGCAGATTATTAAATCGCGGCAGAAAAGAACACGGAATCAGATGCTCGGTAGAATCTACCGGAGGTTCAGTTTCTAACCTTAACGCCATTAGAAGCGGCGCGCTAGATTTTGGCGTTGTGCAATCAGATTGGCAATATCATGCTTATAATGGAAGCGGCTTCTTCGCTGATCAAAAGCCATTCAAAGAATTGCGCTCGGTATTTTCGCTTTACACCGAAACCTTTGCTATTGCGGTTACAGAAAAATCTGGCATTAAACAACTTGATGATCTTGTCGGTAAAAAAATCAATTTCGGCCTACAGGGTTCTGGAATGTACGCTACGATTGAAGTTTTGATGGGCGCCAAAGGATGGACCAAAGAAAGCTTTTCTGAAATCGCTAATTTGCAACCGTCAGAGCAACCAAAAGCTTTGTGCGAAGGCAAAATTGATGCAATGGTTTACATGTCTGGCAACCCTAATGGCGTAATTCAAGAGGCGGCACAAACTTGCAAAATTCGCATCCTTAATATCGATAAAGAAACGGTTGATAAACTTATCAAGACTAATTCTTTTTATGTAAAAGCTATCATTCCTGGTGGTATGTATCCTGGCAACCTAACAAATGTTGATACTTTTGGCGTTAAAGCGGTTGTTGTAACTTCAGAAAAAACAAGTGCCGAAGTGGTTTATAACATGACTAAAGCCGTGTTTGAAAACTTTGATAATTTTAAAACTCTGCACCCAGTTTTTGCGATTTTGAAAAAAGAAGAAATGATTAAAGAAGGAAATTCTGTGCCGATTCATCCTGGTTCTTTGCGTTATTTTAAAGAAGCAAAATTGTTAAAAGAATAGAATTTGTATTGGGCGATCCATTGGCATCGCCCATATTTGGCAAAATTTAACTCCATTTTATGGCAGAAAAAAACACTCTTGCGATTCTAGAAAATATCAGAAAAAAAATCCAAAAGCTTGATGAGCCAAGAAAGGTTGAGAGTAAAGATTTTTCTGATATTGGCGACGAATTTGACTACGCTATTCCTGCTAAAAAAAATTCTATCGTCGACAAGGCTGAAGAAGAGCCTGCAGCAAAGCCAGATCCAGTTAAAACTTATGATGCAATTGAGCGCGAAATCACAGAAAGTTTTGAGTTTGATCAAGAAGAAGAATCTGCAGAGCCAGCTGATGAAGAAGCAGAAGATGCTGAGCTAGAAGTAGATGAAGATGACCTAGATTTTGAATTCGATGAAGATTTAGAGGAGGAAGAAGATTCTGAAGAAGACGAGTTATCTCTAGAAGAGCATTCAGAAGAATTAGAGGCAGAGCCAGCAGAATTAGAAACGGAGTCAGAAGAATTAGTGATAGAAGCTGCAGAAGAAGATTTGCAACTCGAAGGTGAAGGTGGTTTGGTTGAAGATATTGATCCTCAAGATGAGGATGTCGAAGAAGATTTGCAGCCTGAAGATGAAGCTGCTACAGAAGAAGATTTGCATCTTGAAGACGACTATACCAACAACGATAATGCTGCCGATCTTAATCTAGAGCAAGTTGAAGAGCCAATCAATTCTCTAGAATTAAACGATGCCGCAAAAGAAATTGCAGAAAATAAAGAAGTAAAAATAAAAACACCTCTTTCTGACAAATCGGATGAAGACGAACTTGAAGAATTACTTCGTCAAGAGGCTGCTTCAAAGGCTAAAGCGCCAGCCCCAATTGCTCCGTCAAAGCCACCACTAGCCTCTATGGCAGCGCCAAGTGTGCCACTTTTTTCTGCGCCAGCTATGGTTATTGCTGCAGAGCCTGCGGTTCTTGCAAACTCAACTGCGTCAGAGCTGCAACCAGTTGACACCAACAAAAAAACATTCAATAATGTTGATGAATTTCTAACGCATAGTACGGCGCAAGAGTCTCTGCTTAGTCAGCAGTCGGCCGCTAGCGTAACCGATTCTATTAAAAAATTGGTTGATGCAAAAAATGTTGTCTCGGGCGTTACTTCTTTTTCTAAGAGCGAAGCCTTTAGCGATATAGCTGCACAGCTTATGGAGCCACGTCTCGAAAAATGGTTAAATGAAAATCTACCATCTTTAGTTGAAAGAATCGTGCGTGACGAAATTAAAAAAATCATTCCTAAAGAATAAATTTAAAAAATGCTTACAAAATTAATTATTTTTTTACCGCTATTTGCTTTTATAATTGCGGGCCTGTTCTCTCGTATTCTAGAAAAAAAACTTGCTGATTTAGTGGCGCAGATAGTCACGGTTTTGTTTTTGGCGGTGAGTGCAATTTTAGCGTTGATAGTTTTTGTGCAAGTTTGGCAGCATGGCGCTCTTCCTACAACCACGCTCGTTAGCTGGATTTCATCTGGCGGATTTTCGGTTAATTGGTCGCTTAAGGTAGATCAACTTACTGCTGTAATGTTGGTGGTGGTTACTTTGGTTTCAAGTCTTGTTCACTTGTATTCTACTGGCTACATGCATGAAGATAAATCTTTGGCGCGCTTCATGTCTTATCTGTCGCTTTTTACATTTTTCATGTTGGTTTTAGTTACCGGAGACAATTTCTTGCAGCTTTTTGTTGGTTGGGAAGGTGTTGGTTTAGCTTCTTATTTATTGATCGGATTTTGGTTTCAAAAGCAATCGGCCAATGCGGCGGCAATTAAGGCTTTTGTAGTAAATAGGGTAGGGGATTTCGGCTTGATTATTGCCATTGCATTAATTTATCTAACTTTTGGCACGGTAGAATATTCGCCGGTTTTTGCTGCGGTTTCAACTCATCTCAATGATCAATTCATGCTTTGCGGTCACTCGTTTAGAAGCATAGACGCTATATGCATATTGCTTTTTATTGGTGCGATGGGCAAATCGGCGCAAATCGGCCTACATACTTGGCTTGCTGATGCGATGGAAGGTCCAACCCCGGTTTCGGCCTTGATTCACGCTGCTACAATGGTTACTGCTGGTGTGTTTTTAGTAGCGCGCTGCTCGCCGATTTTTGAATTTTCGCCAGTGGCATTAATGATGGTTACTCTTGTTGGCGCTACCACGGCTATCTTTGCTGCCACTATCGCTATTACGCAAAATGATATCAAAAAAATTATTGCTTATTCAACTTGCAGCCAATTAGGTTACATGTTTTTTGCTTGCGGCGTTTCGGCATACAGTGCGGCAATTTTTCACTTGGCAACTCACGCATTCTTTAAGGCCTTGCTATTCTTGGGTGCTGGTTCGGTAATTCATGCGATGCATCACGAGCAAAATATCCAAAAAATGGGCGGCATTTGGCGCAAAATTCCTTTCACCTACGCCATGATGTGGATCGGAAGCCTTGCTCTTGCTGGCTTCCCGCCTTTTGCTGGTTTTTTCTCAAAAGATGTAATTCTTGAGGCGGCCTATATGTCGCACACCCCTTTCGGTAAGTTGGCATTTGGCCTTGGTATTGCTGCGGCCTTTCTTACTGCCTTTTATTCTTGGCGCTTATTATTTCTTGCTTTTCATGGTAAAACTCGTGCCGATCATCACACCTTCGATCACGCCCACGAATCGCCTTTATCAATGTTAATTCCACTAGGAGTTTTGGCATTTGGATCAATAGCAGCGGGTTTCTTTGGTAGCGAAATTCTTCAAATGGTTTCTGCGCATCATAACTTTTTTGTCGATTCAATTTTTGTTGCCGAGCAAAATAAAGATCTACTTGAAGAGGTTCACCATGCGCCGCTATTGGTTAAAAATGCGCCGCTAATCCTTGGCGCTGTAGCAATTGCGATGGCTTATATTTTTTATTTGGTTAAAACCGATATTCCACAAAAGCTTGCTTGCGCTTTTAAACCACTATATAAACTCTCTTTTAACAAGTGGTATTTTGATGAAATTTACGAAGCAATTTTAGTTGTGCCAACCAAAAAACTAGGGAATTTTCTTTGGCGTTTTGTTGATATAAAAATTATCGATGGTTGCGGCCCTAACGGCGCCGTGGCATTTTGTCGTGATATGGCAAAAAAAGTTAGCAACTTGCAAACGGGTTTCATCTACGATTATTGCACCTGGATTGCTCTTGGTTGCATCGTTATAATTTTCTTATTCATCACTTCATTACAAAGTTTAATTTAGTGTTTATGAATGAAAAAGAATTGCGCGATTGTTTTGGTCTTTTTACCACCGGCATTATGATTGCCGCAACCAATTTTAATGGCGTATCTTATGGCATGACAATCAATTCTTTTGCCTCTGTTTCGCTAGAGCCGCCGCTTTTACTTTTTTCGATAGATAACAAATCTTTTAATTTAAGCGCCTTTCAAAAATCGCCAAATTTTGCTCTTTCAATTTTAAGCGAGAAGCAATTATTGCTGGCGCAAGAATTTGCTAAACCGGCAAATGATGCAAAATGGCAGGTAGAAAAATATTTTACTGCAAAATCTGGCATGCCAATATTTGAGAATTCTATAGGTTATTTTGAGTGCGAGAAATATGATATAATAGCTGCGGGAGACCATCATATTATTATCGGTAAAATTATCGACTGTGCTAAGTTAAAGCGCGATAAGCCTTTATTGTATTTGGATGGAAAATTTTCTTCTGTGTAAATGTTTTTTGATGGAAAAAAGGTGTTACTTGGCGGGGTTGTTCTTCTTAAATTCCAAACTTCAGATCTCTTTCTTGATTCTTTAAATTACTAGATCTCGCTTGCGGCGTTGAGCCTTGGCGATCATGCTCCGCTCCTCAGACATGATGACCCTGTTGCCATTTCTCTTTATCTAATAATATTTTTATAAGGGTCATCAAACTCGGCTCAGAGCATGATCACCAAGCCTCAACCCCTTCCATTTCGTTTGGTGTTTTTTTGCTTAAGTGAATGGTGCGTTACTATTATATATTGTTGGATTAGGTTAAGAGTTTGCTGCAACTAAATGCAATTTTCTCAAGATGTAATTTTCTCAAGATGTAACTTTTTTCAGGCCAAAATCTACAAAACACATACTTTTTTTCTCACTTAAAGAAAGGCGTGAGCCTTGGCGATTATGCTCTGAGCCGAGTTTGATGACCCTTAAAAAATATTATAGATAAAAGAGAAATAGCAACAGGGTCATCATGTCTGAGGAGCAGAGCATGATCGCCAAGACTCAACGCCGCAAGCGAGATCTAGCATTAAAACCAACACCACCGGAGCCCGAGATCTAGCATTAAAAACACCACCACAAACAAAATCTAGCGCAGAAAAAATGTAAGAAGAAAAATTAAGAATCCAAAATCTCAATCTCAGAATTTTGCACCTTAATCATTTCAGGAAGGCTGATTTTAATGGTTCCTCTGCGCATATCAACTTCAGGAAAAAACTCATCTTTAAACGGAAAATTCTCAATTTTCTCTAAATTTCTTTTTGCGTCAGCCTGATTAAATTCAATTTCTAACATTGTGCCAGCGCCAAAATCCATTACATTAGAGACCTTGCCAATATTTTTTTCTGCTTCATCAATTACTGTTAATCCAATTAAATCAACTTGATAAAATTCATCGTTTGAGAGTTCTTTAAAATCTTCGCGATTCGTGAAAAGCTCGATTCCACGCAGTTTCTCGGCATCATTGCGATTATCGACGCCAACAATTTTTGCAATTAAAATTATGCCGCCGCTGCCACTAGAGCCAATCGCGGCTTTATTTTTATTGCTAATTTTAAGCGCTATAGCATTGCCATTTTTATCAAAAAGCGAATATTTTTCTATGTCAACAGGATGTTGGCAATGGCTGATAATCTTGACTTCGCCCTTAATTCCAAAAACAGAATTTATTTTGCCGATAAGAATTTTTTTAGTCATTTTTTTGTGCTATATTTTTTGCTGCGTGATATTTTTTGAATTCTGCTGCGCGAAGTTTTTTTGTTAAATTTTCGAGAATAGAATTTGCAAAACTAACGCGCGAATCTTCAAAAAAATATGAAGAAATCTCGATATATTCGTTGATAATAACTTTAAACGGAACATCTAACGATGCCTTAAGCTCTAAGGTTGCAAAGCGAATAATCTGCAACATCAGGCGTGAAATTTTTTCTAATGTCCAGCCATTTTGCAATAGGGGAGAAATTTCAGCGTCAATTTCGGCAACATTAATTACCATGGCGTTGATTAAATTATCCAAGAATGTTGCGTCGATTTTATCGCGATAAGATTTAAGATCTTGAGAATCGTTAAATAAATAATCTTCGATTGTATTATTTTTGATGTGAATTAATGGAATTTCTTGCTTGTGAAACTCGAATTGATAAAAAATTTGTACTGCCATCAAGCGAGTTAGGCTGCGCCTGCGATTGACAATATCTGACTTAATTTTTTGGCTCTGATTTTTTTGCATTCTTGTTAAATTGACTTTTTGAGGTTGGTTATTATAATTGCCGACAAAATTTTCTCAAGTTTCTTCGAAAAATCCTCATGCCAAAAAGAACAGACATAAAATCGGTATTAATTATTGGAGCTGGTCCGATTGTTATTGGACAAGCTTGCGAATTTGACTATTCGGGCACTCAAGCCTGCAAAGCGTTGCGAGAAGAGGGCTATAAGGTTATCCTTATTAACTCAAATCCGGCCACGATCATGACTGATCCAAACCTGGCAGACCGCACCTATATTGAGCCTATCGATCCCGATGTAGTAGAATCAATTATTGCAAAAGAGCGTCCTGATGCAGTATTGCCAACGGTTGGTGGGCAAACTGCGCTTAACTGCGCCATTGCTTTGGCAAAAAATGGTGTACTCGAAAAATATAATGTCGAGCTAATCGGCGCCTCGATTGAAGCGATTAAAAAAGCTGAAGATCGTTCGTTATTTCAGAAGGCGATGGAAAAAATTGGCCTTGAGACACCTAGAAACGTCATTGTTAAAACCCTAGAAGCGGCAATAAAAGCGTTGCCAGAAATTGGTTTGCCGGCAATTATTCGTCCTTCATTCACCCTTGGTGGAGCTGGCGGTGGCGTGGCTTACACCGAAGAAGAATTTAAGCAAATTGTTGAATATGGCTTGATGATGTCGCCAACTAACGAAGTGCTGATCGACGAGTCAATCATTGGCTGGAAAGAGTTTGAAATGGAAGTTGTGCGCGATAAAAATGATAACGCAATCATTATTTGCTCTATCGAAAACATTGATCCAATGGGCGTTCATACTGGCGATTCTATTACGGTTGCTCCGGCACTAACTTTAACCGATAAAGAATATCAGCGCATGCGCGATGCTTCAATTGCGGTGCTGCGCGAGATTGGCGTTGAAACTGGTGGCTCTAACGTGCAATTTGCGGTAAACCCAGAAGATGGACGTTTGGTGGTAATTGAAATGAATCCCCGCGTTTCGCGCTCTTCGGCACTAGCTTCAAAGGCTACAGGCTTCCCGATTGCCAAAGTTGCAGCAAAGTTAGCGGTAGGATACACGCTTGATGAAATTAAAAACGATATCACTGGTGGCGTTACTCCTGCTTCGTTCGAGCCTACTATTGATTATGTAGTTGTTAAAATTCCACGCTTTGCTTTCGAGAAATTTAAAGGTAGCGATAATGTGCTTTCAAGCTCGATGAAATCGGTGGGTGAATCCATGGGAATCGGGCGTTCTTTTGCAGAAAGTTTACAAAAAGCTTTGCGTAGTCTAGAGGCGGGATTTAGCGGCTTCGATGAAGTTATGATCGCAGCGCAAGACCCCGAACAGCGCGCAAAAATTATCACCGAAAGAATAAAAATTTCTGCACCAAATAGAATTCTTGCTATTGCGCAAGCCATGCGCGAAGGGCTTTCGCTAGAGTTAATTAATCAATTAACTTTTTATGATCCGTGGTTTTTAGAGCAAATAAAATCTATTGTTGATGCAGAATTTGAGGTTAAGAAAAATGGTTTACCTCGTGATTTTGAAGGCTTGCTAGCTTTAAAGAGAATGGGTTTTGCTGATAAAAGATTAGCAAAGTTAACCGGAATGGATGAAAAAGACGTGCGTAAAATTCGTCAAGATTTAAATGTGAATCCGGTTTACAAGCGTGTAGATTCTTGTGCCGCAGAGTTTGATTCGGTTACACCTTATATGTATTCTTGTTACGAAAATTGCGCTTAAAATATATGTAGAAAAGGCTATAAAGATTCTTATCTGATAATTAAAATATTTTTTAATTTTATCGAACATGAAAAGAAAAGCTCGTAAAGCGTTCTCTCTCATAGAGCTTTCTATAGTGATACTAATTATTGGAATCATTGTTGCGGGCATTACGCAATCAAGTCGAATGATTTCGGCTTATAAATTACTTATAGCGCGCAATCAAACTAACAACTCTCCGGTTGCATCAATTTCAAATATTGTGGTATGGCTTGATGCGACTTCTGAGGCAAGTTTTAATGATAACGAAGCGCAAGATGGTTCAAAAGTTTCGATTTGGAAAGATCTTTCTCTATCAAGTATTACAAAAAATAATGCCCAGCAATCTAATGCGCTTCTGCGACCTACTTACAAGAGTAGGTGTATAAATTCTTTACCCTGCTTAAATTTTGATTCGGCTAATTCTCAAAATCTTGATATAAATTTGAGCGATATAGTTAATTCTAATTACACTGTTTTTTTTGTTGAGCGCAGGCAAAGCGGCCAGAATAACTCATATTTTCTTGCTAGTGAAAATAATACCAACTGTCAAGATTCTTTAAATTTAGGCTATGATCACACAGATTCTTTTACCATGAGTATTGGCGGTGTATGCTTTTATCCAACATCAACATATTCTCCCGAGGTAAGTCCAGCTTTTACAACTCCTGTAACTCGTATTCATTCAAATATTTTTAATGTAAGAAGTGAGTATGGAAGGTATCACTATGTTAATGGTCAATTGGCGCGTTTATTTTTTGATAACGCTGATCCAGAGCCATTTTTTACGCTTACGTCATACAATTCTGTGCATATTGGCGGCTCTTCAGCGGTTGGGTATTTTTATGGAGATATCGCGGAAGTTATAATTTTTAATGTAGCGTTGAAGGCCGAAGATCGTAAGTCGATAGAGCGTTATCTTGTTACAAAATGGGGCGTTGTAGTTGCCCAATAGTATTTATAATTTGCGAATAATCTTAACTGCAAATTTTTATAGAGAAAAAATATTAAATAAATTGACTAGCAACAACTTTTTATCAAGATTCAAAAAAGCCATTTGAGCTAGCTCTTTTGCCATCTCATCACTTAAGTTAAAAATCTTTTCTATGTCAAACTTTTGATTCAACATAGCAAAAACTTCTTTTTCTGAAAAAAGAAAATACTCGATTTGCCCGCCATTATAGCCGCTTAGGCGATGTAAAAAAAACATTACAACTTCAGAAAAAATCTCAAAATTAAAATTTTTATCAGCAATTTTTTTAACAAGCTCTTCGCTAATGATATTATTTTTTATCGAATTTAAAAATAATTCATAAATTTCAATCATGTCGCGCCCAACATCTATGGCCTTTGCCGGAGAGTTATCGCACATTATCGACATAATTTTAATTTCTTGCGCTGTAAATTTAAAAAGACTTTTTTGTAAAATTTTTGTGAAATCTTCGTTAGATAAATCGGCAATTTTTATTAGATGGCAACGTGATTTTACGGTTGCTAAAAGCTTGCTAGGATTATGTGAAATTAAGATCAGAAAATTATTTGGATGCGGTTCTTCAAGAATTTTTAATAAGGCGTTTGAAGCGGCGCGGTTTAGTTCGTCGGCGGCATCGATGATAATGAATTTATTTTTAGAAATCGCCGAAGTTTGATTAGAAAAATCGGCGATTTTTCGAATTTGATCTACAACAATGTCGCGTTTATTTTCTTGTTTTTCGATAAGAAATAAATCGGGGTGATTTGCTTTTGCAAGAAAGGTGTTGCCGATGAAATTTTCTTGAGAAAATTGGTTTTTACCTTGGGAGCTCGTGGTGTTTGCTCTTAAAATTTCTAGCGCAAATTCACGTGCAAAGCTGGCTTTGCCAATGCCTTTTTTGCCGTGAAATAAAATTGCGTGATGCAATTTATGTTGGTGATAATTGTTTAGAAGGTTTGATTTTATTGAATCAAAGCCAATCATTCGCCACCACCAAGTGAGTGAACATAAATAGCTAGGGCCTTGATAGTGTTGTCATCAAGACGACCTTTCCAATAAGTCATAACGCCAGCGCGAGCATAAGTTACACTGTAGTTTATATCGCTCTTATCAGAGCCGTAGAGCCAGATTTCGTCGGTTAGATTTGGCGCTCCAACTTTGCGGTCACCTTTGCCATTAGCACCGTGACAAGCCACGCAATTGGCTTTAAAAATAGCATCTCCTGCTTTGTTGTAAGGAGCCTTGCCAGATAGCGACATCACATATTCAGTGACAGCTGCAATTTCGTCTTTTTTCAAGATTTGATCTAGGCCAAAAGACGGCATTTGAGATAAGCGTGTTTTATCGTGAGCAGAGCGAATGCCGTAAAAGATTGTTTGGCTGATATCTTCAACTTTACCGCCCCAAATCCAGTCATCGTCGTTTAGGTTAGGAAATCCGATACTGCCGGCTGCGCCAGTTCCATGGCAAGCGGCGCAATTTTCTTTGAAGGCGACACGTCCGGCATTAAGAGCAAATTCCATTAATTGAGGATCTTTTTTTATTTCAGCAAAGCTTGCCTTGGTGAATTCTTTTATATAGACGCTTCTGATGGTGTCGATTTCGTGTTGGCTTTCGGCTAGTTGTGATGGGCCGGTCCAGTTTAATGTGCCTTTGCTATTGCCCGATATTGTTGGCCAGGTTGGATAAAAAATCCAATAGATAAAAGACCAGACGATACAAATTATCCAAACAATTAGCCACCAGCGAGGTGCGGGTACGTTGTATTCTTGAATGCCATCCCAATCGTGTCCGGTGGTTTTAGGGGTGTTTTTTGTTTTGTTGTTTTTGTCTTCCATCGATAAAGAATGAAAATATTTTAATATTAAAATAGAGTGTTATATGCTGAATAATTATATACAACAATATTTGCCTTACATACTAAATCCCTCTTCGAAATATTTAAAGATAAAAATAGATGAAAATTTCTCTTATTATTACTGTTCTTAATGCTAAAAAGTGTCTATCGAAGGCAATAGATTCTTTTTTGGCGCAAGATTATTCCGATAAAGAATTGATAATTTTAGACGGTAAATCGCAAGATGGAAGTCACGATATTATCGCAAAATATCAGCAAGAATTTCCGCATTTAATTAAGTGGATTAAACTGCCAGATTCAGGAATTTCAAATGCTCGCAACATTGCGCTAACTCACGTTACAGGAGATTTAATCGGATTTTTGGGTGCCGATGATTTTTTGCATAAAGATTTTTATTCGCAAATGGCCTATTATGCAGAGGTTAATCCTGATTTTGATGTTATGTATTTTAACTCTTATACGGTTGGAAATAATTCTGGTTTCGATAATAGTGCGCAAATTATAATGACTTGGCGTAATTTGATAAAGCACTGCCCAATTGGTTCGGGAGAATCTTTTTATTATCGCAGCAGGGTTTTTGATAAAATAAAATTTAACGAAAAAAATCGTTATTCAATGGATTACGAGCTAAACATGGTGTTGGTTACAAGTGGTGAATATCGGTTTTTTCCGGTGAATATTGCGGCGGTGTTTAACGGAAGTTATGGCGAAAGCATATCCTTCTTTAACTCTTTAAAACAAAGGTTGGAAACTGTTGCGGTACAATTAAAATATGCGCGTAATTTTAAAGAAAAATTTTCTATTTTATCTCGTAAGAAAAAATTGATTTTAAAGAATTACAAAACATTTTGTGAAATCAAAAAAATAATTTGTTAAATGAATATCATTCTTGCAAAACCCCGTGGATTCTGTGCTGGCGTTACTCGCGCTATCGAAACTGTTGAAAGAGCATTGGCTAAATTTGGTCCGCCAATTTATGTGCGTCATGAAATTGTGCATAATAAATATGTGGTAGAATCGTTGCGGCAGAAGGGCGCAATCTTTGTTGATGAAGTAGATCAAATTCCTAAAGATGCGATTGTAATTTTTTCGGCGCATGGAGTTTCTGATAAAGTAGAAGAAGATGCTGTGGCGCGAGGCCTTGATGTTATTGATGCCACATGCCCTTTAGTAAGTAAAGTGCATCGTGAGGCAAAAAAATATGAAGAAGAAGATTACGAAATTATTTTGATTGGGCATAAGGGGCATCCAGAAGTTGAGGGCACTAGCGGGCGTGTTAAGAAAAAAGTTATTTTGGTAACCGATGAAAACGACGCGCGCAATGTTGTAATTCAAAATGCTAAAAAAATTGCTTATGTTACACAAACAACATTAAGTGTTGATGATACTAAAAAAATTGCCGATATTCTAGAGCAAAGATTTCCGCAGATGCAGGCAGGGCTTGCCACTAAAGATATTTGTTATGCAACGCAAAATCGTCAAGATGCGGTGCGTGAATTATCAAAAAATGTTGATATTTTGTTGGTAATTGGCGCACAAAATAGTTCTAATTCTAATCGTTTGCGAGATTTAGGTGAAGAATGTGGTCGTCGTTCTTATTTAATTAATGGTGCGCAAGATATCGATCTAAGTTGGTTTGATGGTGTTAAAAATATCGGCTTAAGCGCTGGGGCTTCGGCGCCAGAGATATTGGTGCAAGATGTTATTATGAAAATTAAATCCATTATTAAAGAGGAAGTTACGGTGAGTGATATGAGTGGAATTGTCGAAAATGTTTTTTTTGCTTTACCAAGAAAGGTTAGAAAATAAGGTTTCAATGTAGCGATAAGTAGTCAAGATGATTGATTAGTTGATTTTTATTGCGAGGAGACAGTTTTTTTGCTATTAAGAAAATTTCATCTTATTAAATTTAAATGTTACGAATTCTATTTTTAACCACTATTTTTGCTGCGCTGCTTGCTCTTGCAGCTTGTGGTGGCGGCGGTGGTGGTGGAGGTGGCGGTGGAGGTGGAGGTGGGTCTTCAATTAGTGTAGCGCCAACACCAGATTCGTATGGGCCAATTTTATCAACATGGAATGTTACTGCTACAGAAGCTAATATATATCGCACTACAGAATATAATAATCAATGGGGACTAGAGTCGATTCACGCTGCAGAAGCTTACGCTGCCTTAAGTAAAAACAACAAAACTATTGCTGGAGATGGTATAAAAATCGCCATTGTAGATACTGGTGCGGTTGCTGATCACATTGATCTTGCTGCCAACATAGATGTTGCCAATAGCTACGATTATTATCACAACAGTACCGACATTAACGATACTAGCGGCCATGGCAGTAACGTTGCCTCAATTGCTGCCGGTGTAAAAAATGATACAGGAACAGTGGGAGTTGCCTATAATGCAACTTTAGTGGTTTCAGATACTTATTGCTGTTCTATTTCTGGTTCGGCTGCACTTGGAAATACAGATGGAGCGCTTGCTGCCTCATCAGAAATTGCTGGGGTGAGGGTTATTAATGCTAGCTTCGGATCATCTGGGTCTGGCGTTTCTCAAAGCACATTTAATGCCGCAACAACAATAAAAGAAAATAACGTTTTGTTAGTTGCTGCAAGTGGTAACTCTGGCGCAAATACTCCTTACAGCCCAGCATCTTTAGCGGCCGATAGTAATTTTGCTGGATATGTTTTGGCGGTTGGTGCGGTTGATTCAAATTCTAGTCTTGCCAGCTTCAGTAATCAGTGTGGTGCTGCAAAAGAGTATTGCTTGGTTGCTCCTGGTGTTTCTATTTATGGGGCTTATGTGGGAGTAGATCCGGCTAATTACTATTATTACGCAAATGCTTCTGGCACTTCGCAGGCGGCTCCGCATGTTGCTGGTGCGGCGGCCGTTTTATTTGGCGCTTGGCCATTTTTAACTCCGCCGCAAGTTTCTAATATTTTGCTTTCAACTGCTACAGATTTAGGCGATGTTGGTGTTGATGATGTTTATGGTCATGGAATGTTAAACCTTTATAAAGCCGTGCAGGCAGAGGGTTCTAACGGTTTTTCTTACGGCGCTTCGGTCTCACAAAAAAGTTATGATGTGAGGCAAGCCGCAATTTCTACCGACCCAATTTTTGGCGATGCCTTAATAAATAACCTGGCGCCAGTGCTAGAAAAAGTTGTATTCTTTGACGATTATGGCCGCGATTATAAAGCTGCCCTTGATAAAAAAATCACCACAAAAAATAGCGCTTATGCTGCCGTTAGTCTTAATGGAATTTTACTCAATAATTACAAAACAAATAGTTTTCCATTTTCTTTTACTTCAAACAAAGCAGAAGGAATTTTTACGCAGATAAAATTGCAAGTTAGATCTTATGCAAACGACATGGCGGCAAAGTTTGGCAACCTCGATAAATCGTTGAGCGACAAGGATTTTAGAGCCACTAATGGCTTTTCGTTCGCGCAAAATATTAATCAAAAAAATCGCGTTTCTTTTTCTTTTAACATCGATGAATTAACTAATTCTTACTCAAATAAATTTAATAATGTTGGGTTTATTTCGGTCAATTCAGTTGCTGCAAACCCTTACCAATCGTTTGTTGGAAGCGCTTTGCAAAATTTACAAGCTTCGTCAGATGCGCAAAGAAGTTTTAATCAGTTATTTTTTGAGCACAAATTATTTGAAGAAAAACTAAAGCTGAATTTTTCATATCAAGCATCTTATCAATCATCTACGGTACTTGTTGGCAAGGGTTCTCGGCAAAATCAAATTGCTGATATAAATTTTTCCTATACACCAGATAAAAAAACAAATCTAGTATTTTCTTTGGGTAATTTAAATGAGTTCAATAATAATTTCTTAAACTCGCAAGCCGTTGGCGCGTTTGAAGCGGGAAGCAACGCTAAAACTTCTTATACTAAAATTGCTTTGAGTCGCGAGTTGTTTAAAACTATCGCTTTAGTGGCTAGTTATTCTGAAGGAATTACCAAGGCACAAGGCAATGATTTGGGCATATTTCGCGATTATCAAGATATTCGCAGTAGAAGTTTGTCTCTTGGTTTAACTGCCGAAAATATTTTTGGCGGAAAGGTTGGTGTGCTTTATAGCGAGCCACTGCGAGTTTACTCGGGCAAGGCTACAATCGATGTTGCGGTGGCAAGAGATAACTATGGCAATGTCACGCGTTATCGTGGAGACATATCGTTGCGGCCGCAAGGAAGGCAGCAAAATTTTGAGATGGTTTATGGCCGTGATTTTAGCAAAAGCTCGCAATTTGGCTTTAATTTTATGATTAGCAGGGATGTTGGGAATATAAAGGGGCATAATGCGCGTTTAGGGTTGGTGAGTTATCGGGTTAAGTTTTAACATTACAGAAACACACCACAAGCAAGATTTAGAATTCTAGCCTTGCAATTACTTGACGCTTAAGATTTTTTCTATAATCTAAGCGCTTGTCAGCAGAGTTGCTGCAAAAATTTCACCAAGCAAAGCTTTTAAAACACACCACAGATGTTCGCTATAGTTGCTGTAATTATAACTGCCGCCGCAATTGCCCTTGGAAGCCTTGGGGGAGGCTCTTCTCCCGCCGCATCACCAGCATCTTCATCTGCAGGATCTTCCTCTGGAAGCGCTCCTTCTCCCAACTTAGCATGGGTTGCAACTAACGACGAAGCTAATGTTTATCGCACCGCAGAATATAATGCGCAATGGGGGCTAGAAGCAATTCATGCCGCAGAGGCCTACGCCTCATTGGCTAAAAATGGCAAAGTAGTTGCAGGCGAGGGGGTAAAAATCGTAATCACAGATACTGGTGCGCAAGAAAATCACCTCGATATTGCCGCAAATTTAAGTGCTGTCGATAATTATAATTACAGCGCAAATTCTACAAATATTTCTGATACAATCGGCTCGGGCACCTATGCAGCATCGATTGCAGCTGGGGTTAAAAACGATAGTGGTATTCATGGTGTAGCCTATGATTCAAGCTTAGCAATTGCTGATATTTTCAACGATGCCGGAAGCGCATTAGTTGCAAATAGCGGCATTTCTGGTTCGGCCGCAATCAGTGATGTAAAGGTAATTAACGCGGGATGGAAATACGGATCTTACACTTCTTACAACGGCACTCCTTCTGGCACTAACGCAACTGATCGCGATGTTATTGCCGCTATAAAAGTTGCTCAAAATCGCGATATTCTGGTTGTAGCAGCAGCAGGAAATGATGCCGATAATAAAAATGATGGTGGCGGTGATTCTGCTTATTTAAGTCGCCCCAAGCCTGCTAAGCCTGCATTAATGGCTAATAACAATGAACTTACCGGCTATGTTTTGGCGGTTGGTGCGGTAGACCAAAACTCTATTATCGCCGATTCTTCTAACATTTGTGGTATTGCGCGTGATTATTGTTTAGTCGCCCCAGGCGTTGATATTAAAGGCGCTGCGTCAGATACAAATTCAATTGAAGGCATAGGAAATAGCGGTGGCAAATATGCTACAATTTCTAGCACTTACGCTGCCGCGGCGCAAGTTTCTGGCGCTGCAGCGGTGTTGCGCGCGGCTTGGCCATCTTTAACCGCACCACAAGTTGCCAATATTTTGCTTTCAACAGCAACAGATTTAGGCGCTGCAGGCAACGATACAATTTATGGCCATGGAATGTTAAATCTTTATGCGGCTGTTCAGGCGCAAGGATCTAATAGTTTTGCCTATGGCAATTCGGTTGCACAAACAAGTTACGATGTGCGCCAATCTTCAATTGTGACAGATCAAATTTTTGGTGACGCCTTTACGCATAATTTAGCGCCAGCCTTAGAGAGTGCCGTTTTCTTTGATGATTATGGACGAGATTATAAAGCTAATTTGGGCAATAAAATCATTACAAGAAGTAGATCTTCATCTTTTAATAATCTTGGCAATATCATTACAAATAATTACAAAACTGATATTTTTCCGCTTTCATTTGGCGCCAAAAATTCTACAAGCTTAAGTAAAATTAAGTTGCAGATAAAATCTTATACCGATAGCGGAAAAAAATTCGCTACCATTGATAAATCTACAGAGGACAAGGCGTTAACGGCCGCCAACGGCTTTTCTTTTGCGCAAAATATTTCATCAAAATCGCAATTTGGTTTCGCTTTTAATATTGATGAAATAAAGAATTTATCTTTTGAAAATCTAAATAATTATAGCTTTATTTCTGCTGGTGGATTTGCCTCTAACCCTTATCAATCATTCATTTCAAGCTATTATCAAAACGATGGAATAGCAAAAAATTTTAATCAAATTTTTCTGCAGCATAAAGTTTATGGAAATAAATTGAAGCTTAGCTTCTCTCATCAAACTTCTTATGAAGGCCTTTCTTTTATGGCCTCATCGCTAAATTTGCAAAATCAAATTTCAGATTTTAATTTTAATTATTCGCCAAGCGACAAAACAAATTTATCATTTTCTTTAGGTGATTTACATGAATTTGATAATAATTTTTTAAACTCACGGGCCATTGGCGCATTTGAATCTAATGGCAATACACGCACTTCTTATTTTAAAATCACAGCTAGTCAAAAATTATATAAAAATCTTTCGCTTATCGCTAATTTTTCTGAAGGATCTACAAAAATTAATGGTAATAATTTAGGTATATTTCGTGATTATCAAAATATTAAAAGCAGAAGCGCCGCACTTGGCTTGATAAGTGATAATATTTTTAACGGCAGGCTTGGTATGCTTTATAGTGAACCATTGCGAATATATTCTGGTAAGGCTGTGATTGATGTTCCGGTTGCGCGCGATAACGCTGGAAACCTCACGCGTTATCGCGCCGATATTTCTTTAAAGCCGCAAGGAAAAGAGCGTAATCTCGAGATTTTTTATGCCAAAAATTTAACAGAATTTTCGCAATTAAGTTTTAATTTTTTAACAACAAAAGATGCGGGAAATATAAAAACTCAACAAGATTCTCGCCTAGCAATGGTGAGTTATGCGGTAAAATTTTGATTTAAAATTGTGAGACTAGGCGAAGTTTTTTGAATATTGCAATCGTTGCCACAGCTTTGCGGTATAGATAAAAGCTACAATGAGGCCGATGAAGAGGTGGTGGCAACACTAAGCCATCTACTGCGGGCACGAGCTCTTCTTGCGTCAATTCTGCCTCTAATTGAAAGGCCGCGATCTTTGGTGTCGACGCGATCGCGCCATTTTCGCTCTACATTAACTGCGGGTGACGAGGCGGCTAATTTTTTTGCTAACACTCTTGCTCTAACCGAAGAAACCACAATCTCACGATTGCGATCATGCAACCTTTTATGGTGCATGATAATATTATCGGTAAACCAGCGTTGACGACGATTCATCATCTTGCGACGTCTTGCTCTGGTTAGGCGCGATCTGCGAGATCCTCTGATTAAGCTAAAAAAAACGTGCGAAATTTCATTGCCTACTAAGTGCTGCACTAAAGGTGAGCTCAATAAGCCAGAGGAGGCAAGACTAATAGCGTTAAAATTGGCGAGGCCAATAAAATTAATCATTCTTAAAATTTATAAAGGTAGCTCAACATAATGCCAATCATAGAGCCGCTGTAGCTATCTTCTTTGAGTCTCATGCGACTTACATCAATGGCGAAGTTATTGGTAAATTTATAGCTTGCAGTAAACTGGAATTGAGAATCATTGCTATTGCGACCCTGATAATTATTTTCAACATTGCGCTTAACGCTGGCAATTGAAGCAGACCAAGAGCTGTACTTTCCAATTAATGCCATGGTAACATATTGCGCATTTCTGCCAGTGTGCCCAGTGAAATTGTTAATTTTAACAAATTCAATAAGTGGAATTAACGATGTATTATGAGTAATTTTTTTAAGATATTCAAGGTTAATAGTGTAGCCAGTTTCGCGTGCGTTGCTGCCATCATTAGCAACTCCAAGGCTACGATAGCCTACGTTGTAAAATAAATTTTCAACACCAAATATTTTTTGCCCTTCGATTGTGGCGGTATAAGAAGACAGTGTAGAGGTATTGCCGGCAAGGCCATTGTTAGATCTTTCGCGGCCGCGATTATTTGGATAGCTGCCGCTTAAGCCAGTGGGATCATTAAAAAAAGTATTAAAGGTAATTTCGCTATCCTCAAGCAAGGCAGAAATGCCGCCGCCAACTTTTTCGCGCAATTCATAATCTTCGGTAAAATCGGTAACAAAAACCCCAACTCTTTTAGTTTTGCGATACATCGTGGCAAAAGACGGGTTAAATTTTCCGGCAAAAAATCTCATGTCGTCATTTTCGTAATGAGCCTTTAATTCTTCTACGATTAATGTTGTATGATCTTGATTAAAGCCGCGATCAGCAGATAAAATTGTGCGAGATCTTTCGGGGGTAGGGCCTTCGCGATTTTGCATGGTAGGAAAAATTCTCCAACCAGTTTTAATCGACCAATTTTTATCAAGATTAAGCGAGAGGTCAGGCTCGATATTTACATAAGTGTTGCTTGATGGGGCGCCATTTTTAGTGGTGGTAATTGCGCGATCGGTTTTAAGTTCAAACAATACTTGCCCCGAGGTATTTGGATATTGTGCTTCAGTTTCAGCTAGCGCTAAAGGGCTTTCGCATAGCGCTAGAGCAAGAAATCCAGCAAAGAGTTTTTTCATTTTATAATTTAGTTTCGTGGCAAAATAACGGTGACCGAAGTTCCAACGTTCAACTTACTTTTAATTAAAACATTTCCGTGGTGTAATTCAATGAAATATTTTGTTAAATATAGTCCGATACCAGTTCCAGAAACGGCAAGAGTATTTTTGGCACGAAAAAATTTATTACCAATATTTGACAAGTCTTCTTGAGGAATTCCAATGCCGTTATCGTTGATTCTAATTGCGATTTTCTCATCGTCTGATTTGGTGATAATTTCTACAACGGTATTGTTTGGTGAATATTTTATTGCATTAGAAATAATATTGGTAAAGCAGTGATCTAATAGTTTTGGATCTCCATTTAGCTCTAATTTATCGCCATCAAATTTAGTGACAACCTTAATGCCTTTACCAAGGCCGATATTAGAGGTTTTTTCAATAATATCGTTAAGCAAATGATAAATATCAAAATTTTGACGCTCAACTTTAATTTCGGTGTTACCAGTTTCAATTTTTGCTAAATTCAGAGTGCTGGCAATTAGGCCGCTCATTCGTTCTATGCCGCTTTTAATTCGGGCTAAATATTTTTCGAATGAATCATCGCCAACATTAAATGATTTAATTTTGCGCGCCAATAATTCTCTGGTGCTATCAATAATTTGTAGCGGCGTTTTAAATTCGTGCGATACTAGCGCCACAAACTCGCTTTGAATTTTTCGTAAAGCTTTTTCTTTTTTTACCGCCTCTTTTAGTTCGAGAGTTTTTTCTAGCAAATTATGGTTAGCAATCATCACTTTCTCAATTGAATAAGAGCGATCTATTGCGATGGCAAGCTGGTCGGTAACTAGCTCTATCATTTCGATAGCGTCAATTGTCCAAGATCTTTTATCCGATTGAAAAAGATAAATTCCGCCATTTATTTCTCCGTCAAAAGAAGTGATGGCTGCAATTTGTGAGGTAATAGAAAATTCGTCAAAAAATTTGTGCAGATTTGTAAAGCTTGGATCTGAGCGCACATCATCAGCAATAAATATTGTGCTATTTTTATCGCGAACTTTAATTTTTTGGTAAAAATTATTTTGAAAAGCGATATAATGATTTGCCTTGTCATGCGATTCTTTACTTTCATCTAACATGCGTGGAAGCCTAGAGCTGCAATATTCTATAACAAAACCCGGTACTCCATTTTTGTAATCATGAATAAGGCAGCGATCTACTTTTAAATGTTGCACCAAAGATTTGGCAATACTTTGCGCGATTTCTTTTACTGGTTTATCCGAAATAATTAAATAGCTGATTTCGCGCAACAGTTTTTCACTGTTGAGGGCTCTCTCGAGGTTTTTTACCAGCAGTTGATTTTGTGATTTATTTTCTGTGGCTTCAACTATTTCGGTGCTAATTTTTTCGAAAGTAAAAATTGCATAAAATTTTTGATGGCTATCCTCAGATTTCTTCAATATTGGCTTGAAGGTAATTTTAAATTTTGCAATTTGCAGTTCGTTTTCATAAACGTGATTAAGTTTTATCATCACAGAGCATTCGTGCTGCTCTTTAATAGTTTTGATTAAGCGAATATATTCAAGTTGATCTTCTGATGAATAATTAATATCGATATTATCAAATAAAAAATCGTAACTTTTTCCAATTAAGTCTTCTTGAGAAATGTTGAAAGATTTGCTGAAAGTTTCATTGGCATGAATTATTGCCAAATAATTCGGATTGTTAGATTTAATTGCTGTGCATAAAAAGGCCCCTTGCGGATTAGCGTCAACCATCGCTTTGAGATTGCTCATCGAGTCGCCACCAATCAAGTCGCTGCCAAGCGAGTTGCTCGAAGAATTATTGGAGTGGTTATCCAAGGTAGAATGATTTGTAGATTCGGCCGAGGTAGAATCTGTATAGTTATCAAGAACATTATCGCCAGAAGCATGATTTGCAGCCAGAGTTAAGTCAACTGGCGAAGCTTGAATCTCTTGAGTCGGTGTCAGAACTTGATCACTCATGTTTTTATTGACTTTAAACTTGCTATAATTTTTTCTTGCGCCTCTTTTACGTGCGAAGAATTTATAATCAAAGGTGGAATTATTCTGATCACATTATTTCCTGCAGGAATTGTCAACAAACCGTTAGAAATAAATTCTTCAACTAGCTTTAAGTGTTCGATTTTGTCATTAATTTTTATGCCAAGCATCATGCCAACACCACGAATTTCGTCAATTATATCGCTATATTGTGCTTGAATTTGCTTGAGCATTTCTTTTAATTCGGCGGCAGTTTTGCGCACATTAACAAAAAAATCATCTTCAAGCATTACATTAAGAACAGAGCCTGCAACAGCCATGGCTAAAGGGTTTCCACCATATGTTGTGCCATGAACACCAAGAGTCATGCCGCTTGCAGCCTCTTTAGTAGCAAGACAAGCCCCTAAAGGAAAGCCTCCAGCAACTGCTTTCGCAATAGAAATAATATCTGGTTTTACGCCATAATATTCGTAAGCGTGAAGATGGCCAGTGCGTCCCATGCCGCATTGCACCTCATCAAAAGCTAGCAATAGATTGTTTTTATCGGCCAATTCTCGCAATTCCTGCAAGAATTTTTTGTCTGAAACGCGAATTCCTTCTTCGCCCTGAATTGGCTCAATCAAAATGCCAGCAGTATTTGCGGTGATTGCTTTTTTTACTGCTTCGATATTGCCAAATTCTACATTGTCAAATCCATCAAGGGCTGGCTCAAATCCTTCAATATATTTTTTTTTGCCTGCCGCAGAAATTGTGGCGATAGTGCGACCATGAAAGGCGCCGGTAAAAGTGATGATACGGTTTTTTTCTGGAGTGCCTTTAACGTAGAAGTGACGGCGAATCATTTTAATTGCGCATTCGATGCTTTCGGCGCCAGAATTGCAGAAAAAAACATAATCGGCGAAGCTGTGCCCCACAAGTTTATCGGCATAGTCGTTAAGTTCGCTGCTATTGTAAATATTAGAAATATGCCATAATTTTTTGGCCTGCGAAGTGATAGCTTCAACCATTTTTGGGTGGCAATGTCCCAGGCAATTTACTGCAATTCCTGCGCCCAAATCTAAATATTTTTTTCCTTCCGAAAATAAATAAACACCTTCGCCATGGCTAAATGCAATGTTAAAGCGCTTGTGAACAGGAAGAAGTTTGTTGCTTGTTGCCATTTGTAGTAGATGTTTGTAAGTTAAAAATGCCTATTAGATATTTGATTTTAGTTATTAGAGTCTTATTTTATTAAAAAAGCGCTAAAAAATATATTAAAATCAAATAATTAAAGTTTGTCAGCGGTTTCTAATATCTACTATAAGTGATAATTAAATTAAAAGAAAATTATGATTTTAGATTCTACCGAAAATAAGCGCAAAATCCTCAAAAATTTCTTAGAAATTTCTGCATTTGAAGGCTGGAGCAATGCTACTCTATCTAAGGCTTGTGAAGTTTCTGCGATTGATCCTAAATTTCAAAATTTAATTTTTGAAAATGGTTGCCTCGATTTAATAGAATTTTATATCGAAGAGCAGAATCTTAAATTGGCAGAAAAAATTGAAGAAACTCAAGATTTTAGCGGTTTTAAAGTGCGTGAAAAAATCAAATTTGCTCTCTATAATTTGTTTGAAAGTGAAAAAAATCACCAACTTTCTTTGCAAAGACTGCGTAGTTTTTATTTTGATTTACGAAATTTATCAAATTCGCAATATGGGCCGCATCCTTTAATTATGGCATTTAAGCATGTTGGTAAAGTTTCTGATTTTATCTGGGCTGCAATTGGAGATAAATCAACAGACTTTAATTTTTATACAAAAAGATTAACTTTATCAAAAATAATTTTAAAAACTTTTGTAGTTTTTGTTAAAGATGAGTCACTTAATTTAGACAAAACCAAAAAATTCATTGATTTAGAAATTGAAAAAGTGATGAAATTTGAAAAGCTTAAATCGCAGGTAAAAAACTTTTCTTCTGGTTTAAAAGAAAAGTCATGCGAGTTTTTTTATGATGAAGGCGGCAATATCAAGTCTCCAAAGCAAGTTTTGCAAGATTTGCCTTTTATACGTTTGTTTAAAAAACATTAATTTTACTAAATTATGGCAACAACTTTTAATATGTTTGATTTAATTTTTGTCATCGCATCTTTTATTTTTATATTGGTGGCGTTTTTTCGTGGTTTTGTTAAAGAATTATTCGCGCTACTTAACTGGATTATTACAATTTGCCTTTCTTGCCTACTGGCGCCTTATGCGGCAAAGTTTGTTGAAACCTATTCAAGCAATAAACTCATAATAAATGTTGCCAGTGGATCAATGGTTTTTATTATAGTTTTTATTCTGATTTTTCTTGCCACAAGAGGTTTGTCGCACGATTGGAAAGAAAAAATGCCAGAAAATTTAGATCGCATTCTTGGTGTATTTTATGGCGTTTTTAAATCGCTGCTTATTTTTGGATTATTTTATTCTATCACGATAAATTTTTATTCTATTCTACTCGGAGATGTTGTTAAAGCAGAGGCAGAGGCAGAGCAAAAGCCAAAACATCATCTTGAATTAACTAAAAATCATGAGTTAAAAAAAGCTGAATCAAAAATACAGCCTGTGTCAAAAAAACATACGTCGCGAGAAAGTGAAAAAGATTTGCCAGAGTGGCTTACTCAAGCAAGGTGTTTTTCAATCGTAAAATTTGCAGGAGAGACAATTAACCCACTAATCAGTAAGGCAATTGATAGTGCGGCTAAAAATTTATTAGACGAAACTAAGCCGGTTAAAATTAACCTTGATAATAAAATTGATGAGGTAATTGATGACGGCGAAAAAGGCGTTGGAGACGAGGTTGGTGGCAGCGCAGGAGTATTATCAGAACCAAAATCGTCAAAAAAAGAATCTGAGCCATCTGAAAAAAAATCAAAATCTCTAGAAGTAGCGCCAGATCAAAAAGATAAAGGATATTCCAAAAAAGAAATCGAGAAAATGAATCGCTTGATTGAAATTGTTAACTAGAATCGTGGTTCGGATTCTAATTTTATTTATAAATATATGTTCAGACTTACAGGAAAAACAGCGCTAGTAACTGGTGCCACTGGCGGAATTGGTGCGGCTATTGCCGAAAGCCTTGCAAAACAAGGTGCCAAGCTAATTATTTCTGGCACCAAAGAAGATCGTCTTAAAGAATTGGCGATAAAAATTGGTGAAGATAAATGCAAAATTATTGCCTGCAATTTATCCGATTCGGTGCAGGTTGAGGCCTTATTTGATAAGGCTGAAGAGCTTGCTGGTGGGCAAATTGATATTTTGGTTTGCAATGCCGGAATCACCAAAGATAACCTGGTTTTGCGCATGAAAGACGAAGATTGGGATCAGGTTTTGAATGTAAATCTTAAATCTACATTTATATTAAATCGCTCTGCGATCAAGAAAATGCTGCGTCGCAAGACGGGTCGCGTTATTAATATTGCGTCGGTTGTTGGTGTTACTGGTAACCCAGGGCAGGCTAATTATGTTGCTTCAAAAGCTGGCATGATTGGCATGAGCAAATCTTTTGCGGCAGAAGTTGCGACACGCGGAATCACCATTAATTGCGTAGCTCCAGGCTTTATTCAAACTGCGATGACTGATGTTTTAAACGATCAGCAAAAACAAGGAATTCTTGGCTCAATTCCGATGCAAAAAATGGGAGTTGCGGCCGATATTGCTAGCAGCGTAGCATTTTTAGCAAGCGACGAAGCGGGCTACATTACCGGTCAAACATTGCACGTAAATGGCGGAATGTTGATGGTTTAACCTTCTAAACAAATAAAATGGCAAATACTCATAAAACAAAAGTAATAATAATCGGTTCTGGCCCCGCGGGATATACGGCGGCAATTTATGCGGCGCGTGCAAATTTGCAGCCAATTTTGGTAAGCGGAATGCAGCCGGGCGGACAGCTTACAATCACTACCGATGTTGAAAATTACCCCGGTTTTGCTGATGTTATTCAAGGCCCTTGGTTAATGGAGCAAATGTCAAAGCAGGCAGAGCACGTGGGCACGCGTTTAATTACCGATCACATTAAATCAGTAGATTTCTCGAAGCGCCCATTTACGCTGGTTGGTGAGTCTGACGATATTTATGAGGCCGATGCAGTAATTATTTCAACAGGGGCGCAAGCCAAGTGGTTAGGGCTTGAATCAGAGAAAAAATTCCAAGGTTTTGGTGTTTCTGGTTGTGCAACTTGCGACGGGTTTTTCTTTAAGAATAAAAATGTTATCGTGGTTGGAGGCGGTAATAGCGCGGTTGAAGAGGCTTTATATTTAACAAATCATGCGGCAAAAGTTTTTGTAGTTCATCGTCGCGATTCATTTAAATCAGAAAAAATTCTGCAAGATCGTCTCTTTAAAAATCCAAAAATTGAAGTTATATGGAATCATGCTTTAGATGAAGTTTTGGGATCAGAAAACCCCAAATCAGTTACTGCGGCGCGCCTAAAAAGCACTGTCGATGGCTCGACTCAAGAAATAAAAATTGATGGAATTTTTATCGCTATTGGCCATAAGCCAAACTCTGATTTATTCAAAGCAACTGGTTTAGATATTGATGCTGAAGGTTATATTTTAACTAAAAAAGGCTCATCATCAACTAATATTCCTGGCGTTTTTGCAGCGGGCGATATTCAAGATAAAATTTATCGTCAAGCGGTAACTGCCGCTGGCACTGGCTGCATGGCAGCATTAGAGGTAGAAAAATTTTTAGCACATTAATTAAATCAAAAATGTCAAATTTAAAATTTTCAACGGATAGAAGTAACGGCGTGGCAAATCTAGTTTTTGATTTGCCTAACGAAAAAATAAATAAGCTTTCAGAGCCAGTATTGCTAGAGCTAGAGAAGGCCCTTAACGTTATTGAGGGTAATAAAGCGATTCGCATTCTGCTTATTACTTCTGAAAAAAAAGACATCTTTATTGCAGGTGCCGACATCAATGAAATCAAAGGAATCTGCGACAAAAAAGACGCTTACGCAAAAGTTTCGCGCGGGCAAAATGTTATCAACAGAATTGCTGAATTAAAAATTCCAACTATCGCCATAATAAACGGGGCATGCCTTGGAGGCGGTTTAGAATTGGCGCTTGCTTGCAAATATCGAGTTGCGGTTACTAATTCAAAAACAATGCTTGGTTTGCCAGAAGTTAATCTTGGCATTATTCCTGGATTTGGTGGAACACAGCGCCTGCCTAGGTTAATCGGCTTGGCTGAAGCGTTAAAAATTATCCTTACCGGCAAACCGGTTGATGCAAAAAAAGCCTTCAAGATCGGCTTGGTTGATGATATAATTCGCGAAGAATTTATTGAAGAAAAGCTTAGTCATTTTGTTACTGAGATTATCAAAAATGGCGAGCAAAATCACTATTTAAAATCGCGTGAAAAAACAGCAAAGAGAAGATTTTTTATTGAGTCAATTTTAATGACAAAACACATTATTTTTTACTTGGCAAAAAAAGATTTATGGGAAAAAACAAAAGGTCAATATCCGGCGCCTTTTTATGCAATTGAAGTTATCAAAAGAACCTATGGCCTTACCTATAGCAAGCGTGGATACGCTGTAGAGCTTGAAGCTTTTTGCGAATTAGCAGTTGGTGGAATTTCTAAAAATTTGATCGAAATTTTCTTCATTAGCGAAGAATTAAAAAAAGACGAAGGCTCGATTAACGCGCTTAAAACTCCAGAAATTCGTAACGCCGCTTTGCTTGGCGCTGGCGTAATGGGCGGAGGAATTGCCTGGCTATTTGCTAATAATAATATCAATATTCGTATTAAAGATATTACGCAAAACGCTGTTACTCTAGGTTATAACCACATTCTAAAAATATTTAACCAGCTACGTAAAATTAGAAAATTAACAACAGAGCAGGTTAGTATGAAAATGGCCAAGGTGACATCAAGCCTTGATTTTACTGGTTATGGCAATGCAGATTTTGTTGTTGAGGCGATTGTCGAAAACATGGCGATAAAAAAAACCTTATTGGCAGAAGTTGAAACAAAAATAAAAAGTGATGCAATTATAGTTAGTAATACCTCTTCACTTTCAATTACTGAAATGGCGCAAAGCCTTCAAAATCCTGAGCGCTTTGCTGGTATGCATTTTTTTAATCCGGTAAATCGAATGCCATTAGTTGAAGTGATTCGTGGCGAAAAAACTTCTGACGCCACAATTGCTGCGGTAGTAAAATTAACTAAAAAACTAGGCAAAACCCCTGTTGTTGTAAAAGACGTTGCCGGCTTTTTAGTGAACAGAATTTTATTGCCCTACATGAATGAAGCCGCATATTTGTTGCAAGAAGGCGCTGATGTCATGCGTGTTGATGCGTTAATAGAAAAATTTGGCATGCCAATGGGCCCCTTTATTTTAGCCGATGTGGTTGGCATAGATATTGGCTGCAAAGTAGCTCATTGTCTTCAAGATGCTTATGGCGAGCGCATGCGCGTTGCTGATATTCTTGATGAATTATATAAAAATCATAAAGAATTACTTGGAAAAAAATCGCAAAAAGGTTTTTACCTGCACTTTTCTGGTGAAAATAATAAGAGCCTGAACCAAGAGGTTTCTAAGATTCTTGGCACTTTACGTCAAGAAAAAAAGATCCAAACTTTTTATATTTCAGACGAAGAAATTATCAATCGTTGTATCTTAACAATGGTGAATGAGGCTGCAAAATGTTTGGAAGAAGGCGTGGTAAAAAATGCGCGTTATCTAGATATGGCAATGATCATGGGAACAGGTTTCCCGGCATTTAGGGGTGGAATTCTACGTTACGCAGATTCGCTAGGAATTGATAAGGTTGTATTGAAATTACAAGAATTCTCTAAGAAAAATGGCAAGAGATTCGAGGTGAGCGAATTGCTAGTAAAAATGGCACAAAATGGTGAAAAATTTTACTCATTTTAAATCAATCCCACTCTTTTCATTTGCGCTGCAATTCTATCCTTAGAAGCTTGTGTTGCTTCAATTAGAGGCAGACGGTTTTCGGTCGAACACAATCCCATCAAGCTTGCGGCATATTTAACGGGAATTGGATTAGTTTCGCAAAACATCGCCTCATGTAAATCTGTTAGCAGATCTTGCAGCTCTAGGGCCTTTTTATAATCGCCATTCATGCAGGCAACCTGTAAATCTTTACATAATTTTGGCGCAATATTTGAGCTAACAGAAATAACTCCATTGCCGCCCATTGCGTTATATCCAACAGCGGTACCGTCTTCTCCCGATAAATAAGAAAATGGCTTTTTAATCAATAGGCGCAGCGTAGCAACGCGCAGTAAGTCTCCGGTGGCGTCTTTAATTCCGACGACATTTTCAAAATCGGCGGCCATGCGCGCAATATTGGCGTCAGAAATGTTAATTACCGAGCGACCAGGAACATTATAAACAATAATTGGCAAGCCGCATTGGTTAATTGCTTTAAAATGCTGGTAAATGCCCTCGGGATTAGGCTTGTTATAATAAGGAGTAACCACTAAACAGCCATCGGCGCCAACTTTTTTAGCGTGATTGGTCATTGCTATTGCCTCATCTGTAGAGTTAGAGCCGGTTCCGGCGATAACCTTCACTCGTTTTTTTGCCACTTTAACGCAAATTTCTATCACTTTATTGTGTTCTTCGTGAGACAAGGTTGGTGATTCACCCGTTGTGCCACAAGGCACGATGCCATCAACGCCAGCAGCAATTTGAAATTCTACCAATTTTTCTAATGCTTTTTCATCAATTGCGCCATTTTTAAAGGGTGTTACGATTGCTGTGAATAATCCTGTAAACATGTTCTTGATTTTGTATTGGTTAAAAATTAATTTAATAACTATCGCATGCTAAAAATTTTAAATTACTAGTCAATAAAATGCATTTCCTTTCTTCGCAGGCAGAGCTTGTTTCGGCGCAATATTTGCCAATTTTAATATTTGTGGTAATCGCTCTAGGCCTTTCCATTGTTATTACGGTGATACCTTTCATTCTTGCAAAAAGACACCCAGATGCCGAAAAAATCGCTCCTTATGAATGCGGTTTTGAAGGCGAGGGGCCTGTGCGCAACGAGTTTGACGTACAGTTTTATCTAGTGGCAATTTTATTTATTATTTTTGATTTAGAAGTGGCATTTTTGTTTCCATGGGCTGTGGCTCTAAGGCAAATCGGTGCCGCAGGTTTCTGGTCGATGATGATTTTTCTCATTTTACTTACCATTGGTTTTATTTACGAATGGAAGCGCGGCGCGCTTGAATGGAGATAAATTTTTAATTACCTGATTTTGTTACGGTCTTAATAAATTATCAAATTAAACAAACAATTTACTGAACATGAATATTTCTTTAAGCCCGCTAAATCAAGACGCGGTTCTAAATCAAGTTGCCGACGAAATCAACAATCGTGGTTTTGTTGTGGCAAAAATGGACAGCCTAGTTAATTGGGCCCGCACCGGTTCTTTATGGCCGATGACTTTTGGTCTTGCTTGTTGCGCCGTAGAAATGATGCAATCGGCCGCTAGCCGCTACGATCTTGACCGCTTTGGCTTGGTGTTTCGCCCGTCGCCACGTCAATCAGATGTTATGATTGTTGCGGGTACGCTTACCAACAAGATGGCGCCTGCGTTGCGCAAAGTTTATGATCAAATGGCCGAGCCGCGCTATGTTATATCAATGGGCTCTTGCGCCAATGGGGGAGGCTATTACCACTATTCTTATTCTGTAGTTCGTGGTTGCGACCGCATTGTTCCAGTTGATATTTATGTGCCTGGATGCCCGCCAACAGCTGAAGCATTGCTTTATGGAATTTCAATGTTGCAAAAAAAAATCAGAAGAACCGGGGGCTTATTTAAGCGCTAAACCTTTGGTAAATAATAAAAATTATTTCTTTAAAAAATGTTTCAAAATCTAGAAGAGCAATCGCAATATATCGTAGATAACTTTCCTCACGCCAAGGTGACGAGCCCAATAGAATTCGATAATCTAATCATTTATATTGCTCCAGAAAAGCTCACTGATTTTCTAAAATTTTTGCGTAACGATACAAAATTATCGTTCAAAATATTATTAGATGTTTTTGGCGCAGATCTTCTTGGTCTTAGAACCCCAAGGTTTGAAGTTATATATAATTTATTAAGTTTAAAACTAAACAATAGAATTACTATTAAAGTTGCGTTAAATGATGGTGACGAGGTCCCTACGGCAGAGGGCGTTTTCAGTACTGCTAATTGGTTTGAAAGAGAGGTTTTTGATATGTATGGCATCAAGTTTACCAATCATTCAGATATGCGTCGAATCCTTACTGATTATGGTTTTGAGGGGCACCCATTGCGCAAAGATTTTCCACTTACCGGCTACAAAGAAGTTCGTTACGATGAAGGTGCGAAGGCTGTAATCTACGAGCCAGTAAAAATGATGCAAGAATTTCGTGAATTTGATTTTGATATGCCGTGGGAAGGTACTAAATATATCGATAAGGTCAAAGAAATAATTAGCTAAAATTGTAATAATATGAGTGAGATTTTACACAAGATTGATGTATCATTTAGAGCCGCTACAAAAGGCCAAGAAGATATTCAAACAGTAATTCGCTGGTGGGGAATTTTCAGCTATTTTATATTTTATTTTGTAATCGATACTATCATTTTAAAGGTAAATTATAGATTTCTCGATTTAATGTTAGCTTGGGTTGCGGCAATATATTTTATTTGGCATATTTATGCTTTAATAAAATGCAAGCCAAAGCAGCCAAAATTAAGCAAAGAAGAAAAGCAAAAGATTCGCCAAGAAAAATTGCTTAATGTTCCTCGTTCTTTTATGCGTAAATTGTTTTTGCAAGAATCTGTTTCAAAATGGAATCCGGTTTCTATGTGTATCGCTGCCGATTTATTGCTTTTTACAAATTTTTTGAGCTATATTCTTAATTAACAGAACTAGATGTCGATAATGCGCTCGGCCTTTACGGTCTCATTTTTTATTTCTCTTTCGCGCATCGTAGGATTTATTCGTGATATTTTAATCGCGCAATTTATTGGCGTCAGCATGCTGTCTGATGCTTTTTTTGCATCATTTCGTTTGCCAAATTTTTTTCGTCGTGTTTTTGGAGAAGGCGCGATGAATGCGGCTTTCGTGCCAATTTTTGTCGAAAAACTACAAGATAAAAGTAGTGACATGGACGAAAAGCATTTTGTGCAAAATGTTTTCTCGATTTTACTTTATGCACTATTAATTTTTACCTTGTTGTTTCAGGTTTTCATGCCATTTTTAATGAAAATGCTGTTTCCTGGCTTTGCTTCCGATCCAGAAAAATTTACGCTTCTTGTTAGTTTGTCGCGCATTACAATTTTCTATCTAATTTTTATTTCCTTAGTGGCTTTGTGCTCGGGCGTATTAAATTCTATCGGAAAATTTGCTGTTCCGGCTTCGGCGCCCATTATTCTTAATGCTACATTAATCGCATCATTATTTGTTTTTGAATCACTGGTTCCAAACTATGCCTATGCGCTTTCTTGGGGTGTTTTTGTTGCTGGTATTTTGCAATTTTTGTGGTTACTTACTTTTACTTTAAAGGCCGGAATGTTGCTTTATCCAAAGCCATTTTCGTTAAAATTATTTCATAATGCTGACATTAAAAAATTTTTCCGCAAACTTTTGCCAGGAGTAATCGGTGCAAATGTTTTGCAAATTAATTTATTAATCGATTCAGTTTTTGCTAGCATGATTGCCGGCGCAGTTTCTTATCTTTATTATGCTGATCGTATTAACCAATTGCCATTGGCTATGATCGGCATTGCTATAGGAATAGCGCTGCTTCCGGCAATGTCGCGCAAAATTAAAGCGCATGAAATTGATGGAGCAATCAAGTTGCAAAATCTTGCTCTAGAAGTTGGATTAATAATGGTAATTCCTGCAACTTTGGCTCTAACTTGTCTGGCCTATCCAATCATCGTAACACTTTTTGAGCGTGGCAAATTTACTCATGAAGAAAGTTTTTTTGTAGCAAAAGCGCTGCAATTTTATTCTTATGGATTGCCAGCCTATGTTTTAGTAAAGGTGATGGAGCCAGCTTTCTTCTCGCGCGGCGATACAAAAACACCAATGACAATTGCAATAATTTGTCTTTTTAGTAATGCAATTTTAAATGCGATTTTTTTCTTTCAGGGCTTTGGTTATGTTGGAATCATTCTTGCTTCAATAATTTCTTCCTACTTAAATTTAACGCTTTTAATTACAAAATTAGTAAGAAAAAAACATTTTTATTTTGAAAAAAACTTTTTAATAAAATTACTCAAAATCATTGTGCCAGCTATCCTTATGGCTGTAGCCTTGTTAGCAATGAAAGAGTTTTTTTCTGATAGCGAAGTATTAAACCGCATTCTAGAATTAATTATAATGATCATGGCAGGATTGGTGGTTTATTTTATTGCGGCATATTGTTCTGGTAGTTTAAATATTTTATTGGCAAGTGGTTTGCTAAGAAGAAGGAAGAAAACTTAATAAATCTGATGAAAAATACTGATGCACAAAACTCGCGATGCCGCTTTTTTAAAGTGTGCGGAGGATGTTCTTATCTCGATATTTCGGATGAAGAATATCGGGGGATAAAAATTGATAATCTACAAAAAGATCTAGCAGAAATTTCTGTGTCATCTGAGTATAATAAAAATATTGCCACTAATGAATCTGCGCCTTTGCCGCAATTAGAATTTTTTTATGTTGGGCCGCATAGTAGAAGAAAAATCGTATTACAACTTGATGCAAAAAATAAATTGGGATTTTTTGCTAAAGCAAGTAAAGACTTGGTCGCAATTGATGTTTGTTATGTTGCGCAAAAAGAAATTTCTGCACTAATTCTGCCGCTACAAAACATTTTCGAAAATTTTGAAGCCAACGTTGTTTCGCAGGTTGTGATTACGGCTTTCGATAATATTTTGGATGTAGTTTTTTCTTGTAGTCGCGAATTAAATTTTTCGCAAATTCAAAAAATCACGAATTTTGCCCAATCTTTTAAAGTGAATGTCTCTTACCGCTTTAAAAATCAGGTGATGCCAATTTTAATTACCCAACCAAATCAAATTTTTTATCCAAATTTTAAAATTGATTTAAGTTCAGATGTTTTCATTCAGGCTACAAAAATAGGTCTGCAAAAAATCACTGCAATAATTTCTGATTTTATAAAAAATAAATTCGATAAAAAAATTATTGTTGCTGATATTTATACTGGTTTTGGTTCTTACAGTTTTGGCGTTGTAGAGCTTACAAAAGAAATTCATGCTTTTGAAGGAAGTGAAGAGATGACAAAGCTTATCGCAAAAAATGCTACAAAAAATGGCTTCAATAACAGAATAAAAACCGAGCATCGTGATCTAATGCTATATCCGGTTAGCGAAAGAGAGTTGTTAAAATTTGATTTGGCCATTATTAATCCGCCTAGAAATGGAGCTGGCCCGCAGATTTTTAAAATCGCCAATTCTAAATTAAAAAATTTGATTTACGTATCATGTAATCCAAAAACTTTTGCACGCGATGCTAAAATTCTTCTTGAGGCGGGGTTTAGAATATCTAAGCTTACGGCGATTGATCAATTTTACTCAAGCTTGCATCTTGAGGTGGTAGCGGTGTTTGAGAGAGCTTAAGCAAATTCGATGCTTCCTAACTTTTGGCCTTCAAATAAACCTCGCTTAATTCTTCTTCTAAGAATGCGAATTCTTTTAATGTTTCGCCGCTTATTAACCCAGCCAAAATCTTTGCCGAGCCGCAGGATAAAGTCCACCCTAGGTGCCCGTGGCCAGTGTTTAGATAGAGATTTCCGTAGTTTTTTACTTCGCCAATTAGTGGAATAGAATTGGGGCGAAATGGTCTGAAGCCAAACCATTCTTGCGCTTTGTTGATATTGCCAAAATCAGAAAAACTAGATTTGATTTTTAATTTTAAAAAATTGATTTGGTTGCTATTTTTAGAAGCCTTAAGGCCTCCGATTTCAACGGCCCCGGCGGCGCGAAAAATATCGCCGATTCTGCTATAAACAATTTTATTTTCAGAATCGGTTAAGGCGATTGCTGGGGCAATAAATTCTTCGTTAGATTCGATAGAAAGGCTATGTCCTTTAAGTGGATAGATTTTTGGATTAATTTTAATTCCCTTTAAAAGCTTGTCTCCGTAGGCACCAAGAGCATAAACATATTTATCGGCAGTAAAAACCCCGCGACCAGTATGAATGCCGGTAATTTTATTGTAGTTGGTAAAAATATTTTTTATTTCAGCGTCATATTCAAAAACTACGCCATATTTTTCTTGGCATATTTTTTCTAGAGCTTTAGTGAATAGTAGACTGTTTCCACTAGCATCGTCATCATAAAAAATTCCACCTATTAATTTATTTTCATCATAGAGTTTTACTAGGGTTGGTTCTTTTTTTAGGCATTCTTCTTTATTTAAAATGTGCAATTTAATGCCTAGAGATTGTTGAATTTCTGCGTGTTTTATAGCTCTTTCAAAGGCCTTATTGTTTTGATAAAAATGCAAAATGCCGTTTTCGCTATGATTGAATTTAATGTTGGGTTCGTTGCCTAAGATTTCTGCTAGTGCTTGTTTGCTGTGTTTGCTGATAGTGAAGATTTTTTTGCTATTGGCAAAAGATTTTTCTTCTTTGCAATTTTTAAGAAAATCTAAGCCCCAGCTTAAAAAAGTTTTGTTAGCAAATTTTTTAATCGATAAAAATGAATTAGGGTTAAAAATTGACTTTGCAATTAGCTTTATAGCATATTGCGATGCCCAAGGCTCTATATGCGAATAGCTAAGTTGGCCGCCATTGGCATAAGAACAGCCAAGGCTTGATGCCGAGTTTTTTTCTAAAACCACAACCTGGTGACCTGATTTTGCAAGGAAATAAGCGGTTGTAACCCCGACTACACCTGCACCCATAACGATTATTTTCATTTGCAAAAAATCTGTTAATTTGCGGATAAATATTATAACATCTAGCCTTTAGAAGTTTATAACATTTATTCAATGACTCAAGTCTTTAACCCTAATATTTTTAATATTCCGTCAAATTATCATTTTTTTGACTCTTTGCTTGATTGGCTAGAAGCCAGTTTTGGTGATAAAATTTCTGATGCAAAAATTCTTTTTCCTAATCGCCGGGCCTGTCGCGAGTTTCAAAATATTTTTGCTGCAAAGTTTGGCGAAAAGCTTTCTGCGCCTAAGGCTAGGGCGATTGGCGATATTTTGCCGCAAGATTTTTTAGATTCTTTTCCAAGGCAAAAAATAAGTTTAATAGTTGATGAGCTCTTTAAAATAGAGTGTTTGGATAGTTTTGATTATTTATTTTTCTTAAGTAAAGAAATAATTAAAACCAGAGTTTTTGGCGAAAATATTTCGTTTATTCAGGCTTTAAGCTATGCGGCGCAGTTAAAAAATTTGTTCGATGATATCGAAAGACAAGAAATTGATCTTGGTTTGCTTTATGAAATTGACGACTCTGATTTAGCGGCGCATCGTCAATTTACACTAGAATTTTTGAAGAAATTTTATCTTCGGGTAAAAAATTCGGTGTTAAAAAATAATATTTTTTCGCAAGTTGCCTATCAGAATTATGTAATTAGTAAATTAGCTGAAACCATTATAGATCAAGGCTTGAAGTCTCCTTTAATTATTGCTGGATCAACTGGAAGCGTGAATTTTAGCAAAAAATTAATTCAAGCTGTGGCTCGCGATAAAAACGGTTATGTGATTTTATATGGATTGCGGCAGGATGGTTTAAGAGATGGTGAAACCGATAGGGCTACAAAAAATGTTGCTGATTCTGATGAAATTTTGAACGAAACTCATCCGCAGTTTATTTTGCGCGAGCTAGTAAAATCAATGGATATAGAGGTTAGTGCGGTTAAAAGAATTGCGATTGAAAAATTTAAAATTTGCGAAAAAGATCGCTTAGACTTTCTTAATTATACGATGTTGCCAAGTGACAAAACCGATAAATGGCAAGATCTAGAAACAAAAATAAAGTTGCCAATAATTTCTGAAGATCTTGCAAAAAACTTTTCTTATTTAGAGGCGCAAAACGAGGTTGAAGAGGCTAGAATCATTGCTATTGCTGCTTATAAGGCGGTAGCAAAAAAACAGAAAATCGCAATAATTTCTGGTGATCAAAAATTTGTAGGCTTATTAAAAACAGAGTTGCGTAAGTTTTCTTTACAATTTAATGATGCCAGAGGTCTTGATTTATCTGATTCTAAGTTGGCTAATCTAATTCTGCTAATTCTTGAGTTGCAGGAAAATAATTTTGAATCTGCGACATTATTGTCGCTCTTGAAACATGCTTATTCGCCATATTTCTTAGATAAAAATTTGTCAGATTTTGAAATTATGATATTGCGCGAACAAAGATCTGGAGAGGGATTGAGTGGTATTTTACAAAAACTTGGTTTGCAATTGAATAAACAAAAAAATGAGATAATTCAAAAAGAAGTTTTGCAAAAAGCTCAAGAGCTACAAATTTTTTTTACAGATTTTTTGCAAGCGATTTCTGCGTTTACAAATATTAGGGGCGAGGTTGATATCGCTTATCATGTTAAAAATTTAATTACTGCTATCGAGAATTTTACTAAAAAATCTCTCGAAGATTTAATTGCTGCAGAGCAGGGGCCAGAAGAGCTGTCTAGGCTTTTTAAAAAATTAAATTCTATGAATGGCTTTGTAATTAATGCCAAAGATGCGCTGCAGTTTTTTCAACATTTATTTGCACAAATAAGTTACTTAGAAAAATCTGAGATAGATGCCTCGATTCAAATTTTATCGCCGATTGAAGCGCGCTTGCTAAATTTTGATATAGTAATTCTTGCCTCGCTTAATTATGGAAATTTTCCTCAAATAGAAAGCGAGAATTGGTTGGGAAGGAAGATAAGAAGCGACCTAGGAATTGATTTGATGGCAAAAAAAATAGGACAAAATGCTTACGATTTTTGCAATTATTTATCTAACAAAAACCTGATTCTAACTCGTTCACAAAGCAAAAATGGCGTTCTGGCGATTGCATCGCCATTTATTTTGCGATTTGAAATTTTATGTAAAAAGTTTGCGATAGAATTGATAGGAATTAAAAAATATCAAGAATTATTGAGTGCAAAAAATTCAAATGAATTGTGCGACGAGGCCTCAAATCTATTGGGTGTTGAAGGTAAATATAAAAAGAATAAATTATTAAGTGAAGAGCGTTTATCGCCAAAACCGCCACGTAAATATCGTCCAAAAAAACTTGCGATTACTGATATTTCGAAACTAATTTCCAATCCATATCAAATTTATGCTCGTAAAATTTTGCAGTTGCAAGAGTTGCGCAAAATTGATTATGAGCCAGAATTCATGGAGTTTGGAAGCTTTGTTCATAAGGCTTTAGAGGAGTTTGTGAAGAATCCATGTGGGTTAGAAAATTTTTTACAAAAAGCCCAAGAGATTTTTGCGCAATATTTTATTAGCGAAGAAGCGCAGCTAATTTGGTGGCCAAAGTTTGAAAATATTTTTAAGAATTTTATTATTGAAAATAGTCGTTTGGAGGCTTGCCATAATTATGTTGAGGTGCCAGTAAAAATGATGATAAAAGATATTTTGCTTGTCGGAAAAATTGATCGAGTATCGTTTTTTGAAAGTGATGAGGTAGAAATTTTTGATTATAAAACGGGGCAAGTTCCATCATCTCGCGAGGTTGATTCTGGAGATCAGCCGCAGCTTACGATTTCGGCGCTAATGTTATGTTTAGGTGTGATTGAAAATGCTGATTTAAAAAATATAGAAGAGCAAAAAATTCGCGCTTTAAATTATTGGAAATTATCAGCTTTCAGTGAATCAGAAATTAAGGTGATGGCAAAAACAAATGAAAAAGTAGCAATTATGATTGCGGCTGCTAAAGCAGGATTAGAGCGGCTTTTTGAACATTTTGATGATGAAAAAAATGGTTATTTTGCAAATTCTGATATAAAAAATGAATATTCGCATTTAGCGAGAATTTTTTAATTTTAGATCGTTTTGCGAGCTAAAAATTTTGCATTTTGTCATGATAAATTAATAAGATTTTATGCGCTATAAAATTACAATTGAATATGACGGCACTAACTACGTGGGTTGGCAAAAGCAACTAGATCAGCCCGATAAATCAATCGAAGAAATTTTAGAAAAGGCTATTTTGCAAATGACAGGAGAATCGGTAAAAATAAACGGTTCGGGGCGCACAGATGCTGGCGTTCACGCGATTGGTCAAGTGGCAGATTTTTCTATTTCTAAAGAATTCGATACTTTTCGTATAATGGCTGGGCTCAATACTTATCTGCTTCCAACTAATGTTGTGGTGGTAAAATGCGAGATTGTTCCAGAAAATTTTAGCAGTCGTTTCGATGCAAAGATGCGCCATTATCGCTATGTTATTGTTAATCGTAAAGGGGCTTTGGCCCTACAAAAGAAAAGGGCCTGGCATGTGCCATTGCCTTTAGATGTTGTGGCCATGCAGCTTGCCGCTAATTATTTAATAGGAGAGCTCGATTTTTCGGCTTTTCGCGATGCAGAATGTCAATCAAAATCGCCGATAAAAACTATCAAGAGGCTTGTAGTTGAAAAGATGGGCGAAGAAATAATAATCGAGGTTTCGGGTAGATCATTTTTGCATCACATGGTGCGAAATATTGTAGGAACCCTGATGTGGGTTGGTTCACAGCGTATTTCGATTGATGATATGTTGGCGATCCTTGAAAGTCGTGATCGTAAAAATTCTGGCCCTAACGCTCCTGCTTGCGGACTTTATTTTCTTGGTGTAGATTATTAGTAGTATAAACATTAATTAAGTAAAATTATGACAACCCAACCCTTTTTGCTTGGCTGCGATCATCTTTCAATTGGCAAATTATTTAAAATTTTAAATGGCGAATTGCAGTTAAAATTTTCGGATGAAGCTATTGAAAAAGTTCAAAAATCTAAAAATTGCGTTGATAAGGTTGTGCAAGACGAGCGAGTGGTTTATGGCGTAAATACAGGCTTTGGCGTGTTGTGCGATAAAATAATTTCGGCAAAAGATACCAGTGAATTGCAGGCAAATTTATTAAAAAGTCATTCGGTTGGTGTGGGTGAGGCGATTTCTACGCAAGTTGCAAAGATAATGTTAATTACTAAAGCGCATGCTTTGGCGCAAGGATTTTCGGGTGTGGCGGTTGAAACTATAAAAAGAATTTTGTGGCATATTGAGCAAGATATAATTCCGGTAGTGCCTTGTAAGGGCTCGGTTGGTGCTTCGGGAGACTTGGCGCCTTTATCGCATTTATTTTTGCCACTAATTGGTCTTGGCGAAGTTATGGTGAAGGGCGAAAAATTGCAAACTGCCGATTTTTTTAAGAAGAATGGTGTGGCCGCTCTGGTATTGGGCCCAAAAGAAGGTTTGGCTTTAATTAACGGCACACAATTTATGGCGAGCTTTGGTGCTCTAGGGCTGTATCGTTTCCATAATTTATTAGAGCAGGCCGACATCATTGCGGCAATGGTAATTGACGCCACAGAAAGCTCTGCCAAGCCTTTTGATGCAAGGCTGCATGAGATTCGTCCTTTTGCAGGAAATAGGTTGGTGGCGCAGAGAATGCTGTCTATTATCAATGGTTCGCAGATCAATTCTGCGCATGAAAATTGCGATAGGGTACAAGATCCTTATTCGCTGCGCTGCGTTCCGCAAATTCATGGTGCATCTAGAAACGCCTGGCTTCACGTTAAGCAAACAATTGAGATTGAGTTAAATTCTGTTACGGATAATCCAATTGTTTTAAATGAAAATGAAATTATTAGTGGCGGTGGATTTCATGGTCAGCCAATCGCCATGGCTCTAGATTACGCAACGCTTGCGGCAGCAGAGCTTGGCAATGTTGCAGATCGCAGATGTTATTTAATGTTGGAAGGAAAAAAATACGGTTTGCCAACTTTTTTACTTAAAGATGCAGGGTTAAATTCTGGATTTATGATTCCACAATACACTACAGCCGCGCTGGTTTCAGAGAATAAATCTTTATGTTTTCCGGCAAGTGCCGATAGTATTCCAACTTCTTTGGGTCAAGAAGACCATGTCTCGATGGGCTCAATTAGTGGGCGCAAGTTTAATATGGTGCTAGATAATCTAGAATATATTCAGGCGATAGAATTAATGTATGCCGCACAAGCCCTAGAATTTAGAAGGCCGCAACGCTCATCATTAATTTTAGAAGAAGCAATGTTGCTGGTGCGCGATTTAGTAGAATTTAAAGAAAAGGACACAACATTATATTATGATATTAATGCGTTGCACGGCCTAATTACCTCGTTTAAACTACAAAAATTGGCACAAAAATTTAATGAAAATTACGAAGATTTTATTTTGTAATTATTAATGATTAAAAAACAAAAATATTAAAATATGAACTACCAAGATTTTATCAAAAAATATGCTGCACACCCTAATTACAAGGCTCCACAAGGAAGCGTTTTGCATGCAAAATCATGGACAACAGAAGCGCCACTTCGTATGTTGCTTAATAATTTAGATGCTGAAGTTGCAGAAAATCCGGCAAAATTAGTGGTTTATGGTGGAGATGGTCAGGCTGCGCGCAACGTAGAATCGCTGCAAAAAATTATCAAAATCTTGTTAGAATTAGAAGAAGATCAATCGCTGCTGGTGCAATCGGGAAAGCCGGTTGGAGTTATTCGCTCGCACGAAAATGCTCCGCGCGTTTTAATTGCCAATAGTAATTTGGTGCCAAATTGGGCAACCTTAGAGCATTTCAACGATTTGCGAGATAAAGGCTTAATGATGTATGGTCAAATGACAGCTGGAAGCTGGATATACATAGGCAGCCAAGGTATTTTGCAAGGCACCTACGAAACATTCGTTGCTTGCGGCAACAAACATTTTGGTGGCAATTTGCAAGGCAAATTAATCGTTTCTGCCGGCATGGGTGGAATGGGTGGCGCGCAGCCATTGGCAGCTACTTTGGCAGGTGCAACTTTCCTCGGAATTGATATAAATCCAGCTTCAATTCAGAAGCGAATCGATACAAAATATATCGATAAAATGACATCATCTTACGATGAGGCAATTAAGTGGATATTAGATGCAAAAAGTAAAAACGAGGCAATTTCTGTTGGTTTGGTTGGCGACGCCGGAACGGTGCTAGAGCGGATGCTGCAAGATGGTTTAATTCCAGATATTTTAACCGATCAAACTTCGGCTCATGATCCAATTTGTGGCTATGTGCCGCACAGCATTACTCTGGCGCAGTCTCTCGAGTTGCGTAAATCTAATCCAGCACAACATAAAGAGTTTGCAATCGCCAGCATGACGCGTCATGTGCGTTTTATGTTGCAGATGAAAAAGGCTGGCGCTGTAGTCTTCGACTATGGTAATAATATTCGTGAATTTGCTAAAATTGGTGGTGAAAAAAACGCTTACGATTTTCATGGATTTGTGCCAGAATATATTCGCGATTTATTTTGCGAAGGCATGGGGCCATTTCGTTGGGTAGCTCTTTCTGGCGATCCAGAAGATATTTATACAACCGATAGAGCCTTGATGGAAGCCTTCTCCGACAATACTCACTTATGCAATTGGCTAAAAAGAGCGCGCGATAAAATTGCCTTTCAAGGTTTGCCAGCTCGAATTTGCTGGCTTGGAATGGGTGATCGCGAAAAAGCCGGATTAATTTTTAACGATTTAGTAAAAACTGGAAAAGTAAAAGCGCCAATTGTAATTGGTCGCGACCACCTAGATTGCGGTTCTGTGGCCTCTCCAAATCGCGAAACCGAGAAAATGAAAGATGGTAGTGATGCGGTTTCTGATTGGGCATTGCTAAATTTATTAGCAAATGCTTCTGGCGGCGCTACTTGGGTTTCTTTTCATCACGGCGGCGGGGTTGGTATTGGCTATTCGCAGCATGCAGGAATGGTTGTGGTAGCAGACGGCACCGAGCGCGCGGCAAATTGCTTGCGCAGAGTTTTGTATAACGATCCGGCAATGGGGGTCTTTCGTCATAAGGATGCAACTTATCAAATTGCCGAAAAATGCGCGGATAAATTTGGATTGAATTTATAAATTAAGCATCAATACAGAATAAAATATGGCGCTAATCACTTTCTAAATTTATTTTGCGATACATAAAATTATGAAGAAATTAATCGGGCCATTTTCGCAATTAATAACAATGCGCAACCTAGAGTTGCGCGGCCCAATTGCTGATGAAAAATTAGAAGTTGTGGTTAATGGTGGCATAGTTGTTGATGGCGATAAAATTATCGATCTTGGTGATTTTAATATTTTGCGCCAAAAATATCTTGATTATGAAGTAGAGTTTATCGAGCAAGAAGCGGTCGCCATGCCAGGATTTATCGATGCTCACACCCATATTTGTTTTGCCGGAGATCGTTCGCAAGATTATGCCCTACGCTCATCAGGAAAAACATATTTAGAGATTGCGCAAAGTGGCGGCGGAATTTGGAGTACGGTAAAGAAAACTCGCGAGGCATCGCTAGAAGAATTGGTGCAGCTTACGGCCACGCGCGCCGCTAGACATCTCGCTGATGGAGTTACTACGATTGAAGTAAAAAGTGGTTACGGTTTAAATGTAGCAGAAGAGTTAAAAATTTTGCGGGCAATTAAGTTGGCAAGAAGTCATCTAAAAGCCGATCTAATCGCTACTTGTCTTGCTGCGCACATGAAGCCGAAAGATTTTGAAGGATCGGCGACAAAATATTTGCAACAAATTGCTGCCGAGTTATTCCCAGTTTTACTTGCAGAAAACTTAACCAAAAGAATTGATATTTTTGTAGAACAAAGTGCTTTTTTAGCTAGCGAGGCCCGTGAATATCTAATGCGCGCCAAAGAAAATGGTTTTGAGATCACGATTCATGCTGATCAATTTACCGCGAGCGGTTCGCGCTTGGCTGTTGAGTTTGGCGCAGTTTCTGCTGATCATCTTGAAGTTATTACCGAGGAAGAAATACGTGCACTAGCTGCTTCTAACACCGTTGCTGTAGCCTTGCCAGGATCATCCTATGGTCTAGGAATTTATCACATGACGCCAGCGCGCAAATTGCTTGATGCTGGTGCAATTGTTGCAATTGCATCCGATTGGAACCCAGGATCGGCGCCGATGGGAGACCTTCTCGCGCAAGCGGCAATGTTTGGAATTTATGAAAAACTTTCTGCTGCCGAAGTTTTTGCGGCACTAACATTTCGCGCTGCCAAGGCTTTAAAACTAAGCGACCGCGGCACTATCGAAAAAGGAATGTTGGCAGATTTGCAATTATATCCACTCGATAATTATAAAAAAATTCTCTATAATCAGGGAAAGATAAAGCCTTTTGCGGTTTATAAAAATGGCATAAAAGTTACATATTAAATATGACCTATACAACATTTTCTCCAATTAGCGGCCGTATCGACGGAACCACTGCAGACATGCTTCGCTGGCATCAGGTAATAAAATATATCGATCTTAACAATGATAAAATTTCTCTTGCTGCAAATCGTCGCGGCTTAGTATTTCTAGCTTTTTCAACTGATGAAGGTGTAAGAAGAAACCAAGGCAGAGTAGGGGCGGCACAGGGCCATCAATCAATTATGCAGGCAATAGCAAATTTACCAGTGCATTTTGATGATACAGATTTATTTCATGGCGGGGTTATTTTATGCGAAGATGCAAATCTAGAGCGCGCCCAAGTTGAGCTGGCTTTTTATGTAGAAAAAATTTTAGCAGCCAAATGCACACCAGTTGTGCTTGGAGGTGGGCATGATATAGCTTATGGGCATTATCTTGGAATTCATAATTTTACCAAAAAAAATAATTCTAAAATAGGAATAATTAATATCGATGCGCATCTTGATTTTCGTCAAATTGATAAAAACATTGGCGCAACTTCTGGTACCAGTATTTGGCAAATTGCCACCGAAGCAAAACAAAATAATAACGAGTTTCACTGCTTGGCTCTAGGCATACAAAAATATGGCAATACAAAATTATTATTCAATGAAGCTGAAAAATTTGGTGTGCAATATATTTTAGGAGAGCAATTTAATTACGACGAAAAGCATAACATTACTGACAAAATTGCGAAATTCATCGATTCGGTTGACCATGTTTATTTAACAATTTGCATGGATGCTTTTGCCGCTGCATATGCTCCGGGAGTTAGCGCTACCTCGTATAATGGCATTGTGCCCGATTATGTTTTTATGACGGCCTTTGATCAAATTGTAAAATCAAAAAAATTTATCGGCCTTGATTTCGCAGAATTAAATCCAAAATTTGATATTGATTTACGTACAGCAAAGCTTGCAGCTAGTATGATTTTTAGGCTTTGTTAGAGAATTATTGAGGTTATCGTTTAGCTTTGTAAAAACATCATATTGATATAAAAAGATCAAGATTTGTTCATAGACATAGAAAAAATCTAAACAGATTATGGGCACTATTATTTTTTTGAGGTAAATAAAATGATCATCTGCACAAGAAGAATAGAATTTGATACTGCGCACCGAATTCTTAACCACGAAAGCAAATGTAAGATGCTGCACGGTCATCGCTATGCCCTAGAAGCCAGCTTTGAAGCCAAAGATCTTGATGATTTAGGCAGGGTGATAGATTTTGGAGAGGTTAGGCAAATTCTAGGTTTGTGGATTGATGAAAATTTTGATCACAATACAATTCTTTCTCGCTACGACCAAAAACTTGGTGATAAAATTACTGCTGAAACAGGCCAAAAAATTTTCTATCTCGACGAAACTCCTACAGCCGAAAATATTGCCAAATATGTGTTTAAAGAAATTTGCCCAAAATTATTTGCGGGTAAAAATGTCAAATGTTTAGCGATAAAACTTTATGAAACTCCAAATTGTTATGTCGAGGTTAAATAAATGCTTGTAAAAAACTTCTCTGCCAAATACCGCGTTTACTACGAAGATACCGATGCTGGCGGTGTTATGTATTACGCTAATTATCTAAAATTTTTTGAACGTGCCCGTACAGATTTCTTGCGCGATCTAGGAATTTCTCAACATGAATTAATTGAAAAAGAGCAAACTGCTTTTGTAGTAAGGCGTTGCGAGATTGATTATCTAAGGCCCGCAAGATTAGACGATCTTATAGAGGTAACGGTGATAATAGATAAAATTAATGCCGCCTCAATCGCTATGTCGCAAGAAATAATTCTAGAAGGTGGGGTGCTGGCTAAATTAAAGGTTGAAATTGTCAGTGTTGATACGAAAAGCTTTAAGCCAAAAAAAATCACAGAAATTCTAAAGAATTCTCTACAACGAAATAATTCATAAGACAGCGCGCCAATCTTATTTTATTTTAAAATAATTACCTTCCTAAATTTTCTAACAAAAAAGGCGGCCTCCATAATTGAAGACCGCCTTTTTATAAAAAATATATCTAAAACTTAGAAGTGATAAGCTAAAGTAACTTTATACAAATCAAGATTTGCTTTAGTGTGAATATCGCTGCTGTTATCGCGATTATTAACCGCAAAACGTTGAGTGTTGAATTCAGCGCCTACAGAAACTTCGTCAGTAACTTTAGACATGAAACCAACGCCATAAAGCATAGCAGTTTCATTTTTGTTATTTTCTAATCTTGCTGGTCCGCTTGTTGGGTGGCTATCAACAAGAGATACTTTGTATCCAGTGTTAGAAATACCCGCAGTTACATAAGCAGCAAAAGTGCTAGTGATATCGTAACCAAAATCAACTCTTGCACCATATCTGTTATTTACAGAGAAGAAAGGCGCGCTGGTGGCTCCGTCTACTGTATCTTCTGTGCCGTATTGTTTAGTTCCAATTCTTTCATAAAACACGCCTGGTGCTACAAAAAACTTATCAAAGCTAAAAGCATATTTATAGCTTATACCAAGGCCAGTTTTAGAGCTTTGCTTATATGTTGCTACGGTTGGATTTGTAAGATTTTCATCGTTGCTAGTTACCGTAGCGCGATGCAAATCAAGGCCGATGTAAGATCCTTCGGTTTTTGCAAAAGCAGAAGCTGAAGCAAGAACGCTAAGAACAGATGTAACTGCAATTATTTTTTTCATAATATTTAAAAATAGTTTAAAAAGTTTGTATTAAATAAAGCGCCCAATAATTAGGCGCTTATCAAAGCTTAGAATTTTAAAGAAAGACCAATTTTTGCTACGTCAAGTTTTGTTCTTGCTGTAACGCCTTCAGTTGGGCTTGCTAAAGAGATGTGATGAGTATTGTATTCAACATTAACCAAAACATTTTGAGCAACTTTCATTGAAGCGCCAACGCCACGAAAATAATTCATAGGAGTAGTGCCGCTATGACTACCAGCTTCGCTTCCTGTCCAATCAACTTGGTAGCGTGTTTTGGCAAAACCGTTGGTAAAATAAACCGCAACCTTATCATTTATATCATATCCGATGTCTAATTTTGCACCATATCTGTTAAAAACATTTACTGGATCAGAATCTTTATCTTGTGCAGAAGTTCCGATTTTATCATAAAATACGCCTGGTGCAATGAATACATCGCCGCCTAAGTTATAAGCATATTTGTAATTAAAGCCGAAGCCACTTGCTCTATCATGAAATTTTCCAAGGTTTGTATTTACTGTGCCATTAGCATTTTTATATTTGCTTTCAGCAGTTGAGCGGATGAAATCAATACCTAAATAACTTCCCTCGGTTTTGGCGTAAGCAGAAGAACCTGCTAATACTGCTAAAACAGAAGAAACTGTAATTAATTTTTTCATAATGTTTTCAAGATTTATTGATAAAAATTCAGCTTAACTTTTCTTAAGCGAACTTTTTCAAACTATGAATTAAAAATTAAAAGTACAATGTTTTTTTATGAGAAGCTTTAATCGAAGCTTTTTGAGGCAGTGGAATTAAAAGGACGATAATTTTTGAAGTAGTTTAATCGAAATGATTAAAAGGGTGATAAGAGATTTAAGTGTGTGAAATGGTGACCCCTACGGAATTCGAATCCGTATTACCACCGTGAAAGGGTGGTGTCCTAACCGTTAGACGAAGGGGCCAAGAAAAGAATAAGGCCGCAAATTATGAAGATTGCATTACTAAATGCAAGGGTAATTTTGCCAAATATGTTAAATTTATAATTATGTGATGGGCGGCCAAGGCTATTTACGGCGTATCAGATTTTGATTATTGCAATATTTTTTTATATCTTCTTCTAGCCATTGCAAAACTAAGTTTGAAATAGTTTTTTGTAGTTTAACTTTTTTGCTGCCAATTATTAATTCATCAACCGCTACAACTAAAAAATTTGCATTAGTTAAAAAAACCTCATCAGCACTAATAAGGCTTGAAGGACGGGCCTCTACAAGGTTTATTTTTAAAGGAAATTTTTCTAAAACCTTTTTTCTAATTGTGCCAAGAAGCATGTCGCATTTTATTGAGGGCGTGAATATTTTATTATTTTTTACCCAAAAAACATTAGCTGAAGATCCTTCAGAAATATAGCCGTCTTCGCTTAATAATATGTCATCGAAATGTCCTGATTTTTTAGCGTTAATTTTTGCTAAAATATAATTCAGGCCTTGCATGGTTTTGCATTTTTGTATAATTCGTGATTTTCTCAGAGCCTTGATTTTGCTAATTCCGACTATGATTTTTGTTTGTGCAATGCCAGCTTCTTTCGAGGCTCTCTGATTTGGGGTGGTAATTTTTTCTTCTTCCAAAGCTTCGATTACTATTAAGGGTAAAATTTTTTCTTGTGGCAAATAGCCATTTGAGCCAATTCCGCGACTAATCGAGATTCGTAAACTTCCATTTTTGATCTGGTTTTTTTTAATCAGATGGTAAGAATCTTCTTTTAGGTTTACAATTGAGGCAGAAATTTGTAATGCCTTTAGGCCCATGATAAGCCTTGCTTCATGAGCCTCGTAATCATAGATTATGCCATCAAAAATTTTGCAAGTTTCAAAAATTCCGTCGCCAAAACGAAATCCGCGTTGTTTAATAGAAATAAGCGCATCGAGATCGGCAACAAATTTTTGATTTATTAGTGAATAGTGAGTCACGTTTTTTCTCTTAAGGGTTGATTTCTCCGTAGCTTGCTGCGGCGAAAGGGTGGAGATAAATATATCTTGCACGAGTTTCTAAATTTTACACGCTAAATCAAAAAAATGCCAATAATAAAATTTGTGATAAAATGGGGTTTAATCCTTGCTGTTATTGCTTCAATTGCTATTGCTGTCACTATTGCTTATTATTACCAAAATCTTCCGGATATAGAAAATCTTGATAAGGGCAGCGATAAGCAAATAGTTCAGATCAACTTTTCTAACAATGAGCGCATTACTAATTTTGGCGATATTTATTATGACGAAGTGCAATTTTATGAATTGCCTCAACACCTGATCAACGCTGTTGTAGCAACCGAGGATCGTAAATTTTTTGATCATTTTGGCGTAGATGTTTTTGCGATAATTCGCGCTTCTTACGCTAATCATAAGGCCGGAAGAATAGTGCAGGGCGGCAGCACGATAACCCAACAACTTGCTAAGCTTTTATTTCTAAGTAGAGATCGCACCTTTCAGCGCAAGGCTCAAGAGGTAATTTTAGCCTTGCAATTAGAGCGAAGATTTACTAAAGAACAAATTATTACTATCTATTTAAACCGCGCCTATTTTGGATCTGGAAACTACGGCGTTGCGGCGGCGTCAAAATTTTATTTTGGTAAAATAGTATCAGATATTGATTTAAACGAGGCGGCGCTTCTTGCGGGCCTGCTAAAAGCGCCATCAAAATTGTCGCCAAAAAATAATCAAAACTCGGCAGAGAACAGAACCAACGTGGTTTTGAGCAGTATGATAGACGCCGGATTTATCAGTGAAAAAAATATTAAAGAGCTTAACAAGGATATTTCTTTTAAAAATAATAGCTCGCAAAAGCTCTATTTCGCTGATTTTGTTCATGATCAGCTCAACGATTTTCTTGATAAAAAAGATCTCGATAAAAAACTTATTTCGGTTACTACAACACTAGATGAAAAGGTTCAGAGCTCTCTAGAAGAGGCTGCAAACGAGTTTGTAGCAGAAAATAGCAAGAAAATCGGCAAGTCGCAAATTGGGGTTGTGGTAATGAATAAAGATGGTGCGGTGCTAGGAATGACAGGCGGCAAAGACTATCAGCAAAGCCAATATAATCGTGCTGTTTATGCCAGAAGGCAGGCGGGATCTACCTTTAAAACCTTTATTTACTTAGCGGCGTTTGAGCGCGGCTTTAAGCCAACAGATATTTTTGAAGATAAAAAAGTTAATATTGGCGCCTGGTTGCCTGATAATTACGAGGGAAAATATTTTGGTGCAGTCGATTTAAAAACCGCTTTTGCCAACTCTCTTAACTCGGTTTCAATTCAATTGGCGCAAAAGGTTAATCGGCAAGAAATAGCTGATATGGCCATTAAACTGGGCATTACATCGCCAATTAATAAAAATGATTTAACCATTGCGCTAGGCACTACAGAAGTTAGTTTATATGAATTAACCGCCGCTTTTGCCAGCATTGCCAATGATGCAAAGCCGGTAATTCCATATGTGATTTCTGTTGTTAAAGACGATAAAAATCGAGAGATCTATAAGCGTGAATCTTCTGGCTTTTCAGCGGTTTTATCGCAAGATACGCAAAAATATGCGCGAGAAATTTTGCGCGCAGTAATTTCTGATGGAACGGGGCGCAAGGCTAATGTTGCATCTGATGTTTTTGGTAAAACTGGAACCAGTCAAAATTTTCGTGATGCCTGGTTTATTGGCTTCGACGATAATTATGTAATTGGAGTTTGGATTGGCAATGACGATAATTCTTCAACTCAAAAAATTACTGGCGGCTCTTTGCCGGCCGAATTATTTGCAAAAATTTTAAAAAAATTATAGAGGCATGATTTTTTATAAAAAATTACTAATAATATTTTTTATCGCCATCACTACTCCTTGCTATGCGTTATCTGCAGCCACTATCGTTAAAAAAGTTGGTTTTGATGATAAGCAAAATATTGAAATTGTTCTCGATAAAAAGGCAGAATTTAAAGTTTATAATTTGCACAATCCCGAGCGTTTAGTAGTTGATATTGCTGACGCAGTTTTCGATGATAAATCTGTTGCGCCTAGTCTACCTAGCTTTATTTCTGGTTTTCGCAAAAGTAAATCGCAGGATATTTTGCGAATCGTTTTTGATTTAAAAGAAAAAATTCATGTTCAGAGTTCGGTATTTCAAAAGTTGAAGAAAGAAAAGTGGGGGAAGATTTTGATCAAAATTGCATCAGATATTTCTAATAAAATTCCTGTAGAAGATTTGGCCCCAATTGCTGAAGAGCCTTTTGCAAAGCATTTAGCTATTTCATCTGCAGCCCCAACGGTTTTAGCGGTAATTAAAAAAGAAGAACCTGTTGCAAAAAAACCAATACTTAAAAAAATTCCAATCATCGCAATTGATGCCGGGCACGGCGGCAAAGACCCAGGAACCATTGGCGATTACGCGCGTACCAAAGAAAAAATAATTACTCTTGCTTATGCCAAAGAGCTCGGCAAACATTTGATGAGCACCAAAAATTATAAAGTGTATCTCATTCGCGATTCTGATGAATTTGTGCCGTTAAAGCGTCGCGTTGAAAAGGCCCGTCGTCTTAATGCCGATTTGTTCATTTCGCTACATGCTAATTCTGCGGCTAATCGAGAAGTTGCTGGTTTTTCTATTTATACTTTATCAGAAACCTCGTCAGATAAGCAGGCAGAATTGCTGGCGCAAAAAGAAAACAGAGCCGATATTATTGCTGGAGTAAATTTTGGCGATACTAGTGGCGATATTTTAAAAACACTGATAGATCTTTCGCAGCGCAGCTCTATGAATAGCTCGTCGCGATTTGCCAATATTGCTATAAAGTCGGTGCAGCAGTCGGGTGTAGAAATTTTGCATAATACGCATCGTTTTGCCGGTTTTGCGGTTTTAACCGCGCCAGACATGACTTCAATCTTAATTGAGCTTGGCTATTTATCAAATAAGCAAGAAGAGACAAAGCTTAACAGCATTACCCACAAACGTAATATTGTAAAAGGTTTAGTTGACGCAATTGATGAATATTTTAGAATAAATTAATCTTATGAAAAAAAGTAAATCTGCAATGAAAAAAACCGCTAGTTTTATAATCGTTTTTGGTACGATTTTTGTTTTTTTGCTTGGCCTTGCCGGCTTTTTGTTTTTCAAAAAAAATAGTGAAAACCTTCCCGATTACGAGCAGCTAAAAGATTATTCACCAATCATTACAACCCGTCTTTATGCGGCTGATGGCAGTTTAATCACCGAATATTCTAAAGAAAAACGTATTTTTGTTCCCTTTGATTTAATTCCAAAACATCTCATTAACGCCTTTATTTCTGCAGAAGATTCAAACTTTTATAAAAATTCGGGCATTGATTTTTTTGCCATTTTTCGTGCTTCGGTTAATAATATTCTCTCTGTTGTAAAAGGTGAAGAAAGCCTCGGAGGCGCTTCTACAATCACTCAACAGGTTGTTAAAAATTTCTTACTTACACGAGAAAGAACAATCGAAAGAAAAATTAAAGAAGCGATTTTGGCATATAGAATGACAAAAACTTTCTCTAAAGATAAAATTCTTGAGCTATATTTAAACCAGATCTACCTTGGCTCGGGGGCTTATGGCGTTGCAGCAGCGGCGCAAGTTTATTTTGATAAATCAATTGATGAGCTAACCATTGAAGAAGATGCTTTGTTGGCAACTTTGCCAAAAGCGCCGTCAAAACTTGACCCGCGCAAAAATATCGAAAAAGCCAAATGGCGCCGCGATTGGGTAATAGACCGCATGTATGTTGAAGGCTACATTACTGCCGAAGAAGCTGACGCAGCAAAAGAAAATCCAATCACGCTAAAAATTAAAAGTGAAGATGACACCGATATCACTCGGGCCAATTTTTTTGCTGATAGTGTAAAAAAAGATTTAACTCAACTTTATGGTTCAGATAACGTGTTTGAAAGTGGAATTGTAGTGCGCACAACGCTAGATTCGCGCTTGCAAAAAATCGCCTCCAAAGCCTTTAATGACGGCATTGAAGAATATGACCAAAAGCATGGTTATCGTGGCCCGCTTAAAAAAATTGATGCTGCAGGGGTTTGGCAAGATGATCTTAAAAAATTCGACCCTAAAAAACTTTACAAAGAAAATTGGGAAAAGGCCGTAGTGCTTTCATTGTCAACAAATTCTGCAACTATTGGCACAGAATTTGGTGCAATTGGTTCAATAGATTTAGCTTCGGTTAAATGGGCTAGAAAGCATATAGACACTGATCACGTTGGGCCTGTTATTAAAAAAATCTCTGATGTTTTTGCGGCTGGCGATGTAATTCTTGTGCAAAAAGGCGAGAAGGGCGATCTTTATGCTTTGCGTCAAATCCCCGAAGTTAACGGAGCGTTTTTGGCGATGGATCCTCATACCGGAAGGGTTCTTGCCATGATGGGCGGTTACGTTGATTCTCCAAATCAGTTCAACCGCGCTACGCAGGCCATGCGTCAACCTGGTTCAACCATGAAAACTTTTGGTTATGTTGCGGCGCTAGAAAATGGTATGACACCAGCAACTGTAATTATGGATGAGCCAATTTCTCTCAACCAGGGCTTTGGTTTGCCACCTTATAATCCAACGAATTATTCTGGTGAATTTTATGGCCCAACCACGTTGCGTACCGGGTTAGAAACTTCGCGCAACGTTACCACTGTTCGCATGGCAGATCAAATCGGCTTAGATAAAGTTGTCGATGTTGTAAAAAGATTGGGCGTAAATGATAATCCGGCGCAAATTTATTCTTTGGTTTTAGGTTCAACCGAAACCTCGATGATGCGCCTGGTTACTGCTTATTCGATGATGATCAATGGCGGAAAAAAAATCGAGCCTTCGATGATCGAAAAAATTCAAGATCGTGATGGCATCACAATTTATCGTCGCGACCAAAGAAAATGCAATGAGTGTATTGTTGCCGAAGGCTCTTCTGGCAACGCTTTGCCGCTGCTAGATGAGATCAAAGAGCAGGTGATCGATCCTGCGACCGCTTACCAAATTACCTCGATGATGCAAGGCGTTGTAGAGCGCGGCACTGCTGGGCGTGCGCGTTCTATTGGCAGAATTATCGGTGGCAAAACCGGTACTACCAACAACTCTTACGACTCGTGGTTTGTTGGCTTCTCGCCAGATCTTATCGCTGGGGTTTATGTTGGTTTTGATAATCCAAAAACTCTTGGCAAGGACGAAACAGGTGCTTCGATAGCTTTGCCAATCTTTATTAATTTCATGAAACAGGCGTTAAAAGATACGCCTTCTACACCTTTTCGCGTTCCAAATGCGGTTAAGTTTGTGAAGATTGATCGTACCACCGGAAAATTCCCTACGCCAGCAACGCCAAAAGATCATGTTTTCTTCGAGTCTTTTAAGTTGACTGACGATGTTGATAATGTCTTGAATGCTAATACCAGCGAGAGCGGTTCTGTGTTGAGCGGTGAAGCGGTACAGGGTGGGCAGCAAGAATCTACTGAAGAAAAAGCAAGCCCTGGCGGGATTTATTAGTTGGGTGTCGAGAGTGTAATTTATTTATGCAACTAAGAATTTGATGCACTTGCGTCAATTTCAATAAGCAATTAATATGAAGAAAAATCCAAGATTTATTCAATCGCTGATAGCTAGTGTTTTTCTAAGTTTTAATTGCTATGCGGTTGATCAATTGGGCGATAAAAAGCTTTACGCAGAAGCAGAAAAATTTGTCGAAGAACATAGTTTAACAAAAGATTTTGATGTGTTGAAGAAATCTGCTTTAAGAGGCGATTTTGATAAGATCGACCCAACTATAAAAAAAGATTTTCTAGTCTACTGGGAGCTGATTTCGGAAGCGAATGCTTTTGATCGCAAAGCCAAGCTTTCTTATGAAATTGCTGATGGTTTTTATAAATCGGGTTTTCAGCAAGTGTTGGACCAGTATAATGATTCGGCTGAATTTAATAAAGTCGCAGATAAGGAAGTTGAGAAGATGAAAAAAATGAATCTAAAAATATTAGAAGAGAAAGAAGGGGTATTCAAGAAAGCGGCCCTAAGAGGAAAGTTTGATGACTTCGACGCTACTATAAGAAAATTTTTTGAAGCTTCAGACAAAGAGAGGTTGGAGGCAAAAAAATATGATAAAAAAGCTCAAGATTTGTATTTTAAAGCAAAGAAGATCTCGGCTCAAGGGCTTATTAAGATAATGAAAATACCTCCTGAAAAGTTAGAAATTAATGATAATTCTAATCAAAATTAAGGAGTGACGACAGCCATATTGTGGGGGTGGGGGGCTTGTGTTTGTTGAAAGTGGGGGGTGGTGAAAATAAAATATGCCGGCAACGTCCGTAAATATTGAGTTGAAAGTAGCAGACTATTGGTTGCCCATATTAGTGAATTGCGATAAATTTAATAAGCGTCTTACGCTTTATCTAAAAGATTTGATTACCAATTTAGCCTCGTCTTACCTAATTAATTTGAATTGCTTGAAGATTTTTTTTAAATTAAATTTAAAATCTCTTTTTTAAAAACCACTTAAAAAATAAATTAAAATAAAAATGACTAAAAAATCACCACCACAAACCAGCGTTATTTATCAAGCGAAAGATGGTGCAATTGAGCTTCATCACGATGTTGAAAAGCAAACAATTTTGGCAAATCTGAATCAAATTGCTGACCTTTTTGGTGTTCAAAAAGCGGCTATTTCCAAGCATTTAAAAAATATTTTTGAATCAAAAGAACTTGCCAAAAAGGCAACTGTTTCCATTTTGGAAACAGTTCAAAAAGAAGGTAAAAGAGAGGTGGCTAGGTCGATAGAAATCTACAACCTTGATGCGATAATTGCGGTTGGCTATCGGGTTAATTCAAAACAGGCAACTAAGTTTCGTATCTGGGCAACTAAGATTCTTAAAGATTATGTTTTGCAAGGATATGCAATTGATAAAAAGCAAATTGCTAAAAATTATTCCCAATTTTTAGAAGCAATTGAAAACATAAAAACTCTTCTGCCGTCTGACCAAAAAATTGATAATCAGGATGTTTTGAATTTAATTTCAGCTTTTGCTGAAACTTGGTTGTCGCTTGATGCTTACGATAAAGACCGGTTGGCAAATATTGGCAAAACCAAAAAGTCAGTTTCTTTGACCGCTAAAGAATTAGAAGGTGCGATTGCTGAACTTAAAAAAGAATTATTCAAAAAAGGTGAGGCAACCGCAATTTTTGCCAAAGAGCGCGAAGTAGAAAATGTCATCGGGATTTTTGGCAATATTATGCAATCTTTTGGTGGCGCGGCACTTTACCCAACCTTAGAAGAAAAGGCTGCGCACTTGCTTTATTTTATGGTGAAGAATCATCCTTTTATTGATGGAAATAAAAGATGTGGCGCTTTTGCTTTCGTATGGTTTTTAAAAAGATGCAACTTACTTGATCAAGCAAAAATAAGCCCGCAAGCACTCACAACTTTAACGCTGCTAATTGCCGAAAGCGACCCGAAGCAAAAAGATAAAATGGTTAAGTTGGTTTTACAGATGTTGAGAAGATGATTTTATTTAGCCACTAACTCTGCTAAGAGTAAATGGCGAGTGACGACATACACATTGTAGGCTTTGAGAGCCCGTAAATAAAAGATATAGCATTTAATAGAAATACTATATGCCCCCATTTATGCCCCATTATATTTTTCTTAGGAAGAATAAATGGAGTGACCTATTATTTAATAATAAACGATTTTTTATTAAATGTTAGTTAGTTTTTTTGGAATTTTATAAATGTCTCGATATAATTTTTTCATTTAAAATAACTTTTTGATAAAATTTATGTCAGAGATGCAGGTAAGCAGTGTTGAGAATATTGTAAATGATGATCATTTAAAGGTAATTAATAATAAAATTGAGAAATTAAGACTGAAGCTACTTGATCTCACTCGTCGTAATCCACTTATATCAGTCAATTTAAGCGATAAATCTACCTCTAATATTCGTGTTGTAGATGAGATTCTTAGTATTCTATTTAAAGAAATCCAATCCAGTAAAATGAGGATTGTATCTTTGCCATCATTAGAAGATGAACTTAAAGATGAATCAACTCGTGAGTTTAGAAATGCTTTATCAGAGGCGCTAATAAATGATGAGATCTACCTTCGTGAAACTGAGGCAATAAATCAAAACGATGAAAAATCGGCCGACCTACAAGCAAGAGCTGAGCGAAGTTTAAAAGATCGTATCCGTGAAAAATTAAAGATGCCTGTTAGGCAAACCAAAGCCAGCTTATCAATTCAGCAACATGCGCGGAATCATGATATTAATCCTCATTATGATTTACCATTAGAGCATGAAAAACATGACGATGGACGTCACAACGATAAAGACATACAAACCCTTTTTCTTCCTGATGCTTTAGAGAGAAAGCTAAACGCTCTAGCATTGAAAGACAAAACTTGGAAAGAAGAAGTTGGTATCAATGTTTTATATGCTGGATTCGGTTTTTTAGAATGGAAAGAAAGCGGTAACTCTGAAAAATCTTCTTTTTCTCCCTTAGTACTTTTGCCAATTGAGCTTGAGAAGAAAAAGTCTGGATCGGGACAGGAATTTTGGATCTCAGCCGAAGATGCTATACCAGAATGGAATATGACATTGGCAGAAAAATTGAGGTTGGATTATGGCGTGCTTCTGCCGAAATACGAAGAAGGACAATCAATTGAAGATTATTTTGCTCAGGTTGAATCCCAGAGTCCAAAAGGCATGGATTGGAAATTAAGAAGATGGGTTGTGGTTGGTGTATTTCCATCTGCAAAATTAGCCATGTATCATGATTTAGATGTAAAGAATGGATGGGGTTTTTTAGAAAATCCTACCATTTCATCTTTATTTGGAGGAGCTTCTGATGCTCAGCAAGAAGCTACTGCTTTTGGCGATGAGTACAATGTTGATGATCCTAAGATTGAAGCTAAAGTGCCCCTTTTGGTCACTGATGCAGACTCATCGCAATTTAGCACAATTGCTGATGTATTGGATGGTAAAAACCTAGCAGTAGAGGGCCCTCCGGGGACGGGAAAATCTCAAACTATCGTTAATACAATTGCTGCTGCATTGGCGCAGGGTAAAAAAGTAATGTTTGTGGCTGAGAAATCTGCAGCCTTAGAAGTCGTGAAATCCAGACTTGAAAGCTTTGGACTCGGTCATTTCTTATTGCCTTTGCAAGCTACTCGTTCATCAAAAGAGCAAGTTATTTCCTCAATTAGAGACAGGATAGAGGCTAAGTTCCCGGAATCGCCACGAGAGCTAGAGGAGCTGAAAAAAACTTTTGATAGAACGCGTAATGAATTAGCTTCCTACATACAAGTTTTAGCATCAGTATTTGGAGGATCTGGTTATAAAGTTTACCAAATTTTAGGTAGAGCTATATCTTTGAGAGATGTGATAGATTCATCACCTGAAGATCTGCAAAATTATTCCGTTCCGATTCCTCAGAATATAACAAAATCAGAATCAGAAGATATTATTGCTCTTTTGAGAGCTGCAGAAAACGCATGGATCGAAACTCAGAAAAATGAGATTTGTTGGAAAGGAGTTAAAGTTGCTAACATAGATACTTTTTCTGCTGATGAAATTTTGAAGGCGGCCGATAAAGCAGCGCATGCTTATTTAAATACTGTAAAGATTAGAGATGAATTGAAGTCTTATAAAGTAAGCGTTGATGCCGAAACATCTTTAATAGAGACAACAAATGAAATAGCTAAAGCTCTTCCCAGAAATTTAAGCAATGAAGAGATTGCAGTTTTGGAAAATTTAGACACTCAATCTGCGCTAGATGATGTAGAGAAATTTTTGATCAATGCCGAAAATATTAGATCCGGCAAAGATGAGATAAGAGAAGCAATAAAAGATCCGTTTTCTACAAGCATTAGTGAAGAGGTTAACATTGCTGCTGGACTGGTTGAAAAGCATGGTTTCCAAAATTTATTACCATCCGAATTAAGGCAAAGAATATCCAAACTGGAAGGTGAAATATCTGGATTAAAAGAGACGATGAAGTCTCTCAGCGAGGCTTCCGGTATACTAGAGCCCGCTAAGGAAATCGCAGCGAAATACATTATTGCAGCAAGTAAAATTATTACCGATATTTCTCGCGATGTTATATTGCTTCGTGGTGAAAATTTGATAGATCCTGCGGCAAAATTGATCATAGAAAAAGCGCAGAAACATGTAGCGTCACTTCAAGAGCAGAGAGATTCAATTAAAGCCAAAATTTCCCTTGATACATCTATCAAGAAAGGTGAAGTATCTAGTAGTATTTCAGTTCTTGAGTCGGCTGGAATATTTGCAATATTTTCAGGTCAATATCGTCAGGCAAAAAAGTTTTATAATCGGGCATCTAAAGGTAATAAATTCAATAAATCTGAGGCTCTCAATAATCTAAAAAATTTAGAATTCTACTTGGTGGGAATTGAGGAGCTAAACTCAAATCAAAAATTACAGAGTCTTTTAGGTTTAAGATTTGATGGAATTGAGACGAGATTTGAACCTTATGCAGAGCTATTTTCTTTTTATGCTGCGATAGATAGTGAGCTTTCTCATCCTAGTTGCGCCTCTTTAAAAGGTTTGCTCAGAAGCTCTAACAGCGATGCCTTATTTTCATTCCCTAAGATAAACAAAGATCATCCTGCAAATTCATTTTCTGATGTTAGTGAGAAGTCAGGAGAAGCGTTGTTATCTGACTTATCTTCCAGTTTAAACGAGCTTAAAAACGATGTCAGCTATATAGACAAAGTAGCGGAAAATTTCTGCAAAAAAGAAGATTGGGATGCCAAAAAAATGATAGCTTTATCTGATAAGATTAAAGATTTTCAAATGGCGTGGAAGAAGTCTGGTGAGGATAATTCAATCAAAAAAATCTTAGTTGATAAATTTAATGGCCCAGAAACAAAACGAGAAGATGTTGAGCACCTAGTAAATGTTGCCTCCAAAATTGTTAATTTAAATCTCAGAGTTTCTGTGATTGAGGCAATGAAGCTCGGTAAGTTGAAAGAGTTTTGTGATTTAATGGATCAAATATTAGTGGCTGATAAATCTGCTTTAGATGTTTTAGAAAAATTATCACAGCTTACTAATACCAAGACTGAAGTGTGGTCAAAAAACAAGACCTACGAGATGATTGCAAACGACATGAAATCTGCTTCTCAAGATAAAGCTGGTCTCATTGCCTATTCCTATCTTGTGGGAATCACAAATGATATTAGTGAGAGAGGATATAGAGATTTCTTGTATAAGGTGGTAAAAAATTATACCCCTCCATGTGATATTGGTAAAATTTTCAGAGCTGTTCTAGCGCGCTCTGCCGCTCAAGAGGTTTATAAAAAATACGGCTCAATACTCTCTAGGTTTAATGGTATAAAACTTTCTTCTTTAAGGAAACAGCTTGCAGAGGTAGATGTAAAAATCATTGAGCTCTCAAGGCAGTATTTGCAATCAAAACTATCTAAAAGTGCTTACACATTACAGGGCACAAAAGGAAGTGGAAGAAGGAGCGAATATACTGAAATGGAAATGTTGAGGCATCAAATTGCTTTAACTAGAGGTTATGCTCCTATGCGTGAAATTACTCGGCGCGCCGGAAAATCTTTATTAGAACTAAAACCATGCTGGATGATGTCGCCATTAGCGGTTGCTAACTTTATTCCAAAAGATTCTATCGAGTTTGATTTGCTGATAATTGATGAAGCATCACAAATGACGCCAGAAAACGCTGTTGGTGCACTTTTGCGTACAAAACAAGTTATGGTAGTCGGTGACGTAAATCAGCTGCCGCCAACTAACTTCTTTGGAAAGACTTTTGATACTGAAGAGGAAGAAGATGAAGATGTAACAACTGAGGCTTCGATACTTGAAATGGCTAGTGCGGTTTTTTCTCCTAGAAGAAGATTAAAATGGCATTATCGCTCACGTCATTCTGGATTGATTTCTTTCTCAAACAAATATGTTTATGACAATGATTTGGTAGTGTTTCCATCAGCAAATGAGAGCGCTCCAGAGATGGGAGTTTCGTACAGAAAAGTTGATGGCTTGTATTCCTCTGGCGTTAATCCAGAAGAAGCAAAAGTTATGGTTGATGCTATAATGGATTTCATGACTAAATATCCTGATCAATCTCTAGGTGTTGTGGTGCTGAATCAAAAGCAAGCTACTCTTCTAAATGATGAGATGGATTTCGCATTTGAGAAAAATCCTTTAGCCGTAGAGTACAAAGAAAAGTGGCAGAGTAAGAATAATGGCCTTGAGTATTTCTTTATTAAAAACCTAGAAAATGTGCAAGGTGACGAGAGAGATGTAATTTTTATCGGAACTGTTTATGGCCGAGAAAAGATTGACGCCCCTGTGATGCAGAGATTTGGCCCAATCAATGGAGCAGCTGGCAGAAGAAGACTGAATGTTTTGTTTTCTAGGGCAAAAAGGCGCATGGTAACTTTTTCATCAATGAACTCGAGCGATATAAAGGCTGAAGAAGATGGCAATCAAGGCGCTTACATGCTCAAGCAGTGGTTAGAATATTGTGCCAGTGGTAGAATTCATGGTGGTAATGTTAAGTCGTATGAAACGGATTCAGAGTTTGAAGATCATGTTATATATCAACTGAGATCAATTGGATGTGATGCAATTCCTCAAATTGGTGTGGTCGGATATTCAATTGATATTGGTGTTAAACATCCAGATTGGCCGCATGGTTTTATCATGGGTGTTGAATGTGATGGCGCAACTTACCACTCATCAAAATCTGCTCGTGATCGTGATAGATTGCGTCAGCAAGTTCTTGAAGGGTTAGGATGGAATCTTTATAGGATTTGGTCAACTGATTGGTTTGATGATCCAATAAGAGAGACTGAAAAGTTAAGAGAGGCTGTAAAAATTAGGGTATCATACCTAAAGAACAATCAGATGTAATTTATAATTTAACTGCGGGAATATAAAAATGCTTAAGAGAATTGAATGTGTGGAGGGTATAGGTTTATTACATGAAGCCCGCGGTCCTTCGCATGAGCTTAAAAAAGCAACCTTTATTTATGCTGATAATGGACGAGGTAAAACCACTCTTTCGAGTATTTTTCAGTCGCTATCCAAAAATAATGCATCTCTAATTGCTGATAGAAAAACTATTGATGGTACCTTGCCGCCAAAAATTACATTCCAATTTGATAGTGGTCATAAAGTAAATTTTAATAATGGCTCATGGTCAGAACAGCGACCTGAGCTATTGGTGTTTGATGCTGATTTTATAGAGCGTAATGTTCATTCTGGAGGCACAGTAAACACTGGGCATCGTAAAAACTTATTAGATTTTGCCCTTGGTGAATCTGCAGTGATTGCTAAGAAAGAAGTCGAGAAAGCTACTGGAGAATCTAAAATAGCATCTGACAAGGTTACGAGTCTTTCTAATCAACTTTCGGGACATCATGTTGGTATAACATTAGCGCAATTTGAGAAAATACAAAAGATTGATGATGTTGAAAAAAAGTTAGCAGAAATGCAGGCTCGAATTTCCGCAAGCAATAATATAACTTCGATACTTAACAAGGCCTTGCCATCAGCAATCCAAAAGCCAGTTCTTGATATTGATTATTTATTCGACGTTCTTTCAATTTCTTTACAAGATGTTCATGCGGATGCGGAAAAAATAGTAAGACGACATATCGATATGCTTAATAGCAAATTGGCTGAGAACTGGTTAAGCCAAGGAAGGCAATTTGATGATAAAAAAACTTGTCCGTATTGCGCTCAAAGTACTGCTGATATAGAACTTATTGGAGCTTATCAAACTCATTTCAATAGTTCTTACAATGAATTAAAATCTAAAGTTGAGAGCCAGATTGCCATAGTCACAAACAATACCTCTTCAAGCGTTATTGAAAAATTTAGACAAGCTGTTAATGCGGCAATTGCTCATGCTAATTCTTGGAGCGAACAAATTTCAAGTCAGCCAATAATTTTTAATCATGATTCGGCAAACGATATTTTGTTGGAATTGCAAATATTGCTACTTGATTTGTTAAAAAGAAAAAAAGCATCGCCCGCGGAGTCTTTGGGAACTTCGCAGGAGAAGGAATGCAACGTACCCATTTTTTCAACAAAAACTCCCTTCCAAATTGATCGCCAACAATCACTTTAATTCTTAAAATTAAAATGATCAATTTCTAAATATTT
>Ga0209550_10000030_pt1 | contig 91517 bp, 102 predicted proteins | sample LauGreSuBDMM15SN_2_FD_187567 | JGI IMG/M metagenome (GOLD analysis project Ga0209550, IMG submission 187567) | Freshwater lake microbial communities from Lake Michigan, USA - Su13.BD.MM15.SN (SPAdes) (version 5) | ecosystem: Environmental > Aquatic > Freshwater > Lake | place: Lake Michigan... | reverse complement strand
TATTTGACGACCAATTATCGGCGCGTCTACCACATAACCCATAAATCCATTACCTGAAATATTTAATTCCTCTTCCTTATTTTCGATTGGATTTTTTATATAACATTATTCCACGCGTATTCATCTCAACACTTTTTTCGCGTTTTTAATCCCTTCTTGTTTATGGTTTTTTCCAAAATGCCTTTATTTTTTATTAAAGATTTATCAACAGTTATATTTTTATCCATATGTTCAATATTTACCCTTTTCCATACACATATAAAGTCGTTCCACGTAGCACCCATTACATTGAACGTCTCAACGACTTTTACTGGATAAACGGTTTCGGTTGACATTTGTTTACCGGACCAATATGCCAATGCTTGGCCTGCGTCAGAGTAAAAACGCCAATTATCACCCGGATAAGTATGTTAAGGCCGTTTGGTGCATGTTATACATATTACAGATATTTTAAAATTATCATATTTATAAAATATATAGGCTCCATACAAACAACCCAACATTTTAATTGTTGAACGACGCATGATAAACTGAATTACTACTATCTCTTCTATACAGCGCATCAAAATCTATAGGTCCAATACGATTCGTTTTGCTAACCGTATTCGCCGCAGTACTAATTTCTTTACAATCATAAATATCAATCACCTGTTTTACTAATTTACTACGCTTTACGTCAGCATTATCCAAAGTAACCAAATGAATTAATCTATGAGCATTATAATTTTGCCTATAATAAGTGTTCGTCTTGGTAACTATATCTTTTAGTCCATTGGCATCTGTTCGGTCGGTCTGTTTAAGATCTCCGGTTATTACCAGCCGACTACCATCTCCAACTCGCGTCGTCAACATTTGCATCTGATTCGGCGAACTATTTTGCATTTCGTCCGCAATGATAAACGTATCTTTAAACGTTCGTCCGCGCATAAATGCTAGCGGTGATATTTCAATTACATTTTCGTAAATCATTTTTTCCAACTCATTCTTAGAGTAATATTCCAAAAATATATCAAATACCGGTCTAGTCCACGGATCCATTTTTTTAACAATATTACCTGGCAAAAATCCCATTTCTTCCTCTACTGCAACCAATGGTCTCGTGATTACTATTCTTTTGGATTCCCCCGACAAAAGACACTCGATTCCTCTTTTGCAAGCAAACAGGGTTTTACCAGTTCCAGCAGGTCCCGTGACAATAATCATTTTATTATCATTATTATTCAATACACTTGCGTACAATTGTTGATTAATACTTTTGGGTTGGTAATCTAGGGTGTTATGCTTATGTTTAGATATTTCCTCTAAACCAATATATCGCTCCTTTCGCATATTCATATTTAGTCCATAGGCTAACCAGTCATAGTTACTTATGAAAAAAAGAAATAAACTAAGGTGCACGATATTCATTTATAAAATATTTATGGGGTTATATTTAAATTATTATAATTATATATTAAACGCACATATCAAATATTAATCCCTCATATCATATATTAAACGCAGGAATCGAATACGTATCACCTACCTTGACATATTTTGCTATAATCTTGGGATTCACCTTATTAATGACAACCTCCTCGGTTTGGTAAACGTTAAAATTATTATCAATATAATAAATGATACCACAAATATCTTGCGCCCAAACTTCGATTTTTTCTGTCGCAACCTGTTCTATTTCATCGCATTCAACTATTCCATGAGGTGTACCTTTGATATGCGTTCCACAATATTCAAACCCCACCTTTTTTCGTCTGGTACATTGTTCGGACGTCGCCCTTTTTGCACAACATCTATCATATACGGGAACAAAATTCTTTATTCGTTTGCGTTTTTTAAAATCAGTATCTTCCAAAGATAGTTTGGGAAAATCATAAATATACTGCAATAAATTATCTATATTTTCAGTTTTTAAATTCATTTCTACCGTTCTGTCACGGATCGCATCCTTGAATTCCTTGACGTAAGTATCTATTTTTCGACTTAATCTCTTTTCCATAATATATGTTTACTCTACGTTCATAACCGAATAACGAACTCATTTTTTTTTTATATTGCAAATGTCTATAGGAATTATCCCTTGTAAATATATTTTTAGAAATATTCTATTTGAATATTAAGCAAAGCCAACAGTTGAATCGTTAAAAGGTTTAAATATTATTAAATAATGTAAAATATATTATTATATATATATTATGAAGTATGATATAATAATTATTGGGAGTGGAATTAGTGGATTATATGCTGCATATAATATTAAAAAAATGTCTCCCGAAACATCCTTTTTAGTTCTTGAAAAACATAAAAAAACCTGGATTGGCGGAAGAACCAGTAATGAATTATTTTACGGAACGGAGATTGTTACTGGCGCAGGCGTTGGTAGGAAAGAAAAAGATAAGTTATTACGCAAGTTGTTGCATGAATTGAATTTAAATACGAGCGATTTTGTTGTTAATCCGCATTACTCTGATACCTTTGAACCAATAGATATAAAAAAGGTTATGGGATATCTAAAGAGTGAATATAAAAAATATAAGGGACCGCCAATTACATTTAAGACATTTGCAAAGGGAGTTCTTGGAGAGAAAGTATACACACTATTTTTAATTACCGCCGGATATACAGATTTTGAAAACGAAGACGCGCACGATACATTTTATTCTTATGGTATGGACGATAATTATTGCTGTTGGAAAGCATTTAGTGTTCCTTGGAAAAAAATGGTATTGAAATTGGCGTGTGAAATCGGAGCATCAAATTTTAAATTTTCGAATAGTGTATCTAATATTAGAAAGGTGAATTCGGACCCGTGCGAGTTTGTAATAGATACAGAGAATGGTAAAAAGTATGTATGCAATAAAGTTATAGTTGCGACAACTATAACCGGCATAAGAAAGTTATTGGATTATCCTATTTATAAAGAAATCGAAGGACAGCCATTTTTACGTTTATATGCAAAATTCTCCAAAAAATCTATACCAATCATGAAGCATTATGTGAAAGGATATATATGTGTGCCAGGACCACTTCAAAAGTTAATTCCTATGAATCCGGAGGATGGTATATATATGATAGCATATAATGATAATAATAATACATTAAAATTAAAGAATAATCTTGAAAATACGAAAGAAAATAGGGATTTGTACTGCGAATTAATTGAAAAATCATTGGGAATTCCACCGAATTCGTTAGATATTATAGCTATTAAAGATTTTTATTGGCCTATAGGCACTCATTATTATAAACCGTTGGATACATCTGTTTACAAAAACAGAGCCGAGTTTATCAATGTTGCGCAGCATCCGGAAAAGGGAATATTGGTAGTGGGAGAAGTAGTTAGTAATAATCAAGGATGGTCCGAAGGTGCTTTAGAAAGTGTAAAAGCGGTTCTAACCAAAAAGTGGATAAATAGCACGTGTTAGATACTACTAGTTAACATATCATTTCATTTACCGAAACACAGATTTGCATAGAATAAAATATAATCATATTCTATGAAAAATAATACAAAAAAAACAAAAAAATCCCATAAAAATAAAACAAAAAAACAATTTTTGTTTAATCCTAAAAATCCTAAAAAGTCCTTTGATGTATATATTGACAAAAACCCAAAAGATACCATACATATAAAATATACAACCTTGGAAGATGTTGAAAACACGATTGACAAATTGGAAAAGTTATATAAAAATAAAAAATATGCACATAAGCGCATATGGCAAGTAGGGATGATTATGAAAGTTCGGCTCAAAGTATTACAGGATAAAAAACCCAAACAATATGCCTTAGCAAATAAGTATTTTAAATTTTTAGGAAAGAGAACCGGTATGAGTGAAGAGGAGAGACATAAGGTTTCGTTCAAATATTAGAAGATTATAAAAATCCCTTCAGTTAAGATGGATAATCATTGGGCAAAACACTGATAGATATAACCAGTAAAATATAAAACAAAAAATACGATCCATAAATACTTTGGTCAATTCCAACAAAGCTTAATATTTGCCCAAGACTATAAAGAGCTAATATAGATATTCCGAGTATAGTTATGTTGTTCATATTATAATTTATTAATATTAAATTATAATATTAAATTATAATGCATTATCCTTAAATTACATTATGTGGTAAATCGCGTTTCTCTCAAATGATCGATCAACGAATTTTTTATCAATCAAATGATAACTAAGTGGAAACTGTTGGTCGTAATCCTTTAAAACAATATAATGATTGTCTTTGAATTCATTGCCATCGTCAAGAACAATGTTTCCGATAGATAAGCTATCATATTTATTAGCCCAATTGCCGTCATGGTCGGAAATACGATTTGTAAGTCTTTCATAATTGACATCTAAATTAGGGTCATTTACTCTCACCTTTTTGGTTTCTGAAGGATCCGGTTCGTTGTCAATATTATTGTCTACGTATTTTGTTTTTTTCATAAAAACGGCGAAACGAACGACCCCTCCCTTACTTTCTTTTTTGAACCGTTCATCGTTAATCATTTTATTGAACTCAATATCTTCTTTGTTTGTCAGGTTCTTCGTCGCGACTTCCGCGGCACGTTGATAATCCGTAAAATAAAAATAAGGGCCAAATGCCCGCGATTTATCCGACCGACTAACCCCAAACATATGTATAAAATTCAACTGTTTTTCGCTCTTTCCCACGTAACACGACATAGGTGTTTCAATAAACTGATTTATACCATCTTTTAACAAGACAAATTCGGGTTCCGCAACAAAAAAATCAATCAACGTTTGGTCAATATCGATATTACATATCTGGCGTTTGTTTATGATCTCGTCCACAATTCCAAACCAAAGTTTCTCGGTCTTAAATAATACATCGTAAGTATTCCATGGGCACCAGGACAAGTCAACAAACACACATAATTCGTTTTCAGCATTCAAATAAAACCCTGCAACTTCCACATTATCAGTAGATAGGTCACCATAATTTTGACTATTCATCATTCCGGTTAGCTGTTTAATGATATAAGACTTTAATATCTCTGTTTCACGAAATACATTTGCAAAAAAATAAACCCGAGGAATGCTTAATTTGTTGTTTTTGCTATTGTTATGTAGCAAAAAACTTAGGAAGGGTTTGTAATGACTATTATTTATTTTATACGCAAAAACATTTACGCACTTGAACTCCGTTTTTTCCAGCAAAGTATCCACGTTTCGCAACAAATGACTGGTTCCACAATAGTCAATCTTTTCCATCAATAATTAAATGGTATGTATTTAATTGTTTAATACGATTTAATTATTTTTATTAATTCGGTGTTTTATACATTCTTTAACACTTTCTTCTCTGTTATCCAAAACAAACTGGGTTATCTCTTGGGCGGCATTGCCCTTATCATTTTTAAAATACGCTTCGAGGGCGCCCATCAATGTTTTCCCAGTAATATTTTTTTTCACCTTGTTTTGTTTATATAAAATGGATCCACCTTTTATATCAAAACAGTCGATTTGATTTGTTTTCATAGTTTGTATCAGACCCTCGGCAAGTGACTTTTTGATTACATTCTTTTCTTTTATTTTTGCCTTGAGCTCCACTAGTTCTTTTTCGATAGCTACCCACTGTTTTATGTTTTCAATTAATTGTTCTTTTGTCTCCATATTTTTATAAAGTAGATAACTTTAAGCTAAATTATTGTTTTATTTACTTCGTGGTCGTTTTTAAAACTTTCAAATGTCTTTTACAAAACCCGTTTTCCACTATATGACATTTGCACCGTGAACCTTTGTTTATTCCTCGGGTTAATATAAAAACACACACGTCTTTTTGTTTCTGTAAAAGTTTCAATTCCTTGTCCTGTTGTTTCTGCAAAATCTTCGCTTCTTTCTCTTGTAGTTTCTGCAAAATCTTCGCCTCTTTCTCCTGTTGTTTCTTCAATAGTTTTTGCGCCCACACACTAGAATGAGTATAACCACAAGCACTATTTGACGGACATTGGACATTTACCCCCAAGATTGCTTTAACTCCTTTTTTATTATAATAAGGCAACAATGTATTCTGAACCGTTTTACAATAAGGACATCTAATTTGGTTTTTATTTAATTGAAACTGTTTGTGTTCTAAGCGGTTCCCTTTCGTTTTGTGTCCCAAAATATCATTATACAACGGTAAATAATTAAAGACGTGCCCACATTTTAATGATACACAATCATTTTCTAGTGGTTCATTTGTAATAAGACATAGTTCCTCGTCGTCATTAATGCTTGTATCATTATCATTTATGCATTTGTAAAAATCAATATTGTCTTCTATTATATAATTCATACATGATATAGTGTTTATTTTTTAAATAAAAATTGTTATGAATATAATATATGCCTTCTCCCGAAGATTGGGGCCCAGCCGTTTGGGCATTATTACATACCTTACCAGAAAAAGTGGCGGATGGTCGACCTGCCGCATTGTATATCGGAGTATTTAATATGATCAAACTAATTTGTAGTAATTTACCGTGTCCGACTTGTGCAGAAGATTCTTCGCGTTTTTTAGCAAAAATATCGTTGGATAAGGTGAATACCAAACAGGGGCTAAAAAATATGATATACATATTGCATAACTATGTTAATAACAAAAAAAGAAAACTACCTTTTAATTTCAAAGACTTGGACACCGTTTACAAAAAAAAAGAGTTATCGAATGTAATAAATACATTTTGTAGAAAGTTCAATACGAAAGGAAATATGCAATTATTAACGGAAAGTTTTAGACGCCAGATAGCCCTGAAAGGTTTTTTAAAATGGATAAAACAACACGCCGTTTATTTCAATTGGAGATCAGCCTAATTAGAAGGCATACTTCCGATTAGTTCTCCGTTTTTATAAACAGAACATTTAAAGGTTTGTTCGCTAGGCATACTACACTGATCACTACTACTAGTCGCCTGATTGAAAAACAAAAAGCTACCTGATCCTCCCGCATACATAGCAGATACTATCAAGGCGGCAGCCGTTGCACCTGACAAAATATTTAAACCTAAATCAGTGGTGTCGATCGTGCACTTTTTATATACTTTAATTCCAATATCTACGAAAAAATAAACTAATAATGCCGAAAATATCCAGAAATTGGGTTCGCCTTGACTAAACATCGGAATGGATACATAAATAATAGTAAACGCAAAAATAAAGGCACTTATGGACGAGTTGCCAAACTGACTAAACTGAATAGACGTACATATAGTATTGTCGTCTTTAATTGATTCGCCGCCATTCATCATATATGCAAAATTACGAATGATACAACACCCAAATAAAAACCCGAAAAAAATCAGCCCTTTAAAGTTTTGGAATACAAATGACAATGAGGTCATGCAAAGGGCGATTATTATGGGCGAATAGAATGACAAAAATACAACAATATTAAAGGGTTGATAAAATTTTAAGGGTGAATTGTTATTTACACCCCCGACTTTGGATTGATCTGATGGGTTCATATAATAATAAAACAATTTATTATTATGAAATACTACACTATTTCTCTAAAATGAGGTCTAATACTTCGGAAACACTTTCTATACAATGAAACTTTATTCCGTTCATTATTTCATTGTCTTTATATATTTCCATTATTTTGTTGAAATCATATTCATTTTCTTTTGGATATATAAATTCGGTTATTCCGGAGGGTATGGAGTGTATTATTTTCTCTCTAAGGCCTCCAATTTCCGTTAATCGTTGATCAAAACTCGTCTCTCCCGTTATTCCAAAGTTGTGTTTGATTTTGATATTATTAAATAAACTATACAAGATAACGGTAAATGCGGTAGTTGCGGAAGGCCCGTCCTTTTTGGTACTAATACTCGGACAGTGTATATGCAGACCGTAAACCTCGTTTTTCAAAGGATTGTTATACTTGGCTATAAGTTCTTTCTGAACCAGTTCGCTAGTTAAATTCCACGCGGTCGTTAAACTTACCTGGATAGATTCTTTCATAACATCACCTAAAGATCCCGTTAAGGTCAAATCCAAAAATTTATTAGATGGTACAAGCTTTGCATGTAACGGAAGAACCCCTCCTTGTCCCATCTGATTTGCCCATAATGCATTAATAAGACCCACGCGATTATCCTCATGAACCTTCATTACTTTCATTTGACGTTTGTCCTTGAAATATTTGTTTTTAATATCCTCTATAGTGATTTCAATCGGTATATTTATATTATCAAACTCTTTGTTTAGCATAGATAAGTTTATTTCTCCTATAATTTCAAATAATTTTTCTTTTAGTTTACGAACGCCAGGTTCCAGTGTATAGTTATCGATTATAAACTTTATTACGGTGTCACCAAATCCGAACGTATTTGACAATGAAAATTTATCATACAATTCAGGTAACAAGTGTTTCTTAGTTATCTCTATTTTATCTTCAACCGTTAGCGTATCAAACTGTATCCGATGAATTCTATCCAACATAATCCGGTCTATCGCTTCCGGGTCATTATAAGACAACACAAATAATATTTTCGAGAGATCCAGCCCTATTCCCGAAAAATACTTGTCTTGGAAGTTATTGTTTTGTGTGGAATCTAGCAAATGCGTTAATATTCCGATTATCTCTCTACCGTGTTCTGTTTTGGATACTTTATCTACTTCATCAATGACAATAATTGGATTCATGCATTTGTTATCCATTAAAATCTGCACAATCTGTCCCCACGTACTTCCTACGTATGTATAAGAATGACCGACCAAGGTGGACGCATTTGCATCCCCTCCTATTGCAATAATGGAAAGCGGTCTACAATTACCTTCATTATCCTTTAAACATTTAGATAAGCCCTTCGCCAATGTAGTTTTACCAACGCCCGGATTTCCCTCAAACCCCAAAACACATCCTTGCATATTATTACTACCATTTAACCATTGTCCTATAATGCGTTCTATCTGAACCTTTGCTTTTTTGTGTCCGTGAACACAACTATTGAGCGTCGATTTCACGTCTTTTAAATAAGTGGACACCGCAGAAGTTCCACTGTTAAGGTGATTATATAATTTTATCGGTCTTAGTAAACTATTATTTTTTAAAACCCACGACAAATGCTCTTCTTTCAACAGGACCTTATAAAATATCTCCTTTAAAACCAACGAGTTTTCGTGTAAAGATTCTTGTTCGATCCATTTTTTCAAAAACACTGCCTGGGTCTTTTTAATTGTATGTAGTTCTATCTTACACATATCTTGTCCGTGTTGGTCTATAATGATATTTATGTCTTTTATCGCATTTTCGGTTTGCGCTTTGTCCAATTTGGCAAATAGTTTTACTATGTATTTTTTGAGCTGCTCTTCTTTAAAAGAACAAACTATACTCGTCTTTAAATGGGTCAATAGTTTTATTATATGAACGATGGTTATGTTGTCAATATCTACGTTTTTTACATCCATTAAATCTTTATCGACCAATATAAGTTCGCGAAGGTTATTTACCACGTGTAATATCGGTTCTCTCTTATATATATTAAAGGGTATTTTTAACAATCCTTCCAAATAAGATCGCGCTTTAGTACCTCCATCATCTGACTTCGATTTCACTTCTTTATACTTCGTCATTGCTTTTTCCTTGACATTATCGGGGGCGTTCATTAAGCATATCTGCTGCTCTAGAGGAACCTTATTAAAATCAAAGTTGGATAATTCAGTTGTATATTGTAATGTTTGTTTCATGGCCGTTTTAAAGCATAATTTTATACAATGTGGGAAACTATCATAAATCATTATTTGCTCTTGGGTATCTACCACGCCATTCGTATCATTTGACATTAAGTCATACAATAAATAAGCCAAATACTGATTTTCCACACAGGTTGACATAATCAGTAAGTTCAACAGGGTTTTCCTTTTTACAAATAGATCATCTTTTACGAAATCTTTTACTATGGTCATTGTTTGTTTTTTTTTGAAACCATTAACCATCGCTTGTATTCCTTTGAATACTTTTTCATAATCGTCCACCACATAATTTATTAAATAATCTTTCAACTCTAAAGAATTTATAAACATACTTGAGGTTTCGTGATCACACCCTTTTAACAAAATGGATTTATCTTTTAATTCTTTCTGAATTGTCGTAATGAATTGACAATTTACTAATTCCATCTCAAGATCATCTAATATGCCATATACGATAAGTTTTTTATTTTCTTCTATTACAATTTCCACCTTTATTCCCTTTGTCTTGATGATAAATTTGTCGTATTCATTTAATATGTTATAACAAACCGCGCGATTGTCAACAAAATGGTCATCATTCACAATAACATTTGCGTTTTTAACGTAACATTCATTTTTCACGTTTATTACCGTATAAGAAAATGGTCTTAAATGTTGACAAAGCAATTCCCATCTAATACTATCTGGTTGTATCAATGATTTAAATTTATCACCTACGCAAATTAACATTAAATCTTCTAAACTGTAAGTTCCGTATTTTTTGAAAAAGGACGAAATATCGTTGTTTAGTTGTTGTATCTTGTTTCCGATCACTTCATTATCGTATGTTATATCTATAAGATTATGAACTTCTTTTATATTGTTGTTAATATCAACTAGTTCATTTAAAGATAACCCATGCTCGGCACTCGATAATATGTTATATGATTTATTCAAGTTACAATTTATATTTGATTTTTCAATAATTTTCTCATAAAATCTTAATCTTATCTTGAACGCTTCTTTAAAATCTGGTGGGGGATTATTTACCACATTAATCTTGGTTTTACTCATGGGTTTGATTTTACTCTCCTTCATAATATAATAAAATATATTATATTTTATTATATTTTTGAAGCATATTAAACATATTATCATAATAAGTTTAATGGGCATACCTAGTTACTTCTCGTTTATAGTTAAAAATCACCATAAGATTATAAAAGAACTATCCGCGTACAATGACAAGATAGACAATTTTTATCTAGACTGCAATTCTATTATATATGATTGTGTGCATAAGATCGATTTAGACGAAATAAAAGATGATATGAAAACCGCGATTATTATAAACGTGTTTCATAAAATTGAAGAATATGTAAATTTTATAAAACCAACCAACTTGTTGTTCATTTCCTTTGATGGGGTCGCGCCAGTAGCCAAATTGGAGCAACAACGAAACAGAAGATACAAATCGAATTATCAATCAAACATATATAATAACATATTTACCGACAAGAAAATAGACAAATGGAACACTGCCTCTATCACTCCTGGAACGGAATTTATGAGAATGTTGAATGAAAAAATAAGGAAAAAATTCAATGATCCGTCCAAGTACAAACTAAACAAAATAATACTCTCATTGAGCGATGAGTACGGAGAAGGTGAACATAAGATATTTAAATATATAAGAGATACAAAAGAAGATAATATAAATTGTACAAATGTAGTGTACGGATTGGACGCGGATCTAATCATGTTGTCTCTCAATCACTTACCGATCAATAATAAAATTTACTTGTTTCGCGAAACTCCGGCGTTTGTCAAGTCCATAAATATTGAATTAGAACCAAACAAGACATATTTGTTGGACATACCCGAACTAGCAAATACAATTATAATGGACATGAACAACGGACGAATTCCTACAACAGAACAGGGTTATAACCGATTATATGATTATATATTTATGTGTTTTTTCCTAGGTAATGATTTTCTACCACACTTTCCGTCGGTGAATATTAGAACTACTGGTATTGACAAAATGTTTAATGCGTATTGCGCTACAATAGGCATGCATGAAGACGAAAACCTAACTAATGGCAAGGTTATTTACTGGAGAAATGTTAAACATCTAGTTAGATTTCTTGCGGATAATGAAGAAGGCTATTTAAAAACAGAAACACATAGTCGAGCAAAGAGAGAAGCGATTAAACCACCAAATAAAACGATGGAAGACAAATGGAAACTATTTGAAAATAAACCAACCTATAATAGACAAAGAGAGAAGTTAATCAACGTATTTCATGCAGGATGGGAAGCTAGATACTATAAACAATTGTTTGATTTGGAAATAGATGAGATCAGAAAAAAACAAATATGTGTCAACTATTTGGAAGGCATTGAATGGACGATGAAATATTATACATCGGGGTGTCCGGACTGGAGATGGTGTTATAATTATAATTATCCGCCACTATTGAAAGATCTGATACACTATATTCCATTTTTTGAAAGCGAATTTATCGTAAATAAACCAGAAAATCCGGTAAATGAACTCGTACAGTTATGCTACGTACTTCCCCGTCAAAGCTTGTCATTGTTACCCGACAAGCTACGCATGGCGCTATTATCCAATCATGATGGTTGGTATAAAGAGGATTGCGATTTTATATGGGCATATTGTAAATATTTTTGGGAGTCCCATGTGGATCTACCGCACATAGAAATACAAAAACTAGAAGAGTTTGTTTATAAAACCATTCTATGATTTTTCCTAAAGAATCCGAGATTTGAGAATTTAAACGCACTTTGCAAATTTTTCTTTTCCCAAAAGTATTTGGGATTCTCAAAAATGGACAAAAAAAATGTCCAATTTTCGATTTTGCAAATATATCTTGGGAAAAAAATATTCAAATTCGCGATGTGAGCATAATCGTCACAATCGTGTTTTTCCCTTATTTTTTTTGTTACGATAAAAAAATAATTTATATTTCGGAAAGCATTTAGAGTTTTTTTGTCGATGGTAATATATGATAACAAATGATAACGAAAAGTGCCGAAAAGTGCCGAAAATATTTTTATGCGACTCTTGTGACTATAAGACGTCACAAAAAAGTCATTATGTGAAACATTTACAAACCGATAAACATAAATTCGGCACAAATGATAACAAAATGATAACAAATGATAACAAAAGTGCCGAAAGTGCCGAAAGTGCCGAATTTGTGACTGACAAGCAGCCAAAACACGACCTTTTTCGCGACAACCCCCTCAGTTTCACGTGTTGTTGCGGACACGCATACAAGTTCAACAGCGGGCTTAGTAGACATAAGCTAAAATGCAGTCAGTTTTTACATAAAGAGGCGTCCAATAATACCGATAAAGAATTAATATTGTCTCTCATCAAAGAAAACAGTGAACTAAAAACAATGATGCTGGATACTCAGGCCAAAGTATTGGGGGTCTTGGAAAACGGAACACATAACACCAATTGTAACAATAAGACATTTAATCTTCAGTTCTTTTTAAATGATACGTGTAAAGATGCGATGAATATTATGGATTTTGTCAATAATTTACAGTTGCAACTGAGTGATTTAGAGAAAATGGGAGAAATTGGCTATGTAAACGGGCTGTCGAACATCATTCTAAAGAATTTAAAGGATATGGACGTTGCATCTAGACCTATTCATTGTACGGACGCCAAAAGAGAGATATTATATGTAAAAGACGAAGACAAGTGGGATAAAGAAGCAAATGGCAATCCTAAAATGCGAACCGCCATTAAACATATAGCACATAAAAACACAAAACTATTGAATGATTTTAAAGATAAACACCCAAATTACAAAGATAGTTCGTCAAAAATATCTGACGTTTATAACAAATTAATGATTGAAAGTATGGGCGGCAAGGGGGATAATGATTTAGAAAAGGAAAACAAAATCATTAAAAAAATAATCAAGGAAGTTATTTTAGAAAAAGATATATAATTGAACGCGGGTGTGACAAGATCTTCAAAATGAAAATACGTAAAAAGTTATCAATTAATAATATTTTAAAATGGTATATGTCGAAAAGCGTTATTAGTGAAATACCAGATAGAAAGGCATTTTTTCATTTGCTCGAACACAATCCGGGATTAATTGTGCTAAAACTTGGCGCAGAATGGTGCGGACCATGTAAGCAAATAAAACACGTAGTAGACGGATTTTTTGCAACCTCGCCGAACAACGTAGTTTGCGGGGATATAGACGTGGATGTATCCTTTGATTTCTATTCCATGCTCAAAAGCAAAAAACTTGTAAATGGAATCCCGGTTTTACTATGTTACAAAAAAGGTAACAATACTGTAATACCCGACGATAGCATAACCGGATCAGATCCGATACAATTACATCAATTCTTCAAGCGGTGTGGAGCACATCTTCAAGCCGCCGTAAAAAACAACCCACCGAAAACATTAAATAACTAATGATATAATAAAACACGATGGATTATAAACCATTTTTACCACCCCCCAAAGAATTTACGACGTGTGATCGAATATCATATTGGTGGTTTATGCATAGCACGCCTACTGGCGAAACGTCTTATGACGGCGATGAACTATATTGCTCGTGTCTAAATTGTTGCCCTGGTAATTTAGAACTAAAATTAAGCAACCCCTATTATAAAAACCCAACGGTAGTGTTTTGTTGTTGTTTTACTTTATTGTTTATGTAAATAAAATCTATTTGTATATTATATTATATGAAATCATCATTCAATAAATTATTTATTTTGTTTTTTATATTAATAGTCATTGGAATACTATATAAAAGATTTGAAGACAGTAGAATAAAAGACGAAACATACGAAAATAATGTAGCTATTCAGAAATATTTATTAGATGGAAAATCCTTGACTGAAAGTAAAAAACCTATATTATGGATATATGTTCCTTATGAATTAAATTCGCGTAACTGGGCAAACTTCGGTTCAAGAACATCCCTAGATTTAAACCAACCATATTTATATTTAACCGTCAAAAGCATCATTAACAAATGCAGTCATTCTTTTACTATATCTATCATAGATGATAATAGTTTTGAAAAATTAATTCCTGGCTGGAACGTCGATCTGAAATGTATCGCGAATCCGATTTTAGATAATATGCGGGAACTCGGATTAATGAAATTATTACATATTTACGGAGGAATCTTATGTCCTATTAGCTTTATTTGTATGAAAGATTTAAATGAGCTATTTATAACCGGAACGCAGGGGGGTAAAATGTTTATGTGTGAAACCACCGACCGAAATATAACATCTACCGAGAAAAACGTTTACCCGAGTTTAAAGTTTTGCGGCGCAAACAAAGAAAACCGAACCGTTGGTAATTTAATCGATTTCATGCAACATACGATTTCAAATGATTTTACAGCGGATACCAAATTTTTAGGTGCGTTTGATAGATGGTGTAATTCTAAAATAGAACAGGGCGCGATTAATCTTATAAATGGCAAAATGATTGGAATCAAAACGAGTGAAAATCAACCAATACTTATAGAAGATTTAATGTCCAATCACTATTTGAAAATAGATCCATATACATACGGAATATTAATACCCTCGGATGAATTATTAAAGCGTCGTAAATATCAGTGGTTTTTGAGAATGTCTCCCAAACAAGTTCTAGAATCGGACATTATAATAGGAAATTATTTACTTTTGTTTAATGCACCGGATAAAGAAGAAGGAATCATAGAACCGTTAAAAATGAAACCAGATTGGGTTGCCTTTTGGAAAACTCCGCTATATAATGGATTATATGGTGTAAAACCACAATGGCTAGGAGATAACCAATTAAAAGTGAAATACCCTGGTAGATAAAATTATAATTATAATATGTTAAAATATAATTATAATAATAAATATAAAAAATATAATATGAGCCAACAATCGTGGATAGTTTTGTCTACATTAATTTTAGGATTAGTTACTGGTGGCGGAATTATGTTATATCACAATCAATCACACGCCGAGGATGACGAAAACAACCCCGCGGATGATAGCTTAGACGATGTTACGGATGAAACAGATGAGGATAGTTTAGACGAGGATAAGAAAGTCCACAAAAAAGTGCTAAAGGCTAAAAGTATCAAAAGCAAAAAACAGGCAAAAAAAACGCATGGAACCACTAAGCGACGTTATTAATTACTTATATATGTAATATACAATTTCATAGGTAGACATTCCATATATTAGTTTAGACGCAAATGTTATGCTATTAGCCTTACATATTTGTCTAGCAATTGTTTTGAATGAATTATAGGTTACCTTATTTTCCAAATAATGTAGTTTTGATGTGTGGTAATAATCTTTCAAATACTCTATAAACGTGGAAATATCATCGGAAAGTACACCTTTTTTGAACGCACACTTATCAAGTTTGAAATAGGCGGACTGGGTTATGGTACAAATATTTGATAAAACGTTAAAAAACGCATCAGTTGGTACTTTTTGTTTGAATATCTGAGTACTCATATAATACCATTATAGTAAAATATTATTTGTTGAGGATTGAAATTAAATTTTTGGTAAATAAAGCCAATTCTATGTCATCTTCATGTACAATATAAAAGGTTGATATGTATTTACATATATAAGGAACTACATCGTACTTTTGTTCATCTGTCAATAAGTCAGTTTGTTTTATAAAGACAAAATAAACGTCTAGTATGTCGACTACCGAAAAGCCTTTGTCATTGATGGCGAATAAAACATTTATGGCAGATTCCAAATTGTTATTCAATAAGTGTATGGTGTATTCATTCAAGTATATAAAACTAATATCAGTACACAAATCTTGGGCAATATTCAAGTCTATTGGAGATCCATATAGTTTAAACGTTTCTAATAGTTTGGTTATACTTTTAATATTGTTGTTGGTGGCCCTCCTTATATGTTGTTCAACGCTTTCACTAATGTTTAAATTTTCGCCAGTGGTAATAGTTGTAATGATGTTTTTGATGTTATGATCTGATAACGGAGGCAACTTGATGTTTATTAAACGCGACTGTAAATTTTTATTAATTTTATATATGTTTGAACATGAACAAATAAAAAAGACCTTGTTGGCAAATTTGTCAATACAACTATTTAATAATTGCTGACACTGTTCATTGATCAAGTCTATGTCATCCACAAAAATCACCTTTTTTTTATTGATCGAACTATTGATTTGACAAAAGTTTTTGACCTCATTTCTAAAATAATTAATTCCTTGTTCCTTAATACTATTAATATTCATTATATTTTGCGCATATTCATTATGTTTATAACCAGTGAAGTATTCATTTATAATAGCATTAAGGGTAACCGTTTTACCAGAAGCTAGCGGTCCATTAATGATTACATTTAATTCATTCTGTTTGATCAAGTTACTTAAAAGGTCAATGACGGGTGTTTTCTCAAAATCTTTAAAATATTTAGGTGTATATTTTAAAGATAATAATTGTTGGCTTGGATCCATTTTATTATTATTAGTTAGTTTTTGTTTAAGTATATCTTTACTAATAATAATATGAATAATATGAATGAAAATTATTATGATATTTTAGGCGTGAATGAGAATGCATCTACACAAGAAATTAAGAAATCATATAGACAATTGTCAATGAAGTGGCACCCCGACAAAAATTCAAGTAAGGAGGCGAACGGTAAGTTTCAGAAAATCAGCGAAGCTTATGAAACGTTAAGCGATGACCGGAAACGAATGGAGTATAATATGATAAACAAAAATCCATTCTTTCAGCAGATGGGTATGAATAATAATGGGGAAGGGAATATGGATGATATGTTAAGCTCGATTTTTGGAGGAGTTTTCGGAATGCCTGGAATGCAAGGAATGCCGGGCATGCCAGGAGGAGCAAAAATTCACGTATTTCATGGTCCCCCATCGATGAATATTCATCAAGCACTACAAAAACCTTCCCCCATTATAAAAACGGTAGAAGTGAAACTCGAAGAAGTATTAAATGGTTCCACTATTCCACTAGAAATCGAGCGATGGAGCATAGATAATGGGCTAAAGGTTTTTGAAAAGGAAACAATATACGTTGAAATACCATGTGGTATAGACGATAACGAATTAATAGTATTGCGAAACAAAGGAAATGTTTTAAATGATCACTGCATAGGCGACGTTAAATTATTCGTAAAAGTGATAAACAATGGTGAAATAAAACGTTCCGGATTAGACTTAATAATTGAGAAACGGATTTCATTAAAAGATGCCCTTTGTGGATTTTCATTTGAAATAAAACATTTAAATGGTAAATCATATACACTGAATAATAATCCGGGTAACATTATTCCACCAGAGTACAAAAAAATAATTCCAAACATGGGGTTATCGAGAGAAGCGCATAAGGGTAATTTGATTGTAAGTTTTCACGTAGAATTTCCCGACAAACTGACAAACGAGCAAATTGAAAAACTATCGGCAATTTTATAATTTTATAAGTTGATTTTATCATTTGTTATTATGCCATCGATTTCAACGCTAAGAAAAATGGGCAACTCTTCTCTCTTTCTACAAGTATATGAAAAGACAACTAGCCCATTATTCTTGCAACAATCCACAAATCCACCCGTAAGGGAATGAATATCTATGCTTATAAAATCCAATTGATAGAACGTCTCGATTATATCATTTGTCAATATGTTGGATGTAATCAACCCGATTTTTATTTGACTGTCTCGCTTGGCAACAAGTTGTGTTACATGATTATAATTGAAACTAGCAATCCATATGTTGGATTTGTTTATCTCTCGATTGTTATTTAAAACACAAAACAAGCTGCCCACTATATCACCCTCGCCTTTTAAATCGAAATACAACCCCAGATTCAATAAGCCGTCTATGGCAAATAACTCTTCAATAGTAATAATATCATTATCATATTCTTTAATTTCTTCCAACGTCATATCACACACAAAGCGACCCTCTAAGTAGCGATCATGTAATATTACAATTTCATTTGTTTTGCATAATTGGACGTCGAGTTCAATCATATCGAATTTATTATCTATTGCCGCTCTAAAAGAAGCAATGGAGTTGTCTTTTTCATTTATTGAAAATCCACGGTGGGCAATTTCTATATAATCAGGCATAAATAATAATGAATATTTCATTTAACTAGTTTTAATTATAATGTAAGTGCCCGCCGCGCGAGGCATATTATAATTAAAATATATTTAGTCATTTGCCCAAGTTAAAAAATTAGATAACGTCCATAGTAAATAATATAATGTAATAATATAATAATGTCAGGCGGACGTCGAAAAATAGTTAGATGCATTCAATCATATATAAATTCCGTAGATAACACAACTTATTCTGGTCCTATGAAATCTGGTTTGCCGCCTAGGGTGGGTGTAATAAAGTATTACCATAACAATTATATGACCCGGTGTAATCAAAACCCAAACGCGAAAAAGAAGAGTTATGCAAATATGGTATTTTTGAATATTAATCCCTCACAAACCCCAGTTCCGGCCGGCTTTAGACAAACTACCAATTATAACTACTCTTACAATCCACCGCCGGGTGTAGGATTTTATGATGCAAACGCAAAGTATGATAATCATTTTTATAGACCATACAATCCTCCAGCGCCTATTTCACAACCGAATGATCCCAGACCCCCCTTAAATACTCATCAGGGTCCTTATAGTAAAGCTCTTAGAAAGTATTATAAATAAGGTGCTTATGGTTTTTGCGAATTCAAGACTCCATACATATCGACGGTTGCGGGGGAATTGAATTTAGCCACCGTTTTTCCGTGTATCTGCGAAGGGGGGTAAGGAAAATATCCATTTGGATTAGATGTATAGTTATCGTATCTTCCTAAATAAGTATAGAACTGTCCGCACTGTGTTCCTTGACAGACGGTGGCGAGTCTGTTTTTAGCACGTCTGTTCGCAGTACTAGTGGCACCAACACCACCCGTGCCGGGTTTAAATTTATTATACAAATAAACTTGTTGATTACAGGTAATATTTCCTCCTGGACCAAACTTGGTGCTCCTTCTAGCTCCTACACCGAGATTTTTTTTGTATAAAAAGCCAGGAAAATTTGTTCGGTTTCCATACCAAAAATTTCCGTACGAATTACTGCCGTTTCCAAAACCTCTCCATCCAGACATATATAATAATAATATAGATTAATATTATTATTTTAAACCGACGAGCGAATACACTTATGAGATTTTTCGCGTAGGAATTTCATTAGACACCAAATAGATAGAGTTTTCCGTAATAATTATATATTCGGTACTAGATTTGTAAAATTTGGCAATAGTGCTTGTGTATTCATCTTCACTTTTTACCAATAATTTTTCTCCATTATCTCTCACACCAACCAACGCCTTTTTGTCTAGAGAGGCAGTCCAGTAATCTAACATTATAGGCTTGTCATCAACAATGCTTAATTTGGCTGCGTGTTGTAAAGTGACGTCGGATGGCAACCGGTAATTTAATTTTGATGCAGTTTCAGCTACTTGCGACATTTTATATAATGGTATTATATTAATCTTTAAATACTAATTTAAAAAAATAATATAGTTATAAATAAATGAAACAATGCACGTTTTCATTACTTAATAAAACAAATTATAATGCAAATTTAGAAGACAGCATAATCGAAATTTTAAATAAATATGCGAGCTTAACAATAAAGTATGTTTTGTATTTGTCCGAGGCCGGCATATTTTCAAAAAATAAACGGGAGTTAACTCTCTTCATTACCACCCGCGGAGTTGATACACTGACCCATATATTTTTAAACTTGTTGTTTTACACAAACAATTCGGCGGTTACATATTTTCACAGCGAGAAGTCGTTTTATTTTTATATAGAATTTGTTTCGCAGATATCACACGAAGACAAATCGTTTCTACAACTGTCTAGTCGCGACGCGTGTAATTATGTTTATAAAAAAACCATTTTTGATCTACAAAAAGATATGAAACACTCTATAAACGAAGACGAATCGACGATTAAAAAACACGACACCATTTCCAACTCCATACATATTTTAAAAATATCATTTAATAAACTACTTTTAAAAACAGTAACTGAAAAAAAACATCAACACTCGGATTTGACTCTGTTTTATGATATGGTTAATCATTTTAATACCTTAGATCTTGTAAACACGGACTTCAAAACGCTGAGCATAATGATTGAATATCTAGATAATAATGTGACGGATATAGAACGGTTTTTCAAGTTAAAAATTGTATTATTAAAAAAAATAAAACTCGGTGAAATTCATTTATTAAAGTTCAAACCAAAACCCAATAATGCGTGCGAAGCATTTATAAACGATATGATAGTTAAGAACAAATAATAATCTTTTTCTTAATTTTTCTTTTTTTTTGCAAAGCGGCCAATTCCTTTTCCTTAATAGTAATTTGCGCGGTTTGTTGGTTGATGACGCTGTACTCGCTCATTAACAAATTCTTAACAAACTCATAAATATGTATCAACGTTTCTTCATTACATTTTCCAACTATCAATACGCTACCTGTTCGAAAAATCATAAACGATACCTTGACGATATTTGTATAAGCCTCGCTGTCCTCCTTGGATATTTGACTACCCGTTTGTTCTTTCAAATGGTTATTATAATAAAACTTACATTGTACGCCCGGATACGAACACGGGTCAAACATACACTGGATATTGTATTTATTTTTTAACGATATGTATAATTTTTCTCGGTCTATATTGAATCCGCAATTAAAATTAGAATTTATCAATACGGTTTCAATAGAATTATCCATATAATTTAGTTCTACGCCATTATTAATATGGGGACGTAATGTATTGAGTAATTCTCGCAGTAAAACATAGAATGTCTCGTCATCTTGTACACCCGGTATTTCAATTTTGCCTGTATTGAAAACCTTGGTGTGATATTCGACAAACTTGGAATTCACTTTCAATCGAAATATTAACACAAAACAATTATAAAACGCGCTCTTCTTTTTGCATCTATAACTTAATATATCTTTCTTCGATAACCCGATACTAATCTTTCGGGTATCTTTGAACTTGATTCTACCCGCCGGATTATTTATATGGGTGATAATATGTTCCTCTGCAAACGAGATTTGCTTTAATCTGTCTTGTAACAAATTAAAATCGTCGATTGTAACAGAATTAATTTTAATTTGTTTTTTAATTACACCATTGGAAGGCATTGTGTACTCGATAACTGGAATTTTCCAAAATACTTCATTTAGGGGGATTACGCTATTTAAATATAATATTTTGGTCTTGGTTGAAATATAAATATCGGATGGTTTAGGACATCCGTTCTCGTTTATATCATTATTAAACGTAGTCGGGATATCTATTTCATCCACGCCATTCATAAAATTTTCCCATTCTTCATCTACAGAGTACATACTTACTTTATCAATCGATAGTTCTTTAGGCTTTTTATATTTGTTTTATACCAATTATTTTATTTCATTTATTTTATTTATTTAAATATATAAAATATATGTTAAAACAATCCAAATTTATTGATGATAAGTTACCGTGCAACACAAAACGCCAAGTATGCAAAAATAATTCGGCCTTCGAGTTATCTAATGAAAAAACCATAAAAGAGAATTTATTTGACCCGTCACAGAGCTCACCTCCAAACGATTTTCTAAAATCATTACTTAATCGCTTAAACAAATGAGCCTCTTTAAGTTAATTACAGCATAATCTAAAAACGCCTTATTGTTTAGATTTTGCGCATGCATTAATGATTCCACAAAGTCGAAAAACTCGGGTGATTTTTTAATCGAGTTATTTCTCACGACATAATTAAGTATAATTTTTATAATGTGTTTATAATTTATATTATATTTAATACTTATTTTGTAAAAATAGGGGGTGAGTAGCTGGGGCTGGGTTTGTTTTATTTTTGATAAAATAGCAATAATAGTGGTCTCGTTTATAATTTGTATGTCGTTGTTTATTATAGATAAATTTGTCTGTAAGAAATTGACCATACTACGAATATCAGAGCCGAACATTTGTTGAACGCCGAGTAATTTGTCATCATCCAATTGAATTTGCTCTTTGGTTAATATTTCATTTAAAAAACGGATAATGTTTTCTTTTGGCAACTGATTAAACCGTAATTTGACAAATTCGTTTTGTAATCCATCATATATCTTACTAATATAATTACATATCAAACAAAACCGAACGTTGTTGGTGTTATTTTCGATCATATGTTTCAAAGATTGTTGGGCATTTTTGGTCATATAATCCACTTCATCCAAAATGACAAACTTCATGCCTTTATTAAACAAACACTTTGATTGTACAAAATTATAAATTTGATTTCTAATTATGTCTACTCCTCTTTCATCAGACGCATTTAGATGAGTAATTAACTCTTTATAAGAGGTATTATAGCACTTGTGTTGGTACGCATCTATTAAATTTATTATAGTGGTCGTTTTGCCGGTTCCCGGTGGTCCATGCAAAAGCAAATTCGGAAAACACCCAGTTTCCACTATATTTTCCAATATTTTTTTATTATAAACGTCCAATACAATGTTATTTAATTCTTTTGGTCTATAAAATTCAACCCAAGGTATTTTACTCATTATATAATTTACAAAAGACATTTAAGTTATAATTCAAAACTATTATTATTATACATATATAATAACAATTTAATGTTAAAGTATAAAAAAAAATGCCTTGTGGTAGGGTACGAAGATACTGGATGTGACCTTCCTATTTTAAACAATCCGAACTGTAAATTTAGAATGGAAAAATCGTACCTTCACGCAAATGGCGATAGTAATAATAATATTAAGAGTTTTGATAATTTATCCGATTTGGATACGAATAGCGTTTGTAGCGAGATTACGGTAGACGATAAGCAACAAAATAGGACAACGGGCGCCAATTTTCATTATGCCTCGAACTTTATAAGAACATATCTGCTTACAAAAAAATTTATAGAATGTTGCTGTTCTTCGGACATTGGCATAATTGGTCATTTTAACAATCCGTCGATCATTGCCCTTACTGGTAACAATATAAAAACATATTCAAACATTTTGCCACTGGAATGTGAATTTTTGAAAAACAAAAAATGCTCGGGTGTTTTTACTTTGACCAATTGCTATCATGATATAAAAAAAGAGAACAATATTTACACGCCTCATTTAGAGATAATTATGAAGGGGGATATGTACAATTTGGACAAAATGCTTTGCGAATTGATATCATCTATGGGATTTAAAAATGTTAGAGGTGGAAATTATCACGAGTTGCTTAATAAATATGGACTACAAGATATTAATCCAGAAAATTACAGCTTAATAAGCGGCGGCGAAGGCGATGTGTTTTTTATAAAAAATATCCCGGTGGAACCAAATAAAAGATGGTATGTAAATAAGACAAACACCAATTTTAATACAATATACGTTTTAATTAATGGATTGCTGGTGATAGAGGCATTTGAGCACAACTGTAACACTGGTTATATGCGGGAAACTTTTTATGACAAGACAAATAATAAATGTCGAAATGTATTGAGTAAACTTTTTGATAAAAGCACAGTGGATACTCAGTTTGATATGTTTTTGGAAAATAGATTCACCGTTCGTAGTGGCATAACAATAAATGTTTTCAACTTAATCAAATGTATGATTTGTAACAATTTGATGCCTGGCAAATATCTGTAAACTGATAAACGCGATTTTAATATATAATAAAACTATTTAAATTAATTTTAATAACCAGTATAAAATGTCCGAAAATACCTTCATAGAGAATGCCCCAAAAAAAAGAGGAAGAAAGCCAAAAAGCAAACTGGATCCTCTTTCACAAGATACTGTGGTAGAACCGGAATGCAAAACAAAAGAAGTAATACATAAAAAAAGAGGAAGAAAGCCAAAGGGCGGGAAAATTGTCAAGGAGATAAGTAATGCGAACGTAGTCGAAAAGGAAAAAAGCAACATCATTTTGCATTTAAAATGTACAATGGACGAACTTTTAAAAAATAAACATATTAAAAGCGATTTTAACTCGTTTAGTTTTCAGACAGAAAATAATTTAAATTTAAACTTGATTGACCCGCATAATGACGACAATGCGAATCATAAAACGTGTAAAATAGATAACCAATTATATATTAACGTAACTAAAGCGACTAATGAAGATCAATGTCTCTCTGGACATAATAAGACAGATAAAGAGAACAAAATTATTTGGAATAAACTAAAAGAACTACAGAAAAGTTTGCATAACAATACAATCGACGAAAAATCGTCCGCCTGTTTTTGGTGTACCTATGATTTTGATAGTCCGCCCATTTATATTCCAAAGAATTTCATCAATGGTACGTATCAAGTATATGGGTGTTTTTGTAGCCCGGAATGTGCGACTGCATATTTAATGAAGGAAAAGATAGACACCTCGACACGGTTTGAGAGATATTATTTGTTGAATTATATATATTCTAAAATTTACAACTATGAAAATAATATTAAACCGGCACCGAATCCGGAGTACATCTTGGACAGATTTTATGGAAATATGACGATTCAAGAATATAGATCCTTGCTTAAAAATGACAGGCTATTCTTATTGGTCGATAAACCACTCACTAGAGTAATGCCTGAACTACATGAAGACAACGATGATTTCATTATAAACAATAAAAGTATTGCCTCGAACAATAATTATCAAATTAAAAAGGCGTGTCGAAAAAAAGAAAAAAAAGAAACAATGATTAAAACGTTTGGATTCACTTAATGATTTATCACTTTAGCTTTGTCTCATTATTCGTTTTTCTCTCATTATAAGATCGCATTGTTCCGTCTAATCGTTTTCTCAATTGTTTGTAAATTTCATTATTTAAGTTGCTTTTGTCTACTTTGCGCTCGGCTTCTTTAACTGAAATGCCTAAATAATCTTTTATTACGACCACTTCATCATAATTAAATAGTTCCAACTTTGACAATGCTACGTCTTTATCATAGTCAGTTTGCCTTAATACGATATTTAATTTGTCATCTATTTGGCTAGTCTCTACAATAGATAGCTTATCTTCCATATGATTTAAATAAATTATTGTTTAAATCATATTAAACGAATTTTGATATATGTAAATAACACAATGGAATCACAATACAATACCATATCTCTTTCAAATAAAATAAGCAACATAGTCAATGAGGAGGTGAGTGCCATTTTGAGAGAAAAAAACCAAAGATATATTTTGCTTGAAAAAATATATAGCGACGTTGTAAATTTGGATTCATTTAAACAATTAGTAAACAATGAAAAAAAAGTAAATAGTAACGTCGAGCGCGAAACGGGTGTTATGGAAAATAAACTGAATTCGCTTCAACAACAGATTAATGATATATCGATGATTTTAAATGATAGCAAAAAAGAAGCAAAGGCGAATATTAAATTGGAAATAAAGGATATTGAAACCTATTGTTGTGTTTTGTGTAGCAAAACGTTCGATGAGGCACAGGCAGACGAACAAGCGTTTGTTTATAATCAAATTAAATTTTTTAAAAAAAATGAGGACTTTCCGAGTTATTCGAGTTTAATGGATATCTATTTTAAAGATACGAATGATAGTTTACACGCAAATAAAAAAATACTTTGCGGTATTTGTAGTTATTCTTTTGCAATTTCACGCACAAAATCAGATCCAACTTGTTCCGAAATATTGTCGGCGACAATAGTGGATGAGAAAGAAGAATCAGAGGATGAGGAATCAGAAGAAGAAGAAGAAGAAGAGGAAGAAGAGGAACTAGAAGATGAATCAGAAGAAGAAGAAGAAGAAGAGGAAGAAGAAGAAGAAGAAGAGGAAGAAGTGAAAGCAGAAGTGAAAGCAGAAGTGAAGGAAGTGAAAGAAGAAGAAGAAGAAGAGGAATCTGAGGAAGAGGAAGAAGAAGAAGAGGAAGAAGAGGAAGAAGAAGAAGAAGAAGAAGAAGAAGATTTTTTTGAGATTGAGATAAATGGTAAAAACTATTGCACTGATGATGAACAAAATGGAATCATTTACGAAATGATTGGCGATGAAATGGGGAAACAAGTAGGGCATTTCAAGAATTCAAAGGCCATTTTTAAATAATCTAGCAATCATATATAATGAAATTGTGTTCTCCAACATTAGTGTACCTCATGTTTTCTATAAGTAAAATTTTAATTGATATCTATAATAAGGTCTACGAAGAAGCATTCATGAAGATGCTCGTTACAATTTTAATATCTATTCTATTAAATATTCTGTGTGAGCGCGGTCTAGAATCCGTTGCCTGGATGATTGTATTTATACCTTTTTTGCTTATGTCGATTATAGTCGGTATGTTAGTATATTATTTTGGATTAAATACTCAAACGGGAGAAATAAACTATAATGATCAAATCAAAAAAGATGCAAATGGTAATATAGTTATTTATTACCCCACTTATAACGCGAGAGAGCGACCAGCATACTATAATCCACCTAACTTGATAGTACCAAATCCAGGATAAATGAATAAATAAAATAATATAAACACTTTGTCGTGATTCATATTATTAATGAGTTTCTTGAACAGTTCATTGAAATATATAGGCATAAGTTGGGTATCATATATAATTTTGCGCAAGGGTTATTTTTTATTTAAACAAAAAAATATTAATAATATAGATATGCTATACGACGCAGTATACTGGGTTAGTTATCTACAAATAAAAGCAAATCAGTTTCAAGAAATGCTTATGAACATTTCATTCGTCAAAGAAATCAAAACATATTTTAATGACAAAGAGGAAACCGCCATTGAATTTGTAAAAGACTATGAGGTCATCGATAATTGTCTTATGCAAAAACTGAACGCGATAACCAACGATGACGTCGTTTTTATAAAATCACTCGTGCGATTTGTCGACACAGATGAGGTGGATTTCATAAAAGTATTTCAGCCCTTAAATAAGGTGAATTACGTTCGAATATTGGCTAAAGAAGAGGGACAAGCCTTGTTTCTACTAGACGTATCAACTGTAAAATTTATGCTTTTAGAAATTGTTTTAAACGAAGAAGACAAGTTTAAAATAGATTTAGACGCGGAAAAAGAAAACTATTATTTAGTAAATAATGTGATTGATAAAAAAGTATTGGGATATTTACTGAATTCTCAGCATAACAAAAATTTGTCAGATACAGAGTATGATGAAAAGATCATAAGAATTAATATTTTGGATAACAATGTGCAATCGCATAGTATAGAATTTGATAAAAAGATTGTTATACGGAAAGATGGGTACGAGATAATTTAAATATAAAAAACAAAAACAATATAGAAATATTCGTGAATATAAATTATAAATGGTGTCCCTGTGCACATTTAATGAAATTGATAATGGATTAAAAATGCTATCCCGTAATTGGGTGTTATGTGCACATTTACCCCACGATACTGATTGGTCAAAAAATAGTTACATACAAATTGCAACTTATAAATCAATGAATGAAACGGTGGCTATAACCGAAATATTGCCAAATGTATTGATAGAAAATTGTATGATGTTTTTGATGCGCGAAGGGATAGAGCCGAGTTGGGAAGATCCGCAAAATAGAGGAGGGGGGTCGTTTTCCTATAAAGTAGGAAACAACGAGGTTCATAAAACCTGGCGCGAATTGACCTATGTATTAACCGGTGGAACCATAAGTGCAAACCAAAAATATGTAGATAGCATAACCGGAATAACCATTTCACCCAAAAAAAATTTCTGTGTTATTAAAATATGGATGTCTAATTGTTTATATCAAAACCCAGCAGAAATTACAAATAAACTCAAAGATTTAAGCCCAGTAGGGTGTATCTTTAAAAAACACTGTCCTGAATATTAAATTAAAAATAACCATTATATTTAATTTAATTTAATTTAATTGGGAACCGGAAAAGGTCGCTGTTCCGTACTAAGAACAAACGGTACAGGCATAATAGTAGCTGATTTTTTAAAAACGTTTGCGCTCTCGAGAGACGTTAATTCGGGTGTAAAACAGGGCGCCGGATTTACTAAATTGGTCGAGTTAATTCCAAACAAAAAAGATTCAATATCTGTTGAATTTTTCGATAACTTATTATCCGGTATTTGTCCAGGGTTAAGTCCGTTTCCAGGTAATTTAGTATCATATGCAGCGCCATATTGGGAATTTGCATAAAGTGTATAATTACTACTTTCTTTAAAACTGGATTGCTGTAAACAGTAGTTACCCGGGGTATTGATGTTTCTGGTAGATGCCATTATTATTATAATAATATATATTAAAATTAATTATTTACCATAATAAACAACTGCTTAATCTTATCTTTATCAATATTATAATCGTTATTAAAATATTCGCTCAATATTTGATGTGTTATAAAAAAATAATCATATGAAAATAAGATTAAAAATCCTATTTCTCTATCGGTGCTCATTAATTTGCTGGCTAGTTTGTCTAATATGGGGTGGAGTTCTTCCCATCCAGAAACCTCTGCGTATAGTTTGAATATTTCATCATTAATATGGCATTCATCAAATTCTTGTAATCCGAAAACATTCAAAAGATCTTCCTTATAAATAATATCCTTAATTTCACCCTCATCTTCTGGGCTTAGCGTGTGGTTCGGCGGGAACATTTTATTGTCGTCGTTGTAAAAACAAACATATTGGGAATTGTACATATAATAATAAATAATATATTTTATCATTATATCCATTTTTAGATATATTGTTTTGTAGTGTGTTTATTGTAATAATCGGCGTCTCTGGTTAATTCTCTCGAGGGTACACCCCCTCTAATCCAACCCTCCGAAGCAACCCCTTCTACACTATGTACTGGATTGGTCACTCTATCTTCTACACTAGGTAACAGGGGGGTATGATGGTATTTAATATAACTTTGCTCGGTAGTATTGGTAACACTTTTCTTATTCGTTATCATTTCACCTTGCTGTATTTGAGATTCCACTACTGGGTTGACTGAACCTCTGCCTAAATAAGGGACGGTGGCAAATGGGCGTTGAAACAAGTCAATTCTGCATCTAGGGTGTGTTTGAATAGTGCCTATTTGTAAATAAGAGGATTCGTCAATGTTACATCCACCGGCGCCCGTGTTGTATCCACCATTATACATAATACCTGGTTGGGTAGTAGCAAGTTCAATTGGTTTTTTCATCGTGCAATCCGAAGCGAAATAGTTTTGCAAGGTATAATTACAAGCGCTGACGTTTTGTATATCGTCTTGGGAAACACAGCATGTATCTAAACCGATGCGTGACATTTTATCAAAAGTATAACTGGATGTTTGTGACATTTATATATATGTAAAAATATTATTTTTGCTAAAATTAAAAATTATTAGGGGTGGTATTAAATTGAAATAAAAACAACGAAATATATTAGTACAAGGTATATCTATAATTATCCTTTTCTCTCTGGATATTGTCTTCCATAGTACTACCTTTGGCAGAAGGCATATTTCCATAAAGAAATTTTGCATATGCGCCCTGATCGTTCGCCACACGTGTATTAGGAGTACTATAAAAAACTCGGTTGGAATTGTCCAATGTGAAGTTGTCCCATAAACTATCAAACAATTGCTTATCTGTATTATTGATTTCCGGATTCATAAACTGAACCGCTTTTTTAACATCCTTTGTAATTTTTGTTTCGATATTAGGATTGAATGCGGGCGGTGCGGCTAAACGATTCGGCTCGTCATTTATTTGTGTGAGTAATACATTACTAAAGGGGTTTTTTTTATTGCCTTCTTTGAATTCTTGTTGTACAATTTGACTAAGTTCGGTTGAAGGATTTACTTTATCACTATGTCTGGTTGGTACAAGATCATACACATTATTACCTTCTACACTAAAGTTTTCTTTTGAGTTATGGAAACGATGAAGCAAATATATAGCTATCAATGTAACTAAACCAACCACTAATATTCGAATGGAGCTCGTGCCGACAAACCCTACAATAGTGATTACTAAAATTAATCTTGATATAGAATTTAGCTTTTCGGCATAAGTCATTTTAGATGAAGGCCAAATATCAAAAATGTAATTTTTATTAAATAATATATATGGGTCGTTAGTCCAAAACGTATTGCTCATTATATATATATTATTTTTTTAAAAAGTAAAAGTGGCGGCTATTATTGCTTTTTGTTGTTCTTGTTTTTTGATTTGGACGATTTATTTGTTTTATTCGGTTTGTTGGTATCTTCACTAAATATTTGAATAAGTTCTTCGTCGCTCATTTTAGGGGCGCCTGTATCAGACGTAAAAGATTGTTTAGCCTTTTCATTCTCTTTTGCTAATTTAGCGGCATCTAATTTCGTTTTCATGCGTTCTTTTTGCTGCGCTAATTTCAGATTTCGCTGTAGCTGCGCTTCCATCGCGCTGGTATTTAGTTTTCCTCCCATCGCACCCAATCCACCCAACCCAGCTAGGTCTGCGCCGCTTAATCCTAGTTTACTCAACATGGCTTGTATATCAGACATTCCCTTCATATTTTTCATCTTGTTCATAATTTCGGTCGCTTCTTGAACAAGTTCACTTTCTTTAATTTCCCCGGATTTCATTTTATTATCCAACTTGCTACCAACATTTTGAACTAGACTCATCAATTTAGTTGGATTTTTAATTAATTTACCCAAGACATCTTTCATATCGGTCGCGTTTTCCATATCTATATTAATGCTTTGGGCGGTTTCTTCGGCAATTTCTCTCGCCAATTTTCCTAATTTTCCATCAAGCATTCCGGTTATGTGTTCGTGAATATCCCCTGCGGTAGGCATATCTTCCATATTAAAACTTCCCCCAGACGGTTTATCATCTTCGGCGTTGTTATCGAATATTTCCTGCATTTTTGTCAAGGTTTCTTCCAACTTATTTTTAAAGTCGTCCTGATTAATGGCTTCAAATATTTTGGCAGTATCTCCAAACATCTCCTTGTTATCTAGTGTTCCCACAATAGAAAAAACAATTAGTTGTAAATATTTCCACATTGTTTCTCTCGTTTTGTCGCTAATATCATCTTGCCACAAGTTTTTGAAATGTATGTGTGGTAGAAATTCTGTATCCATTTCACTATCCTCCTTGAAAATATCGGCATTTTGGTACAATATGTCAAAAAATCTGGGAGGTAGTTTTTTTTTACAAAATTCAAACACTATTTTCGTGCTGATTTCTTGACCCTTTTCAATTGCCTGTGCCCTTTCAAGAGGCTCTTCAATATACGAATATTCACGTTCGTCCTTCCACCATTTATTTATCAAGGGAACATATTCTGGAAAGGTAGATTTAATATCAGATACAAAATCTTTAATCACCTTCTTGAATTCATCGGGAACCGTCGACATTTTATATGTTTAATATAAATAATTGTATTTAAATTAAACTAATTGTTAATTATATATTATATTATCTGCACAAATCGGAAAGTTTCGTTAGATTTTGAATATACTTCATCGTTTTTTTTTGATTTTCGTCGTCCATTTGACGTATTGGCTCTCTCAATCGGTTAATACTAGACAATATTTTACTACTATTTTCACTATTCATTAAATCGGTCGAATAATCTTTATTGATAAAAAAATCCATTGTTCCGGATTCAATTTCAACCCTATATTTATCTACTATAAACGTCTGCCATATTTTTACTATCATTTTAGGATTTGCTTTTCTGACTTGTGACAGTGCGTTTTTGGCGGTTAATACGTCCACGTCGTCCGGAAAGAGCATATGTACATCATTTAAAAACTCCATAAAATGATCGTTAAATGCCGATAAAATGTTGTTACTCATTAGACTTAATTGACATATCTTTTTAAATGAATTTCTTTATAATTGAATTTCTTTTAAATAACGGGTTGTCTTGGCCCCTGTAACTGTTGTAATTCGCTATTTCGTTGTTGTTGCAATTTTTCTACCGTCAAATCTTCTGATATTTTATTTGTTTTTTTGTAATCAGTATCATCGTTTGGTGTTTCGATCAATGAATTGTAATTCAAGTCAACGTAACTATGCATCTGTCGCATGCCACCATTACCTTTTGCTTCTAGGTCTTCGGGCCTTTGGTCTAAAAAACTATAACTATCAGAAACAACGTTCCCTAGTCCTCCGTCAAATGCGAATGCGAGCGGTTCCATATTATTTTGTGTAGCTTTCTTAACATTCGCGACCTGTTTAGGTTTCAAATAATTGGTAATTGCCTCACCGTACAAAACATTATAGCCTTGATTTAACAAAAGCAACGCAGGTACTCGGGTAACATTTTCGGGCATTATAATTTTTTGACCATTATCTAATACAACAAATGTTTTCCCATTCGAGTCCTTTTCACGTCTATCAATACAAACAAAATGTATGTCTTTTTGCGATACGTTGTGTTTAGATAAGTTTTCTAAAAGGTGCTTTGAATGTTGACAATAATTGCTATAATATAAAATACAACTCATTAAATTATAATTATTAATATATTCAATGTATTTAACTTATTTTAAATAAAATTGATTTTAATATTAATTTAAATAATTACTGTAATAGTAATCATGGATCCCAAAGTAAGATTAATCTCAGAGGAACACGGACAGTTGTCATTCACCCTTAGTGGGTGTGATACTAGTTTATCAAATGCAGTAAGGAGAACAATATTGTCCGATATTGAGCAAATTGTGTTCAAGTCGACCGAGGAAAATGGTATAGTCATTCATACCAACACTAGTAATTTAAACAATGAAATTTTAAAGCAGCGTCTAGGATGTATTCCGATAAACATTCGAGACATAGATAATTTTGCGCTAAGTAATTATGTAATGGAATTAAATGTAGAAAATATAACGGATACTATGCTCGTGGTAACTTCTGGTGATTTTACAATTAGAGACCTCGTTGCGAATAAATTATTGACTAAAGAAAAAGTTAACGAAATTTTTCCACAAAATGAACATACCGGACACTATATCGATTTGGTTAGATTGAAACCAAAATTCACCAATGATTTGCCGGGTGAAAAAATTCACTTGACCGCAAAGTTCTATATTGGAACTGCGAAAGAAGATGGTATGTTTAATGTGGCGTCCACCTGCTCTTATGGTTGCACCGTCGACGAAGACGCCGGCGATGAAGCTCTCGAAAAAAAGAAACAGCATTGGAAAGACGAGGGAAAAACCAAAGAAGAAATCGCATTTGAAAGCAAAAACTGGAAGCTACTTGAAGGGTTGCGTTATACATTGCCAAACAGCTTTGATTTTGTAATACAAACAGTAGGTGTTTATAGCAATAATGAATTGCTAGATAAAGCGTGTCAAGTTATAGTTGCTAGATTGACCCGCATAGGCGAAACTATTGAAAAAGATGAACTAGAAATTATAAAATCAACTACTACAATTAACAATTGCTTTGATGTTATATTAGAAAATGACGATTATACGATCGGAAAAATAATGGAATATGTATTATATGAAACTTTTTATAAAACCAAAATATTGTCATACTGCGGATTCAATAAACCACACCCACACGATACGCGCAGCATAATAAGATTGGGTTATACTGGCGTAACGGACAAATCATATGTAAAGGGCAATCTAAAAGAAGCAACGGAAAAATTGATCCACTTCTTTAACAAACTAAGAAAAGAGTTTCAAAAATTAACGAAACCATAAAATTCCGCTTTCACCTCATCCGAATTCCTTTGTAACAAATGATAATTTAGCGAATGCATTAATAGTGAAGTATCCAAATTATTTACAAATTCAATAACAAGTTTAAAATCGACGAATTTTTTTTGTTCCATTAACTTGGATACATATATTTTGTGTACGTTAAACATATGTGTTCTAAATTGAGGGGAAAACTCCTTTAATGGCTTGGCCTTGTAAATATAACAACTTTTGTAATTATTATAAAGTGCTTTGGTAAACTGGTGCAGCTGAGTTTTGAATTGATTGAACGGTTCTTTATGTTCGCCGAAATGTAGCAAATATTCTTTTACCTTTCGCTGTTTTCGTAGTTCAAGATACTGAAATTGAAGCTTTGGCTGATTTCCTCGTAACATTTTTACTTCCTCATAAACCGGGTTTCGTATTATTGTTCTAGAGTCGCTTTTTAGATTTTTTATAACAAGACCCATTATATCATAGGGCGAATTATTGTTGTCAAACATTTTGGTCAGTTCATTATAATTGGTAAATGTATACACCTTAGGAAATTGGATGGTGGTAGAATCCCAATCATAATTCTTCAAATTATTTAGCGGGACGTTATAAATGAATATGTCCCCGTTATCAGAATCAGAATGATCAATCGAATAACAAGCCACCAAATAAAGCTGTGGGTTTTTAACCGGAATTACAATTCGATTATCTGGGTGTTGTAGGACAAACGAAAAACAACACTCGGTGTTTAATTTATCTATTATTAAATGATTCTCTTTTGCGGCTTCTAGGAACATCTCTCGAAATGATTTAGATTTAGAACTATTGTGTTTAAAGAAACTACAATTCGCACCTACGTTGTTGCGTGTTGCTATTTCCCATCCACCAGACAACCCAAGGAGTGGGTTCCAAAACACATTAATCATTGTGCCCTCTATAAATTCCTCCGCGACCAAAGATTGATCCGAATTATCCGGATACATTTTTGTAAATGTGCTTAAATCAAATGATTTTGAAGGGGAATAAGAAACAATATTATTATTCGCATTCATTATTACCGATCTAAATAATCCTGACTGTCCAACCAAATCAAATGAGAGAAACTTTTTATTGTAACTAATAATGCTGTATTTTGCGTCTTCGCTGGATTTACAAAACACTTTGTTTAATTTAAGAACATCATTATAATTTGTACTCTCGTCATTTAAAAAATCAACCAACCCTGGTATAGTGTTCAAATTTATAAATGGTGTATCTGAAATCATTTATAAATGAATAATATTGATTATCTTTAAACTATATTTTTGTTTCAATTTCAACTTAAGTATAAAAATTTCTATCATAAATATAGAAACGATGTCTAATAAACCAAACGAAGAAATAATAGAACTTCAATTAGGTGATATAATTAAAATATTTAATCCGGTAAATGAAAGATTAAATGATCAAACATTTATTATAGACTATTTGGATAAGACAAAAATAATATTGATTAATACAGAAACACTAGATATATCAAAGTTAAATATATCCGACGATGGTCTAATAGGCGACGGAACTATTACAAAGTTGGTCATTTTAAGCAGAAGTGATACAAAAGGCTACGCAACACAAAACAATTTATTACCAAACACATGGATAAATATTCATTTCGAGGGGGATTATCCGGTTATTATAACCGGTGAAATTACCAATTTAGAAAGTGATATGATTGAAATTAAGACTACCGACGGCGACGTTTTATACATAAATTTTGATTATAAGGGAATACCAGAGGATTTACCTATCGGGCTCATTGAAATTAGAAATAAGCCAAAGCCTATAAGTGAATCGCCTATCGAAGAAATGGAAAACCAAGATTTTGAAAATCTGGATTTAAAAAATGTACCGGTTGCCGACCTTGAAATAGGAGTCCCCGTGAAAAACATTAAAAATCAATTAAGGGAATTCATATTGAAAGCCGACCAGTTGAAGTTTGGCAACGAAGACTTGGGGCCTATTGTTCAATATATGGATGTTGCAGTAAACGCACAAAGATATAGTCTCGAAACACAGGTAACCGAATTATTAGATGATATGCTTTCTGTAATACCAAACGCGCAAAGAACGAGAAGGGTTTTAAATAATATACATATAATAATCGAGCGATTTAAACAACTCAGAGAAAATTTCTCTTTTTTTGATCAGTATGGTAACGTGGAGGGTAGTTTAGTATATGAATCGCGACATAAACCTTTGTCGAACTATTTTGATGAACTAAATCATAATTTATACTGGATATTACCGGTCGTGAAAAATGTGAAAAAGATCTATGACCTGGATTATGTAAAAGACGACGATGATAATAATGATATTATTAATATTCAATTACATTCTGATTTAGAAAACGTAACACAAATTATTGACAATTATAGGTCAAACGGCAATCCTAATGAAGAAAACAAATACTCGTTTACATATAATGAACTAAATCCTTATTTTACCCCATTTGATTTAATTAATCCAGAGACTAATAGTAGCATAATAAGCGAAAAAAGAACTAACTGTGATATTAACGTATTAATTGATAATTTGGAGGATATGTATTCGTCGGTGTTTGCAAATGCACAACTGAAAAACAAACGATTCGTCATTTCAAAGTATAATCTTGGTTTATCAAAGCTAGACACGGTGGAAAACACTAGTTCTAAAATGATAACTGTTAGAGTCAAAATGACCGAACCCGATTTATTATCCATCACTTCATTTTTAACTTTACCCGAACCGGTGATTCGTTTTTCGAAAGTAAACATGCCGGGTAGTTCTATTTTGGAAAAGACAAACCTGAATGCGGTTTTTTTGAACTATTGGCAATTGTTGAACAGCAAAACACCCATAAACACCGTTTTAGTAGATAATATAGATGTTGATATGAATTATGACGAAGCCCATTATGCGAAGGATTTCAAAAACTATGTACTGTCCTTAACAGATGAACAACAAAAAGGACATACTAAAGAAGAGATTTATTTAACTTTCGTGAAATCTATTATACCCCAAACGAGAATTATATTTAATTTGATGAAAAAATATATTATTGGTAAATTATCTATCGTAGACGTCGTGAGTTATCTAGAGCCTTTCTTAATATATACGGACAATCTCACCTATATGCAATACACCGAAATAATAAAGTTCATTGACAGCAAAATTTCCGAGTTTAATAAAACATACGTAGAACGAATGCAAATTTTCAAGGGAATTTCTTATGGTAGAGATCTAAAAAATAACGTGAATTTTACAAATGTCTATAACATCATTTCCATGATTAATGATAAGGAAGAGGTCTTTGGAGGATACGATATTAATATTGAAGAGGAGCATCTACTTAAATTGACTAGTACTAATTCAGAATTGTTATGCCAAATTGTTAAAACGGATGCAAGCAAATTGTATACCAGCGCCATAAGTTTACAAAACATACCTCTTTCGTTTCCAACACAATTTACAAATCTGTTTGATGACGAAAAGCGAGAAATAAAAGATAAAATTAACAACGAAAAAAATGCCGACTTATGTGCAGAAGTAATTATTGCAAAAAAATATGCTTCAAGAGGGGATCTGGAAAGAGATAATGGTATTGAAATATATTTTGACAAAGCATATGATAAAACGAATTATGAGGTTTTAAATGATTACGAGTCCGAAATAGTAAACATGTCACCGGAAAACTTTATTATCTTCTTAAATAGCAAACTAAAAAAGAAGTATAATTTAGATGATAAAAGCGCAGAATATTTATCGAATACGTTATTAAATGGTATTAAACGCGTAATTGATGGGCAATATGCGGTAGTGAAAGATTTAGGTGACGATAAGAATGCTTTATATTTTATAAGAAAAAATAACAAGTGGGAACCATCCGAAACCCCCAAGACGGAACTCTTTATCGATGATTCTGATATATTGTGCGACATGCAACAAAAATGTATGAGTAATCCGTTAGACAAACCAGAGAGTAGTGCGTGTGAAAGCATGAAATTGGGCGAATTAAATTTACAGGAGGAGTTTCTAACGAATATAATTAACGAGTTTGATGATAAATATAAGGTTTCGAGAGAAACGCATGCAAGTGATATGCAGGCGCGTTATAAATATTGTTTAAACATCATCGAAAAGATACGTGCCATAGCTGAGCATGAGATGGTAAAGTACAATGATTTAATGTATAAATATGGCGCAAACGAGGAAGATGATGTGGGCGAAAAAATCAGTTCGCCAAACGCAAAACTATTAAATCTTATTTTGAAACAGGGAGATTTTGTAAAAAAACAATACGATATAGTCAGATTTGTAAATGCTTACACACGAAGTGCGGTTTTATACGGTCTGGGGCCTTTAAATACTACGGAAAATGAAAATTGGTTATACTGTGCGCAATCAAATATACCTATATTACCTTTGTTCCGATTTAATATGGCGTCGGTTTTTATACAGAACCCATCGGGATATAACGACTATATAGATATTCTTATTAGTCAAATCGGGAAATTAAGTGATGATGGAAATTTATGGGTTGATAAACATAGTGGCTGGTCTATACAAAAAATCGAAGACGATGCAGATGAGGGATATGAAGATGGATTTAAAGCAACTTCTCGGGCTATAATAGAAGATGACGCCGGTAACAATACAATGGTGAACGCGATACCTACAAAATACGAAACATTAGAAACAAAGGCTATATCAAACATAATTAATGCCATTACCAACGCGATGGGAATAAATATGGTGAATCAAAAGGAGTTTATTATAAACGGTGTCTTAGATTCCATTAAAAACACATTGGAATCGGAAGAAGATTATAAAGAGAAAGTAAAGGAAATGGCCGCAAAGAATAAACGAATAATGTCTTATAATGATTTCTATAATACGGCCCTTTTGTTTTATTCGATAGGAATGATACTAATAGCCATTCAAACCTCGATTCCTGCAGTCAAGACCAGGAAAACATATCCGGGGTGTATTAGATCATTTTCTGGCTACCCATTTGGTGGAGCGGGAGACAATAGTAGTTTAGAATACATATCGTGCGTTGTATATGATATTCGTTCCTCGGGAGAGCCATGGAATGTACTCAAAAATAAAAAGATGGATTACATATCTAGCAAAACAAAAACAATAATAGATAATTTGTTGCTCAGCTTACCCTCGGTTCAAGAGAAGTTTAGAGAGAAAACCGAATATATACTTTTAAACGAACAGGAAGACGTGTTGGAAAAATATAATGTATCCAAGTGGGTTAATTTTTTGCCACCGCTAATGCCGTTTAAAATAACGAAACTAGCAAACGTTTCTAGTGAATTCAAAAGATCTTTGATGAATGAACTAAAGAGTGGTCTAGATAGTCAGGAAACAAAGATACTTGTGTTGAAGTCAAAGCTTATACTTTTCTCTCTAGCCATCCAGGAAAAAATAGAAAATATCATTGAAAAACAAAAGTTATCATTGGTTAAGGGAAACAATGAGCCCTTTTTAGAGAATTCATGCTGTGAAACAAACGATAAAATTCCTACCATAACTTATTTTACAGATAAAGACGGGGACATAATAGAATACAACAACACGGTGAATAGTCTTAGTAATATGTTGGAAGACATTACCAATTGCACAAAATCCCGCATGCTTTATAGCAATATAAATACAAAAAATAAATACCCTGCAATTACAAGTGAATTTGACGAACGAATCATCTATTTGTCGTTCATAAAGTTTTGTAAATTTAAGTCTGCCTTACCCATACCTGAGCATTTGTTACCATTATGTAAAGACAAACCTAACGAGGATCTAATTGATTTTAACAAAACCCCTGAGGAAATAATTGCCAAGTTAAAACAAGATGGCGTGAATTACAACTATGATACATTCTTGAGATTGATACAATTGGTAAGTAAACATAATGTAATCAATATAGAAAATTTTAACGTGAATTCTTCAAACATAACTAAACTATCTGCCGTAATTGAAAACATTAATGATGAAAATGATCCACTAGTAGATAAAGAATTGATAAAATTATTGTTAGACTCCCTCGATACATTTGATATTGCTACGTCGGAGATATCAAAAGAAAGTAGAGCCTTGAATAATTATTTGATAAAAACAAATGAGGAATTGAAAGAACAACTAATCGATTTTTTGAACAAAAACAAAGGAGATACTTCTTCAAAAAAAATGAAATCAATAGAAAAATGTTTAAATACCCTTTTGGATTGGGAGAAAATGAGTGATCCAGCACTGAACCAAAGTGTTTCCCAAAATGAAATAAATTTCTATAAAAACTATATTCATAATTTTGTAAAAGTGTTTCCGAATATCATTTTGAACAACGTGGATTATCAAAACACTACTATTCCGAAATATTTAGGCTTATCATTGTCACATTCTAATAAAATTAAATCTTCTATATCGGACTATTACAAACCACTACAGTCATTATATGGTGTCAACGAGTTGAACAATATACTAGGTGCGGTGAATAACCGTTGCAGAAATATATATGAATTATCGGTCGTAACTCCAGCACATTCAACGATAAAACAGCCTGGCGCTGAAATAATCCCCATCTTTAACGAACGAACCTGTGGGTTTTTATACGAATTCTATATTTTAAAAATATTATCTTGTTTTATCGATTTAACTAGCAATCCGGATATGATTGTTACAGAAATCAAAACGGTAAATACAGTGGACGACTTTTACACAGAGGAATATTTAGAAGAAGTGAGTACAAAGGTCAGCTTCATTGAACCGGAAAAACGCATAGAGACCTCGTTGTTAAGTGGGAATAAAAAACTATTGATGAACAAAACCGCCAAGATGATCGTGGTGTTTATTGATATGTTTTGTAAAGACAAATCGGTAATAGATATTTCGTATGATAATATTTTGGATAGAGCCTTTAAACAAAAGGAAACAGAAAAAGATATGATAACTGATCGATTAAAATTTTTAACAGACGAAATGAGAGATGTGGACACTATGTTCAAAGTTAACAAACTAGGAGTATGGAGCAAAGGACTTCAAAAAGGGTTAACAGAATATGTAAAAGAAACATATGACGATGAAAGAGAGTTAAGAGAGAAAATGCAGGAGGTAGAGAATCGCATAAAAAACAAAAATAGGAATATTACAGACGATGATTTGAATGGCGAAGTAGAAGATTATATTTACGAAGAAGCCGTAAATAAAGAAATCGAAGAAGAAGAATACAATATGAGAGATATGGGGGAAGACTACGACGAGGGTAATTTTATAGATTATGAACCAGATGAAGACAATGGCTATTATTAATTATACATATATTCTTAATTAAAATATTAAAAATTTTCTATTTTAAGAATATATGTATAATAGATTTATAAGAGAAAATATCAATTTAAGTTCTATTGTTTTATTTATTGTGATTTTTTCCATTATTCAAATTATGAAACCCACCTTTCTCTATAATAATGACGGCAGTTTGCGGGAATTTGGAATAGGTTATAAAAATAAAACAATCTTCCCTGTGTGGCTATTGTCTATTGTTTTAGGAATATTGTGTTATTTATCGGTAAAATATTATGCGAATTAACGCGATTGACCCTTTGTTTATTAAGTCACCGTATAAACCTGGCTGGTTGCCTCCTGTCGTTTCTTTTCGGCTTCTTGTTCCGCATCTAAGAAAGTTTGATAATTTTTGGCCATAGTAGCCGGATTAGATACACAACCGCGATTACTAATATTTAGTTGTACCAAAGAGGTTATCAAAAACCCAGTATATAAAAACCACATCGCCTCGCCCACATTATCCCGGGTGACAACTATATCGAATATTTTCTTTTTGATATCCATTGCTTCGGGGGAGCTACCATTTTGATATTTTTGTTTCATTAGCGGGGTCAATATTCCCCAATATTTCTCAAAATTTAATGGAACCATTTGATTGATCAATACCGAAGTATTACCACATATTTTTATAATGGCATCTGCTGCATCTTGCATCGCGCTTTTTTGTTGAGGACTTACCTTTTCGTCTACGTTTAATTTGTCTTGAATATCTTTATCAATGAGAAGCTCGGTTAAAAGTTTGTTTGCGGAACTAGATACCACAAAGTAACCGATCACATCAGAAAATGCAGTTTTAAAACCAGGATATAAGGTTAATACTATAATTAATACTCCAAATATTAAAAACCAGGGGAAAAAGGTCATTAATCCTGCGGGACCGATGTTTTCATTAATGCTACCCCCGCATTTAGTGCTAATACTAGATACATTAAGTAGCCACTGTGATATTACAACTATTAATAAAAATATAAAAAGGCTGGTGTAGCCACTACTGGCGTATTTTTTAAACAAATCTTGATTAGTAATTATTTCCAAGGTTAACGACGGCTTAATTTTATAATAGTAAAGGATAAGGGTAATTATGAACATACCAATATTTGAATAAGAAGACATATAGATAATATGTATAATTTTTTTTTTATTTTTAATCACAAATTATATGGACTACTTCGGACAAGCGAAACCAATATTAACAGAGCCGGGAGTAAAGTATTTTTTGAATTATACTCTAAAGGATTGTCACAAGGTGAGGATGCAACTTCATAATTACATATTTAACATAGGAATGTTGTTTTTTTTTTTAATAATTGGCTCCTTAATTCTATTATACAAATATAAAGGGAAACAAACCCCCGCTGAAAAGTATCAAAAATCCAAAGAAAAACAAGAATACATATTGTCTAAAATTCAAAATTTTCAAATAGCTAAAAAAAGAGCACACCAGGAATTAATTACTGGACTACCCAGTTGGGATCGAAATTAGTTATCAAAAGAGACACATTTTACGAAAAACCGAAGAACATAATGACTACATATATATTTTACATTTTAAAATGCATATGTAATTAGATTGTATGAGGTTAACAATTTTTTTTATCTATCACGAAAACGAGGTCGTCGTATCTATTTTTAATATAGCGAAGATCGTATGTAGTGACATATGATAATAGGTCGGGTGAAACTACTGATTTCAATTCTTCAAACCAAGCTGTCATTTGAACGTCTTCAATTATTAGTATTCCATTTTCTGTCAACAATGGTGAGTATAACTGTATAAATGCTTTCATACTTTCTAAAGTATGTGGCCCGTCATCTAATACCATATCAAATTTAACATCTGGCACTATAAACGTATTTTCAACAAATTGTGGATCATAAGCATCAGATGAGGCGAAAATGTTAATTCGTTGATTATTTTTAATTCCATCATATACCTCGTCATAATCAATAATGTCAGCAGCATAAACAGTTGCGTTTTCAAAATAATCTGCCCACAATTTAATACTTCCGCCATTATGACACTTTGCATAACCGATTCCTACTTCAAGAACATTTTTAGCCGTCATTTTCATTCTTGACAAAAGCTGTTCGTACAAGGGCAAGTAACTATGTACGTTGTTTTTGTCTGTCCGCGAATTGTCGACGAGTTCTTCCAAAGTTGTCATTTGTATATTAAGTATTTATTATATTTATTTTAGAAGCAACTAAAAAACCGAATTAAATAATATAAATATATCATATAATGGACGGCACTTTCAAAGTATTGCTAAATGAATATTATAAATTAAAATCAAAATACGAAGCGGACTTCAATAAAACCAAAAAGAAAATTATAAATAATCCCGACTTAAGTAAAAAAGAAAAGCAAAGAGAATTTCAACGATTGAAGCGATCATGTGTAAATTGCAAAAAAATCGGTGGAACCTTGTTTACTAACTCTTTAAACGAGGATGGATCGAGACATTTAAAAGCGAGGTGTGGAAATACAAAACCATGTGATTTAAATATTTCGCTTGAAATCTCTCAATATTATTTGTTTGGCGACGTATTAGCCGAAAATGAAGCAGATATTAAACAATATAAGAACGAAATAATACAATATAAGAACGATATTCTTTTTGGTTATGCATCAAAAGAGAGAACATTAACCCTGTTTGATAACTTGGCCAAGAAAATATCGGATAGTATGGAACTATACTCGAGTTACTTGGAGGAATACAAATCAATAACCGATAATGAAGATAAAAAACGAATACTTAGTGAGAAAAAATCGGAAAGTTATCTTTATTTACAAAACATCAAAAACGCCGTAGACGAATTTAACAAAACAGGAAATAATCAATTTGTAACAGATGCCGTTTCAATTTACGTGAACAGTTTAAAACCACTAGCAGATGAAATAGTACATTTAAAATATAAGCAAAATGTAGTCAGATATAATGAAGAAACCATGCAGTATCATTTAATTCAAACGAATTATGTGATTGATGATTTAGAATTTAATATAGTTGAAAACAAAGTGATTGCAGATAATAATTCGATCCCAGAGTCCACATAATAAAAAACAAAAAACAAAAACAAAAAACAAAAACAAAAAACAAAAACAAAAAACAAAAACAAAAAACAAAAAATATAATTTACTATTGTAAACATGACGGTATTAAAATTATATGTAATAATCGAGGCCATTTTCAAATGGCGACAAAACCGCAAAAACCCATCGAACATTTAACACAACCAATTCAAATAATATATCTTAATATATTATCTTAGTATATTAGTACAATACAAATGATATTGAATTATATTTCACTTCCCGTATTTTTGATAAGTTTCGCAATAGGCATATTTTTTGTCTACATTTTAGGACCTGAAATAAAACATATTCACATATACCCATCTCCCGAAAATGTAGATAAATTACTATTTAAGGATAAAGCAGACAATTGTTTTTACTTTGAAGAAAAGACGGTTGAATGCCCAAAAGACGCGAGTTTAATATCTAGTATTCCGATACAATAATATAAAAAAATCAGATTATTATTATATTGTTCAAATATAATAATAATGGGGCTGCATTTATCAAAATTTGTACATAGTTCATCCGGTAAAATAATAATGTCTATTCTGTTAGGATTTGGTCTTGCATCGTTTTTTAGAACGATGTGTAAAAACAAAAGGTGTCTCGTTTTTAGTGCTGCACCATTATATGATTTAACGCAAAAAATTTATAAAGACGGCGATAAATGTTTTTCGTATGTACCACATGCAACAAAATGCTCAAAAGACAAAAAGATTATTCCGTTTTATAGTGATGATCCAAACTAAAAACGTTATATTGCGTAATTAATATATTTTTAAATCATTAAGATATAATAATTATGTCAGACACTACTAATATAAACGATTTGCGGACAGATCCGGTCGGTGGGAACTCTCATAATATTTCATTAAATGCCTCGGAAACCATGGTACCAAGCAATGATATGGGCAGTCCCACCCAAGGCATTAATTTAGACGAGTCAACTATTAATCAAATAATAAATGGAATACAACAAGCGGGAATGAGTGGAGCTACACAATTAAAGAGTAGAGATATTCCAATGAATCCTTCGAGCGTGATGAACGATCCAAATGTTCAACCAAACTATGTTCCCCAACCTACTAATCATGAAGATTATATTGAAGATTCGGAAACGACAAATGATATGTTAGAAAACTACAACAGAAACCTCAACAGAAGCTCATCTATAGACGATATATATAGTGCAATCCAAACGCCGTTACTTCTTTCGGTCTTGTATTTCTTGTTTCAATTGCCGTTTTTCCAAAAACATTTATACAAATCGGTTCCTATATTATTTTCGTCGGACGGTAATTATAATTTTAATGGACTAGTTACAAAGAGCATATTGTTCGGAATTTCTTATTATATTTTGAATAATATAATGGAAATTGTAAATACGTTTTAGCGAAGAAACACCAATTTCAAGAAACCCTAATTCTCGTATTAATTATGTAAATTTATTATTTTGCATAATTAATTAATATTTAATGAAAGAATACATAAACAAATTAATTGACAATTTGCCAGACAATATAACCAGGACAAAAACGCCGATTATAATCGATTTAGTATTAGATGGTGGTGCCTTTAATGGTAGTTATTTATCGGGTGCGTTGCAGTTTTTGAAGGAAATGGAAAATCGTCGTTTCATAAAAATAAGAAGAATATCTGGTTGTAGTATTGGATCATTATCCGCGTTCTTATTTTTTGTAAACAGATTAGACGTGACCGAACATTTTTCAAAACTTTCAATGATTGATTTCAAAAAAACGAGTCAATTGATTATTATAAAGGATATAAAAACCCATATACTACATTTAATACCAGACAATTTCGAAGAATTACTTAATGAAAAAATGTTTATATCATATTATAATTTAAAAAAAAACAAAAAGGTTATCAAAAACACCTATAAATCGAAAGACGATATAATCGATTCAATTATCAAATCGTGTTTTTTACCTTTTATAATAGACGGGAACATATGTTTCAAAAACAAATATGTAGACGGTCTGAACCCTTATTTGTTTGAAACCGAAAAAGGTGTAAAAACATTACATCTAGACCTGTTTGGGTTTGATAAGTGTATTTATATGTTGAATATAAAACACGAAAAATCGGCAACGCATAGAATCTTGTCTGGATTACTAGAAATACATAATTTTTTTGTAAAACAGACTAATACCTCGATGTGTAGTTATGTGAATGATTGGTGGTTAACACATAAAATATATTTTTTATCGAGAATCGTCCTCGAAAAAACGGTTATATTTATAATTATATGGTTAATACAAATATACAAATGGTTAAAACCTATGATAGAAAAATCGACTTTATTAAAAATTACTAATTCGGTTATAAAAGAGATTTTTATAATAATTTGTAAACGTTATTTTTTGTAAACGTTATTTTTTATAAACGTTCTTTTTTTCTATTATTTCCGTAAATCAAATCTCGTAGACTTTTTTTCTTAGTCGTTTTGTTATTACTGCGTTTTCTGGTGTTTTTTTTGTTGAACGATTTTTTAGTGTTTGGTTTATAATTTCTCCTTGTTTTAGAGTGAGGAGTTTTGCCCATGGTCATTTCTGGTTTATAACTTAAAAACCATTCTTCAAATTCTTTAGAGTCTCTATTATCTTTCAATTCCTTATATTTCAAACTTTTATGGGCCCTCATTTCTTCAACCGTTTCTTGATGTCCGTAACAATTTATACTAAATCGTTTTAATAAGCCTTTTTGAGCCAATCTATTTTTTTGTTGAACCTGAAAAAGAAATTGTGACATGCACAAAATTCTATCCGAGAATTGCGTATAATATTGTCTATCTGCGAATAAAAAGGCAAGATTAAAACTCAACATGGTATCGATCGTCGCGATTTTCACTTTATTATTCTGAATATTTAAAACATTATAACTATGACACGCAATAGGTTTGTATATAAATGCGATGGTATCCTTTCCCACTAATATTTCATAATGTATAGGAATGATTTCGCCGACTGGTTCTCTTCTGATAATTTTTACATTATGTATGTTAATATCTTTTAAACGTTCTTTCACAATTTCCGCAGTGGTCTCGGGGTCGGACGACAAAACATCAAAATCGGCGAAATTTTGTAGTTTATGCTTTAAATGTGCCGGCATATATTGCGAATACAAAGATATGGCATACCCGCCAAAAAAAACCACCCCTTGATTGACGAATGTATTTTTTACATTATTATAAATCTCATTCTGATTTGATTTATTTGCCATTTCTCTCTGGAAATCAATTTTATTACATTGTTTTGATTTTAATGGGTAATTTTTGTTCAGTAGACTGAGGCGTTTTAAAACCTTTTCCCATCGACTAATATCTCCGGCAGGCCTAGATAATTCCAAATACATGGACATTCTTAGAAAATTGGGCGGTGCATACAAAATACCACCGACCCTAACCGCTTCTTTTTTGATTGAGTTAAATATTTCTTTATTTAATTGAGTGATATCCGCGACGGGTATGTAATTCACAAAAACCTTGTATGTACCATAGTGCTGGCCCGATTTAGCTTCTACATCAGAATAACCTTCGCGGTAGTAAATATCGGCAAGCACTTTTGCGTCTTCCAGTGCATTGGCAGAAAAAAAATCATAATCTGGTATCTCTACATCTTTATTATAAAATTTATCCGCTTCGGGCAAAATGTTATTGATGGCGGTTCCTCCATAACAAATCAAACTTTTCTTTTTCAAAAAGTTTTCTACAATTTCAATTATTTTTTTGATTTCGGGTGAATTCGCGGTTCGCTTTCCAATTTTCTCATCGGCTTTGTCTACCGCCATTCTTAAAATGGTTAATTCACAGTCTTCAAATGTTACGCCTTTACATATATTTTCTTTTTTCATAATTTCTTTATATAATAAAGAAAGATTATTTATACAAAAACGGTAATGTTAATGGCCGTTCTCATGTCAAGGTCTGGATGTTCGTTTGAAACCCGCGCGGCTTCTAATTTAAATGCGTATAATATACTCCTTAACTCAATTGGCGACCACCACAAAATATTTTTGTAAATGGGTTGAGAATCAAGATAAATGATTTCGCGAAAAACGTGAAAGGTTACCTGTTTTGCCATATCGGAAGTTTTGTTTGACTGTAAGTTAAAACAACTTCGGGTTCTTTTCATAAATGATTAATAAGTATAAATATAATTTTTATTCATTTTTATGTTTATTATGCGTAATTAATTAAAAGTCGAAACTATAAAAATCTGTAGAAGCATTACGCGTTGCATAAGAATATTCGGCCTTTTGTGGTGTAGGGTCTGCTATAGTGACGCTTGTAAATCTAAGCCTGGCAGGTTTTAATGCAAACGCATAGGTAGCTCTATCAAACAAGAGCGCATTTTCCTCGAGAAAATTATCTACGTATTGATATCGCATCGCTATCATTTGGCACCCATATTCCCTACATAACATACCACTTGGATTTGCAGGATTACTATCCTTATTAGGAAATACAATAGTCATTCCACGTTTGTTAAAGTTTGTCAGTTCATTTACATCTGGGTTATTTTGCACATCGCTATAATTATATGTTCTCATAAAAACGGAATTGCTGGCCAAGTTTACATATTCCATCAACGTTTCGTTTTGAATAAAGGAATTGTTTATTTTGTCTACAATAAGAACGCATTTGTTCATTAATTTAGTAATGGGCGTGTTCCCCATATTTGTATTCGTGTTTTCATAACTATATTCTTTACCCAACATAATATCGTCGTATGAAGAAAATATTTTACCCAAATTAGTATACATGGTTTGATTTGTACTCATAATCCTTAAGTGTATTATTATCGGGTCGTTATTATTGGGTGCGGTTCCGCTACTAAATGCATAATTCGCAATGGTGCTCATCACCTCGCCAAAGTCGACATAATTGAATGTTTCTTTCACATAATAACTATCCGATGTACTTGTTGCCACCACTGGGTTATTATTAATAGAATAAATTTCAAAATCAAGACCTCTTACTCCTTCCTTTAAAATACTTTTTAATGCGCAAACATCAACAAAATTATTTTTGTAACTTCCGCCCGAACATGCGTTATAGGCAGTTTTGATATAATAATCAAATAGATTACCAGAACAATCGGGGTCGCTGGGATCAATGGACCTAATGTTTCCATCTATAGAAGAATACAAATTATTCATATTGGTACAATCCGCGGCTTCTAATCGTCTTATATAAACGATATAGGCGATGATAATTATCAAACTAATAAAAATAAACATTAATAGAATATAAGAAACAAATTTTTCATTCATATTATTTATCATACTTAAAGTATTCCCGGAATTTGCATCCATATTTATATTATTATAGTATTTTTATATAAAAATATAAATAATAACCAAATCAATTAAAAATAACTTATATAATGATACTATAATATGGCCGGCGGCCTTTTGAATTTAGTAAGTACAGGACAACAAAACGTTATATTAAACGGTAATCCAAGTAAAACATTTTGGAAGGCATCATATTTAAAATACACCAATTTTGGAAAACAAAATTTTCGGTTAGATTTTGAAGGAACTCCTAGATTGAATCTAACCAGCGAATCCGTATTTATATTCAAAGTAAAACGATATGCGGATTTGTTAATGGACTGTTATTTATCATTTGACCTACCTAATATTTGGAGTCCAATTTTGCCACCACGCGAAGTGGTAAATCCGGATGGTTCGAAAACGTTTACCGACTGGGCACCCTACGATTTTAAATGGATTGATAATATTGGCGCGCAATTGATAACTAGAATTACAGTTAATTGTGGTAATCAAAAGCTACAAGAATTTTCGGGTCAGTATTTATTGTCTGCGGTTCAGCGCGATTTTAACGGCGCAAAAAAAACATTATTTGACGAAATGACCGGAAATGTAGCCGAAATAAACGATCCGGGAAACGGCGGCTCATACGCGAACTCTTATCCTAGCGCGTATTACACAGATAACCCAGCTGGTGCACAACCTTCTATATTTGCCAGGAAATTATTTATTCCGTTGAACTGCTGGTTTAATTTAAAAAGCCAACAAGCGTTTCCGTTGGTATCTTTACAATACAATGAATTGACTATTACGGTAGTCATTAGACCAATAAACGAATTATTTAGGATAAGAGACGTTTTTGATTATAAAAATAATTTTCCTTATATTGCTCCAAACTTTAACCAATATTATCAACAAATGCATCGTTTTTTACAAACGCCACCCGATGTCGAGTTAGGTATAAATTCTTATGTCGATACTAGAAATGTATGGGACGCGGATATAAACTTAAATTGTACATATTGTTTTTTGTCAAACGACGAGTCGACCTTGTTTGCAAAAAACGAGCAAAAATATTTATTCAAACAAATTTACGAAAAGCCATTTTATAATGTAACGGGAAATAATCGTGTTCAGCTTGATTCTATGGGAATGGTGGCATCTTGGATGTTTTATTTTAGAAGAAGCGACGTTAATTTAAGAAACGAATGGTCTAATTATACAAATTGGCCGTATAATTACCTCCCTTCTCCCGCATATCCAGGAAGTACTAGCGGAAATTATCCCAATCCGAATACGGCTTCTTCTTATACTTCTCTAGGCCCGGGGTTAAATCCTAATGGCAAGTTATCGGGACTTTTAATATCCGGAAATTATAATCCGCAAAATATTAAAACAATTCTGGTCTCCCTGGGCATATTAATAGATGGGGACTATAGAGAAAATAACTTACCAAGCGAAGTTTTTAATTATGTCGAAAAATATGTAAGAACCAGTGGCAATGCCCCCGAGGGCTTATATTGTTACAACTTTTGCCTTGAAACGTCGCCTTTTAATTTACAGCCATCTGGTGCAATGAATATGAGTAGATTTACAAACATTGAACTCGAGTGTGTTACTATTTCGCCCCCATTTGATCCGTATGCACAAGTATTAACTATTTGCGATGAAAATTCCGGGGAAGTAATCGGTATTAACAAGCCAACCTGGCGAATTTATGATTACAATTTTGATTTATATGTGTTCGAAGAGAGAATAAATATGGTGACCTTTGTGGGTGGAAATGCGGGACTTATGTATGCTACTTAAATCTATTTAAAATCTTATTCTGAAATTTGCTAATTTATCTCCTACTTTACCTCGCATATCTATAATTTTTTTACCAAATCAAAGAATTCGTCATCTAAAAACCTTTTATAAAATTTTAAAGTATTTTTCATAAAAATAATAGGAAAAACTTTATCTAATAAATTATCTCTATTTTCACTATTAAACCACACCATTACAAAAAAAGGAAATACACACAATGATATTTTAAAATCAAGTAATAAATCGTCGAAATTTGCATACATTATAGATTTTTTATAATAATATTTAATTATGATTTCTGTAAGAACTTCATCAAAACATGTACTTTCAACAAGTAAAAAAACAATATCACTTATTCCTTTATTCAATTGTATGTACTGCCAATCTAAAAATATTGGTTTTATAATTTTTTCAGAATTTTCTCTATAAAAAATATTTGGCGATTTCAAGTCGCCGTGACAGAAGTTTAAGGGAAATCTTCCACATTTATTTATTAATAAATTGTAATTATCGTAAATATTGTTCAATATTTTTTTTTCTTTATTAGACAATAATATACTATTAATTTCTAAAAAATTTTTAAATCTAATATTAACTAATTCTTTGTAGTATGTAATTTCACTAATATTAATTATATTTCTCATAACAGGTATAATTTCTTCCTCATTATTAAAATAAAATCTATTATGCATTTCAGACATACTTTTTACTACTGACAAAATAATGTCTATGTTTTTATTTAAATTAACATTGAACACGCCCTTATAATTATTGAGATTTTCTAACAAAATAGCCTTTTTATTATCTACAACTAATGAACAATAAAACCTTGGTACTTTTATATTAATTATATTAGATATTTTTTCATAAAAATACACTTCATTACTATATAAATTAAGTTTTCTTGCAACGTTTGATAATTCATTATCTTCATTTTCAATTTTTAATACAATATTTTCAACATTATTATTATTTAAAATTAGCGTCAAAGATTTAATATCACATATAAATCCAGTCTTCATATCGAATTTGTCTGTTACAACGTCTTTAATTGATATATTATTGAGCTTTTTCATTATTATTTCTTTAATGACAGAATGATTATTATTGTTTTTAAAAACATTAATGTCAAAACAGTCGTAACTTTTTATTTTATATTCTGGTGAATTAATAATAAATTCTGTCGATTTGTTATTTAGTATTAAACATATATTAGTATTACATAATGATTTTGCACTTTTATAACCAGAATTACTGTCCTCAAATATAGTGCAATTATTATTACTACATTGTAAAATATCAACGGCTCGTTGATAAGGTTCTTTGTTTGGTTTATGTTTCTTACAATCTTCGGATGCTATTAGAAATTGCATATAATCTAGTAAATTTGTTTTCTTTAAAACAAATTCAGCCGATTTTTTATTACAACTTGTTACAACTCCCATTCTTCTATTTCTGTTTTGTTGTATGAATTTCGTTGCTCCCTCAATCGTGATGTCTTTTTCAGAATGCTCTAAAATGTCAATAAACAGATTGTCTTTTAGAATGCTAATTTCATCTATTTCTTTATCTTTAATATTAGGGAAAATTGTTTTAAGGAATAAAATATCATTCTTTCCTTGTATAAAGAATTTAAAAAAACCGTCATCTACTGATAAATTGTATTTTTTCATAATTGTATCCCAAACCATTATATATATGTCGTCTGTGTCCACTAATGTTCCATCTAAATCAAATATAAAAGGATGTTCATATTGATTAACTTGTTCTGGGGTTCCTAATGAAAAATAATCTTTGTTCAAAATTTTAATATTTTTAAAAGTATAGTATTCATTTATCATTACCTTTATAACACCACTTGTATAAAATTCTAATTTTTGAGTTATATTTTCTTCAATAATTTTGGATGTATATTTTTTTAATTCGTTAATTGAACTAAAACCATAAGCACCAGTACAAGCATTATTAGAAATTTTTTCTTTTTCTTTTATATCTACTATTTCATTATTCTCATTCGTTTTTACATATGAATATATTGGATTTTTATTTTCATCCTCAAATGAAAAAATACAATTTTCCCCATTCCATTGTGAAATTATATCACATAAATAAAAATTATCGCTGTCTAAACATATTACTGGAATATCTCTTTCTTCATTCAGATTGTTGATACCAATGTTAATTGTTTCTGCTGCCCCTCTTGTATTATTTTTTAAACAAAAAAATTTAAAATGTATTTTTGGATATCGTTTAATTAAAAAATCTTCAAATATATACTTATTATATTCTTTATTATATGGAATAAATATGTAATCAATATTATCAGTATTTAAGTTATCCAACAAGTATGATATTATAGGCTTTCCACAAATATCAATTAATGCTTTCGGTTTTTTGTAACCATTTTCTTTAAATCTTTGTCCAATACCACCAATAGGTATTATAATTATCATTATATAATATAAATATATATATATATATTATGATTATAGTTTTAAGAGGGGATTTATGTAGGGAGTGTACTATAGATATACAGCTTCGAGCATATAAAAGCATTGTAACACACGTAATTAAACCTTTAAATAAAAATTGCAAGGATATTAATGTAATTATTGCAACTTATAATGATGAATACGAAAATAAAGTAAAAGATATTTTCAAAGATTATAATTGTTTCTATTTTATTATTATCAATGAAAAATGCCAAGTGATAAATTATATTAATGCGGTAAACCAAATTCCTGAATTTTTAATGAATGAAACAAGTAATCTTTTAATTTTAAGAAGTGATTTAGTTTTTAAACAAAACATTGATTATTCTAGAATTAGCCAATACAAAATACTAACTCAATGGAATTTGTTACACCAAAAGACAACTGGTGAAATAGCAGACCAAATACAATTTATAGGAGGTAATTTAATACGCCATTTTATAAATAAAATTAATACAATTAGATTAGATACAAGATGGCCAGGTACTTTACATAATTTTTATAATTATTGTGTTGAACATTTCGGAAAAGAAAACGTCAGTTATCTAAATTATATAGAAGATCCTACACCAAACGAGGATAGATGTGAAATTAGAGGTAATCCAAGAGGTAGATTTAAACCTGATGTTTCATATAAAAATGAACTTGGCAATCCTTTATACAATTATACAAGATATGAGAAATAATAATTTTTTAAATAATCAAACAAAAATGCGTAAGAATACTTTATTCAAAAAAATAATTAATTCAAATTCAAAATCAGATATTTTTGCAAAGACATAAATAATAAACATTTTAATATCTAAATTAAATATTAATATAGTAGTTAGTAATTATCAAGGAACATAATCGATGTTTTAAATGTTCAAAGGTGTGAAATCTTTCATAATTACGAAAAATATGCATTAGAGGCCAAGGGGCCGTTTTCTATAAACTCGCCTGATAAGCTATATCTTTTGTCATACGTAGGCATAAATTCTAAATTGGGTGGTTGAAATGTATTATCATACAATTTATTTGTTTTTTTAAAATCTTCTATCCAGGTGTTAATTCCTAAATCCGGTTGTGGAGGTTTAGCAAATTTATTTTTTGTTATTATTCTGGCCTGTGTTCCAATATCAGTTGTTAACGGAGAATATCTGGGCGTTGTACCAAAGGTTAATTTACCCGCATCATTATCCCCAGGAACATATTTGTTATTGGATTTCAATGGTGGAACGTGAGGTTGGCAGCCAGGACAGTCTATATCTGAAGTACACTGTTGACCACTGATAGAGCATCTAGAGGGGGGACCGCACATATTTTTACAACTATAGGTTGTAGTCAACGGCAAATTGACCGTGTGACTAGTAGACGAACTACCTAAATCGCGCAATCCTTCTCTAATATAATCGTTGGCTACTAAATAATTAATCCACTGAAATATTAAACACAACAAAAGTATGCAAACAATTATCATAGTCCACTTATATTTGTTATTACTTTTCATATATATATAAAAGTAACAAAAGAATTGTAATATAAATGATTATTGTAAATAATTTTATATTTAATAATTATAAGTAGAATGAGTGATGATAATGATTCAAAAATTAATACGGGATCAAATGTAGGAAACTTTATTTTAACCACATTAATATTAATAGTCATTATAATTATTTATTTTGTCATATCGGGTCTAACACTTTTCGGATGTAAAGCGGCCGTTTCAGGAATTTTGCCTACGAATCCGGATATTTATCCGTATACAAATACTGGAACGGTAATAAAAGGTCAAATTTTGAGCAACATTTTTACTACTTATACAGATCCCCCATTATCCGAGAAAATCAGTTTTTATCCAAAAGGCGACGACACCAAACAAACATTTGGTCTAATAGATTATCTTAGAAAACTAAACACAGATAAAAATGCATCCAACCTTACAAAGTATTTCGTTGATATCCTTGTATCGGTGGTAAGCCTAGACTACTGGCTAATAAACAAATCATTCGGATTTTTAAACGATGCGCCCGAAATTTTAATCATTTTGTTTGGTCCAATAATTCTACACATATTATCTATTTTAATGATACTTGTCAATTATATTTATCTTATGTTCTTATGGTTTTACAAAATGACGTGGTTTTTCAAAAAATCAACAAATGGTGCTAATGCAGAGGAATCGGGTACCTCTAAAAATATTAAAGAAGGAATACTTTTAGGATTTATAGACATAATAATGGGTGCTCTTTTTGGAACGAATAAGACCGGTGAAACAAAATCTGGCTCGGCAGGAGAGTACGTGGATACACCGGTTGGTATTTTTTACGCACTTTTGTTGGCATCGGTGTTTAGCATATTGTTTATTATTTTATTAGTTGTTGGGTGGGGATTTGCCCCGGTCGTGTTGTCGCTTTATTGCCTATTTTCTACATTTAGTTTGAAAACGGAAATAAACGATAAAAAATCGTCTGGATTTACCGTTGTCTATAACTTATTCCGTTTTTATAAATCAATCATAATGGGGATAATTTCATTTGTATTTGTGAGTTCCACGTTTAGCTTTTTAGGAAATACCTTTGGTGTCGCCGCACTTATTGTGCTATTGTTAATCATATTTTTTGGTATGGGCATATCAATCTTCAAAACAGAAAAAATAGATGGGTTGACTATTGCGCTAGAAAGTAAACCTAGTACTTCGGGTGGCGGAAATAGAATAAATAAAATAATACAATCGGGTGGGGATAGTAAAGAATTTATCAAACAAATAAACAAACTGACTAAAAAATTAAAAACAAACAATTAACCTGATTATAATATAAACGCACATTTTTATATCATTTTATAACATGCCAACTAAAAAGAAAAATAATAATAAAAATAAAAATAAGTATCCACTGGTTAGCGTTTGTACACCGACGTTTAATAGGCGGCCATTTATACCATATATGATTAAGTGTTTTAATCACCAGACCTATCCCAAAGATAAAATAGAATGGATAATAGTAGACGACGGTACTGACAAAATAGAAGAATTATTAACAGACATACCCCAAATAAAGTATTTCAAATATGATTCTAAAATGACCCTAGGTGAAAAACGAAATATAATGCACTCAAAGTGTAAAGGAGAGATAATAGTTTATATGGACGATGACGATTATTATCCCCCAGAACGAATAAGCCACGCGGTCGAAATGTTACAAAAACACCCCGAGGCATTATGTGGCGGATCAAGTATAATGAACATTTATTTCAAACATATAAATAAAATGTTTCAGTTTGGACCTTACGGAGAGAAACACGCTACTGCGGCAACTTTTGCGTTCAGACGAAAGCTGTTAGAAGATACCTCCTACGATAATGGCGCATGTTTAGCGGAAGAAAAACATTTTTTAAAAAACTATACGGTACCCTTTGTACAGTTTGATAGTTTAAAAACCATCCTCGTTTTCTCTCATATTCATAATTCTTTTGATAAAAAGGATCTATTGAATCAATCAACGAATAACCCATTTATAAAAGAATCAAACGTAAATCCGGGCGATATAATATCAGATACAGACATATTAATGTTTTTTTTAAAAGATATTGACGCCTTGCTTTCGAACTACGAACCGGGTAGTCCTACAAACAAAAAGGATGTATTGAACCAAATCGAAGAAATAAAACAAAAGAGAGAAGAGGCGATGAAAGAGAGAAACGCACAAAATAGCTTTGTAAATAGAGTAAATAGTACAAATAATAAACTACAAAATGAATTTATCAAGAAAATGACGGATATGACCATAGTTATTCAAGAACTTAATTTGGAAAATGCGAATCTTAGACAAAAGGTTGCCTATCTCGAGGAAAAATTATTAAAGTGTAAAAACGGTTAAAGTGTAAAAACGGTTAAAGTGTAAAACGGAAAATATATTTTGTTAAACCGCTTAAACACAACGCCCCCTTATTATACATCACCAATTAGTCAATACGATGTATGATGAAGACAGATTTCACCCAACCGACGAGAACGACATAGACAATATCTCTGGCATAGAACAGTATGATAGAGGAATGTGTACAATTCTAGAACAATTTGTAACCACAAAAGGGACAATCGTTACAAAAAAGAAGAAGGTATTTACCACCGCAGGGGTAGGTACGAAAATTCGTAATGCTGCTTCGGGTATGTTTTATCCCGACAAAGTGGGAAGTAGAGGAGAAGATAATTATTTCAAAGTTGCTTTTATTTCAAGTAAAATAAATAGTCTAAATGGGTCTAAAACGCTCTTTTATAATGGCCCGAGCGAATATATGGCACATATGAATTGCTCGCTAGATGCTGCGATTATTGATAAGTGGAACGAAAAGCAACTACAACTCAAACGTATGCCGCATCAAAGGGTTTACTAATTTTATTATATTATAAAAATGAAACAAATATTATTTATCTATTGAATAATATTTATTACAAATGGACGATTGGGGTGAAATTAATCTCACGCAAATTGAGGATGGGGGCGATTTTTGGTGTTTAATGGAAGAGTTATGGGACGACAATAGTGGGTTTTTACATAATAGAAACGTCCTTGTGGAAGCGTATAAAAATGGTAATTTATACGGGCTCTACGTAAGTGAAACGGATGCGATGTATGAACGGGGGGCAAGAATAGATGATATATTTTGCGATAAATCTTGGTATTTATTACCGTGTTTTTGTATAAAAGAAGATAATAAGGCAATTATTATTTGGACGCATTCTCGAGCGAGAAAAATGGGGTTTGCCAAAAAGTTGGCTGAATTATTGAAAATAGAAGTTCCAGCCGATCCTCTACCTGGAAGCGTTTAATAATTTCCAGATAAAACTATATAAGTCAAAAGCACTCCGAAAAAATTCTTTGCAAACAAATCTAATATATTATAACAGGCATTTTTAAGATAATAAGGCAAAACCGCCACGAATCCATATAATCCCCAAAAAATGAAAAAATACCAAAATAACCACTCTCCATTAGGGTGTTTTGTTACAAAGTTTTCATAAATAATATAATAATACATTAAAAACGGTATAAACCCTAGAAACACACCGAGCAAAACAGGGATAATTTTCATTTCGGCCAAATAACCAAAAAGTAACATTAACCAATTTAGAACCAAGACCGTCGTAAAAACGGCAAAATTTTCGTTCCAAAGTTTAAAAATCTCTAGCTCGTGTGTTTTGTTTTCTGTTTTTTTGTCTAAATAAATTAAATATACCATTAAGGATATTAACATGGTGGGTGTTGTGATAACCCAATCGATATATCTTTTTGGGGTTATATTTAACACATTTTTAAAATTATAAGCTAACCAAACATAAAATCCGCCTTCAATAAACTGAACCACCAATTCGATTATTAGCAACTGTCTTATTATCAAATAAATACTTGGAATTTTTACAAAAAATGCGGCTAGCTCTATTACTCCGGTTATCACTTGAACTATAATGGATATTACTAACGTATTATAAAACAAAAGTTTGGTGTTCATGCCTTTGTTTATATTAATCAGATATTTTAGTTGAACACATTAGGCAATTTCTTTGCCAACTATTCGAATACTTCATCCACATGTTTTAATTCGTAATCGATTTCAATAAGATCTTTTATTTTTTTATCCAAAAAAGGTAGTATCGCTTTATTTATTATTGTAGTGTAAAAAGTCGGATTTATTATTATTATTTTTTTGAGGTTTTTACTAAATTTATTTGAAATTAGTTTTGCCAATTCAATCGCAACGTTTGTTTGTATTGCGTGTTTAAGACCAAATCCTAGACTATCAAATATCCAAACCCATTCTTTGTTTTCGGGTATTTCACTCAAAACTCCGCTGTAGTGTTCTAAAATACCTTTCACGTCATAATATAATGTAGCCTTTGCGGGACAGGTATAATAATATATTATATCGGGTGTCTCTAACACTTTTTGTAATGAATGACTAGAAGGCACTAATGTACATAAAGGACACATATATGACATTTGAGATAATAATAAATGATAATATTAATATTTGCATTTAACGGCATTTTATTAAATATATTTTTATTACAGAAGATGAGATTTAGATTTGTATCATTGTTTGTGGCATTATCCAAATATAGACTACAGAATCGAATTAAATACCTTTCTAATCATCGGTTAGGAGGGGCATTTTTAATAGTAAACGAAACACACGATGGTTATGATACTCGATTTATAAAAAATGATACGGAAAACGATAATTTCATCAAAATAAGGTCTGATTTTGTAAAACGCGGGATATTGAATAACTTATTAGACGACAAAATAAATATGTACAATAAATTGATATTAATTGAAAAAACGGATATTTTTAATAAATAATATATGTTTTGCATTTACCGCCTAGAGGTTTATTTACCCATATTGTCTTTAATGTACATTTTGGGTTATTATTTGTTTTGACCTCTTCGATTTCACCAATTTTTTTAATTATGTCGTTGAGTCCCATATTAAACGTGACAATTTTTCCGGTCAATGTCTTATTGTTGTTTAACGAGTCGTCGCTGATTTCTAAGACATTGTTTTCACGGTCATACTTGTGTATAATAATAAACCCATCGCATATTTCAAAACAAGTGTTTATTTGTTTGATCAGATCTACATTGGTTAATTTATTATAGAAAAAAAAACTTGTCATTATAATTCTCAAACATTAAAATTTTTACCAAAAAAATCACGTGAACCAATGTTGGAATATTTATGTTTATATCAAACAAACATAAATATTATTTTAGGTAACACAATATATTATATATGTCATTTTATGCGATTGCAAACGGAAGAAGTATTGGAATATTTTTAAATTGGGTCGAGTGTAGCAATTCGGTAAAGGGGTATAAAAATGCTTCATATAAAAAATTTGATACAAGAGAAGAAGCAACCAATTTTATTAATAACAATACGGTTAATGGTGAGAAAAAAGACGACGCCGACTATTACGTTTATACCGACGGTGGTTGTTCAAAAAACGGAAAAGCGGGTGCTTTAGCAGGAATAGGCATATTTTTTGGTGTCGACGATTCGCGTAATGTTTCAAAAAGAATAGAAGGAAAACAAACGAATAATGCCGCGGAATTGACTGCTATTATTGAAACCTATTTTATTATAGAAAAAGATATTGTAAACGGAAAAAAAATAGTCATTGTGAGTGATTCTGAATACGCAATAAAATGTGTTTCTTCTTATGGAGAGAAATGTTCGAAAAAACAATGGAACCTAGATATGCCTAATAAAGAATTAGTTCAAACCGCGTACAATATGTATAAGGATAAGTCTAATGTTACATTTATGCATATAAGAGCACACACAAATGGAACAGATATTCATTCGATGGGGAATGATAATGCGGACAAATTAGCGTCGGCGGCGATTGGACTATAACTATTATTCAGTCTCTCTTTTCTCGGTCCTTTTTTTGTATTTTCGTGTAAACATTTTACCTTCCTGACCACACATACTTTCACGACTTCTTGTTGTAGCGCAATAAAAATATCCATTATATGGTTCAATGCCGTGAACTAAATTGTAAATATCGGTTTCACCATCTTTTGAAAATAATGAGCATTTGTTAAATTTACTAAATTTACCAAATTTAGGGTCTTCCACAAAATATTTGCAATTAATACAAAGTTTTGGCTTGGGTTCTTTCAAAGACAAGATCTGCAAAAATAATATACTCAACAAAGTAAAAGTGTATATCATTTTATTAATAAACAAATAATAATATTTAAGTTTATTTTAAATATATTTTTAAACAAAGTTTTGTTTTGAATATCCTATAATGGCACATGCAATTCTTTTTCCTGCATTCCCCGTTTTCAAACTTTCCGCATTTCCTCCTTTGCCACAATCATCTTCATCTGCATGAATAATCAACCCCCGCCCTAATATATTACACTTTGAACCGCGAAGTTTAATCATATCATCAAAAAAAGTATATTTTGCTTCTCCTTTTACGTTCGCTTTTATATTTCCTAGGTCTCCCACGTGTCTTTTACTCATTCCTGGACACCCATGAGTATCATTATAAGGATTGAAGTGAGCACACATACTGGTACATTTATCGGTTAAATCTCCCGCTTCATGAACGTGAAACCCGTGTAGACTCAGCGGGTTTAATCCTTTCAGATTTAATTCTATTTTTACATCATTATTAATTAAATCTTCGGTGAACTTCACCGTTCCAGTTACAACATCATTAAATACGGCAATGGCACAAATGGCGGCATTATTGTTCATTTTATTGTATATAACAAACGAAAGGTTTAATATAATTTATTTTATAAATTATTTTAAAAATTATTTAAATAGTGTGCACTACTATCAAATAACAAATGCCTAGATCGAATGTTTCAACCCAGAAAAAAAATAAAGAAGAAAAAAACAAAGAAGAAAAAACGGCCGAGACAAAACAAATACCGGGACCAAAACAAATACCGGGACCCTCGACACAAACAGCAACACAAACTAGATCAAATTCTATTGGATCTGGATTTCTTGATTCAATGGTTAGTGGTTTTGGAATGGGTCTAGGCAATAGTATAGCAAGAAGAATATTTGAACCGCAAAATCAAATCCCAAATCCAAATCCAAATCCAGTTCCAGCTTTAGTTAATCAACCAAGTCTTTTAACCCCGGATGATATTTTTAAAAAGTATCATGAGTGTCTAGAACATAATGATCCATCGGTAAACTGTGAAACGCTGTTCGATACGAAATCATAAAATACATACTAATTACGAGCCTTTTTCTTCCTTTTTTTGGTTTTCTTAATCCTTCTTTTTCTTATTCGTTTCCTGGTTCTTCTCCCGCCTTTATATGTAAAAGCATCATTTTCGTAATCAAAGTTTTCCATATAATCATTTATAAAAGTGTCTACTTCGGGTGTATCATTTGTAACCGTTTCTTTTATGTACGCTTTTAGATTTGCTTTTCGTTGTTCTGTATCCATATTTTCCAAACCTTTTCCATCCGGGTGGAGTTTAAACCATTCAACCGCCAGAAGGGGTACTTGACCTTGGGGATTTCTAGATATCATTTCAATTAGCTTTTTATATTCGTCTTTTTGTTCTTCACTCACTTCGTCCGTTGTTAACGCGGTTGTTGCTGCCGGTGAAAGTGATGTAACAAATCGTTCAATTGAACCGCCAGCACACGACAAGGTTTGAACAGATTTATAATCACCGTGCGCCATACAAGTATCGTCAAGGTATGAGTCTAGATAAGCTTCTTTAAACGCCGGCGTTTGTAATTGTGCATATTTCAAAGACAAAAAGACCCCGGTTAATAACTTGGATGTAAATTCCTGATAATTTAAATTATTTAAAGCGTTTTCCATAACACTTTTAAGATCCTCTAGACGTTTTTCTATTTTTCCCGCGTCAACATTTTTAATAATTGTTTTCATTGACACATCAATATAATTGGCAAACTCACCTACTTGTGGCTGGTCATGGTAAAGAGGGGGTAAATCTTGATCTTTAGACGCGTGATCTTTCAAAAAAGCATTCAATTCCTGAAAATCTATATTAGCCGTAAATTTGTGAATTTGATACGGGTCAATAACAGCTTGCGGGCGAAAAGGTGCCGTTGGAGCATCATTATTCCAGGTTCCTTCATATGTTGTATCTGTGTCATAGTCATACGCAAACCCGTGTCCTTGTCTCAAATCGTTCACCCAGTCACCTTCATAAGCATTCCCATTCGCATATTTCATTTTACCACTTCCCGATTTCTTATCCTCAATCCAGCCCCCTGTATAATCATCACCATTTACATAATACATTTCACCGTTTCCTTGTTTCAAATCATCCACTAAATCACCTTTGTACTGATCTCCGTTCGGATATTTTATTTTAGCTTTTCCAGAGTTCGATCTTGTGTCCTCATGCCAGTTTCCTTCATATATTTCACCACTCTGATATGTCATTTTGCCCACTCCTTCTCTCATATCATTTACCCAATTACCTGTATATTTATCCTTATTATTATATGTCATTGTGCCGTCTCCTTCTTTCATATCATTTTTCCAGTTGCCAAAATAAACATCGCCATTTGCATATTTCATTGTACTAAAACCATGCAATCCGTTGGTTTTCTTACCATTTATTATATAACCGGTATACTTATCACCGTTAGCATATATCATTGTACCGTAATCACTAGCTAAATCATTACGCCATACACTTTCAAACACACCCACGTTCTTATATGTCATTTTACCGTTTCCATCTTTCTTACCCTGACGCCATTTTCCATCATATATATCTCCGTTCTCATATGTCATTTTACCAACTCCTTCTGGTAAATCATTTGCAATATTTCCTACATATGTTCCGTCTGAAAACGTCTTAGTCTCATCTCCTCCTCCACGTTTTATAGTCTTTCTTACTCTTCCCCTCCCTCTAGGTTTTCCTTTACGTTTTGTAAGATATTTCATAAATAAATATTAATATATATATGCATTTTATTAATATTAGGGCTGCGTTTGAAATTGATATGATGCCATTTATTTACGTGATCGGCGAGTTTTTCTGCGGGTTTTGTTTCTGCGCGACTTAGCACCACGTCTACTTTTTCTGCGTCGGCCACCGTTTTGAAACTGTACGACAAACGAATTATCCTTAATATTGGAACCCCACATCTTAGCGTCAGGAGGAAGTTGTAATTTATTTTGTTGTCCTGCTGCCGTTGCTTTTTTCTCAGCATCTGCTTTGCTTGTTGCGGTTGATTGTTTTCCCATAGAACCAAACATACCTGAACTTGGTACTGGCATAGGATTGCTTCCGTTCATACTATAATAAACAGGCATAGGAGGCATAGGAGGCGGCATATTATAATATATACAGAGTTAATAATTTATAATTCTCTTAAATATAGAAAAATAAATTGTCTTTTATCCTTCAGGTTTTAACGCCTTCTAATTTTACGTTTTTTAGATTTGATTTTCTTACTCCTCTTTTTCTTTCGTTTCCTGGTTTTCCTTCCACCGAGTTGAAACACGGCATCTTCGTAACCTATACTATCTGCATAATCTTTAATAAAATTCTCTATCAACGCGTTTATTTCTGATGTATCATTTGTAACCGCTTCTTCTACATACGCTTTTAGATTTGCTCTCCGTGGTTCATCGCCAACTATATTTTCCAAACCTACTCCATTCCTATGACTTCGTTGCCATTCACGAATCAAATTAGGTATTAAGGTTTTTAGATTTCTAGTTATCATTTTAACCAACTGTTCGTATTCTTGTTTTTGCTCATCATTCGCGTTGCCTGTTGATAATACTGCGGTCGCCGCAGGTGCAAGTGATGTAACAAATCTTTCAAACGCACCGGTAGGACACGAGAAGTTACGAGTACTATTCGTTTCACCATAAGCCTTACAAGTATCGTCGAGGTATGATTGTACGTAAGCTTCTTTAAACGCCACGGGTTGTAATTGCGTATACTTCAAAGACAAAAAGACCCCAGTTTTCAAGTTATCTGAAAATACCTTATATTTTATTTGGTCTAATGTGTCTTCCATAAGACGTTTAAAATCCTTTACACGTTCTTCTATTTTTGCTGCATCGGTAGATCTTATGATTTTGTCCATTGATCCCTTAATATAAACGCCAAAGTCGTCTGGTATTGGCTGATCTATGTATGGATTTTCATTCTTAGAATGATCTTTCAAAAAGGCGTTCAACTTTGTAAAGTCTATGTTAGCCGTAAATTTATGAATTTGGTTTCCGTCAATCCTCGGCTGAGGAGCAACAGGCAAATCATTAAACCACTCGCCATCAAAGTCATCGCGCCTTCCAAAATATTCCATCAAACCATGTCCTTGCCTCTTATCATTCACCCAATCGCCAGTATAGGAATCACCATTCACATAACGCATAAATCCGTATCCTTCTCTCTTATCATTCAGCCATCTACCATTATACACATCACCATTCTCATATTGCATACGACCTCTTCCTTCTTTCTTCTCTATTCCGCAATTTCCCGTAAACACTGCACCATTCGGATATGTCAAATTGCCGATATCTCTTTTGTCATCGACCCATTCGCCATCATACACTTCACCATTCGCATATGTCATTTTACCCTTTCCCTCTCTTTTATCATCAACAATATTTCCTACATATGTTCCGTCGGGATACTCCTTAGTCTCCACTGCTCCTCCACGTTTTGCACTCTTTCTTTTTCTTCTTTTTATCCGTTTTGTAACAGTTTTCATAAATAAATATTAATATATATACATATTTATTTATTTAGTACCTTTGCGTTTTCGAAGTTTCCTTTTTCTTGTTTTCTTGGTACTCCCCTTTCTTCTCCGTTTCCTGGTTTTCCTCCCACCAAGTTGAAGCTCGTCATTATCGTAACCTACACTATCTGCGTGTTCTCCGATAAGTTTATCTATCAACGCGTTTATTTCCGGCGTATCATTTGTAACAGTTTCTTCTATATACGCTTTTAGATTTGCTCTCCGGGCTTCATCCCCAACTATATTTTCCAACCCTACTCCATTTTTATGACTTCGTTGCCATTCACGAATCAAATTAGGTATTAAGGTTTCCAGATTTCTAGTTATCATTTCAGCTAGCTTTTCGTATTCTTGTTTTTGCTCTTCAGTCGCCTGGCCTGCTGATAATGCGGTCGTTGCCGCCGGCCCAAGTGACGTAACAAATCTTTCAAACGTACCGGTAGGACACGACAAGTTTTCAAGAGATATGTCATCGCCGTGTGCCTTACAAGTATCGTCGAGGTATGATTGTACGTAAGCTTCTTTAAACGCCTCTGGTTGTAATTGTGTATACTTCAAAGACAAAAAGACACCCGTTTTTAAGGAATCTGAATATACAGAATATTTTATGTTGTCTAATGTGTTTTCCATAAGAAAATCAAAATTATTTATTCGTTCTTCTGCCTTTGCTACATCGGCAGATTGTATGATTTTGCCCATTGAATCTTCAATATAAGCACCAAAGTTATCTGATGATGGCTGGTTAATGTATGGATTTTCTTTCTTAGAATGAAGCTGCAAAAAAGCATTCAATTCGTCAAAGTTTATGTTAGCAGTAAATTTATGAATTTGGTTCGGGTCAATGTTAGCACCATTAGGTTGATCATTCACCCAATTTCCGCGATACACATCATTACGATTAGCGTCCTTCAATACGCCTTGGCCTTGTCGTTTACCATCGACCCAACTTCCTATATAGACACTACCGTCGGGATACATCATGGCACCTTCACCTTGTATCTTATCCTCAAACCAATCTCCTTTATATCTTCTACCATCCTTATAGTACATCGTACCTTCTCCTTGTCTCTTATCATCCCCCCATTCTCCCTCATACTGGTCACCATTTTTATAAACAATTACACCCGTTCCATTTCTCTTATCATCAACAAAGTTTCCCTGATACTCGATCTGATACTGGTCGTCGTTACTATATATCATTGCGCCCGGTCCATCTTTTCTCTTATCATCAACCCATTCTCCATGATACTCGTCTTTATTCTTATATTGAATTGCGCCCGGTCCATTTCTCTTATCATCCATCCATTGACCAATATACTTGCTACCGTCGGGATAGGCCATTGTACCTTGCCCACGTTTCTCATCTTGTATCCAAAGTCCGTTATAAATACGACCGTCAGAATATTGAATTTTGCCTTCACCTTGTCTCTTACCATCAGACCAGCCTCCGCGATAGTCATCGCCATTAGCATATGTCATTAAGCCAAGTCCAGTAGCTTTATCCTTATTCCAGAAACCTTCAAACACATCACCATTTTCATAGGTCATTTTGCCAGCGTCGAATCGGCCAGTACTTTGTCTTTTACCGTTCGCATCAATACTTCCTACATATGTTCCTACCCCGGGATACTCCTTAGTCTCCTTTGCTCCTCCGCGTTTTATAGTCTTTCTTCCTTTTCTTCCTTTCCTCAATCCTTTTGTAACGGATTTCATAAATCAATATAATATATACGCATATTTATTTATTCATTTTAGAAACTATAAAATATAAATTTATTCGTCACATTCCATTGGTTCTTCGATAATTTCATCTTCTATTACAAGATCCTTGTCATTATTTGAATATTGATTCGTATATTTTTCAATATACTTATTAATCCGATTAATGTCTAATTTAGATATATCATAATTTTCAAGATAACTAATCACTTCAGGAGGTTCTAATTCACGCTGCAAGTTTATAAAAAAAGCGATCGCGTCAAATTTATCCAGCGACAACTGTTGACACATTTTTTGAATAAAAAGCATGTTGTTATATTCCGTCGAATATTTGGTAAGAACTTTTGTAAATCTTATATCTGTTTCTACCTTTTTAAGTTTTACATTATTCTTGAATTTATGATACAAATTCGCATTCTTAAATGTTTTAATGAGAGAACTCATTTCGTTGAATTGCCAAATCTGATGTTGAAATGTAATTCTGTCTATATAATCTGAAAACCGGATATTATTCAATTGTTCTAGATAAAAGGGGATCGAGACTTTTTTGTCTAAATAATCTATTCTATCAATAATATTTTCGTGCCATAGTAACCCAACACTCGTTCTTTCGGTTTCATTCATCACTTGGACATGTTCTTTTAGTTCGTACGATTTTTCCAAAAGTTTTTTAGTTATAATCTTAGTTTCGCTATTATTTATATTGTTGTTTTGATATGTAATATCGAAAAACTGATCCGTTAATATGCTTTTGTCATTAAAGTAAATACTTACTATTTGACTCAATCGGTTTAAATTACCGTCTACATAATTTAGTATTTGATGTTGCACCGTCTCTTGTAAATCGCTCATATTTTCCATTACTAAATTACTGAGTTCGTTATTGCTGGGATTATGTATTTCTATAGTATTACATACCTTCGTGAGCTCTTTTATTTTCTTGTCAAAGCGATTATCCCCAATACATATTATTGGATTGGAGCATCTTTTTTCTTTTTTCTGTTTTTTTGTTTTTTTGGGCCTTATCAATTTAATGAGCGAATTGATACCCCCCTTATCTCCATTATTCATTCCATTTATTTCGTCCATTATAATGACCGTTTTTTTGTCCACTTTATTAAAACAGGACATTATGTTGTTTACGCTCATGTTCGATTTGGTCATTTCTTCGATGATACTTGAACTCCTTATGTCGCATGCATCGTATTTAATGGCATCATAGTTTAATTCTTTCAGAACATTGATTACAAATTGTGATTTACCACCGCCCGCATTGCCATAAATAAATATGCCCTTTTTTAGACTATCATCCAGATTATGCCAATCACAAAGATATTCGGCCAATAGTTTTTTTTCTTTTTCTCTAGAAATATATTTATTTAAATTTATTTTCTCCATCTTACAGTTTGTATGATATTCTTTTTATGTCCATTTTTACACAAACCAAATCTATTTAAGTAACTTTCGAGAACAAATCTACATTTATCAGATAAATTTTCCGTACAGAAATCGATTATAAAGTACAAATAATTTGCAAATATTTTGTTTTTATAATAATATTTCTTGTTGGTTAGCCATTTTTTACCATTCTCTTCTAATACAAAGGTAAATACGAATGGACTATCTCTCCGAATAGTATCTCGGACATAATTTTCAAAGTGAAAAATTCTAGGTTTAATAAAGGAGTGATATAAGCAATAATTTTCTTTGTTTAAGAACGCCTTGATAGAAACCGGTAGATATTGATAAATTTCCCAAATCATATCGTCTGGTAATAAATCAACTAATTGTAAATTAACCGATTTGCTCATATGGATTTATACTCTTATAAATATAAGATTATAAATTTAAACACCTTTAATATATATATCTAAATTGGATCTATTATAACTGTTATCTAATTAAATAAACAGATGATTTACGAAGAGCAGGGGTTATTTACACCATATGTAATTCCATCCCAGGCTACTCTGCATTTTTTTGCCCATTTGTACTTTGCGCATGCTCCATTTGTTCCGGTAAACACCGGTATATTAAAATTCATCGATTTTTTATCGCAATTTCCTAAATTCTTTACATTAACACAATGAGACATATTGCCGGACCCGTCACCTATCCACCAGTCTGGACAATCAGGGACCAGCGGAGGCCATGTTTGATTTGATTTTGCAGCCATTAACGACATACCGATCAATATTAAAACGATTAATAATATAACTAACGCTATTATTAAAACCATTTTTTGAAAACCGCCCATTTATATAATTTATAAAAATATTAAATATTTTTTATAAGAGTAATATAAATGGAAAATAAATACAATAATGGAAGGGTCAATATTAAAACCACCGATACTAACCAATTGTTTCAGATGTACGACAAAATACCAGCAAACCAATGTGTTTCATTTAGGAACCCTACTGAGGGGTTATGGAACGATACCCCCTTATCAAATTTGTTTTTTTCGAAGGAAAATATAGACAACATACAAAACGGATTACGTGCCGGAGTGTTTAAACGCTCTAATGGACAATATACCATTGGTATTCAAGACTGTGATGTGCTAAAAATTGTAATGAGAAGTACTTTTTTGCAATATTCGGCGAATCAAACCACCAATATAAAGGAACAAGTGGATCAATTGAATCAAATGGTCTTGAATTATTGTATCCAACAAGTTTATAGTGAGGCACAGGGTTATATCAAATACATATATGATGCTAGTACATTAGTAGTACCGATTGCGCATCCAGTAATGGCAGATAATACCGATCGACAATTGGAATTTAAAACATGGTTTTAATGATTAAATTCACTTAAAAAATCGTAGCTAACCATGTCTATGGATAAAATTATTTTGATATGTGCGTCTGGACGCTCTGGTTCCACGACTACACAGAGAATAGTAAATACTATTCCTAATAGTAACATATGTGGCGAAAATGCCGGTGCACTAAATAGTTTATTGGAATTTTATAAGCGTATTAAAAATACGAGTTTTACGTACATACCAGGACAAAAACTCGTCCCCGCTAGCTACGCAGAGTTGATTGCAAATAATTACAAACCGTGTTGGTATAATTCGTACGACTTTAAACACATTTCTCTCTTAATAAAACAATTGATAACTGATTTGTTTAAAAATTCTCCTTCCACCAATGTTTGGGGCTTCAAGGAAATAAGGTATGACAGCGGTAACATAAATTACATAACAGAATTTAAAGAACTATTTCCACAAACAAAAGTAATAATACAAATAAGAGAAAATATAAAACTACAAGCCAAAAGTAGTTGGTATAAGGAAGATGAGAGAAAATCCATTATTTATTTACATAAATTAAATAAAGACTTGGTAGATTTTTATAACAAACACAGAGATTATTGCTTTTTCATTACCTTTGAAAAAATGTTTGATATAAAATATATAAAAAAAATGTTTAGATTTTTAAATTGTGACGAACATTTTAATGAAACGTTAATTAGAGAAGTATTGCAAAACAACATGAAGGATTAGTTATACGATAATCAAATTCATTTTTTTGGCTTTTTTGGTCGGTTGTTTCTTTGTGGTCACCTCGCCATTATTCAGACGCTCACGCTCTTCTTTATACTCCAAATAACATTCCCTCAACTTATCTAGTTCACCTAGCCACATATCATTTATGGTAGTATCCATCAACTTCTTTAGTTCATGTTCCTTGTTACCGTGTTCTTTGTAAAGTCTTGCCACATTTTCCTCCGTCACACTATCCATCGGCATTTTGGTTAAATACTTATAATCGCCATCGTTATCAATAACATCATATTTTTTATCCGTTAACATATTCACGACTTCATCCTTCTTTTTTTTTCTTAGATCAATGGTATCCTCCAATATTTCAGTAATATATCTGGCTTTATTTGACAGAAGAAGCAGATCCTTTTGAATTGCATTAATCATAAAATCTTTACGCTTACCGTAAATATTTAATCGCGTGACATAGTATTCATCTATTATGTCAGATACGTTGTCATATTTATGTAGTTTTTCCGCCGCATTAAACAAATGCATATTTGTATTAGTATTTGTTGTATACAGTTTTAGCAATTTTTCTAGACCATTACAGCCGTAGTCACACTTACTCGCTTCCAATTCGTCGAGCTTACCTTTTGTAAAGGTAATGGTAAAGTCCACGTTGGTATCTTTGCTCATATCATCATAGTCTTTTACAACCGCCGGTGCTTTTTTACCGTCTTTGTTCACTTCGGGCTCAATCAGCTTTTCTAATAATTCCTTGAAATCTTCGGTCCATGTTCCAATCGGAAGTTCAGTGACTCTGATTTTGTCTGTTGCCACCTTTTCATAAACACCCTTTATCAAAACCCTTGTATTGGTTTCATCTATTTTTGAGATGGTCCCTTTAAATCCGTCATAGTATGGTATGAACTCTTTTGTAACCGGATTACCATTCAGTTTGTCCTTTAGATACTTTATTATGTCCAGCGGATTGTAACACATAACGTCGGTACTAAATCCCGTTCCAATACCCTTACTCCCATTTACCAAAATCATAGGAATAATCGGTGCATAAAACACAGGTTCGACTATTAATCCATCGTCGTTCAAATATTCAAGAACATTGTCGTCGTTGACCGGGAAGATACAACGAGTGATTTTGTTAAGCATCGTAAATATATATCTTTCAGACGCACTATCCTTACCACCTTGTAATCTGGTTCCAAACTGACCATTTGGCATCAACAGATTGATGTTATTGGAACCAACGAATATTTGAGCCATTCCTACAATAGCGGCATTCAAACTAGCCTCACCATGATGGTATCCTGAATGTTCAGACACATATCCACTGAACTGGGCAACCTTGATTTCAGTAGTTAGATTTTTTTTAAAGGCAGAGTACAGAATTTTTCTAAGACTGATCTTGAGACCATCCATTAAATTAGGTATAGACCTTTCGCAATCGTATTTCGAAAAGTGTATAAATTCTTTATTAATAAAACTATCATACGAAACAACGGTGCTGTTTGTATTTAGAAATAAATCGCGCTGATAATTTCCAAGCCATACTTTTCTGTCATCTGCGCGCTTTTTATTGAAAACCATATCAATGATAGAACTACTGTTTTCCCCCGTATGTTCAAACCCAACTATTTTCTTTGATTCAAAATATTCGCGAAATTCTTTACCAGTACTTGTACCCAACCCCTTGTAATATTTCACGTGCCAGTTTTTGATATCTACCGTTTCCTTCCATTCATTATACTCGCCCTCATTATAAAACTGTAGCTCCGTGCTTCCCTTTTTGGCCTTTAAAATAGGCGTATTCATAAAACCAATAAACCCTGGAATTTCCGTTAAGGATGGCCATTCAGACTGAAACAAATTAATACCCAATCCTTTGATATGACTACCGTCCAAGTCCTGGTCGGTCATAAAGAGGACCTTACCATATCTCAGCGATTTATTCACTGCATCAATATTTTCATATGCCTTTCCACTTTCTAAGCCCAAGATTTTTTTGATTTCCGAGATTTCCTTGTTCTCGTTGATTTTTTTAGTCGTTTCACCGCGAACGTTTAAAATCTTCCCCTTCATAGGATATACACCAATGATATTACGATCACTAGAAGATAGACCTGACAGAATTCCTGCCTTGGCCGAATCCCCTTCACAAAATATAATGATACAGTCCTTTGATTTCTCCGTTCCAGCCCAATTGGCGTCGGTCAATTTAGGTATTCCGCGAACATTTTTGCTTTTGTTGCCGTCGGTCTTTTTGGCCGCCTTGTTTTCTTTCAATTCTGTGATAGCACATGCCGCGTCCATAATTCCCAACTTGGCCAATTTTTCAACAAACTTGTCACTGACATCGCATTTAGAACCGAATTTGGAAGAAGGAGTATTCATATAATCCTTCGTTTGACTATCGAATGCGGGATTTTCAATATCAGACCGAATGAATAGAATGATTTGCTCTTTGATACTATTCGGATTGACCTTTACTTTTTTCTTTTTCTCGATATATTCAACCAATTTTCTCAATATTTGATTTAATATGTATTCCACATGTTTACCACCCTTGGATGTATAAATACCATTCACAAACGATACTTGTACAAATTCGTTGTTAGGAGTTAGGGCTGCACAATATTCCCATCGTTCACCATTTTCTTCATAAACACGAGGGGACGCCGTTTTGTCTCCAATATAAAGATCAATATATTGCTGAAAATTCTTGGTGGTCACTTGCATAGAATTGTATTTCACCTTCAACGATTTGTCGGTGACCGCAGAAATATCGTATACTCGTTTTTTTAGTAAAGCCATTACATCCTTACTGAGACCCGTGAGACCAAGCCTTTGAAAGTCTGGTTTGAAAACGATTTTAGTATATGGTTTTGTTTTACAGGCCGTAATGCTCGGCTTGCATATTTCGTCCAAATTGTTTTTGAATTCTTGTTTATATTTCAAACCACGCGTATGATCCACGGTTTCAATATAACCGTAAGTCGACCAAATCAAAACCAATTTGAATCCGAACCCATTTTTACCTCCCACAATTTTCTTCTCCGTTTTGTCATAATTCGTGGAAGTTCTCAAGTGACCAAATATCATTTCAGGTATCCATATTTTGTGTTCGGGATGTTGCGCGATATCTATGCCATTGCCATCGTTTATCATAGTAATAGTACCGTCTGTATCAATAGAAACGTCTATGTAGGTAACCGGTATGGCGTCCTTTACGTTATTTTTCACCGCATTATTCATACGAATCGCGTGGTCCCTACAGTTTACTATACCTTCATCAAATAGTTTAAATAGCCCGGGGATATATTTTATATTTTGTTCCACGATTTTGTTATCATCGTCGTTATAAATCCATACGTTTGCGTCTATTTCTTCAATAGACCCAATATATGTATCCGGATTATCCAATATATGCTGTTTATCGGTTTTTTGTTGGTACTTGTTTGCGAGGTTATCCGTCATATTTTCACTTATATTAATTACAATTAGATACGTTTAAACTATTTCAATTTTATTTAAAAAGTGTAGGTTGTTTAGGAATATGTTTATATAGTATAAATGGGATTAAGCAGTTTATTAGCCACCAGAAAAACAATGAGTGCTGTAGCACAACTCATTGAACCAATGCCCAAAAATTATAAAGTAAATCGGAGTTTTAACACGAGCAATAGCAATACTTCCAATAATATGCGAAAAGCTAGACGTTTATATTTGGATGGTAGTTCTCAACAAACAAGTGTTATTTCTAGATTCAATACAGGAAACACGCAGTTTGGTAATTTTTATTTAGGACAACCATTACAGATAAATTATTTAGGACGTCATGAAGGAATGCCTGGCGGTAGTGGAAGCGCGCCAAAAAATAAGTATTAATAAAATCATTTAAACAAAAATAAAATGTTCAAATAATTTATTTTCTGTTGTAATTTTATAAATGATTGGAGGAAAACAAAGAACCATTGGGTCCCGTGCCGAAGTCTGGCATGGAACTGCCAAAAAAACTTCTGGTGGACTCACTAAATCTCATTTAATGCAAAACAAAAACGGGCGAATAGTATCTCGTAAAAAACACCATACCGCGAAAAAAGATAATCGTTTAGTTAAAGCTGGATATGGAACCAAAAAGGGACACTTTGGTTATGTAATGAAAGATGGTAAAACCTCTAGAAAACGAGGTAAGAAAGGACATAAGGGGGGCATGAACCACAATGGTTCAAACGGCGTTGGATCCAATAGCGCTGGATTATCTCAGTCGCAAAAAATGATGATACACCATAACAAATCCCAAAGTGCAGGAGGTATGGGCAATCGTAACATGACACCTAATTCTGGATTATCGCAAGGACAAAAAATGATGATGCATAAAAATAATTCTACAGGAAATTCGAATATGGGGTCGAGGGTCAACATGCAAAAAGGAGGACGCAAAGGAAAACGATCTAAAAAATCGAGAAAACAGCGCGGTGGCATGTACTCGTTGAATCCGTCGTCGTATAGCGGCCAAGGTGAAGGATTACACGACACAAGTCTTGGTGTTCAATTCGCCGCTGGAAACGCGGGTTAAAGACTATATAAAGATTTGACTTCAATGAATTTATCATAAACTATATAGTCAGATAATCTAAAATATAAATATTTCTCAAAATAACGCTTGCTTACAATCATTTTTTTCGACTCAGATAGACATTTTTCGTAATAAATGTTATACATTTCTTCAAGTGTTATTAATTCTAAATTATACTCGGTTAACTTTTCTTTTATGTATTGAAACGAATCGTTAATATCGCCAATTTTATTCCACAATATGCATTCAATATTCAAAAAATATTTGTCTTCCACTATTTCTATATTATTGAAATAGTGCTTTAATATTTGTAACAAACTATCGTCTGTTATTAAACCATTACTACATTTAATATCACTGTTTTGTTTTATCCAATATTTAAACAGTAATGTTATTTCATCTATTTCATATTCATTATCAAAGCATTCGGTGTTGCCTGTATGTAGTATATGGATCGTCTTCTCCCAAAAGAGTATAAAATCTTTATGAACTGGTATAAATTTACTAATGATTCCATAAAAGGTATCTTTTTCCTCGTCAAACTTATATTTGGATTTAAGTATGCTTTTTAAATGTTGTGAGTAAATCATATTCGTATACTTGTAATTAGTGAGAAATTGTTTCCATACAAAGTGTAAATTTTTCCATTCCACTAGTGTAACATTTTCATTATCTGTATTGCGTTGAATATATTTGTCACAAAAATCAGAAACAACCTGCACGGGCGTTTTATGTTTTAAATAGAGAACATACTTTTTGATCTCGTCGTCGTCGTCTAGACCATCTATAAAATAATCTGAACTACCATATCTGTTGGAATAATGAACCGCGACACACAACAAATCTAGCCCTATTTTTTTCAAAATATCTCTCCACAAACTAGTAGAGACACTATCGATCATTTTAATCAAACGACAGTTTTCATATGAATGATTTTCGTGATATTTTGTCATAAAATTATTTGAAATATTATTATAACCTATCGTTTTGCCAGAAGTATTGTCTAATTCGGTCAAAATTTTTTTCATTTTACTGCTGACTAAAAATATAAGACTTGGCGTTTTTTTTAAAATATTATCCCCGATTATGGTCAAAAAATATTTTGCATATTTCCTACTTTCAAAAACGGTGGGATTTAATATATTCAAAATATTTTGTATGGTCTCCGTTTCCGGAATGGATTGAAATAGCGTTCTCTCTTTTATCTGCTTCAAGATATTAATTTTGGTTTTTTGTTTCCAATCCAACAAAACGCGGTCCTTTGAGATACTTGACAATAGTTTATGTATAATATCATCTTCGCGAATTATTTTATACAATCCGTCAGTATATTCGTAATACAAGTTTATGTTTGGTAAATAATAATATGGATTTTTCTGTAAAAAGACTTGTACAAAGGTCTGTTGTTCGTTTGTTAAAAAATTGTTTCTATCTATGCGTTTTTCGTAATTTTTAAGTTCATATTCCAACGTATTAGGCAAATGATTTAGTAGATTATTGAAGAGACGGTTTAGCATATATTCATTACTTTTGTATTTTTCAAACAATGAATTCACCATTTCGTGACATTTATTCAATTCATCGTTCATTTTATTAATATAGTGCTTTTGTCATATATTTAAATCATATTTTATATATATAGTACGGTTTATGAAAATATTCAATCTAAGATATCTTCCAAATCGGCTAACAAGAAAAGACAAGAAGAAACAATCGCGCATGTTAAGCAAATCCCAATCTTTATATAAAAAAGGCAAATATTATACGCGCAAACCATTAAAGTCGTTCAAATCAAAGAAATCCAATCATGTTTCGAATGCAAAACGAATATATAAGGTAAATGCAATTAGTGCAAACGATAAATTGGCAAAAGCTACAGGATGTTCAAAAAATGCACTATCCAAAATTATAAAAAAGGGCGAAGGCGCATATTATTCATCGGGATCTAGGCCGAATCAAACACCACAGTCATGGGGTGTTGCTCGATTGGCCAGTTCTATAACTGGTGGAAAAGCGGCGGCGGTTGATTATAGTATTTTGGAGGAGGGCTGCAAACCGGGAAGCAAGGCACTAAGTTTAGCAAAAAAAGCAGTAAAAACCCGTGGCCACGGAACGAGGCGTATTCCCAAAACTACTTTTTAAATTAAATAAATAAAACAAATATTTTTATTTATTTATTATGGGTCCGCACCTAAACCATTAGACCCAAGTAACACCACCCTTTTTAATGTAAATCCAGCTGCCACGGGAAATACGGTTCCATCAACTAAAGTTGCCTTGCCGTTCAGATTTCCGATCAATTTATTTTCGGCATAATAAAGAGGCACGTTTCCAGTAATTGTTGAAACGGTGGGAACCTCGGGATTACGGTTCTTTAGTTGGAAAGTGATGCTTTTAGCGTATGTGTCCCATATAGCTAGGTCACTATCAGATGTAAACGGATATAACTTACCTTGGTAATCGAAAGATCCAGATAATTCCAGGACATTGGCGTTTCTGAAGGAACTCACTTTTATAACAAGGGTAGTAGTCTGGGATCCTTGGGGGACACCGTTTACCATATAGAGAAGCGTGAAAGGTCCACTGTAGGTACCATCTTCGATCTTCGAAAGCGCGGACGCGGGGGGGAGTTGTTGAGGACTCATTATAAATATACTAAATATAATTATTTTGACAAAAAAAATAAAGCATATTACAGGTTAGGTGTAGAAATAACATTATGTACAGATTCAAACCATACTTCGATAAAATCTTCAAAATCGGTTGCCGAATCGAGACATACAATTGGACAAATACAGGTCCCACCCAACTCTGTCATGCGATTATTTATTTTTTTCCCCATACCACAAAAGTCTGAATAATTACTGTCTCCCAGGGCTAATACCATAAAACGCACATTTTTAAACAATTCGCAAGTTAGCTTTCTATTTTTGATAAATCTCCAAAATGTAGCAGCATTTTCAGGAGCGTCCCCGTTACCAGCAGTTGAACATATTATAAAAACATTTCCACTAATGTCGTCTATGTTTTTAACCGCGTCGTTAAGTGTTCCATATGTTGCCTTGTCATTTAGACTATTATGTAACATTTTAGCTATTTCTTCACACTGGCCATATTGGCTTCCATAATATATATAATTCATACAAATTGTCAATATTTATTAAAATAAGAATAAAATTACGTTGCCGCGCGTTTAAATATTTCTAAACATAAGTATTTAAAGATACAATGAACAAATTACTATAAATATGTCAAATAATAATAGCGAAACGAAGGACAATGTATTAACTATCAAAACCGTACAAATTGCGCCATTTCGAACATTAATGACTGCGCTAAAAGACATATTACTCGAAACAAATATATCCTTTAGCGCGGATGGTATTCGAATTATAAACATGGACAAATCGCACACAATATTAGCGCATTTGTTTTTAGAGGCGGATAATTTTGAATTATTTGATTGTAAAAAAGAGAAAATTATCATTGGTGTAAATATGTTTCATCTATTTAAGCTGATCAATTCGATAGACAACGACGATACATTGACCATTTATATTGAAAATTCGGACTATACAGACGGTATTGTTTCACATTTAACCTTAAAATTTGAAAACGGGGAAATAAAGCAATGCAAAACACAGAAGTTAAGATTGATTGAGCCGGAGCCCGACGAACTACAATACCCGGATGTAACTTTTTCGTCCATAATAAACTTGCCATCCTCTGATTTTCAAAAAATAATTAGAGATTTGTCTTGTATTTCCGACAAACTAGAAATAAAGTCGGTTGGCAATGAGTTGATTTTCAAATGTTGCGGACAATTTGCATCTGCAGAAATACATAGAGCAGAAACAGACGGAAATATGGGATTTATTTTAAAGCAAGAGAATAGTAAAATAGTACAAGGGGAGTTCTCATTAAAGAATTTAGGGTATTTTATTAAATGTACTAATTTGTGTTCTCAAATAGAAGTATATTTAGAAAACGATTTACCGTTGGTGGTAAAGTATGACGTGGCCTCTTTAGGAAGTATTAAATTATGTTTGGCTCCATTACCCACGAACAACGTATAATAATATTATTTATATTATTTATATTATTTATCTTATTTATAATGGAAAACAAGATAATTCAGGCGAGTCCTTCGCACACCGGTTCTACCTTATTGTTAAATTTAATTCATGGGTTTTTGGCTCCCGCAGAACAGATCCACTGGAAAACCGAGAACAAAATCCATAATCATTTAATTACCAAAACACACAACACAAGCGTAGATAATTTAATCGAACAGTTCAAACAATACAAATTATGGTTTGTTATGAGCGAACGCAATGACGAAAAGACGTGCAAATTGATAGACGACAAATACCGAAAACACAGGCGTGTTTTAATTATTAATTACAACGAAATAAATGAAACGCCCAGTCTATCATTGGATAATATTGTAGAAAACATATTTCATAAATTTGTAAAATTTTTCCCCAAAAATTTAATTCCAAAAAAAGATAGCAATGCAATAAAATTAGATATGAAAAATAGAGTTATCGAAATGAACAAGGTAACAGAAGAAATTAAATCAAAACCCTTTGAATACTGGGACAAGTTTTATGGGGTACATGGATCTCATAGAAATCGGAATAGATAAAATGAATAAAATATAGTGAGTGCTTATAATAAAGAAAAAATATGATTAAATCTTGTGGCTGCTTTACAATAAGATACTTTGTGAAAGGCGAAATTTGCGAAGGTGAAAAACAATTATGTGATAATTGTAACAGTGATAAACTAAATGAATGGAATAGTCATTTAGCCGAGTTGGAAAATATAATTCACAATACAAATGTACCTATTAAAATAGCAATACAACAATTTCATTCAGTTAGTAGGAATAGCGACAATTACATTTTGCAAAATTATATTTTTGGAGCATTAAAAGATATTTTGCTCGTCCAGACTTTTGAAAATAAATGGATATGTAGCAAAGAAAAATTAGATTTTATAAATCTAGCGCTGTTTTTAACGATAAAGCACAACTATATTTATTAACAAGGTAGATAAACAACGTAGTTTAAAAATATCGTTTTATTGTTTTTTAAAATTAATATTATATAAATAATATAAAATGGCATTTACAAGATTTAAATATGATGAGTGTAGAACGACAAAAGCGCAACAACAAGCGACTGATCCCGGAAGGTGGATTTTAAATGTTCCTGGTAACGGACTAAACCCGTGTTATATGGAAGACCCGCATATAAGAATACAAAAATGGGGAGCCAATTTAAGAACAAACACGATCAACTTGGAAAACGATTTATTGGGCGTTAACCGAGAGATAGGAAGAGATTGTTTAGGGCAAACGTATCAAAAGTATAATGTAGTAAACGAGGCCATACAATACCCAAAATGTAATAATTTATTTACAGAAGAATCTAGAACTACTAATCCAGCCTGGATGATAAGAGATTTAGAACAAGTGGATTGGTATTATCCTCCACTTAATCCGCAAGAAAATACATGCTTTCCGTTCGAAAACAATATCAGCACGAGGATTTTGGAGAAGGATTATTTTACGCCTAAAAGAGATTGTCTAATAAGCGAATCTAGTGCCTATGGCGAATTACCCACCGGGTTCATTTCATCCAGAGGTAACTATGTTGGTGGTCCAACCACTTGTCAACCAATAAATAGTTGCGAATACTTACCCAAAAAAAATAATTAGTAATTCAATCATAATAAAAAAAATATATTATTTTATATATTATGGAAATAGCAATACCATTAATAGCATTGGGTGGAATGTATGTTATATCTAACCAACCAAATAATAATAGTAAAAACAGAAACGAAAGATTTACTAATATGGGCATTAGAAGCAATTTAGGTGTACAAACGGGTAATTATTTGCCAAATACGAAAATACCACCACAGAATTTTCCAGTAGAAAATTTGAACGAGATATCTACCGACGTTCGCGAATTTAAAAACCCAAACGCAGCATCTGACAAGTATTTCGATCAAAATATTTATGAACAACGCACTATACACAATGAAACGGTTAGCAATAATCCTCAACAAATATACTCAATGACAGGAAATTATTTAGATACCGAACAATTTAAGCATAATAACATGAAACCTTTTATGGGAGGTAAACCTGTTGGTTATACTTATAAAGCAAATGTGGCCGAGTCCCAATTGGATAATATGGTTGGTGCTGGCACTCACACAATTGAAAAAATAGAACAGGCACCACTTTTTAAACCAGAAGAAAACATGGCGTGGGCCTATGGAGCGCCGAACAACAGTGATTTTTTTCAATCCAGACAAAACCCCGCGATGAGAGTAAATAGTGTAAAACCATTTGATACTGTGATGGTAGGACCGGGTTTAGATAAAGGATATTGTGTAGACGGATCCGGTGGATATAATTCGGGAATGGAAGCGCGTGATAAATGGTTACCCTATACCGTCGACCAATTACGAGTGGATACAAATCCTAAATTAGAATACAAATTAACAAATCTTGAAGGACCCGCCAATTCTTTTATCAAGCAACCAGGTAATATCGAGACACAGGGAAGAGTGGAAAAACAGCGCCCAGATACGTTTTTCATTAATTCCCAAGATCGGTGGTTAACTACCACGGGTGCTACCAAGGGCGAAACACTTAGAAGCGAACAGGAAATGGGAATCATTCGACGCAATGATGTTCTTACCGATTACACGGGTCCTGCCGGTAATAATGGAGTGAAGGCGAGTTATGCCCCTGAAAATTTCGAACCTTCGAGAAAACCAATATTACCTTGCAATTCGGTTAACCATTCATCTGCTGTAGGAAAAGGAGCTATTGACGAAAACCATATTTTCAAAACTAGTTTTACAAATTATCATAATAATCGTTCTACAGTAAACCAACCGGATCGTATAAGAAGTGGTTTTAGTGGTGCAATAGGCGCGGTTATAGCTCCATTATTAGACGTATTAAGACCAACATTAAAGGAAGAAGTCGTGAATAATATAAGAATATTTGGGGACATGACATCCTCCGTATCCAAGGGACCCGTTTATAATCCTCAGGAAGGTACAAATACTACTATAAAAGAGACTACGCTCTATTCACCCAATTTTAACATAAACAACCAAAAGGAAGGAATTTATGTAAATAATTATTCAAATCCAGACTTAACCCAGAGAGATACGACTTCTGCGGCTTACGACGGACCCCCTGGTGGTGGTGCCACTGGTTGGGGAGATATGAATTATAGTGCTGCATACAATCAACATAATAATGATATTAAATCCTCCACGATAGCCGGGCGAACAAACCAAGGTGGAATGCAAATATTTAATCAAGAAATGAATATTCACTGTAGAGACGATTGCGACAGATTTGCAGGCCGAATGAATCCGGCATTTAGTAGTGCCGGTGCTTCTCCCCCATCCATTCAAACATACGGCAATATAAATGTTCCGCAATATTATAATGAATGTGCTGGGTGTGATCGTATAAACCCAGATATATTAGACGCTTTTAGAAGCAATCCTTACACCCAAAGCCTTACTACTTCGGTTTAAATGACTATAAATATTTTAATTTTGTTTCATAATATTTTTGCAAATGCGGGTTATTCAATATTGTTTCCCTTTCAATATAATTCACTTTTGTCTTTGTAGTGAACAATTTTCTTTTGGATTTTTTATATTCAAATGTATTTAATGGAAAAGCAATACCTTTCTTCACAGATAATCCTTTGTCTTTTATTTTAATCATTGTATTTTCAAAATCATTGATTAAATCTTCATATCTTATCAAAATACAATTCCTCACTTTATTAGGTAAATCTTCCATCATATATTTTAATTTTGTGTGCCGTAATTCAAAAATATTTTGGTATCTGTTGCCGGTATACATATTTCGGTCTTCTAATATTTCTCTACTAGCGAATTTATTGCCACTATAATTTTTTATTTTTTCATCAAAACTCCAAATTTCGTCATTTAAAAATGGTGTTTTTTTATCCTCCATGGGTATCTTTTTGTATTTTAATGGTAGATGGTACATATTTCGGAAAAACGAATTCATCCAACTATCTATATCTCTCACAATACATATAAACAAGGTATCGCCCGATCCCTTCAACTTATCTTGATCGAATCCAAAAAAATGCTTCCACCCATATTCCCATGTTACCGAGGCTTCAAAATTGTTTTCGATTAATCTTTCTAAATAATTGGTTCCAGAGCATCTTTCGCCGTAAATAGTAAATTTATGTAATGGTTTATTGCGTTTTGCACCCACTGCGTCACCGTTCGTTTTCATAAATAAGTTATATAAAAAGCTATATAATAATTTAAACATAACTTAAACTATAAATAAATATTGCATGATACTAAATATACACCAAAACATATACGAAAGATTAGATTATTTTATAAATGCATCGAAAATTCCAAACATAATATTTCACGGGGATTCGGGTAGTGGTAAGCGCACGATTGTAAACAATTTTATAAATAAAATCAACGTTTTAAATAATCTAACCAAAAATAACGTGCTATGGGTGAATTGTGCACACGGAAAAGGAATCAAATTTATAAGAGAAGAACTCAAATTTTTTTCTAGGTGTCACATAGATAATAAAAATGGCAACAATTTTAGAATTATCGTTCTCGATAATGCAGAAAAACTTACCATTGACGCGCAATCGGCTTTAAGACGATGTATAGAGTTATTTAGTCATTCTTGTAGATTTTTTATGATAGTGGAAGACAAATACAATCTATTAAAGCCAATATTATCTAGATTTGCAGAAATTTATGTTCCACAACCAATGATTGACGGCGAACAAGTAAACTTGTATAATTATAATTTAGAAAAACAATACAAAACGATTAACAATAATGCGAATAAATTAGCATGGTTGAAAAAGAAAATAGCTCTCTTTATTCAAACACAGGCAGAGAGCAATGTTTTAGCAGTAATGACAATGTCTTCGAAAATATATGAAAAAGGATATAGTGGTTTAGACATTATAAAATTAATTGAAAACGGATATTTGATTAAAAAATGTAATACAGAGAAAATGGATACCCTACTTTTTAATTTTAATAAAATCAGAAAAGAGTTTAGAAACGAAAAAATGATAATAATGTTTATGTTGAATTTTTTAGTTTTATGTTCAAACGTTAATTTAGAAAATATTAGTTTTATGTAAATGGATGATTTTAATGTTAGTTCGCTTCACGAATCCAAAAATGAATGGTCTTCACGATTGTTAACTATTTTAACTCCTCTATTAATCGAAGGGTACAAATCAATTCTAGACGAATCAATAAAATTGTGTAAAGAAAATGACGAAATGAACAAATATTTAATGACCTTTCAAAATTTAATTTCAAGAATACCGAAATGGAATCAAACAATCATTGACAATGAGTGTAAACGAATTTGCGATAAAAGCGGTTGTGTATATTTAGAAGATTTGATTACGTGTGTGCATATTATTCAATTAAAAATACTAACGTCCATGCGCGTGGGTCAAAAGCAAAAAAAAATAGATATAAACATTCCAAATTTTAACGACTTTCTTCATAAAGCATACATAAACACCGCACGTAAACTTTATAAAAACGTGTATTTGTTCGAAATAGATTCGATGCCTCTACAAGCCCAGAAAAATAATAGAGAAATAGAAATCATAGTCCAGGAATGTATTTTGAACACTATAAGAGAAAGCATCCCCGTGGAAACAATATTAAAAGCCTATATGGATGAAACGATTGAAGAGGATGTGACTGAAGAAATAAAGGAAGAAATTATAGAAAATCCGGTCAAACCAGAACCCCAGGTGGTTCTAGAAAAGGAAACAGTAGAAGTAGACAAAACACATCTTCAATTTGACAACGTGGACTATGTTAAAGACACTAACAATGTTATAACCTCGGTAGAGGCACCAAAGACTATAGAAAGATTACAAGAGATAAGTAACCAGCGATACAATGAAAGAAACGCCGAAGACGAAGATGACGAGAATGATAGTCGCGATAGAATAAACATAAGTACCGAGCCAATAATATTAACTACTTTAGATATACAAAATCTAGAAGAACCCACCTTAAATTTAGAGTTACCCAGTTTGATTGATGATGTAGAAGTATTATTTTAAATTTGCGTAAAACATAAATTATTAATTGATTCTAATAATTTATATTAATGTACAGTCATTTTGTTATTGCCGCCATTATTTCCGTCGTTTTTTTTATAACAAAAGCGGTTGAAAATAAATTTACTAACGAAGAAAACAAAAAACCAGTTAAATTTATCGTGAGAGACACCTTATTAGTTTATTTTAGTGTTGTAGTAGGACAATTTGTTATAGAACAATTTAATAGTATAGAACAATCTGGAGGAAATCATACCCCCGTTTTTACCGACAATCCCGAATTCTAACGCCCAGTCCATATCTTTACACAAGGGACCGTTATTTGATTTTTTTTCAAATCGTAAATATAATTATTCAAGTTATAGCCCCACCGTTGATATCTCATAATATTTCCTAACAATGATTTACGAATACCGCGCTTATCTTTTACTTTAAATTCTCGGGAAAAAATACACCCTAATATGCGTTCCAAACACTGACGATCCGGTCTGGTTTTTATTACCGGAATTAAGTTTGTTATCCTATATTTATGTTGTATGTAAATCAAAAACTTTAAATTTATAAAACCTTGCACGCCAAACCAGCCTTGCCACGTGTTTTGTCTAAATGTGTTAATGGTGCTATCGGACAATTCTAAATCGCTGTTTAACAAATGGTAATTGTGCAACTTACTTGCTATTTGCATTCTTTGTTGAACATTCTCTCGATCGGCATTAAAATACCATAATGGAAGAGCCTTTATATTTTGTCTTATTAGCTTACTAAAATTAATATATCTATGAATGAATACACTATCATGCATTATAAGCGCATTTTCGAAAAACTGGTGAGATAACAAATATATATAAGGTAGCAATTCACCTCGTCCTTTAAACGGGCTCTCGATAATCCTAAGGTTGTCATAATTATTGAAACCCTTTACATATTCTGCATTACTATTGTCGTCTATAACAACGATAGGTAGATTTTTATAATAACGTCTAATAGATTGAACCGCAAAATTCCAGTATATGTTTGTGTCACGGCTTATCACGTGTCTTGTAATTATAAACCCCATTTTTGGCGATGCAAATAACGTTTCGGTGTATCCTCCGACAGATTCCGCCTTTTCCGCGTCTTCCATCTCTTTATCATTTTCTGCCTCTTTATCATTTTCTGTAAATATTATATTTTTCATATATAACATTTATAAGTTTTTAAATTTTTAAGCTAAACTATTTATTTTATCAATATTAATAAGCGTTTTAGGATGTTTTAAGTTGTCTATTTTTATATTGGATACATATTGCTTAAATTGTGGTCTATTCAGTTGTTCTTTGGGAACGTGGTTATGTACATTTCTCGCAATCATTTTATATAATTTAAAATCTGGGTATCTGTCCGATCCGTCATTTTTGTATAATACATTCACCCCCTTATCGTCCACACACCAATCGTATATTAATCTCTGAATATTGCTTAATTTATGAATACTCTTGATCTCGGTAATGTCTTCGATTACATAATCAAATATCGAGCATGCTAGTCGACAAATATCAAAACTATAGTTTGGTTCCAATCTGGGTTTTTTCTCATTGAAAAAAGGTTCCGTATTGTACTGTGATGCCGCGTCTTCGCCATATTTAAAACTATCACTGCAAAATAAGTGACCATTAAATTTATAAATACTTCTCCCAAAGTCAATTATCTTGAAGATACGACCAAAGGTCGGGACCTTGTACATTTGTTTATTAAAATAGTAATAAATATATTTGTCTTTTGTAGACGAATACATAACATTATTGGTATGTAAATCATTGTGCGTAAAATGAAAGGCCTTTTGATAAGTGATTAAAATCATAATTGTTTGCATTAAACACGAACACCACTCGTCGTCACTTAACTCACAGTTTAACAGTAAATCGTCTAGTGTATGCTCACATCCCTCCATACATATTAAATTTACTGGAAATTTTGATAAGGTAAGTATTATTTCTTCATCTTCGGATTCGTCTTCGGATTCGTCTTCGGATCCCTCTTCGGATCCATCTCTATCTTCGGATCCCTCTTCATCGTCTTCTCCGTCTCCATCTTCTTCGTCTCCGTCTTCTTCATCTTCGTCGTCTTCTTCTCCGTCTTCATCTACAAATGTTACAGAGGATCTTGAAGAACACGATGAATTACTTTTAATAGAATAAGAAGACCCACCATTTATTTCACACGTTTCTATTTCGGTTAATAATGGGTTTGAATTGATAACATTTTCTAATTTAGAACTATTACAGCTAAAGAGGTCGTCAAACATTTCATTATCAATCGTTTTAACAGATGACAAACTATAATTACTGTTTTGACTTATTTTAATAGGTGGTAGTTTTGCATCATCATCATTATCGTTATCCATTATATGACTATAATCCTGAACTGTATACAAAATGTCTTTATTTTTTGTAAAATAGTCAGAACTAACTAAATACTCTAAATCATCGATGATATTGATTTTAAAATCTTTCTTTATTGCTAAAAAGGATGCATAATAATTTACTCCATGAAAAAAATTGAAATGTGATATTAGTTTACTGTTTAAAAAGGTAAAAAACCCATCAATATGGGATGCATTATGTAAACTGGCAATCTTGGGATGTACATTTTTATTAGACAGCGTGGGCAAATTGAACAAATGGTCGTTGTTATTATTATATTTACCTACTAAATATTTATATGGATCTAACAGGGGGGCGATCTTTATAAAAATAACTTCTTCTTTTTTTTCTTTAGTTCTCAAGTTTACTAAAATACAATTGAATTTGTTGTCACTTTCTTTCTCCTTAAAATTGATTTTCTCTATTTGCCATTCATTGTTTAAAGTGATCAGATTACAATTGTTCTCGTTGATATCAAAAAATCTAGAATATGTAGGCGAAAAATTTTGCACTTCAGTCAAGTTCAAAATGTTTGGCTGACTTAACGAATTTAAAATAGATTTACTATTTTTATTTTTGTGGTAATTTAATTCCATCGATATTAATAATAAAAATAATATTTTTTTTATTTATCAAACTAATTGATTGAGTTTTATCTTATTCGTTAAATCTAAATAAAATAAAAAGGGTATACTATTTATACAAATGACTCTTGAACTAAAGAAATTTGATATGAAAAATATAAGTTTTAAGCCAACCGAGAATAAAGGTCCCGTGGTTGTCCTGATAGGAAAACGTGATACTGGTAAAAGTTTTCTGGTGAGAGATCTTTTATACTATCACCAAGATATTCCGATTGGGACGGTTATATCTGGTACAGAAGAAGGTAATGGATTTTACGGAAAAATGGTTCCCAAACTATTTGTTCATAATGAGTATAACACCGCCATCATTGAAAATATACTGAAACGGCAGCGTACGGTTTTAAAGCAAATTCATAAAGAAATAGAAACATATAAAAAAACAACCATAGATCCTAGAGCCTTTGTCATTTTAGATGATTGTTTATTTGATGGTTCGTGGACGAGAGACAAAATGATGCGTTTATTATTTATGAATGGACGACATTGGAAAATAATGTTGGTAATAACCATGCAATATCCACTAGGAATACCGCCCATGCTAAGAACAAATATTGATTATGTTTTCATTTTGAGAGAAAATTACATAGCCAATAGAAGAAGAATATATGAAAATTATGCGGGAATGTTTCCCACCTTCGAATCCTTTTGTCAAGTAATGGATCAGTGTACGGAAAATTTCGAATGTTTGGTTATAAACAATAATTCGAAATCGAATAAATTATTTGATCAGGTGTTTTGGTATAAAGCAGATAATCACGGAGATTTTAAATTAGGATCAAAGGAATTTTGGGAGTTGTCTAAAGGTATGAATTCAGACGACGAAGACGAAATATATGATCCGTCAAATGTGAAAAAAAGAGGAGGCGGACCAAAAATCAACGTTAAAAAAACGCAGCGCTGGTAGCATATTTTATTTTTATATAAAAATTCAACCTTATATAAAATAGTATTTATTTATTATTTATCATTTTTTATCATTTTTCATTTATCATTTATCATTTATTGTTTGTTTGCAAAAGGACCACTTACTAGTTTACTTTGACCATTATCACTTTTACCAGTTACGACATTTTCGCCCTCAAATAGTTCTTTGCATACATCGGCGGAAGAGATGGTATCATTATTTAACAAATTATCGATTTGACTATTGTTATTAATACCTATCAAATTGCCTTCTTTATCAATGGTTTGTGTCAACACATTACCCGATTTAGTGGCCTTTTCAATATTTTCTTTAATTGCATTTTGCTTGGTTTCTTTAACACGTTCCTCAAACACGGTCTTCGCATTGACATCATTCTTATTCTTTTCACTCATCAATTGATTTAATTCTTCTTCCATATATTCTACTCGTCCCGTCTTATATGGTTCCGGGTGCCAAGGCATCCACATTCCGACCGGACCTACAAATACGTCGTGGGTAGGATCGACTTCTCTAAGCATTTTTGCTCTTAGTTCAGCTTCTTCGACGGTAGGATATGAACCCCTAATTTTTAATCCACGCATACTTGTTTGAAAATTGTGTTCTATGTTGAATTTTTTATCGAGCTCTTCCTCATTGTTATCTATAAAGGTTTTGTATTCATCTTCAAATACAGTATTAATAAGATTGCCCTTCTCTTCAGAAACAAACTCTTTAAGGTCTGCTGACAAATCCTCAAAAGAAACGCTGTATTTAAAAGAAATAAAATTTAAGAACTGCACAAATTTCTCCATCGATTTGTTGAAATCCCATTTCTTTAGGAAACTA
>Ga0209550_10000029_pt1 | contig 91597 bp, 106 predicted proteins | sample LauGreSuBDMM15SN_2_FD_187567 | JGI IMG/M metagenome (GOLD analysis project Ga0209550, IMG submission 187567) | Freshwater lake microbial communities from Lake Michigan, USA - Su13.BD.MM15.SN (SPAdes) (version 5) | ecosystem: Environmental > Aquatic > Freshwater > Lake | place: Lake Michigan... | reverse complement strand
AAACTTGGTTGTGAAGTAGGTTGAAAACTTGGTTGTGAAGTAGGTTGAAAACTTGGTTGTGAAGTAGGTTGAAAACTTGGTTGAAAACTTGGTTGAGATGTTGGCTGGGAACTTGGCTTATGATGTTTAATATGATTAGGATTATTATTTTGAGAAGATGGCTCAGTATTAATTGTTATTGGTAAAACAACACAACAAATAATAATAGTTATCAAAAGACATCCCCATCTATTTCCTTCTTCTTGTTTCATTTCATCAACAAGTGTAATTCTATCGTTTGAAGTAGATGGCATTTTAAGATATACAATTTCAGTTATACAATATAAAAAATTTATTTACAAAAAAAGATTTCAATTTTTTTATGTATATAGAAAATAATTTCAAAAGATGTTTGAATATAATTTGAAACTTTTTCTTCATCTCCACAATTAGAACAGTTTAAAAAAACAGAATTATCACGATTTAAATCAAATGAATATAGATGAGTACAACGTTTACAAAACATAATTAATAATATCAACTAATTTTATATTCTTTAGAATTATTATTTTTCTATTACAATTAATTTTATATTTATAAATAATATGAGTCGAGAATATGTAGATGAGGGTTTAGAAGAAGGGGAAATAGACGAAAAAACCGAAGCTTTAGCAAATACAGGACTCCCTATAGGTCTACGTGGTCGATTAGATGGAAGAGTAGAATTAACAAAAGAAGAAGCTGAAGATGACATGCGAGAAATAGAAAACTTATTTTTACAAGATAAATTACTTGAAGATAATCCTGAGGAGGATTTTATTCAATCAGAATTAGATGCGATAATACCTTTCACAGGCCAACAATTATCAAAAATACAATTAGAACATGCGAATTCATTAATAATGACTAAATATAAAGTTGAGGAAGATATGATAACTATGAAACTAACTGATTTACAAAAAATAATGGAAGAATTATTTACCAAGTCAAGAGGATTACATGGTGATTTGAATACACAAGTTGTTCCACAATCTAACCTTACAGAATCAGAGATGATAAAATATGTATTACCACAAATTTTTCAAATGTTTGGTCTTGTAAATATGCAACTTAATTTATTAAACGTACAAGGTCAAACAATTCAAGCTTCAGTTAAAGAGGTTAGAGATACTACGGAAAGAACAGAAAAAACAGCTGTAAGAACAGAAAAAACAGCCAAAAGAACCGAAGAAGCAGTAGCAGGAGCAGCAATCGGAATTCAAGCTACACTTGATTCATTTCGTGAATCTTTAAATGAAATGAAAACTAATATAATTGTTAAATTAGAACAAAATACAATAATGAAGAGGATGATGGATACATTTTCTTTTGTAATTACTTTGATAACTAAAACAATTACTTTTATTATTCAAACACGTTCATGGATATGGACTAGTTGTACTACATTCACTACTCCTATTTTTGGTTTAATAATTAATTATTTTTTTTATATATTATTTTTTTTTATAGAATTTTGGTTAATAGTAGCATCGTTAGAATACTTAGTAGCACAGTTAGGACTTGTAGATACAAGTAGCGGAATAGAAGGTGCTGAATTAAACTATATTCTCCAGCAAGTCGACAAGATAAAATCTATGTTATATAAATTAATAAGGGGATTAAATATATTTAAATGGTTTTATAGCAAGATGAAAAAATATATATATTTTTTTTTTAAACTATTAAACCTCCCTGAATTATATGAAATATGCGAAAATCAATTTTCTATCGCTATGAAAAGTTTATATAATATTACTATGACGATGATGATAATTGTAAGAGATGAGGGTTTAAAAGGTATAAAAGAAGCAAGCGTTAGAGCAACGCAAGGTTTCACATATGCGACTAGTGCTGCTCGATATGGTTTGGCACAATCTACTAGTTTTGCTCGTGAAAGAATATTACAACTAAAACAAGATATTGGTAGTACATTTAGAAGTGCGCTTCCACAAATTTTTTCTGCTTCTTTTTATGGTAAATCTAAATCTAATCTTCAAATAGAAGATACTACACAAGCTTCTCAAAGAAAAAAACCAAAACAACCAAAACAAAAAGAAGAGTATCTTCCAACTCAAGAGGATATAACAGGTGAAGCTAGTAAGAGTGGATTATTTAAACAACCAAGAAAAAAATATTCTCAACAACGCAGTTATATAACTCCTCAAGAACCAATTATAGCACAAAACCCAACTCAAAAATTAGATATAGAAGAGAATAAAATGACAGATATATTTGGAAATATATTTAGTAATACAAGTATAAATAAAATGTTAAAAGATAATGAGTTGGCTACGGAATTGGATGATGATTTATATGACGATGATGAAGAAATTTATTTAACTGGTAAAAAATTATCTAATGAACGATTTGCCGAATCTTTCACTTCTCAAACTGGTAAAAAAGTGAAAGAACGAATATCTTCTATTTTAGAATTTGAACGGAAAAAAATAGAAGAAATTTATAAAAAAAGTAAAGTTATTGTTTATAATACTTATGTATTTGTATCAGAAATTAGCAGTCAAGGTGCCTCTAACTTTTTTTCGTTAGTACCTAGCATTTCTTTACAAGATATGTTAAGTGTTATTTTAAGAACACCACCTGAAATATTTCCTGTAGAAGAAGAATCAAGTTCTCAATTGGAAAATTTAGATTCTCCAAAATATTATACACCACCATCAAATCCTACAGCATCTCCAAAATATTATACTCCACCAACAAATCGGACAGTTGTTTCAAAAATAAAACAACCAACTTGTCCTAAACGCAATCGTACTGAATCTTCCAAACCAAAGCATTCTGTTAGACATTCAGCTAAACGACATACTCTCCAATCAAATCGAACAGCTTCAAAACCCAATAAAACTATTTCCAATACTAGCGATGTTGTTTTAAATATACCAGCAGATAATGCTACACAAGTTATTCAAGCTAATCCTATTGAGGAACTAATTGGTAATACAGATGAATGGGTAGTACAGGGAAAACCTATTGTAGCTTCTCCAGCAGAACAAGAACGTGCTAGAAATCTTTTTAAAAAGAAACCTGCTAATCCTTCGAAACCAGTTAAAAGTCAACCTGAAGAACCAACCCTTTTTGCTGATGATAACGAATCTATCTTAAATAGGCTAGCTGAAAGAGAAATTAGTAAATCTGATGCGTGGAGTATTCCGGATAAACCTGTAATAGCCTCACTCGCAGAACAAGAACGTGCTAAAAATCTTTTTAAAGATAAAGGTTATAAACCTCCTAAAAAAGGATGGTTTAATATATGGGGAGGAGGTAATGATAAGATCCTAAATAATAATATTATGTTTACTAATTATGATTTAATATTTGAGCCTATATTTCTTAGTTTAGAAATTATTTCTCTATCATTATTAACACAATATTCGCCAACTATAGCTACATTACCAAATGTAATAAGTAATTGTAATTCATATATACAATATCAAAATATCATATATAAAAGCGTACAAAAGGAAATTTCTCATAAATATACAAGAAGAAATACAATAGTATTAAAAAGTAAAAGAACAATTAATAAAAGAAGGTCTGCGAATAAAGGAAGAAGAACGGTTAGTAAAAGAAATGCTAGTAAAATAAGACCTAGTAAAGTGAAATCCATGAATAAAAAATCAAGACAAATTATGAGAATGGTTCCTTTTTAGTGTTTTAACTTTTTCGTCTTAGATTTTGTGTTTTTGTTTTTTGTTTTTTGTTTTTTGTTTTTTTGTTTTTGTATTTTTGTTTTTTGTTTTTTTATTTTTTTGTTTATTGTTTTTTGTTTTTTGTTTTTTGTTTTTTATTTTTTGTGTTTTTCCACCTAAAATATGCCAGCTTGTAGGTTTATGAAATTGATAAGCTTCTTCACAAACATCCAAACTGTTTTTTAATTTTGGAAAATTGGTTGCAATATCTCTAGGCATATGAAAAGTATTAGAATGTTTAAGACTATAAGTACCATTTAAGTAGTCAAATAATTCTTGTATTTTTTCATTTTCAAACAGTTTAGGTACCGCCTCATCAGACTTTCGAGAAACCCACCGAAATAATATAATAATAAAATAAATATATATTAATATTTGATAGGGAATTTCATTTTCTATTTGTTCTAATCTTACTCTAGGATCATCTGATTCTATTGGTTCAAATTCACTAATATCCCAACCATAACAATATTCTAGTTCTAAATTTATAAATTTAAGAAAACCTGGTAATCTTTCTATAGTAAGAGGAGTATGAGTTGTTGTTTTATCTAATTTATTGTAAATTGAATATACTGAATTAATATGATTTTGAATCAGTATTGCTATATCGATTAAGGGCTTAGTACCACTAATATCACTACGTAATACTTTTATTGACCTTTCCCAAGCATACATAATACTTTTAAATCCTTCTACAGTTTCTAGATGTGGATATGTATCAATAAAATTTTCAAAAGACTCTTTTTTAAATTCACCTATTTTAATACTGCCAACAATTTTTACTGTAGCAACTGGGGGTTTTTTTTTAAACATGTTAATAAAGCGACTAGTTAAAGAGGGTTTTTTGCTTTTAACAGGAATATCAGGATATTCTTCATCCTCACTAACTAATGCCGATGCTGGAGAGTTGGGTACCGTTGAGGGTGTCCCTTTATTTTCATAAATGTCTGAAGAGTCTTGATCATTTGGAACAAGTAAAGAAGGTAAAGAAGGTGGTCTTTTCTCACTGGACTTCATTGGGTTTTCTCCACTAAATTCATCTTCATCATTCTCTTCATGATTATATATAAACGGATATACTCTATTATCGATAGGCATAGATTCTGGTTGTACTCTTGGCATTATATATATAAATTTATTATTAAAAAAAATACTTAAAAGAAATATAATATATATATTTGTAGAAGAGTGGCGCAGAGGCAGCGCGTTGGGCTCATAATCCAAAGGACGGTTGATCGAAACAACCCTCTTCTATTTTAATAAATAATAATTTAAAAAACTTATTATTTATTTTGAAAATTTAATTTGGTTTTACAAATATATATAGATATTGATATTCATAACTACAAGCAATTAAATCAACAATTCCTTGTGTAATAAATCCTTGATGTTGAGCTATTTGAACGATACTTTCTAAAGATTCCATATATAAGGTATGCTCGTTTTTTCTTGTTTTGTTTTTATGAATAAATTTTTCATGAAAAATTGCTAAATTTTCTTGTGGTTTGTATTCAAAATTACTTTTATAAGTCATATTATCAAAAACTATTTTTGATTGTGTTAATCGAGATTTCGCATAACGTTGTGGTGAGACGTATAATAATGGATTGCTTAACATAGGATCAAACATATCTGAATTCACAAGATGAACGATACAATATCCTCCAGGTTTTAACCAATTATAACAATTTTGAAAAAACAATGATTTATTTTTAGTATAATAAATAGTAAAGTAAAAAGAACAAACATGAGTGAAAGTATTTGGTGAAAAAAGCATTGAATCCATCATATCTCCTTTTTGAAATTTAGAATTAGGATATTTTTTCTTTGAAAAAGTAATCATATCTTTTGAACTATCTACTCCTATTACTTTGATATTTTTTTCTTCAAATAAATTCACATGATGACCTGTACCAGAACCAATATCTAAAATATAGCTGTGCTCGTCAGGTTTTGTAGAATTTATAATTTGTCCCACTTCAAAGTTATTTTTTAATTTAGAATAAACTAATTTGTCATATATATTAGAGTAAAAGTCATCATATAAATTTGAATTATTATAACTTGAAAATCCTTCAGAAGACTGTTGAAAATTTTCTATATTCTTTTCAGGAAAATAATTAAATATAACAATAATAATAACAAGTATAATAAGAAAAAGTAAAAATATATTTAATTTTTTGTTAAAAATATTCTTAAATTTATTCATATATGTATTATAGTATTTTTTTTTGTATATTTTTTATTATATGTTAGAAATAGAAATTAATGATATAAGAACCGAAAAAGATTTTAAAGCTATTACATTTTCTGAATTTAAAAAAACAGAAGTAAAAAAAGAATTGTTTTCATGTTTAAAAAACTCTCAATTAGAAGCTTCCTTTTATTGGTCTTGTGAATTTATTTGTGCCGGACAGTACAATGATTTATGGGAATGTATTATTTTATTTTATTCAAAACATATACACTTGGCTAATCCTAAACTATCTATTTATTTACATTTAAAATTAAATGCTTTTAAACAAATATATCGAAATGGATATATTAAATATGAATTATCTATGAGAAATAATATGAAAATAAGAAATTTATTTGCGGAAATTATTTATATTTTAGCAGAAAGTAAGAAAAAACATACTTTTGAAGAAATAAAAATAAATAAAAAAGATTTTGATTTATCCATTGTATCTATTAAAATGAAAGCTCCTAATATTCACTTTGGAGAAATCATTTTTCAAGAAGGAGATCCTAAAGAAATTTATATTGCTTTGAATGAATTAGCATATCATTTAACAGAGGAAAAAAATAATTTATTAGCTTGTTATTGGTTAGAATGGTTAATAGAATTTGATTGTTTATCAAAATATAAAATGGTAAGAAGATTATATTGTAAAGAAGCAAAATATCAATTAAATTTAATTTGGATTTTATGGGAAATGTTTCTTTATTTAGCAAAAGAAAAAGGTCCTTTAATAGAAAAAATAATGAATAGTTTATTAGAATTATTTATATTAAAATATACAACATCTTGTAATAAGAAAAAAAAATATTTATTATACATGGCAATAGAGCTATTAATTGAAAATATTTATTTTGAAGAAGAAATTATTAAAGACAAAGAAAAAATGAATAAAATAATAGAAAAAATAAATACTATTTATAAAGAAATTAAAAAAAATGAAAAACACCCTAATATGGATTTCATGTTTAATACTAATAGCAAAAATAATTTAAGCCAGACAATTAGTAAATTGGAAACAATGAATGCTATTGGAGAAACTTTTATTCCTAGAATATAATATGGGTCAATATTATTTTACAAATGCGTATCCTTTAGCTAATAATCAAAATATTAATTTTACAGGTTCTAGTTCTACAAATCCTTATAAATTAATACAAAAAGCAGGAAAAAGAAAAAGCAAACGAAAAACAAGAAATAAAAGAAGAAGAACACGTAGAAAAAATTGAATTTATTTAATATTTATATAAACTTTAACAATAAATGAGCTATTTTCAATATTTTTTCGGTATATTCAAATCTATTAAAATTTTACCGGTACCTTCTGAAATAGATTTATTTCAAGAAGCAACACTAAGTATTAAAGAAGAACATAAACTAGAACAATTATCTTTAATTATTCCTTCTGATTTAGAATATAATATTCCTTCGCCCTTCACTTTACGCAATATTAATTTGTCTAACCAAAATAATATTACTTCTTTTTATTCATCTTATGAATATGAAGTACTATATAAATATATTTACACAATACTTTTAGATTATAACCCATATTTTGATCGTTATGACCATTATTGGTTAATTATAGATAAAAGATATAAGATTCATACATCAATTAAAATATCATTATTTAAATCAAATAATAATATATTAATAGAATGTTTTTCCAGGGATAAAGATGATAAATTTTGGAAAATATATCATCTTTTAAAAAAAAAATGTAATAATGTGAAAGAGAAAATATTGGAAACTTGGGAAATGATTTTGATAATATATAATTCTTTCTTTATTTATATTATATGGCTAAAACTTCCGGTTCTGGTATGTTTGGAAGTGGTGTATTTGGATTTTTAGGAACTACTATTGTATGTAATGCGTCAGATACATCGTATTATTGCCAAATAATGAAAGCAGTGAATATTATTATTCTTATTGCTTGTGTAGTATTAATTTTATATTTTATTTTTTTATATGTGAAAAATTTAATGAATAAAAAAAAATAATTATGATTCTTTATTCGTAGAAAACAATAAATCATCATACATAAATTTACCCGAGGGTTTATAAGTGTTAATAGATTTGAAGGAAGAATCTGTCTTTTTTTCTTTTTTCTTTTTATCTATTATAAAAGTTTCAGGCATCGAAGAAGGTACTTGTTCTTCTTCAATTTTTTCTCCCATTTCATTCACTATAATACCTGTTTTTTTCTTTATTTCTGTTCGAATATACGAAGGTACAAATTTCGCCCATGAAATAAATAACATATTAGGATGATAATATTTTACTTCAAATTTATTATCTTGTAATTTATCCATTAAATAAGCAATACAATTAGCTTGACAATATTTAGGTACGCCAATAATAATTTCAGGGACAACAAACCAACAATAAGGCTGATCCATACTCATTTTTGCGGTTGTTCTGATTTTAACATGAATACGATTTAACAGTTTATTAAATAATTCCAATTGTTTTAAATCTTTCTCCTGTTTTTTACTATAAAGTTCATCTATATTAAGTTTTTCTGAAAAATCATCATTTATATTTTCCAAAGTAAAAATATTTGACATATTATTATTTATTATTTTTTTTATATATTAAAAACATAAAAAAAGAAAATAAATGGAAATTGAATGTTTAGTTTTATCAGGTGGAGGACATCTCGGATTTATTGAATTAGGAGCGTTATATCATTTAGAAAAAGAACAATTTTGGGATAGAAAAAAAGTTAAAAGTATATATGCGACATCAATTGGTACGGTTATAGCCGTATTAATAGCAGTTAATTTAGATTGGGATACAATTAATGATTATATGATTAAAAGACCTTGGGATAAAATATTTGAAATAAAATCTACTCATATATTTCAATTATTTGATACAAATGGAATATATGATGAGAATATTTCTTTACAATTTATAAAACCTATATTAGATGCGTTAGATTTACCTCAAGACATTTCTTTAAAAGATTTTTTTGAAATAACCAAAATTGAAATAAATTTTTTTAGTTTTAATTTTACTCTATGTGAAACAGTAAAAATAAATTACATAAATTTTCCCGATTTACCTTTATACAAAGCAATTTATATGTCTTGTTGTGTTCCTATTTTTTTTAAACCTTTTATATGGAATGAAGAAGTCTATATTGATGGAGGAATGGAATCGAATTATCCCATAAAATATGCGTTGGAAAATTATAAAGAAGAAAATATTTTTTCCTTTAAAATCAATTATAGTAAGTTAAATTATTCGGTAGCAAAAGATACGAATTTTTTTGCTTATTTATCGTCGATTGTTATGTATAACATTACAAAGAATAATCAGTTAAATGAAAGATTCAAAAATGAAATTATATATGAATGTTCTATAGATGAAGATATAAAATATGTTATTGAATTTTTATCTTCATTTGAAAAAAGACAATTATTTTTTGATAAAGGGGTTGAAATAGGAACGTTGTTTTTAACAAATATTAAATCATAGTATAACAAAATTGTTTTAAATAAGCATGGGTAGGTTTCGCATCATAATCGTAAACCTCATTATCTTTAATTAATTTAATTGTTGGATATCCTTCAATATTATATTTATCGATTAAACTTGTTATTTCTGCGGATTCACTCGTACAGTTATATTCTACACATTGTACGGTATAGCCTTTTACCTGAGTTCCATTCATTTCTGCTTTAAATTTATTCCATTCAGGTAAAGCTGTTTTACAATGAGGGCACCAATCCACATGAAAAAAACATACTTTTGCTTCTTTCTTATCTCCTGTATCGTATATCAACTCATTATTAGTTTTAAAGCTTTCTTTTATTTTATTATAATAGAAAAAATAAACACCTCCCAATATAATTCCTATAATAATAAAAATAATTAAACTGTATTTAAAATATTTTTTTAATTTCGTTATATCCATAATATATATTTAATAAATAAGTTATTTTATTAAAACGAATTGATTATAATATTATATTTATATTATATAATGTTATATACAGAAGAAGAATTAAATAGTAGCGATGGCATGTTAACAAAAGTATGGGGTCCTTGTATGTGGTTTTTTTTACATACCATTTCTTTTAATTATCCAACTGAGCCTACAAAATTAGATAAAGAAAAGTATAGAGATTTTATTTTAAATTTAACTTATGTTTTACCTTGTAAATATTGTCGAATTAATTTAAAAAAAAATCTTAAAAAATTTCCTTTAACTATGGCAAAAATGGAAAATAGAAATACATTCTCTAAATATGTCTATGATTTACATGAAGATGTGAATAAAATGCTACATAAAAAAAGCAATCTAACTTATAAAATGGTAAGAAATAAATTTGAAAATTATAGAGCTAGATGCTTAAATAAAACAAAAAAAGAACACGGATGTACTAACCCCTTAAAAGGAAAAAAGTACAAATGTAAATTAAACATTGTTCCTTTACATTCCAAAACTGCTAAAGTCGTTTAATACAGGAACAGGAAGCAAATAATCATTGCTTGTTGATTTATAATTAGGAACTTTTTTACATTCAAATGATGGTTCAGGACAACGAGCACACGCAGGACATGGAGGACATTTCTCTGGTGGTGTTGTTGTTATTAATTCATTATTGTTATTATTATAATTATTATTATTATTATTATTGTTGTTATTGTTATTTTTTCTAGATTGTTTATTGTAATTAATAGATTCTTTACATACAGGGCATGTGGGAGTAACAATTTCAGACTTTAACATATATAAATCTCTATCGGGTGGCATGGATAATTTACTATTATTATTGTTATTATTGTTATTATTGTTATTATTATTATCACATTCATAATTATCATTATTTTGTGGAGTAATATTATCTTCTATTGCTTGAGATATATTATCCTGAATAAAATTACTTGGTTGACTAGCATAAAAATTATAGTCATAAAATAATTGTTCTACATTACTTTTATCTACTACTACTATTATATACTTGTTATTCTTTTTAATTATCTTTACATAACTACCATTATCTCCATAAAAAGTTAAACTTGTTATATCAGTTGTATTTAAATTATTATTATTTTCATTTAAAGAATATACAGTTGTTTGGCTATTCGCATCTGTAACAATTACATAATATGTATTGTTTTTATATACAACTTTACATGTTTGGTTATTTGGGCCATAAAATATAACTGGTAAATCAACACCTAAATAATGGTTATAGGTTCCATATGTTATACTTGAAGTAGGAATATTGTAGTTTAATTGATTTGTAGGATTATAATTATTCCATCTATTTGGATTTGGTTGTGGTGGTGGGGGTGGAGGATTGGGTCCTGGTGGTGGTGGTGGAGGTGGCGTTAATCCAACTGCGCCATCCGAGCCTGGCGGTCCTTGTGGTCCTGTAGACCCAGGTTGTCCTTGTGGTCCTATAGACCCAGGTTGTCCTTGTGGTCCTTGTGGTCCTTCGGGTCCTTGTGGTCCTTGTGGTCCTGGGTCTCCTTTATCACCTTTATCACCTTTTGGGCCATCATTAACTAATGGAAAATATTGAAACCCATATACAGCTTTAGCAGTCTGATTACCATCTGGACCTATTGTATCAGCCCCATAACCCGGGTCGTATACGAAACCTTTTCCATAACCATTTTGGATCCAACACCATCCATCACCCCATTCTGAATCGCTTGTAGTGTTCGCATAAGTTCCTCCGGTACAATGAGGTTCCAAACTCTCACATTGTTGCATACATTGATATACACTAGTACTAGATGCGTTATGAATATATTCTTCACCTAAATAGGAATTATCTTTTTGTATTTCAAAATTGGGAAAATTACCATCTCCAGCTACAAACCCTTCCCTTTTAGAATTTTTACTATAATAAATACAAAGTATTAAAATCAATAGTCCTATTAAAAATATAATTAATACTTTATTCATAATTTATAATGTGAAAATATATTATATAAATTTTTATATAATATATTATGTTGAACTTTGAAACTGATGAAACAATTATTGAAATTGGAGTGGATGAAGCAGGAAGAGGCCCTTTATTCGGTAGAGTTTATTGTGCTGCTGTAATTATGCCTAAAAACTCTTCTTTAGATTTTTCAAATATAAAAGACAGTAAAAAATTTCATTCAAAAAAAAAAATAAATGAAGTTGCCGATTTTATTAAAACAAATGCTCTAGCTTGGGCTGTTGAATATGCCGATGAATACACAATCGATACATTAAATATATTACAAGCTACAATTGATACCATGCATATAGCTATATTAAAAGTAATTGAAAAATTATCTATAAAAGATGTTAATAATATATTATTGTGTATAGATGGTAGTTATTTTAAGCCTGTATTTTTATATGACAAAGAATTAAAAAAGCCTTTGTATTTTTCTTATAAATGTATAACTAGTGGAGACAATAAAAATATTAATATAGCAGCTGCTTCTATTTTAGCTAAAACAAGTAGAGATCAATATATAGAAGATTTATGTAAAGAACAACCAGATTTAATAGTAAAGTATGATTTACAAAATAATAAAGGATATGGTTCAAAAAAACATTTACAAGGAATTGAAATACATGGAATCAGTAAATATCATCGAAAAACATTTGGTATTTGTAAAAAATATTAAATATGTAAAGAATAATTATTTACTATATTTTTTAATAACGATGAATGAATATCGTTATAAGTTGATTCAAAATCTCTATCAAATTTTATAGCAAGTTCTTTCAATTCCATAACAATACTCATAATTTTTAATACCGCTTTGATAAAATCTCCTACAAATATAATTTTCTCTCTTTTTATTATACTTAACACTATTTTATATTCTACTTCATCTGTCGCATCATACCATAAATCAACATATTTAAATAAATAATAATAGAAATAATATTTATCTTGAATCCCATACATTTCGTATTCATCCATAATCATATTCACTTTACCAATAATAGATACTAAATCTTTTTCTAATGGTTTAGAAAAATGAAAAGGTACATATATATTTGTATTTATGTAAAGAAAACATGAAAGTAAACATACTAACTTCTTTCCGGATAAATCAATTATATCACTAAATAATTCAGCAATGAATAATGGGAATACTTCTGTTATCTTACTCGCAATGATTCCTTTTGTTGTTAAACTATTTTCTTCATCTATAAATCCTTTCAATATTAACATTTTATTTAAAGAATCTTCCGATGATCTATTTTGAAGTGCAAAAGGAACTGTTTCATAAAACTTGGATGAAAAACAAACATCTTTTTCAAATGTTTTCAATTGAAAAAAATCCAAATCTAATGAAGAATAACTATTTGGCAAATGTATAATATTACCTTCATAATCATGTATTCTTTGAAAATAAGATATATATTCACTAGAATTTAATACTCTCTCTTCTGAACCATCAAATTTTACATTTTCTGTTAATAAAATTGTTTTTACCGATTGGAATGTAGATGTAAAAAATGTTTCGGTAGAAAAAACTACTTTTATATATTTACTTTGAAGCATTATTTCTACTAATTCTTTAAAAATCGGAATCATTCCAGCATGATGAATGGCTAAACCTCTCTTAAATAACTTTAATAATATTTTATATTCTACCAAATTTGTATAGTCTGTATAATTTGGTAGTTTCTTTAAAATACTTAAACATACTTCTTCTATTTCCTCTTTTTCAGTTTCGCTTAATAAAGAAATACGAATACTTTCTACTGTTTTTTCTAAGTTTCTTCTAGACAATATTAAACAAACAGCAGGAAACATATCTTTTTCTTTACATTCTAGCAATACGTGATTTATTAGATAATCTCTCTTCACATACCCGTTTGATGATTTAAAACTATATATATCATAATATACTTTTGAAATAACTTCATCCGTTAATGGAATACATTTTTGAATTCGTTGTAATACATTTTGCGTATTAGAAATAGGCAATGAATTGTAATAATTAGGATGTAAATCATAATATAAATAATGTGTTAATTTCTCTTTTTCTTTATCTTCAATAACATGAAATGGATATCTACTTATATTTCCCAAGTACTTTACTAAAAAATCTATATTAGAAAAAGGCAATGAAAAAATAACCGTTTGAATAAATGGTAAAATATTATTTAATAACTCTTCAATATTTTTTCCTCTTTCATGATCGTTTATATATTGAAATTTATCAAAAATAATTAAATCAATATCTTCTTTTTGAATTTCGTTTTGATACAATAAACGTAATAAGATTTCAGGAGTCATAATAATTAAATCGGAATCAATATTACATCTTCTTTCTCCTGTTATAATACCAACACTTATCATACCTTTATAATATTCACAATAATAATGAAATAATTGATTACACAACGATTTTAAGGGTAATATATAAATTATTTTCTTTTTTATTTGTGGTTCTAATGGCTCTAATTGATGTTCTTTCAAAATTTGATGAATATAGCTTTGGTTATTTGTTTCTATATAACTTGAGACAAATATATTTTCTCTTTCTTTTAATAAATAATCCATTATATTTATTTGTATTATATATTTAAATCATTTCTTACCATATTTCAATAAAAGTATTATTAAACATATTATTTTCTTCTTTTAAACCATATATAGATTGAAATTTTTTTGAATTCTGTAAAACTCCATTCACTCTATATTTAGATAAAGAATGAACGTCATTTAAAATTCGGTCATGTAATGATTTATTATTTATTTTATTTCTCCAAGAACTGCTATAATATTCATAAAATTGTTTGAAATGAGAAATTTGATCTTTTCCTAATATATTTTGTTGGATTAATTCTTTTTCAAGTACTTCTTCACAAATTAATACACCATAAATATCTGCTATATTTTCACCCAAGCTTAATTTACCATCTAGATGAATATTATCTAATTTTGCCATTTTTTCATATTTTACAATAATTTCTTTTTGTTTTTTTTTATATTCTTGCTTATCTGATACCGTCCACCAATTAATATAATTTCCTAAATCATCTAATTTACAACCTTCGTCATCAAATGCATGAATTAATTCATGACCTAATGTACTTCCTATAAAAGCCAAATTATATTCAAATGATTTACTTAAATCCAAAAAAGGTGGTTGTAAAATAGCATTTGGAATGATTAATTCATTACTCATGCCATTATAATAAGCATTCACATCATATAAATTTACTCCATTATTAACCCAGACATTATTTTTATTGGTTTCATTTAATTCTTTATTTATATTAGATAAATAAATTCCAATGAATTTTTTATAATTTCCATATTTATCATTAATAGAAAAAATAAGTTTATTATACTCTTTTTCTTCTTTCCATTTGTTTTTATAACCAATAACAAAATTTATTTTACTTAATTTTAAAAGAGCTTTTTCAATTGTTTTTTTTTCTAGCCAAGTATTTTTTTCTAATCTTTCTTTAAAAACAAATTTTATTTTTTCTGCCAATGAAATACAATATTTTATTTCTTTTTCATTTTTATGATTTTGTAAATATAATTGATTTAAATAAATATTCATGTAGCTATTAATTGTACTTAAACAAGTAATTTTTATAGGAAATCTCTTTTTTTTATCTTGAAGTATTACATCAAAAAAATTAAAAAATACATCATTTATACTTTTATCTAATGATGAATACACTTTTATAATTTGATATATCCAATATTCTTTCCACTCTTTAGAATCCCATTTATGTAAAAACATATTAGATATATTTTTTAAATATCTTGGATTATCAACTTGAACTTTTTTATCATATTTAATATCTAAATTATGAAATATTTTTGAAAAATCTAAATGAAATGAATTATGTAAATGAGAGACAGAATAAAAATTTAATTTATTTTCTAACTGATTATCTTCTGTTGAAGAATATAAATATTTTGCCATTTCCGTTTCTACTTTTAAAATATTTTCTACTTGAAAAGAATGATTTTTACCAAAAACTATATAAAATACTATTTTTAAAAATAATAAAAATTCTTTTCTATAATGTTTGTATACTTTATTATTTTTTAAATAAATATTTTTATTATTAAAACTAAACTCGCCATGAACGATATTTAATATATTTTTTTTCGAATTATATATATTATTACTAACAAGTATTTGAAAAGGTAGTTTAAATCCAGATTGAATCATCCATGTAATAAATTCGAATATATTCTTTTTTTGTATTAAATCATTCAATGTTTGAATAAAATAATATAATTGTTGTTTTGCCAAAGGTTTATTATAAGTAATACAACTTTTAAATAAATTTACAAGATTTTTCTCCTGTATATTTTTAGGATTTTTTTCACATTTTTTAACTATTTCTAATAATTGAAGATCTATTTTTTTTTGTAATATAGAAAATAAATTAACAGAATTTTGGTCTAATGGTATTGTATAATTTTTTAACCAATTTTTATTTATATAAGTATAAAAATCATCTTCCATGTTTATTTTTTTAGTTTTGTTATGTTTTATTTTTTTTTTTTTAGTTTGATTTTTCATATTATTCAAAGATATTAAAAATTATCTTGATTTAATTTTTCATAATTAATTTTATTAATTATATCTATAGATTCGTTTAGTTTATACCGTATTTGTTTATAAATTTCTTGATTTACTGACTCAATAGGTTTTTTTTTCTCAATAGGAACATTTAAATAATCTTTTATTACTGAAATATGATTGTTATCAAATAACACTAATTTTTCTTTTGCTTCTTCTTTTGTATAACTGGTTTGAATACAAATTATTCGAATAAGTTCATTTTCTGATAAATCGTCCATAAATAATAAATAAATAATTTTTTAAATCATATTAAAATCAATAATATATTATTATGAAATGAATACCGATTTAAAATTATTAGAAGAAAGCATTATGAAACAAATTCATTTATTGTACTTGGCTAAATATAATAAACAATTACAAAAAAAAGTGAATAAACTATTTACTTTTCCAAAAGAAGAAAAAAATGAGACAGAAGAAAAAGAACAAGATAAAGAAGAAAGAGAACAAAATGAAACAGAAGAAAAAGAATACAAAGAAAACGTAAAATTAATTATTAATGAAAGTAATCAATCAAATCAATTACAAACATTACTACCACAATTAAGTAAATTATTTATGAATAAAGATATTGTTTTTAATAAAGTGAATGATGATGATGAGGAAGAGGAAGAGGAAGAAGAGGATAAAAAAACTAAAGAAGAAGAAGAAAAAGAGGAAGAGGAGGAGGAAGAAGAAGAGGAAGAGGAAGAAGAAGAAGAAGAGGAAGAAGAGGAAGAAGAAGAAGAAGAGGAAGAAGAAGAAGAAGAAGAGGAAGAAGAGGAAGATGAGGAAGAAGAAGAGGAAGAAGAGGAAGAAGTTGTAGAAGTAAAAAAGAAAGATGTAAAATTAATAAAAAAGATGATTGAGGTAGAATTAGACGATACAAATTATTATACCAATGATTTACAAGAAGGAGATATTTATGAGAATATAATGAATAAAGTAGGGAAAAAAGTAGGGTACTTTAAAGATGGAGAAGCCCATCTGGATGAATAAATAAATTATAAAAACAAATTAAAAATTATAGGTTTAATAATTTATGTACTTTCATAATTTATTTCTAGAATGTTTTATGTTTTATTTAAAAGTTTATTCTTTTATAGAAATCAAAATATTGATGGTAATGGAATATATTTATGATTTGTATTATTCAGATTACTATAAGATAGTTATTTTTGAGAATAGAAAGATATCCAATCAATACGTAAATAAAGATTTACAAGGAATAGATATATCAAATAAAACATTTGATCTATTGGTATTTGAAGATAATAGAAAATGTATGTTGATAGATAATAAAAAAGAGTATTCAAAATTTACCATGTCTTTTATGATTAAAAAGAGTGCATTGCCTCATCATAGAGATATAGGATTAAATATATGTAAATTTAACTTTAGCTTAATAGTTATATATATAAATGAAAAAGAATATGAAATAAAATTACAAAATTTTTATTATAATTATTATATTGTAGGTAATAAAATAAACCATAATTTTATAAAGTATTATGCTTACAAATATTTACAAATAAAAGAACCTATTTTAAATTATGAATTGGTAATTATAGACAACGAATGTAAATTTATAAATAATTTAACAATTAAAGATACAATTCTGTTTCATGAAAATAAATATGAATTAAAATAAGTATATAAAAAATTGAATTTATATATAACATGGATATTTCTTCAAACATGGAACAAATAAAGGAAGAATCTTATATTTTAAAAGATAGATGGATATTGTGGGCTCATTTTCCGCAAGATCCTGATTGGACTTCTAAAAGTTATAAAAATATTTGTAGATTTGAAAAAGTCGAACAAGTAGTCGCAATCATTCAATTATTACCTGAAGAGTTAGTAAAAAATTGTATGTTCTTTATTATGAAAGAAGGTATAATTCCAACATGGGAAGATCCACAAAATAGAAATGGTGGGTGTTTTTCTTATAAAATAACTAATAAATATGTTTATGATGTTTGGAAAAAATTAACATATTTATTAGTAGGTAATTCTATTAGTACAAATGAGTCCTTTAATAATAGTATTACAGGAATAACTATTTCACCCAAAAAAAATTTTTGTATAATAAAAATATGGTTGAATAATTGTAATTTTCAAAATCCGACAATGGTAACTAATGATATAAAAAATTTATCTTCTCAAGGATGTTTGTTTAAAAAACATGTGCCTGAATTTTAATTTGTAATTATAATATTATAAAAAAATTGAAAACATTTTTTTATAATAAATTATGTATTATGATAAAATAAAATGAGTTTTTCCATATATATTCTTTCCAATGTGCCTTATAAATCTATTTATTCTGTAGAAGATAACGAAGAATTCTTAACAAAATTATTATCTTCTATTGGCTATGTCTCAAGAGTTCATTTCTTCTTTTGTAAAGAATCAAGCAATTACAAAGCTTATATAAAAATCAAAACAAAAACAGACCAACAGATAAAGTCAATTTGTTGGAAGGCTCAAGTGTATGATATAGACAATAATTGTGTGTATATAGATAAAAACATTTGGTTTGAGCCTTGTAAAGAGCTAATAATTGGCGAAGAATATATATTTGATGTTGAAAGCTTCAAGGATTTTATAAATGGAACTCATAAGCCGTGGAAAGGAAAAATAATAAATTTTGGTTGGGACGAATTAATTGTAGAAAAGGAAGAAGATAAAGAGATGATAGAGCGCATAAGTTTAGATAAAGGAAAAGTTTATAAACATATTACTTTTATAGATGCAAGCGGTCTATCCATTCCTACTTATTTATTCAAAGACTTTTATTACTTTTCATGATTCACGATGAACCAAATTATTTAATTTAGTATTATTAATCATAATACTATTTTCAAATTAGAACATATAATAATAAGATCGAACATTATATTATTATAAAAAAATATGTTTAAGTAGCATAAGTTAACCCGCAGTTGCCAGACATGAAAGTTAATAAATTATATCTTTCTTCAAATAAGTATAAGTTATAATTATAATCATATATTCTCCAAGTAGGTTTATTTACACCAATAATACCTCCAGATAAGGGATCGCAAATAGCTAATGTTTGGGCCAATGGGTCTAATGGTGGAATTACAGTAACAATTTCAAATTCAATAACATTAAATCGACTCATATTAATAGCACCAGAAGGTTGTAAATCTAAATTATTGCTATGAATACAAAAATTATAACAATATAATCCATTAGGAGCATTACCTGAAGTGCGAGTATATTTTTCTATATAATTAAATATTCCTGCTGGTTGTGTATTTTCTCGATAAGCCCCATCTAATAAAATTCCTAGTGAAACTAATATTTCTTTTTCATTCTCAAATGAGTAATTACTAGTAATCATCCATCCTGTTAACAATCCATTTGGATTCACACCAGGTCCTATTAATACTTGTGTGGAACTATCACCATTTTTTCGTACGATAGGATAAGTTCCTTCTGCTTTAGCAGGTACAATATCATTCGGTAAATAATTATAAGGCCAATTTGTATAATTACTCCATTCATTTCTTAAATTCACATCACTTCTTTGAAAATAAAAAAGATAACTTGAAACAAGACCTACTGAATCCAATTTAACACGATTTGATCCTGTTACATTAAAAAACTGATACTCATGAACTTGCTTAAATAAATATTTTTGTTCTTGTAAAGCAAATAATCTTTGTTCTTGATCGGATAAAAAACAATAGGTACAATTTAAATGTATATCCGCATTCCACAATACTCTTAAATCAGAATAAGAATCAACTCCTAGTTCAACATCAGGAGGAGGTTGTAAAAATCGATAAAACTGCATATAAAACAAATTAAAGTTGGGTGATACATATGGAAATTGATTCACTTCATCTAATACATCACGGATTTGAAACAACTCATTAACGGGACGAAATGTTATATTAATATATAATTCATTATATTGTAAAGAAGTTAATGGAAAAGCCATTTGACTTTTCATTGTGAACCAAGTATTAATAGGGATATATAAAATAGAACCACGAATGGAAGGCTCAGGTCCATTGAGAGTATTATTAAAATAAGAATTTGGGTACATATTCACACGTCCTCCAGCATTTGCTGGATCATTTAATTCTGGAACATTTCCAATCATTTTATCAAATAACACTTTTTTTGTACCAATAGAATCTCTTTGTACTGCTGATAATAAATAAGAACCAGAAAATTTTTGAATAGTAGTATTTCCACATGTGATAGATATTTCGGAAATCATTTGTGCGCCTAAATTTTCTATCCAGCGAAATTCATAAGGAGCCCACATTCCTTGAGAAACTTCTCCATTATAATAATTATTTTGAATAGGAGGGAAAATAGGACTCCATATATTTGGTAATTGGACCGATACATAAGTATCCATTAGTAAATCAGCGTATCTAGGAATTTTAAACTGAAAATAAGAAGGTTCTGTTAGACGCAATGTTTTAGCGCCTTCAAAATCTACACGAAATTTTTGTAATCCAAAATTAGTATATTTAGAATAAGAACTTTTAAAAAAAGTTTTTGTAGGATTACCATTTAATATTACATTCTGTTGTCCTACAGATACTAAGTTTAATAATCCTCCAGCCATTATAAATTATATAGCGAATATTTTTAAGTTATAATATATAAATATGGTCCAATCAGATACTTCTAACATTACTATTTTATTTATTTATTTAGTCTGTTTTTTAATGATTCTTGTTCCTGTCTCATATTATATTTATGCTGCGACGACACAAAAAAAAGGTGATTGTACGAATTTCGATACCATGTTTGGAGATAAAAATACTCATATAGTATCTATAGATAATACTTATAATTTAGCGTTAAGAGATTACTATATAAAGTCAGCGTATAATTGTTGTTGTCCTGGGAATTATAGAAATGATTTTGTTGAATTATGTGCGTTAAAAGATATATTAAAACAAGGAACGAGATGGTTAGATGTAGAAGTTTTTTCGATCAATAATAAACCAGTTATAGCGGCTTCTACTACAGATAATTATTTTGAAAAAGAAACATATAATTCTATTCCTTTTCAAGACTTTTTATCATGTATAAATCAAAATGCTTTTAGTGATTTTTCACCTAATCCAGCGGATCCTATTTTTATTCATATTCGTTTTAAAAGCAATAATACAGAAATGTATAATTCTTTAACAAAAATCGTCCAAGATAATATAAGTAATAGTAGGTTATTGGATAGCAAATATAGTTATGGATATCAAGTATTAAATACAAGTCCAGATATTCCCGTATATCAAGAAAATTTAGGAAAAGTTAAATTAAATGAACTCATGAATAAAATTGTTTTTGTTGTTTCCCAGCAAAACAATTATTTTATAAATACACCCTTTTATGAATATGTAAATTTAATTAGTGATAGTATGTATTGTAATATTTTAACAGAATATGATGTGAAATTTAATCCTGATATAGAAGAATTAAAAGAACATAATAAGCAATATATGACATTTGAAATCCCAGATAATAATTATAGTCCAAGTTGTCCGGATAGTACGGCCGCAATGACTTTAGGAATACAATGCGTAGGAATGAGATATAATACAACCAATACAACTATGTTAATTATAAATGAAGAATTTTTTGATAATTACGGTCATGCTTTTGTATTAAAACCACTACATTTAAGATATGTACCAGTATCCTATCCAGATCCACCACCATTAGAACCTAGTATGAGCTTGGCACCACGACCTGTTACGTTTCCCATGGGAGTTAGTGGAGAAATATAATTTATATTATAATATTATGAAAGACAATATAAATAAGCCAAGTATTTGTAAAGATATGAATATAGAAGATTGTGAATTACAAATTATTCGTTTGTCTGTAGACAAATCAGAAAAAAGATTAGGAGCAAAAGTAGCACAATCAAGTGAAATTAAACAAATTATTAGTTTATTAGAAGATTTTCTTCAACAAAAAAGACTAATCTGTTATGGTGGTACAGCTATAAATAATATATTACCTAAAACAGAGCAATTTTACGATCAAAACATTGAAGTTCCCGATTATGATTTCTTTTCATATAATCCAATTGAAGACGCAAAAGAATTATCTAATATTTATTATAAAAATGGATTCACTGAAGTAGAAGCAAAATCGGGACAACATCATGGTACATATAAAGTATTTGTGAATTTTATGCCTATTGCTGACATTACTTTTATTCCCAAAGAATTATTTATTAATTTAAAAAAAACAGCTATTAAAATAAGTGGAATTTATTATGCTCCACCCAATTATTTACGCATGAGTATGTTTTTAGAATTGTCTAGACCCAACGGAGATGTTTCAAGATGGGAAAAAGTATTTAAAAGATTAAAATTATTAAATAAGCATTATCCGTTGTATAATAAAAAATGTTTTCATACTTCTTTTCAAAGAGAGTTATCAACACAAAATGAATATAAACAAGAGGAATTATTTTATATACTTCAAAACATATTAACAAGTCAAAATGTAGTATTTTTTGGGGGATATGCGTTAAGTTTATATTCAAGATACATGCCAGATTTTATAAAAAAACAATTTCGACATATTCCTGATTTTGATATATTAGCAGAAAATCCAAAAACAACAGCAGATAATATAAAAGAAGAATTAATAAGTCAAGGTATTAAAAATGTTTCAATTATCAAACATAAAGCTATAGGAGAATTAATTGGTGTGAATTATGAAATTGTTATTGGTAAGGATACAGTAGGGTTTATTTATGAACCCAAAGCTTGTCATAGTTATAATGTTATTCGAGTTAATAAAAAAAATATTAAAATAGCTACAATTGATACTATTTTAAGTTTTTATTTGGCGTTTTTGTATGCGAATAAACCTTATTATGATACAGATCGTATTTTATGTATGGCAACTTTTTTATTTGATATACAAGAAAAAAATAAATTACAACAAATAGGATTATTAAAAAGATTTACTATATCATGCTTCGGACATCAAGAATCTATTGAAGAAATGAAATTAGAAAAATCAAATAAATTTAAAGAATTAAAAAACAATAAAAATTTAAAAGAATTTGAAGAATGGTTTTTAAATTATCGTCCTGATAAAATACATAAAAGTAAAAAAAATATGGAAGAGCCAGTAATTGAGAAGGAGCATAAAAAAAAAACAAAAAAAAATATTAAAAAGAAAAGAAAGACAAAAAAAATGTTTGGAATATTTTAAATAAAATTGAATGAAATAATCTAAAAATAAACAATTATATATAACAAATGTCTTCCAGTGAAATTTCTTCTATTTATAAATCAAGAAATATTATTCTTGAATTAATGGAATCACAAAATTATATTATAACTGATTATTTAGGATTTAGTATTAGTGAAGTGAATATTATGTATACTACAAAACAATTAGATATGTTATTAACGAAAACAGATGCCTCTAGAAAAATCTATATAAAATACTTTTTATTAAAAGCTTTACGAATTAATTATATAGATGAAATGATAGAAGATTTATTTTATACAGAAGAAGTATTATCCAAGAAAGATACATTATTGATTATTACCAAAGAAGAAGTGAATGAGACAATACAAAATCATTTAAAGCAAGTATGGGAGCAAGATAAAGTCTTTATTATTGTTTTAACATTAAAAAAATTACAATTTAATATTTTAAAGCATACATTAGTTCCGCCTCAACGAATTATAAGTTCAGAAGAAACAGAAATTGTTAAAAGAAAGTATAATATTATGGAAGATTCTCAATGGCCTGAAATATCTCGTTTTGACCCGGTCATGTTAGTTATAGGTATAAAACCAGGTGAAATTTGTGAGATTATTCGTCCCAATAAATCTTCTATTGTAGAAAAATATTATAGATTATGTACCAATAACTAAAATATAAAATAATATATATGACTAGTACTTCAGCAAATATATTTAGTGAAAAGTTAGAAAATTTAAAAAATACATTTATAAATTTAATGTCTGATATGGAAACTACTATTGTAAATCACAAATTATATCCTGACGATCAAACATTCAGTAGTAATTATGACAACTTTATGGCTGCAAGTTATACTTGTAATAAAAATTTGGCGACATTAAATACTGAAGTTAATGATAATATAACTATTTCAAATCAAATATTAAATGAATTATTATCTCAATTAGATAGCTCAAATAATTATACTAAAATAATTCCAGCTTTATTTAATAAAAAAAATGCTAGTAATGATATGAAAATTGATAATATGAATTTATATAATTATCAAATTTTGTTAAATTGGGAAATGTTTATTGGAATGTTTTTTCTTTTTATTTGTGTAATTTGGTATTATAGAAAATATTATGATACAAAACAAGTTATTGAATATACAAAACAAAAAATGGTTGATATAAAAGAAGATGTTTCAAATAATATAAAAACAGCACAGGAAGAGATAACAAAAATGACTGAAGCGCCTCCTCAAACTCCAACAAAAGAACTACCAAAAACAATTATTAAAAAATAAGAAAAATAATAAAGAAAATAAAGAATATATATTATGTTAAAAATATATATTCTTTCTTTACAATGGAAACATGTTGAAAAAAACCTATCGCTTTATATTCAAAAAAGTATTCAAGAAAGTATTAAACGAATGATTAAAAAAAACTATTATAAATATATATAATGAGTTCTTCTTTATCTAATTTATCTTCACAATATACAATATTATCCAAGACATATCTTCAAGCTATTGAAGAATATAAAATAGAAAATCAAGAAAATATTAAAAAAAAAATATTAATTCAACTAAAAAATGGTTTAACAAAATCTTTTTATGTAGGAAAATATCCTGATTTATCAACATATTTTACAGAAAAAATAAAATCAATTGATATTTATGATGGCTTGATAATAACTTTGTATACAGAAACAAATTTTAATGGAGAAAGTAAAATTTACATGAGTACAAAAACAAATGACTTTAGTAACGAAGAAATTGATATGACATATAGATCTTTACAAGTAGAATTATTAAATAAAGAACATGATACTTATTTAAAAAAAAAATTTATTAGTAATTCTAATCCCCAAATTACGGATATATTAAATTCTAGTCAATGCGCTGACTTATGTGTTAATAGCAATTGTAGTGCTGCTGTTTTTAATTCTTCCTTAAGTACTTGTTCTGTTTACACATCGCCTGGCACATTAGACAAAGGAACACTGGAGGATGAAACAATTATACCTATGAATAAGAGAAAACTATTAATTATTAGTGAATTGAATTCAAAATTAAAATATATTATCCAACAAATTCATGCGAATACAACAACTGTTTTAAAAGAGAATGAATTATCTTTGGAACAAAATAAAATTACATTAGATCAATATAATATTCAAAAACAAGAAATACAAGAATTACAAACATATTTAGAACAACAAAAACAAGAATACCAATCTTTAGAATCTGAACTTACTAATTCATCTAGTATTATTATGAGAAATGTGAATACTTATTATTTAATGTGGATATTTTTAATTTTTTTAATAATTATGATTTTAAAAAATATGTTTATCCCTAATAAATCTAATCCTAATAATCTCTTTTGGATTATATTAATTATATGTATTATATTAGCCAGTTATAATATTAATAACCCTTATGGATATTTATTATGGTGTATTTTGATACTTATTTTTGTTTTAAAAATTATATTACCAAGAATATAATATTAATAAATTATAATATGAAGATCAAACAAGGTATTTTATATAGAAATAAAAAAGAAAAAATAAAAAAAGAAGGGTTTGATTTAATTTCTCAAATAGATGATTATGACAACAATACGGATGAATTGTTAAAAGATTATTCAGAAGCAATTAATAGAATAGATGTGAAAAATCCTTTAAAAAATAAAAATATAAAAATAGAATTAAACGCAAATGATTCAGATCCTTTCACTGAATTTGGATATGTAAATAATGTAGGCGTTTTACGCCCTTATATGGAAAATGTAGACTATCGATCAACTACTTGGGGAAAAAATGGATGTCCTACAAACTTATCTACCACCAATGTACCAAAAACAAACGTTAAATTAAATAAAAATAACCTATTTGAAATTGAAACAAGTCCAAAACTTATTAATATGATTTTTCCGATGATTCCAGGTCAAGCATGTGGATATGAAGGAGAAAATATAGTTGTTGATAGTATTGGAGATTTAAATGATTATAATACAGACTATAAAGGAGCCTATACATCGACTATACCCAATGTAGATAATGGTTCTAATTTATATAATTTTGATTTATGTAAAACAAGAGCAATAGATGAGGGAATGCGTTATTTTGGGTTAAATAATTATAATAAAAGTTTGACAAATTCTCAATGTGTTGTCTCCAACGATATGAGTGTTTTTAAACAATCTATTATAGCGGGTAATATTGTTTATAGTTCTTCAAGTGTGTCAAGCGCAATTATTGGAGAAATGCCTCTTCTGTTGATACATGTATTTGGATCAGAATTTCGCATATATAAAGTAGTAAATAATTGGTGGTCGGAACCAATCATTTTAGCGAGTTATAATACAGAAAAAACAGATGAATGTTATAATAACGGTACTTTCAATATAGATGAAGTTGAAGCTACATGGGGAGGAAATTGTAATTCTGAAGGGTATAACGTACAACCTGATAATGTACTAAATTATATTCATGATATATATAGAGACCAAACGAATAATTTATTAAAATTACCAAATACTTTTTTATCATATCAAATAGGAACTAATGGCTTTAAAGAAAATATAGAAGATGTCGCTTATGGTTGTGGTAAAAATTTTTCTTTAAAATACAACTGTGGAAGTAATCCAAAAAGTCAAGATATACTGGGAGAATCATGGCTACAATATGGCTCAATAGATTGTACTAAAGAATACGCAAGCTGTATACCTATATTAATTATAACTGATGAAGGCTATATATATATTTGTAAATTAAGTGATTGTACTATTACAAATGATAACTTTGCGAAATTAAATGATAATGCTAAAATATTTTATACATGGGATTTTTCTGATAAAATAGATAAATCAAATGAATCTATAAATTATATAAGAAATTTTATACTTGTAGGTGTTTATTTAGCACCAGAAATATGTATATGTTCGCCTAATAAAAAATTAGCTATAACATGTGATCCTTCAACAATTGAATTGGTTTTTTTAACATATTCTGAAAGTGTAGCGAAAGTAGATGATATTAATTATGGGTTAAATAACACATCGACTGTTTATGAAATAACAAATTTACCTCCAGCGAATAATGTAGGAAAAGTAGCATGGGTGAATGCTATGGGATTACGTAAAGAATATCCTCCTGATTTATTAGAAAAGGGTGATGAATACATAATGCGTCCTGGTTGGGATAGTGTTGGTAATGATATATATGCCGAGAATATGAGTCCAGCAGAAGGAAAAAAATGGTGTAATAAAAATGATGATTGTGCTGGATTTGAATATGTAGGTGGTGTTTGTTATTTTAAAAATAGTAATATGTATCCAAAAGGTAAAAGACAAGCAATTTTAGGAGGTCAATTATATATTCGTCAACCTGAGATTAAATCAAATGGCTCCAATTGTAGTTCTAAAATAAATAGTATACAAAATTTAACGTGGGATCACTATATTCCTGATATTTTTAATGGTATTTATATGACTGAAAATTATAATTGTAGTAATAATTTGTTAAATCCAAATATGGGAGATTCAACAAACTTGTTAAATAATAAAGATAAATTAGTGAATCAATTAAATAACTTAGATTCTAGTATATTTGAAGAAACAACCAATTTAGTAAATAATACCGCAAGTTTAAACAAAGAAAATAATTTTTTATATAATTCTATGAAAGAAAATTTTGAAAATAAAAATCAACTGAATGATATAACCTATTTAAATACTTTATTATCTAATTCAAAAAAATTCGTTATTCAAAAAAGTTATATAATTATTACCTTGTTAGTTATTTTATTAGGATTGATAATAGTATTGTATAAAATAAAAAAATAAAATATAATTACATATAAATGAATTCATATACGGATGAATCATCTACACAATTAGAACAAATATCGACTATATCTCAAATATTACGTGATTTATATACAAGTTTGGAAGATTCTTTAACAGATCCAAATAGTTCTTCCACTAATAGTGAAAATATAATTAATAGTATAGAATCCATAACTCGTGTGAAAGATATTTTAATTAAAAATTATTTAGAAATGAATACAAATGCTCAACAGACTTCTATTTCCCAAAAAATAGCATATGATGAAACAATGAATGCTATTTCTGCGACTGATAAAGAAATAGAAGAATCAAAGAAAAAAATAGCTTTATTAAATGAAGAAAAATACAATCGTTTGAGACAAATTGAAATTAATAATTATTATGGTTTACAATATTCAAACCATCAAAAAATTATTTTATATATTATTTTTTTATGTATTTTTTTTTTAATAACCATTATTTTAAAAAATAAAAACATTATTCCATCAGATCTATTTTATTGGATAAATATTATTGTTATATCCATATCTATTATTGTCATTACATATATGATAAGAGATTCTTATAATCGAGATAATATGAACTATGACGAATATAATTATGGTTTTAATTATAACAAAACGATATTAGAATATCCTATAAAACCTATGCCAGTGAATGGAAATATGAGTGAAGCAAATTCGACATGTTATGTGAATGGTAGTAAATATTGTTCCGAGAATCAAATATTTAATTATGAACTACAAAAATGTGAAACTTTACCTCCTACAGCTACAGAAGAAGAAACAAATAATTCTTCTTCCGATGGATTAGTTATAGTGGATAAAAGTAATAATACACAAATCTCAATTTAATAGTATTATTATATATTAATGAGTAGTATATTTAATGTTAAGATGCCTAGATTAATAAATAGTATAAATAATATTAATCTTTGTGATAGAGAATGCTTAAGAAAAAAAAAATTAAATGAATTACAACAAAATTATTATAAAGCAAAAAGTAGTTTACAATCAGCGCCTAATGAATATGAAAAAACCAGAAAAGATTATTTTACTTTTAAATACGGATTAAATGGATATAATAAAATTTTAGAAAAAGAATATAAAAAAGAAGTAAGTATTGAAAAAGAAAAATTAGAAGTGAAGTTTAACGAACAATACAATAAAATATCAACCAATATTAAACAATTGGATGAATTACAATCGTATTCAAAAGTAAAAATGCCAAATACTTATGCTAAGTATTTTTTAGAAGGATTTGATAATATAACATTCGAACAATCTAATGAACTGCTCCAACAAGAAGAAGAATTGATAACAAGAAATTTAACAAACCAAATTACATTAAATTCTAGGAAATCATATTATGAATTAGAAGGTTATACTTCTTTACATAATTATTATCATTATTATTATATTTTTTATTATATTTTTTTTATTATTTTATGTATTTTATTTATAAAAAAAAATAATATATCTTATTATATAAAATTTTTTATAGTGCTTATTTTAGCTTTTTATCCTTACTATATTTCTTATGTAGTTAATAATAGTGTAAATTTTTTACAAAAAGTTTACAATAAATTGCCTATTCATATTTATAGCAATTTATAAATTAAGGAAACATTTGTGTATCATCGTCTTCTTGTTCTAAATTACAAATACATAAATTATTCCAAGATACTTTGTCTTTTTTAAAGTTAGGATATATTTTATCCATAAATTGAATTAATTCATTTGTCTTAGGCGGTTTTCTTGTACCATATTGCTGATCTTGAAACCATTTTAGAAATTCTTTTTGTAATACAGATTTCTTTAATACCTCTCCACTTTTTTCTACAATCATTTGATGAATAAAAGCAGAAATTAAATCTTGTTCTTCTCTATATTTATTAGAAGTAGATAATACAATTTCACAATCTTCTACTATTCCACATTTCCTATAAGCTATTTCAACCAATTTAGAAATAAATACAGGAGCCCATAATGGCAATTTATCTTTTAATGCTTTATCTTTTTTAAAGATATGAGAAGTTGTATCTAAAAATTTATCTGTTTCATCTATAAACTTAGAAATAAAAGGTACTACACGTATTCTTCTCCATGTGCCATCATCATTGCTTGTAATTTCTGGTAAATTATTCGTACATACTACTAAATTAAACTGAGGCTCAAATATTTCACTCTCAGAATACAATGCTCTTGCTTGAATAGGATCACCTCCTGTTAATTCTTTCATTACTCCTTCATCCACTTTAGAATCTTTAGATGGTTCTTGCATAACAGCATAACGAATACCTTTTAATTGTATAACTTCTGAAGAAGTACCTCCAATTTTATTTCTTTTTTCTGTTACTAAGGAAATAGGTACTGTACCTTTGTAATCACCCAATGACAAAGACATTAAATCCGCTAAAATAGATTTACCATTACTTCCACTTCCACAATAAATATTAAACGTTTGATTAATATTTGCTCCAATTAAACTAGAAGATAAATGTTCCCACATATATTTACAAACAGTAGGTTCTGGGAATAATTGTTTCATAAATTGATTTATTTGTTCTATAATATTATTATCTAAATCATTTTCTAAAAAGGGTACATTGGTAGATTTTGTAATATAATCTTGAGGTAATCCATTTCTAAATTCTTTCTTTTTAAAATCTACAACACCATTGCTAAAACACATTAAATATTTATTCGCATCCATTAAACGTATAAATTTTGAATCATAAAATAATTCCATAGACTCTCTCATGATATTGTTCTTGTCTGTTGTTTTTTTTAATTTATTCATTAAACTTCCTAAATTTTTTATATTTTTTGTTAATATTTCTTTAGCATTCTCATCTTCACATTTTTGTAATTCAATAAAGAATTGTTCTAATTTTTTGGAATACAATTTATACAACTCGGTTGAAATATTTAATCTCAAACTTTGTCCGTTATCTGCTTCCCATTTATGATTTCGAAATGTATACCATTTTTTATTTGAAATACTAGTACAAATATATTTTTCTTTAAAATAATGATACAAAACAATAGCAATATCAAATTCAGTTGAATTTTTTATACTTAAATCTATATAATAATCAATGGATTTATTTTTTATTTTTAAATATTCTTCTTTGTTTTCTTGTTGAGCCCAATAAATAATAGAACGTCCTGTCCTTCCATTGTGTTTTAATTTTATATTCACCCATTCTTTATATAAATTTGGAATATCATCATAATCAAAATCATCCGCTTTTGCCCTTAACATTACCCATGACAAAAATAAATCCTCATGTGTATCTTTTAACGCAAAGGATACTTCTCTATTTAATAAATGAGAACCGGGTTCATAATATTTTTTAGGCAATATTTGTGTTAAATGATGAATTTCTTTAATATGATATTCTGTATCTTTAAAATTATCTAATATTAAATTCATTGTTTCATGTAATGTTTTTAAATTTGTTATTTTCGATATAATATCTTCCATAGAGTCTTTAAACATACTTGTCGTATTCGATATAGAAGAAGGAAGTTGAATAACATTTTTTATTTTTTTATTTTTAATAGGTAAAACAAAATTAGTTTGAATAGGAAATTCTGGATGGTTAGAATATCTAGCACATAATTTACAAAAATGATTTTTTATAACTGTTTTATTAATTTCTTGTAATAAAATAGTAAATTCGTTATCAGAATCATCATAACCTATTTTATATAAATAAGATAATTCATATGCTTCATGTTCTGGCTTTCTAGAACCATACATTTGCCAATTTGTTGAACCTTTAGAAATACCTTCATCTAGCACTTGATCGATTGTATTTTGTAAAGGTAAACTATTCCATGTAGTAGCCAATTCTTTTATAATCTGTTCTCTTAAATACAATTGAATAGTATGGTCCATCTGAATACCAATAATCATATGTATTCCATCTTTTGTAATATCTTTATCCAATAAAATATTTACGTTTGGTTTTTCCATAATATAAATATAAAATTCTGTTTCTTTAGAAAAGACAAATATTTTTTTAATGTTTTCTAAATACACTTGTATCATATCTAATATGTGATCTGAAGTATGTTGTCTACTTGTTATTTCTGATGAATATCTTAAATCAATATCTACTAATAAAGGAGAATTGTGCGTTAGTTGTTTTTCAGTAATATATTCTTTTCTTTTATTTTTTATTACTTCATCATAATACAAATTTATAAATTGTGAATAATCTTCTTCTTCAAGAATAGAATAAGAACCGCCATACAGTTGTAAGTCTTTTTTACCTATCTTGGTATGCGTTATTTCTTTCGGTATACCTACTGTTTTTTTAATAAAATGGCTTTTAAGAAATTCGTCATAAATATTCATACTTTAGTTAATTATTATATTCTGTTATTTTTATTTCATTTTTATTTTAATAGAATTAAAATATTATATAATAATATAATGCCAAGTCATTCTTTCACTTATAATACAAAACGAAGCATACAAACTGGAAATTTAAATATACCTACTCTTAGTCCTTCAACAAGACTGTATAAAAGAGTACTATTAACTGCTACCACGGGATCAATGAATAAACCTCCTCAATTATTCACTTATCCATTAATGGCTTTTTATTTTTTACAGAAATTAAGAGAGAGTACTTAAATTGTATTAAATTGTATTAAATATAAGTTAATATGATAAAATATGTCTGTGTTTATTTCAAAAGAGACACTTAAAAGATTAGTTAGTGATGTAAAAAATATAAAAAAAGATTCATTAGAATCTGAAGGAATTTTTTATATTCATGATGATGAAGATATGTTAAAAGGATACGCAATGATAATAGGTCCAGAAAATACTCCTTATTTTGGAGGATATTATTTGTTTGAATTTTCTTTTCCTACAAATTATCCATTTTCTCCTCCTTCACTTACATATGAAACTAATAATGGAAATATACGATTTCATCCAAATTTATATATCAATGGAAAAGTATGTCTATCTATTTTAAATACTTGGGAAGGAGAAAAATGGTCTTCTATTCAAACAATTCGTTCTATTTTATTAACATTACAATCTATTTTAACAACTGATCCTTTATTAAATGAACCTGGAATTCGAGAAACACATAAAGACATTAAATCCTATAATGAAATTATTAGTTATGTTAATATAAATACCGCAATTATAGATATTGTTAATAAAAAAATAATGTTGCCTAAATATGAAATTTTTTATGAAAATATATTAAAACATTTTCATAAAAATAAAGAACAAATAATGCTTTTTATTAAAGAAAAACAAAATGTTTATCCATCGGCAATTTCATTAAAAACATATGTTTATAATTTAAGACAGGAGATTAATTATAATTCATTAGAAGAAAAAATAAATTTACTTTATAATATAACAATTATTTAAAAATATTTTATAATAATTAGTATGTGTTTGATAGATAATTGTTCTACTTGTTTTAAAGAAATAACAAAAAAAAATAAATGTACTACAATATGTAATCATATTTTTTGTTTAGAATGTATGTTAATTCATTTTCAACAAGAAAATAAATGTCCTATATGTAGAAGTACTTTACTTCCTAATGAAAAATATTGTCGTAATAGCCGTGAAAGTTTTGAAACACTTATTTCTGGTAATAGTAGATTATTAGAAAATATAAGGATTGTAAGTGAAATATTTAGTTATAATTCTGGATTAGTTAATCTAAGTGGAATTGAAAGTAATATTAATGATGATTATGATGATGATGATGATTATGATGATGATTATGATGATGACGAAATACCTGATTTAATAGAAGATATATCAGATAATAATAATAATACTAATTATAATTCACAATTTAATAATACTAATAGTATGTATGAGATATATTTGATTTAATAAAAGTTGATTTATCCATTAATTATTTTAAAAATTGAAATATAAATATTAAATAATAGTATTATATATTAAATATGCACTTCTGTTCTATCTGTAGTAATATGTATTATATTCGTTTAAAGGAAGATGAAGGAAATACATTAGTTTATTATTGTCGTAATTGTGGAAATGAAGATACAAGTTTGATTACAAATGGTATCTCTGTAAGCAAAACAAATTTACAAAATAATCATGATGAATTTAATCATATTATTAATAAATATACCAAATTAGATCCAACATTACCAAGAAATAATAAAATTAAATGTCCGAATGTAGAATGTCCTACTAATATAGAAGATGTAGAACGAGAAAATATTTATATTCGGTATGATGAAACTAATATAAAATACTTGTATTTATGTTGTATTTGTGATACTACATGGAAAACATCAAATATTCAATAAATAAAATTGATATATAAATATATATTATTATTTATTAATATAAGATGTATTTTGAAGGAGAAGAAGATTATTCATCTGATTCAGATTCAACAACAAGTAGTAATAGTTCTCAAAGCGAAGAAGAATTAGCTCAAGGGAAAGAAGATGAGAATAAACATATAAATTATGATTCTGATTCAGATGAAAGTTTAGAAATAGAAAAAGAAGCAAAAAATGATATATTATTAGATGAGCCAGTATTAGAAGAAGAAGAAGAAGAAGATGAAGAAGAAGAATATGAAAATTATTTACAAAAATTCAACAAAGATATTCATAAAAATTATGTAGAAACATTTCATCCTATGTCTTTTGTTAATAATAGCAAAGAAATAGAATCATTAACGATTGTTATTCGTGATAAATACAACAATGTAATTGATGATTTACATAAAACAATTCCGTTTTTAACAAAATATGAGAAAACAAGAGTATTAGGCCAACGAGCAAAACAAATATTATCTGGAAGTAAACCTTATATTGAAGTGAATAAAGAAATTATTGATAGTTATATTATAGCAGAAATGGAATTAAAAGCAAAAAAAATTCCTTTTATTATTAGAAGACCATTACCGAATGGAGGGTGTGAATATTGGAAATTAAAAGATTTGGAAAATATATATTTTTAAACATATATATGTAAAACATTATTTATTCGTTTTTTTATAAACCCGCTATCTCTCAATTGTTTTAAATTACAACCTTTATTTTTAAAAACTTTCACATTAGGAAAACAATCTATATTCGTACAATGAGAAATATGATGTAAATCATCTACTTGGTTTATATCTCCATACAAAATATATGTAGTAGTTTTATTAATTAAATTTTTTAAATTTGTATATTTTGGATCTATTGGATTTTTAAGTATTGTTTGTGGAATAAAACTAACCACATGATTAACATTATTACATAATGAAGCAAATAATAAAGCCGCATAACCACCGGCTGATGTACCCATAAATAATACTTTATCATATTTTCCTTCTATTATGATATTATTGATGTATAATACAGTTTCTTCAATATTATTGGTTATACCTGCTAAGCCTTTATGATACCAACATTGTTGTTTATCAATCAGAAATACTAAATCACAATGATCTTTATATGTAGTTGATAAATAGTTTAAAAATTCAAATGGAGGTATTCCTCCAAATTGTAATACCATTCCACCAAATGTAATAATTAAATTTTTTTTACCATTAATTATTTTATATTCGCTTTGGTCAATATATAATATTAATATTACAAAATTTACAAAATTTATACTTTAAAAATTACCATCCACCATTATTATGATAATCCATATCTCGTGAATCTAATATTTTATTATTATCAAATGTTACAAAAGATGTTCGCCAATCATTATAATCACCTACATTTTCTTTAAATAAAAAAATGGATTCTTTTGATTCAATACATATATTAATTGAATGGTTGTATCCCCAACCTTCATTCATATCTAATCTTTCAATTGTTAATATATTATTTTGAATAGTAAAACGAAATGTATCTATATGAGAATTTTCAATTAGTTTTATATTATATACAATATCTTCGGGAAAAAAATATAAATTAATTTGCTTTGTTTTTGAATCACTTGGACCAATATTTACTAAAATTTTTACTTCTTCGATATTATATTTTGTTTCAGATTTAATTGGAATATTATTTAAATTATGTGAAATACAATTAAACATATCAAATGTCGGACCATTAAAATTTTTATAGGATGAATTTAATAAAAAAGATAATAAAAATTGTAATATTAATGGACTTTTAGGTTTATAATTTATCATAAATGCTTGAAATATACTGGTTTTTTCGATTGATAAACAAGAATAGAAGGTTATATCTTTATCTAAATCTTCCATATTTAAATATGGAACTAAGTCAACATCTGCATATACTCCTCCATGAATATATAATTTACATAATCTCCATAAATCCGCTTTATACATCCCTTCGGGAATTTTTAAAAATAAATCAGCAATGTAAACATTAAAATTTTGTTTTAAAAAATGAATACAATCATCATCTAAAGACAAATCTAATTTATATTCTGAATTTAATAACTTCCATCTATAAAAAACTATATCTGGTATATTTTTTTTATAAGTCATATAAATTGTTTTATTTATTGAATTCATTATATATATATCAAATTAATATTATTATATATTTAAATATTATTCATTTTATCATATAGTAATGTTTTATTTAACTGTATTTTTTAGCTTATTTTTATCTAATATCCAATATATATTACAAATATTATTTTTATTTATTTCTATGATATCAAAATATAGGGTCTATGTATTATATGATAAAAAACAAATAATAAATATATATAAATATATTCAATATTCTACTTTTATAGACGAACAAAAAATACCTCATGGTTTTATTTTGGGAAAAAAATTTATAGGATTTATTAATAAAAATAATACTTTACATGCTTTACATTCTTCTGAAAAAATATTATATATTTGGATTCATGAAAATGATTTTAAAAAGTTGTGTATTCATACAGATGAAATAGAAGAAAACCATATTCATTATTGGTATAGAGAAGGTAGTTATTGGAATTTACAATACAAAAAGAGATCCTTCCTTATAGATATTCTACCAAATGAAAAACAAGAATTAATTATAAATGGTATTTCTTCTTATTATGCTGAATTTAATAAAGGAGTTTTTTTTATTTTTGGTGAACCTGGTAAAGGAAAATCCACATTGCTTCAATTATTAGGTAATTTTTATAAAAGTCATACTTGTAAAACATTTAAAATGACTGATCCAAATGATACACTTGAATATCTATATCGACAAGTAGAACCAACAAAAGAAAAACCACTTATTATTTTATTTGATGAAATTGATACACTTATACATTCTATTCATAACAATGAAGTACTAAAACATAAACACTTTCCTATTGAAGTATATAATAAAACTACATATAATACGTTTTTTGATAATATGAATGATAATTTATATCCTTATGTTATTTTACTATTAACCTCCAATAAATCCAAAGAAAAAATTGCCAAGGAAACACATTCTTGTTATTTACGTGAAGGACGAGTAAATAAATATTTTCATTTATAATTAAATACATCTTATATATTAATAAAATGAAAGTAGCATTGTGTTTTATTATTAATAATACTTTATACAAAGAAGAAATATGGAAAAGATGGATAAAACAAAATTCTTTTTTATTTAATGTTTATTTTTTTTATAAAAACAAACATTCTATTACTTCTAAGTGGATTTTAGATCATTGTATTCCGGATGAATATATCTTACCCACTTCTTATTATTTTGTTGTACCTGCTTATTTTTCTTTGATGGAATATGCTTTTTATCATGATAAAAAAAATACATGGTTTTGTTTTTTAACCGAATCTTGTGTTCCCATTATTTCACCTTCTCTCTTTCTATCTTCCTTTTATAAATATCATAATAAAAGTATTTTAAAATGGGAAAAAGCAAGATGGAATATTGATTATCAACCCAAAGCAAATTTAAAATATTTAATTAAAGAATATCATTTAAGTAATACACCATGGTTTATTTTAGAAAGGAACCATGTATATGTATGTTTACAGTTTGTTAAATTAGAAACAAAAATGTGCCGTTTGATTTGTAAAGGAAAAATAGCAAATGAAAGTATTTTTGCTATTATATTAAAACATTATCATTTATTAGAATATGTAATAAATGAGAATAGCACAATTATGGACTGGAGTAGAATGTCATCCACTACAAGTCCATATGTTTTTACATCCGAAAAAGATATAAATTCAATCATAGATTTTACAAAAAAAAATAATTATGGGTTTTTTTTAAGAAAAATACATAAAGATTTTCCTGATGAATTACTTGAGAATATATTAACACTTCCACCGATTACCACAATTAATACATGTTACGAATGTAGTCATTGGCTCATCAGCAGATCTCGTCTGCATTTGATAATAAGTACATTGATTGGAATGACATTTTCTACACTTGAATGTATCTGTAGAAGCAACAATATTCGTTTCATATTTATTTTCTGTCTTTTTATTATTGGCTTGAATTAATTTTTCCCAACGACCATAATCTAATTCTTGATGTGTCATAAATGCTATCTGTTGCGCTTTTATAACATTTTTAAATAAATCACTTAATATTTTTTCATTTAAATTAATATAAATACTTTTTAATTTATCTAAATAAATTCTTACAAAATGAATATTATCCCATTTTTTAATTACTTTTCTGTTGTTTGCTTCTTGAATAGTCCAATTAAATATTCCTTTTTCTAAGTTAATAGCATTCTTTTGTGTCTTTACTTTTACTAATAATTTATCTTGAATTTTTTTTCTAAATTCAGAGGGTTCTGATATGATATGATTCATTTCTTTATTTAATCTCTACTATTTAATATTTTTTCAATTTTTATAAAATGTAAATATATATAATAAAAAGCAAAATTTAATATATATAAAACTTCACTAATAAATATATTCTTATGTAAATTCTCAATTATAATAAACAATAATAAAAACTCCAAACATAATGAAGCCGATAATATCTTAGGAAAGTTTTTTAATAATGATTGTTGAATCATAAATCCCAGTATAACAGCACATTATAAACCAGCTAATATATAATGTATAAAATTATATTCAGGAATAAAAATAAGCGATAATAAAAATATTACTAATAAAATAATACAAAAAATAGAAATTGTATCTTTTCTTTCTATTTCGTATAAAATACTAGCTCCTCCTATTAATGACATTAAAGAGAATATAATATATTTATGTTTATTATTACATATTATACTTGATACACTTGGGATTTACAATAATGAAAATATACATAATAAATAGTAATTATATAAACGACTATCATAAACAATAATAAATAATTTTGATTCATTATATTATTATAATATTTAATTGATTTTCATAGTAATATTAGTTTTTTCCACTATATCACATTCTATATCACATTCAACTTCATCTCCATCATCATAATCAATTTCCATATCATCTTCATCATCTTCGTCTTCATCATCTTCGTCTTCATCATCTTCGTCTTCATCATCTTCGTCTTCATCTTCCTCTTCGCTACTGGATAAATAATTTTCTTCTATTAGTTCGATTTCATGATTTACATAAATTTTTTCAATATTTTCTTCTTTTGGATCTTCAATTAATTCTTCATCTTCAAAAACTTCTTCATCTTCCTCATCTTCCGATGTTTCTGATTCATCATCCGTATCACTAGAAGATAAATGTAAATCATCATTTTTTAAAAAAATTTTCTTACTTTTAGGTATATCCACAATTAAATCATTTATAGAGCTTAAATTTAAATAAATATTATTCCATAATTCTTCATTTAAAGAAATATATTGTACTTCTTTATTGAATTTTGTATAAGCTACTAAAATACATTTACCAAAAAATATTTCTTTATCTAAAGGTGGAGGAAAATTAAATTTATTTTCATTATTAGCCTTTCCTATTTTTTTTCCATAAAAATTTATATATAATTGTGGATAATTTGATATAGATATATTCCATTCACAATGTTTTAAAAATCCTTCTTCAGTTTTTAATCCTATTTTTTTATATAAATTATCTATATTCATAACTTTCATAAAAGAAGTTTTTTTTGATTTATCTATAATTAAAATATCAAACATAATTTTATTTTGATTATAAATTTAAATTGTTTTAAAATTGATTTTTATTATATATTAAAAATAATTATATAAATTAACAATGACAGATACAAATACTTTACCTACTGAATTAACTCATGAAGAACCCCAAGATATTGTAGCATTACCTATTTTAACACCTATTACTGAAGAAAATACTGACGATGATTCACTTCCAGATTTAATTCCTTGTTCAGATGACGAAATAGATGATTCAATGCCTGAATTAGAATTCTGTAATGGTAGCTCAATGTGTAGCAATTTTGGTATTGAATATAAAGATATACCAATAGAACAACCAACAGATTATAGTGATGAAGAAATAGAAAAAAGAGAAGAACGTTATGAAAATTGGAAAGAAAATAAAAGAACTTTTTATCCCAATGTAGTATCCCCTTTATTTGAAGAAAAACGTTAGATAATATATTTTAAAATATAATAAAAAAATATGTTATTATGGTTTATTAAAATAAGTATTATTTCAATTTTATTAATTATTATAGTTCATCATTTGTTTGTTTTTTTACAGAATAATTTTTCAGTTCCTATTGTTAAAGATTTTGTAGATATAAATGATAAATATCAAAATATGTTAAATGTAATAGAAGAAAAAGACTTTTCTGTAATTCAGGAATTACCAACCATTGAGCTACAAATACCTGAAGAAGCCCAAATTGAACTTCCCATAACAAAGGAGGAAGAAAATATAGATATGAAAAATGAATTAAAAAATTTTTTAAAATTTGAATTATAATATATTAAATATTAATGTTTATATAATATATGTTATCTAATCATGAAAAAAATACTATTATAAAAAATTTTTTATCTTATTCCATTAATCTTTCTTATGAATATATTACTTATAAGAAAAATTCTATAAAGTATGACTGTTTTATAGCTATACCAAATGGAAAAAAATATTTTGTATGGTTCACACAAATAAAAAATAAAAATGTATGTATTTTTTTAGAATATTTTTATAATAAAATTATAAATATTTCCATAAAAAATGTATCATTTCATATTCAAGATACTATATTTTATGGAACTTTTTTTATAAAAAAGAATATAAAAATTTTTAGTATAGAAAATATATTTTATCACCAAAATAAAAACATTTCTTCCATGATTTTTTATAAAAAATTAAAAATTATAAAAAATATATTTCAAGGTATTGATAGAACAATAGAAAATAATAATTATATATATTTTGGTTTACCTTTAATGAATACTAATTTATTATCTTTGCTAAATACAGTAAATAAATTAAACCATAATATTTATTTTATTCAATGTATTCAATCATCTCGTCATATAAATATAAAGTATACTGAAATCAAAAAAGAATTTGTCGAAAAGAAAAAAATAACCTTTTTAATAAAACCAGATATTATTAATGATATATATCATTTATATTATAATGATAAAAATGAATATGTTAAATATGATGTAGCATGTATTCCTAATATAAAAACAAGTATACAAATGAATTCATTATTTCGTCTTATAAAAGAAAATAATAATTTAGATAGTTTAGAAGAAAGTGATGACGAAGAAGAATTTGAAAATACAAATATATATAAATATGTTTTTATAGATAGAGAAATTCGTATGGAATGTGAATATCATTTAAAATTTAAAAGTTGGATACCTATAAATACGACAAACAATGAAATAATTACTTGGGATGAATTAAAATCTTTTGTTGGCTAATAATATGGCATCGATACCAAAAGTGAATGGTTCGTTTGTAAATACAGATGGATCACATGGATATTCTTATACATTCACTAGTACAACTGTTCCACATACTCATCCTCCTTGTTTAAATTATTTATCAGGAGGAAAAAATAAAAAAAGATATTATATTATGAAAAGTAAAAGAAATAGATATAATAAATCTAAAAAAAACAAAACAAGAAAAAGTCGTTCAAGAAGAAATAAAAAAAAAATGAGAGGAGGATATTCACAATACCAAAATAATCAACCTTATTCTATGAATTATTCTATTGGCAATAACGATCAACCAATAAGAACAGCGTTAGCAAATCCAGCTCCTTACTTTATCGGTTCACATAGTAAAAGTTTAGAAAACTTAGATAATTATAATCATTTTACAAATAAAGGATTTGCTTCTAAAGGTTGGTTTTAATCTATTAATAATTATATATGTCAAATTTAAAAAAAATATATAATTATTATGTTTATAAAAATTATAATTCCTGTACTTGTTTTAGAGAAAAAATTATCAATCTTCAACAAGGATTTGTTAATCCTACGCAAACAACAAATGAACGAGTAAGCCATGCCCTTTCTACTAACGGACAAGGAGGTATAGTACGGTTTGGTTTATTAGGAAGAGCTTTAACTACAAATAGTTTAGGAAGAATAGAAGGTCAAATTGGAGGAAGTGGAAAAGCTTTGAAAAATAAGTTTTAAATTAAAGCATTAAATTTTTATTAAAAGAATTCATTCCTCCAGTTCCAAAACATATTAAATAAATTAGAATAACAGCACCAACAACTATACTTCGATCTGTCGCCATCGAACAAGATTGTTTTAACATATAATACATAATCCAGTAAAGAATTAAGGTTAAAATAATAGCATATAATACCATCATCAACGAATGATTCATATACATCTTCATATAAAATGAAAAGAAAAAAATTATTTTTTAATTTTAATAAAACATTTTCCTACCAAATCATTTTTTTCTATTATTTCTTTATTTCTTTTTGTTAAACTACATTCTTTTTTATCCGAGACAACTTTCCATGAAGAATAATCTGTATTATAAGTTGTACTACTATTTTTTATAATTTTATAATTATTTTTTACATAAAATACTTTTCTCTTTCGATATTGATTTTGAAATATATCGTGATTATCTACAATATCTACCACTATTGGTTGTGTGTGTTTGGCGCGTAATATTCTTCCTACTGCTTGTTCGATATCCGTTTTAGGCGTAGCCATAATTAAAGTAGTTAATGTTTTTATATCTAAAGCTTCAGCAGCCATTGAATAAGTAGCAATGATTACTTGTTTTGTTTCTGTTTCTTTCAATGCCATTTCCTTCATGCCTCCTACATAATAACCTACACTTGCCATATTAGTTTCTTTTATTTGATCGTGTAAATAAGTTAAAATATTTTTATTATGTGCTAATATCATAATTTGCTGTTCTTTATTAAATACTATTAAATCTTTTAATACTTTTAATATAAAATTACTTCGTGGAATAAAACTACATAACTTGCTAATCATCGTACTAAACTTACAGTTTCCTTTATAATCATATTCTACTTTGTTAAATTCATCGTCAGAAGAAATATATTCTATAGATTTTACCAAAACATCATGTTCTTGGACGTTTGTTTCTTTATAAATAATATCTCCTAAAAACATTTTAAATATTTTTGTTGTACCATCTTTCCGATTCATTGTCGCAGATAATCCCAACATATATTTGGTATTTAGTTTAAACAATACATTTGAGAATACTTCACTTGAGATATGATGTACCTCATCAATGATAGTAAGGCCAAATGTATCAAATAAAGTAGGTTGATAATCTTTCATAGATAACGACTGAAGCATACCGATAACAACATCTTTATCTTCTATATCAATGGTTTGGCCTTGTATTTTTCCCACTCTACAATTTGGTAAAAATTGTGAAATTCTTTCTATCCATTGATTCATTAAAAATTCTTTATGAACGATAACTAATGTCTTTTTTTTTAAATCCGCAATTATTTTTAAGGCACATACTGTTTTACCTCTACCACATCCAATTTCGATTAATCCTCCACCATAATTATTTTGTGAAATAACATGTTCTTTATAAGTATCAACTACTTTATTTTGGTAATCCCTTAGTTCACCTCCAAATATTAAATGGATATCTTCTCCCTCTAATATTTGAATAGGAACTGGTCCATATATTTTTTCTCCAAAATAACGTGGAATATATATTTTGTTATCATTTTCACGATAAATAGGAAAAGTATCTTGTGAAGTTTTTATCATTCCATTTGTGAAAGGCTTAGCTATTAACTCTTTTTTTAAACAATTTAATTCTTCTTCTGTTATTTCTTTTTTATAAATAGTAAAACCTTTAGAACCCAAATAAGATTTTTGTAATGATGAGTAAATCATATATTTATATAATTTGCCAAATTATATTTAAACCTTTAATAAGTAGATTAATAATACAAAACTTAAATAATAAATTTCAAATAAAATATATTCTTATCATATATGGAACTTTTAAATTCTTTATTTAGTAAAAAAAATATAGGACAGCTCATTTTAGCTATTTTATTTATAATCTTTTTATTGTCTAGTTTTCATGTTCCATATTCTTGGGCGAAATTAATTGATACAAAAACAGGTGTTGTTATTATTGTTTTTACCCTTATCTTATTAATTTGTTATGTGAATCCAATTGTAAGTATTTTAGCAGTATTAGTTGCTTATGAATTAATGAAACGTTCTGCTACAACGGTAGGTAAAAATAATTTAGAAGATTATTACCCAGTTCAGCAAAAACAATGGTCGCCTTTTAATTCTCATCATCAATTTCCATATACTTTAGAACAAGAAGTAGTGAATAAAATGACTTCCAATGTTTTTCTTTCAGTTCCATCTAAGTCATCTTATAAACCTATTGTTGATAATAATTATAATGCTTTTTTTTTACATTAATTTAGCTAGTTTTATTTTTAACAACTTTAAATAGATTAATAATACACATGTAAATAATTAAAAATACAATTGCTAATAAACTAAACAAAACTATCATTTGTAAAATTATTTTTCCTGTGGATGAATCAGAAAAGGAACTTGAATAAACAGGGACTTCAATTGTATCATCTGAAGTATTCACTGCTATACAATCCATATAAACACCATCTCCAAAATAATAATTAGGCCCGTTTTTATTAAAAAAATAATTAGAATTGTTTTGAACGCTAATAGCAGAGTTTTGTAAAATAGATATTAAATTATTGGTTAAATAATCATTGCTTATAAATAAAGCAAAATTAGTTGGATAATATACAATATAATACGCTTTTTGAGTACAATTATTTATATGATTTCCTTCATATGTATAATATCCAGTTTTACCAATAAAATTATTTAAATTTAATGAAGGTATTAAAGCATTCATTGTACCAACACTTTGTGTAGGTATTTGAGTTTTAGAAATACTCATTAAATTACTAAACCCTACATCAGATATAGCAGCTCCTGTTTGGCTAATAGGAATACTTATAATTAATTCATGTCCGGCATTATTCGCATTTGAATGAATCATTAATAGTTCGGCAATTTGATTAGTACTATTATATTTATGGACGGATGGCGAATAAATTTGTATTTCATATAAATTAAAAACTTCATCATCTAATTTAGCAATATTATCACTTGAAGTTGTAAGCATGTAGGATAAATAAGTAGTGTAATTTTTCATATTTAAATTAGGTTCCGCAATAGAATAACTATAAGTTAAATTACATTTAGAACTACATTCATTAACTTCAGTATTTATTTTAATATCAATAGGTGATAAACAATTCATTATATTAAATAAACAATAAAAAATTGTTTATATAAATTAATGAAATTAACTAGAGGAAAAATTTATAAATATTTATCTTTAAAAAATCAAACTACTAAGAATAAAAATTTATATGTTCTCAATACATTTTCTTTTCCTACATTTAATATTACACAAAAAAAAAGTATTTATTCATTACATAATAAAACATTAAGGAATTTTTAAATATGGAAATATACAACAATCTTTAGGCCAACTTCCATGTTGTTGAAAATATAAAATAGATAAAGGATTTTTTCTTTTTTGAATAATAAATTGTCTTTCTTTATAAACTCTTTTCCATATTCTTTGGATAATTCTTATCCAATATGTTTTAATAATACAAATTGTTTCACCTGAATCTAAAACTATATTTTTAGCTAAATGTAATTGTAAATAATTTTTATTTATAATTATATTATTATAATTTTGAATAAAAGGATGTGTAAGAGAAGAATATTGGCTATAACTCTTTTTTACTAATTTTATAAAATTTTTTATTTTATTTTTAGAACTATTTCTTGAAAACGTTTTAATAGTTAACCAGTGCATACATACATTTTCCCACTCTCTTATTTTATTTATATAATCATAACAATGAATTTTAGGATTATAAAGTTCGCAAACAACCAAATCCATTAATTTTAATTTGATAATTAAAATAGATAATTATCAATTTTTTTTAATTTAAATATATATATGAAACATTCGAAAAAATCTTCTTCTAAATTTATGAATGATATCCAATCTCTTTTTAGAAATATTTATGTTTTATATACCTTAGTTATTATAGCAGTCGTTTATTTATTTATGCTGTTATCTATGAATAATTTTAATGCGATTGGTTTTTTTCTATTATTAGGAATAATTGTTTATTGTTATACTAAAAATATGTCTATTATTTTAACTGCTTGTATACTTTTCACATTAATTATCTTTCCAATGAAAAATAAAGAAGGAATGGAAGCTGGTACGGCTAGTACTTCTACACCTCCAAGTGCTGCTACAGCAACGCCAACACCACCTGCTAAACCTGCATCAGGTGGTAAAGTTAACCCAACTCCCACTGCGCCTCTTCCTACAGTTGTTAACCCAGTAGCGCAAGCTGCCAATAATACTTCAACTCAAGAATCCAAAGAACCAGTTGGCAATCCAGCTAGTGAACCTTTCACAGGAAAATTTGCTAATGCCGAACGTGTTGATTCAGCAGCTTCAATGACACAAGCTTTTACTAATTTAGAAAATATGTTGGGGGGAGATGGTATAGCAAGATTATCATCAGATACTCATCACTTGGTAGAAAATCAAGCTAAATTATTTAAAACAATAGAAAATATGACTCCATTAATAGCAAAAGCTTCTAGTCTTATGGAAAAGTTTAGTAAGTTCTAAATCTTTTTCTTCTCCTGCTTTTACTTCTAGATCTTTTACTTCTTTTATTTTTTTTTGATTTATTTAATGTTTGAAAAACGCCAGAATGAATATAGGAATGTAAAGTATTATTTTTTATTCTCATATATTTTGTATATAATTTATTTTTTTTAATTCTTTTTTTATATTTTTTTTTTCATTTTCTAATAAAAAATGTATTTTTTTATTATTTAATTTATTTTTTTCAATATATTTATTTAATAATTGTAAATGTTTTATTAGTTTTTTTTGTTCTATATCCATTAAATCATTCATTTCCTCATATTTACTAGATATAGAATCTAATAAATAATTATCCTTTTTTTTTTGTTTTATTTCATGTTTTTTACTTCGTAATAAATTATAATTAGATTTTAATTTATTTTCTAATTCATCTATTTGGTGTTTATCTAATATATCCAATTCACTGTCCGAATCGCTTGATGACCCAGCTACATCTATAGATCCATATATTTTATGAGAAAAAACCATATAATATATTAATAAAAAAATATAGATATATAAATATATTGTAATATAATATGAGTGATTTAATACTAACAGAAAATCCTTTTCGTTATGTTTTATTTCCGATTCAAGATGAGGATATATGGAAAATGTATAAGAAACAAGTAGATTGTTTTTGGAGACCTGAAGAGATTGATTTAACAAAAGACATTACTGATTGGAATAAATTAAATTCGGATGAAAAACATTTTATTTCAATGGTATTAGCATTTTTTGCTGGTAGTGATGGTATTGTTATGGAAAACCTAGCTGTAAGGTTTATGAATGAAGTTCAATTACCTGAGGCTAAATCTTTTTATAGTTTTCAAATTGCTATGGAAAATATTCATAGTAATACATATAGTTTGTTAATTGAAACATATATTAAAAATGAAGAACAAAAAAGTGATTTATTTCAAGCTATTCAAAAATTTCCTTGTATAGAAAAGAAAGCTTCCTGGGCGATTAACTGGATTGGCAATTATGATGTTGATTTTGCCACTCGATTAATTGCGTTTGCTTGTATTGAAGGCATATTTTTTTCAGGATCTTTTTGTAGTATATTTTGGTTAAAGAAAAGAGGTCTTATGCCAGGATTAACATTTTCGAATGAATTAATTTCTCGTGATGAAGCACTACATACAGAATTTGCTGTTTTGTTATATAGCAAACTATCAAATAAAATATCTCAAGAAAAAATTACTGAAATTGTTAAAGATGCGGTTGATATTGAAATTGAATTTATTTGTGATGCTTTACCATGTAAATTAATTGGTATGAATTCTACTCTCATGAGCCAATATATTAAATTTGTTGCTGATCGTTTGTGTTTACAGCTAGGAAATTTTAAAATTTATAATGTATCTAATCCGTTTGATTTTATGGAAATGATTAGCTTAGAAGGTAAGACTAACTTTTTTGAAAAAAGGGTAGGAGAATATGCGTTGGCAAATAAATCAAATAAAGAAATTTTTGATTTAAATTGTAATTTTTAAAATATTAATTAATAATATGTATTATAATATAATATATAAAGAATATTTAAATAAAAAGAAACGTATAGAAAATAAAAATCCTATTAAAAAGAAAGTTGCTGTAAGGAACCCTTTTGTCAAAAAACTTATTATAAAGAAAGCATTTATAAAGAAGCCTATTATAAAGAAGCCTATTATAAAGAAGCCTATTCTAAAGAAGCCTATTATAAAGAAGCCTATTCTAAAGAAGCCTATTCTAAAAAAACTTGCGTTAAAAAAACCTGATGTAAATAAAAAACTTAATGAAAAAAAAATGCGTTTAGAAAATATAATAAGTGATATAAATATTATGAAAAAAAATATTGAAAATAGAAATCTAGAAAATATTCCATTTTTAAAACGCCAAATTACAGCTGATGATATTATTATTTATGATAAAGTTATAGAAAATGATCGAGGTGGTTATAATTTAGGTGATTTATTAAATATGCCTGCTTTACTTGGATTATGGGATTATACAAATCCACATGGAAAGGGGAGAATGAATCGTTTAGGAAAAATATATGAAAACACAATTTTATCGTACTACTGTGAAAACAGAAAAGACAAAGATCCTATTCCTGATGTTAAATTAATTAACGAATCAGTAATAAATTTTACAGAACATAATAAATATTTGTACGAAGATATATTAGCTGTAGTTAAAAATACCTCAACTTGTTGCGTACATGTAAGAAATGGTGATTGTGAAACAGAACAATATTATATTAACGTAATTATTGAATTATCAGATATATTTGATACAATAATTTTATTATCAGGCGTCCATTCAGATGAAGCCTTTAAAAAGCATGATGATAAAATAAATAATTTTGTAAATACTATAAATTCTATATTAAATCAAAAAACTAATATTTACATTTATTTAAATTGTGCTGATATACATTTAAGTATTATGATGAATGCCGCAAATTTATTATTACATAAAGGTGGTTATTCGTGTTTAGGTTCAATAGTATCAACGGGAATTTTATTTATAACCGATATATTTCAAGTTGTGAATTATAAATTATGGAAACAGCTGGTTAATAAACCTTATACTAAATTATAAAATTGAAATTATTTTTGTAGATACAAATATTTTATATATCAAAAATGAATTTGGCATTAATAAAAATGTTGCCTGATAATATTAAAAATCATATTCTTTCTTATCATTGTCGTCAACAATCAACATCTTTATTATTAGATATTAGAAATTTTGTTGAATCAAAAAAAGAGCTTGAGAGAATATATTATGATTATTTTTGTAATTACATGATAGAATTTAATTTACCATTGGAGGACAAATACTGGATTATAAATGATCTCGTACGGTTTTTAAATCAAAATGTTCCAACAATGTTATATTATCATGATTCATTTTATGAAGTATTTGGAAGAAATACTTATTTGTTTAAAAGCAAAAGATTGAATATAATAGGTAGATTAACTAGTTGTATAACAAGTCATAGTAAAATAAAAAGAAAAATTATTGATAGATATATTAAAATACTTGATGATAAAGATATTATGACTCAAATAAATTTATATTGGGGACTTATGACATGGCATGAAAGAAATGAGATGGTTGAATTAGCATTTTTAAATAAAAATGGTTATACTTTTTAATATTAAAAATATCTTTTATTATTTAGTATGAAAATTCAAAAAGAATATGTTATGATTATTTTAACATGTGAAAAATACAAATATAAAGCTGAATATCAAAAAAAAACTTGGCTATCTAACTTTCCTATTTTTTATTTACATATTATCGGAAAAGAAGATTTAACAACAGAATATAAATTGGATTTATTAGAAAATATTTTGTATGTGAAATGTATTGATGATTATAATCATTTATCGCATAAAACTTTTTTAGCATTAAAATCTGTGAATACGTTATTTGAATATAAATATATATACAAAACGGATGACGACCAAGAATTATTAAAACCAGGATTATTTTCTATTTTACATAATCTATTTCAAACCAAAGAAATTCATTATGGTGGAAAAGTTAATGATATTAAACACCCATATTATTCACAATATTATAAAATTCATCCAACACTACCACAAAATATTATTATTTATCCAACAAAGTATTGTAGCGGAAGATTTTATTTTTTATCAAAAGAAGCTATTCAATACTTATTAAAACAACAATATTATATTTGTAGAGAATATTTTGAAGACTATGCTATTGGTTATTGTTTACATTTTGAATATAAAAAAAATATATTTCATTTAAATACAGATACTTTTTTTAAAGATATACCTGAAGAAAATTATAATAAGTCTTGAATATCTTCTATTTCTTTTAAAAGGGATTTTAATTTAATTTTTAAATCTTCTATTTTTTCTTTTATGTTTGTATCCAACATATTATTTAATTTTTCTTTGGTTAATTTAATGGGTTGTAAATCATTAATTTCTGTTGAAGTAGATAAATCTTCAGACCACATAACTCGTTTATCTAAATCGATTACTTTATTAGTATAATTTTCAAGTGGTTCATTATCAATAATTAGTCTCATATTTGTAGGTATAGTAGTAGGTGTTGGGGTAGGCTGTATAGAAGGTACAATATCTAAATTTCTTTTTTTAATCATTTCTTCCATCAAATCATTTAAATGAGAAATAGGTTCATCAATAATTTTGTTATTTAATTCAGGAACATCAGGAATAGTTGTTTTATGAAAATTTTCAAATTCTTGTTGTTTTTTTAATAACAATGAATCAAAAGATGTTTTTTCTTGAAAAAGTGGTTGTATAAATTTAATAAATTGTTTATTAATATTTATTAAATTTTGTGATTTAAATATTTCATTATTTCCTTTACAAAATAAATCTATATTTGTCTCAAATATTTGTTGTATTATTATTAACTCATTTTCGTTTTCTATTTTTATTTTTTTTTCTTCAATTAATACTTCCCATAAAGTAGATAAATTTTGCTTTTGTCGAAATACATTTAACATACATTATTTTATAAAATACTTTTATACTTTTATTAAGTTGATATTAAAAATGTTCTGGAGAATTAAAATAAATTTTTCTATATTTTTTCATTAAACTATCCGGTAATCTTTTTGTCTTCAAGTATTGTGTGCTTAATTTATCTTCAAGCATATTGGATATAAAGTACAATGAGTAAATTCCACATTCAGTATTAGAAAATTGATGTTGAAAAGGATGATTTTGATCGAAAATAAAATTTATATCATGTTCTTTACCTTGATCTTTAACTTTTTTTACAAATTTTTCTAATTGATTAGGTATGCTAGAGCCAGCACTATCAAAATAAAAAATAAATTTTTTTGGTATATTAATAAACAATGAAACCCAATGACTTCCTCCTTTTTCATGAGTATCCAAATTAAATACTATACCTATTTTTTTCTTATTATTAGAAATAGATTTTTTTAATTCATATTTACATAATTCATTCCAAACACATTCATTCACACTTAATTTATAATCATAATCTATGGGCGATGGACCTAAAAAATGAAAACATGGATATACTTTTTCATATTGGCTCATGACATTCATAATATCAATATTAGATAACCATTCATAAGGGTTTTTTAACCAATCCTTTGGATGCGCTGGAGAAAATGATTCCATTAATTTTATATTTGTATTATTTTTCATAAAATTTTGCTTTAACCAACAACTTTCATTCGTACATGTATTTGATAACTTTTGTTTTAATAAAGACCAAATTTCATAAAAATCATTTGTAATTATTTTATCTGTATTCATACGATTCCAAGTATTTTTTAATTCTATCAATTCTTCTTTGGTAAAACATGTGAATGCTAATTCTTTTTTTGGACTACAATTTAATTTTGTAAAATTTATTTTATTTGTTAATATATCTATAGTTTTATACGCATGTTTTTTCTTCTTGCGTGTTTGTGTGTGCTTCTTCTTTCGTATTGTTTTCATATGTATTCACTATATTTTTCTTTTTCACAATTCCTTTATTTTTAAAATCTTTGGATTTTATATTAGCTTTTTTCTTAATAGGATAAAATGTTTCTATTTCTTCTTTTGTTATAATGCGTTTCACATAATGGTCCATTGTTTTTATTTCAGGCTTTTCTATAAAAGAAAAACTAGGTACAACAACTTCTTCTTCTTGAAAAGGATAATACGTTTTTATTTCTTCATCTGATTCATCTTTATCTTCTTTTTCAAATTCTAAATAATCTTTTTGAAATATTTCAGTTTTATCAATTGTTTTAAAATACGAAATACTAGTTAATAAAAAAGAATCCATGGAATGCTTCACATCCTGAAACATATCTATTTCCTCATTATTCACATATTGCTTTAATAAGTGAAGTATTCTTTTTCGATAAAATTTTACCTCTTTTGGATTTGGTTTTACTATATTTTTTGAAGAAACAGATTTCTTTTTTATCATACAATCCATTGTAATTTTTTCTATTTCATTCATATACATTCTCTATATTTCTTTCTATTTATTTATACTTACAAATTTCTAAAGTATGTTCCTATTAACATAAAACTAATTTTTTCTTCTTTTTAATGAGGATATTCTTTTTTTAATATACCTTTTTTTTCTTTTACTTTTAATTTGTTTTCTTCTTCCACTGCCTTCAGCATCTATACTATTTGTTTCATAAACCTCTGGTATATCTTCATCTCCAGGAATTATTAATGGTCTTTGTTTTCCAGTATCTACATGAATGTTTGGTTCGTAATCAGGAATACTATCATTCTCGGGTGAGTGTCCTACAGAATAGGAATCTTTGTCATGTTTAACTCCAAATATTTTATTTGCTTCTTGAACTCTCATAGAAAATACATCGGAATTATTACAAAATTCTTTATCAAGCAAATTATAATTATTTCTATAGGTTGTACCATTATCTTTATTAAATTTTTTATAATATGAGCCATTATTATTTTTTTCCATAATTTCTTTTATTAATTCATTTAATTCATTAAAATAATCAGATTTATAATGTATAATTAAATTTAATAAAATATCTAATAATGTATCTCTTGTTTCTTCAAATAAAGATTTTTTTCTTTTTAATTTATTCCACCAATAAATATTTTTTTCAGATTGTAAATAGCCTAAAAATGTATTATTAAAATATTTTTTTTGCTCTATCTCAAAATTATCAAAAAAATTATCATAAATTAATTTTGTTAAACATTCTATTTGTTTTTTAGTTTCTGTACCAAATAATCCACCTCGAATTTTACGTGTTTTCATATTTAATATATATATTTATTTTTTTCTTCTACGTGTTTTATGTTTTCCGCTTGCTTTCGAAGTTGATTTTGCTGAGAAATATGAAGCACTTGATTTTGCTGAATGATATGATGTTGAATTTGGAGAATTTGTTATACTACTTTTCATACTAGAGATACTATTTTCTAATGGTTGTGTTTTTAAAATTGTTTTAACATTATCATTAATAATAGTCAATTTTTTCGAACCACAATAATATTTTATTAAATAATCATAAACATTTTTATAGCCCGTATCACAATCATGTTTATTATTATTTATTTTAATACACATTAATATTTTTACTAAATCGCGAAAATAGTAAAAAATAGAAAGTAAATCATAGTTAGATTCTACTTCTTCTTCATTTCCTGTTAAACCTATTCTTTCAATTAATTCAATTAATATATCTATCATTTGATTGCGATAATTTTCATAATCAGATGTTTTTTTATCTCTTTTAAAATTATGAAAAATACGAGATGTTTTGGAAGATTCAACAATTATATTTTTTAATATTTTCTCTTGATTATTTAATTCTTTAATTTTTTGTTTAAACAATTCATTATTAACTGAAGAATTTTGTTTTATATAAGTTGATTCTGCTGAAAGAATTGTTATTATTATATCTTTTAAACATTCCATTTGTTTTTTTGTTTCTCTTCCTAATAATCCTCCACGAATTTTATATGTCTTCATATATTATATAATTTAAATAATCTTTTATACAAAACATTAATCGTACAGAATATATTTCAAATAAAAATATATATAATTTAAAAATGGAAAGAGGATGACGAAATAACAATATTAATATATTTATAATTCTATAAAATAAAAACATATTTGAATATTTTTTATTTTATGATAAGATTTTATTCAATTTTATTAAGAATCTTTCAGTTGTTGGCGTGTATGATTAAAAAACAACGCATCATTTTGTTGTTCTGTTAAAATAGGTTGAAAAGGCATGTAAATAGCAGTATTAAATAAATATTCAAATGGTTGAGTATGTTGCTTATTAGATGGTGTAGAATACGTAAATAAACTACTTTTATAATTTGGTATATATTCAGCAGTATCGCATTTTTGTAAAGCTACAAATTGATTTCTTAGTTCCGATTCTAAATGAATATTATTAGAAAAACCATTGTAATTTCCATTTTTGAATGTAGGACAAAACATAGTATTACATTGAAAGTTTTGATAATTATTTTGTATGGTATTTTGTTGTGGATGGTTATCAGTTATTCCTAATTTCACATATTTTGTAGGTACTGGATACACTGATAAATTAGGTGGTAAAGAATGAGATGGTACAAATCGTTGATAAATTTTATTATTTATTTCTTCGTTTAATTGAGAACTCATAACATTTATAAAGAAATTTATTTAAAGATTTATCATAAAAAAATATAGTTATGTGTGGTATTTTATGCGTTTTAAACAATACAAGTTTTTATTCTTCTAAAGAGATTATGAATGAATTTCAAAAAGGAAAAAATAGAGGACCAGATAATTCTCAATATAAAAATGTAGGTATAGAAGTTAATTTTGGGTTTCATCGTCTAGCAATCAATGGGTTAAATGATATTTCCAATCAACCATTTTGTATTGATAATATTTTTTTAATTTGTAATGGAGAAATTTACAATTACAAAGAGTTATATAAACTTATGAATATAACTCCTACAACTCAATCCGATTGTGAAGTTATTATTCATTTATATAAATTATATGGTATAGAGCAAACTTTACAAATGTTAGATGGAGTATTTGCTTTTGTATTATTTGATTCAAATATTGTTGAATCCGAACCTTGTAAAATATTTGTAGGCCGTGATCCCTATGGTGTTCGTCCGTTGTATTTTTTAAATGATTCTGTAATTATGTTTTCTTCTGAATTAAAAATGATTGCTAATTTTATTACTTCAGAAGAAAAAATAGATTATTTTTTACCCGGACATTACATGGAATTACATCTTCCTGATACAGTAAATCCTAAATGGAAAAATATATCATATATAAAATATCATACAAGTGGTTTTAATAGTATTTTAAATAAATACAAAAATGTATATGAAATTATTCAATATTATTTTGTGAAAGCAATTGAAAAAAGATGCGACAATACAGAAAAGTCTATTGCTTGTTTACTATCTGGAGGATTAGATAGTAGTTTGGTTGCAGCATTGGTGAATGATAGATTAAAGATGAAAGGAATTCAACTAGAAACATATAGTATTGGATTAAAAGATTCTGAAGATTTAAAATATGCTAAAATGGTCTCTGAATATTTACACACAAAACATACAGAAGTAATTGTAACAGAAAAATATTTAATAGACAGTATTCCAGAAGTTATAAAAGCAATAGAAAGTTATGATACAACAACTATTCGTGCGAGTTTGGGTAATTATTTATTAGGAAAATATATTTCTAAAAACAGTGAATGTAAAGTAATTTTTAATGGAGATGGTGCGGATGAATTGATGGGCGGGTATTTATATATGGAAAAATGCCCTGATCCGATTGAATTTGATAAAGAATGTAGAAGATTATTATCTAATATTCATAAATATGATGTATTAAGATCAGACAAGTGTATTTCTTCTCATGGATTAGAACCTCGAACACCTTTTTTAGATCGTTCTTTCGTCCAAAGGTATTTATCATTGGATCCATGGGTTAGATTTTCACCCTTGTTGATAGAAAAACAATTAATAAGAAATGCTTTTTCAAAAAAATATTTTGTTAATAGCAATCGTGAAGCTATTTTACCTGATGAAATTTTATGGAGAAAAAAAGAAGCATTTAGTGATGGTATTTCTTCTAAACAAAATTCTTTATTTTCTATTTTACAAGAACAAATAAAAACTCCTATTTCTAGTTATTTCCACAATTCACCTATAACTCAAGAACAAAGCTATTATAGAAGTATTTTTGAAGAAAATTACCCAAATTGTTCTCGTTTATTAAGTAAATTTTGGATGCCTAAATATATAGAAGCGAATGATCCTAGTGCTAGAACATTAGCTATTTATAAATAATTAACAAGGGCAAGACTCAGTTAATCTCCAACTTAAATTTTCTCGTTCAATATCAAATTTTACATTTCCATTTTTAAATACACGTACAACATAAATTCTTCCATATTCTTCTGTATTCCATTCTGGTATTTCACTTTTTATATTATAATTATTTAACAAATTCGTAATAAGTGTTGAAATACTTTTATGTTCCCATGATACAACGTATAAACCTTTTGGTTTCTTGTATAAAATATTTGCTAATTTCTTTAATTCGGTAGGACTTTGAAAATTATACCGAATATTTAAAGGTATTTGTAATTTTATAGATAAAGGTTCTATTGTTATAATGGGTCTTAAATACCAAGAGTTATTATCAGGATCCTTTGGATCTTTTATATAAACAGGTTGAGTAGAAAAAATACCTTTCACATTTGTACCATATCTATTTAATAACAAATTTGGAAGAGCTAAAGCTCTGTTTAAACCTTTACAGCGTAGATTTCCTTTTGCAGGATTTCCTTTTTCTCCATGTCTTAGTATAACAATTGTTTTTTCAATAGTATTTAAATATTTCTCATGATAATAAAGATGAATTTCTTTATAAATATAGTAAATTACTACTAAAATAAATAAAATAAATAATGAAAAAATAATTATTTTATTAAACATTTATATAATGAATTATCATTATTATTTTTTTTATACACTGGTAATTCTAAGTTATGTTTTTTATTTTGCTTTTATGATTCATTTTATTCAATTAAAAAATTACACTATATACAATACTTATTTACAAACAATCGTCCAAATTTATGTTAGCTTATATTTACTTATTCGTTTTCGTCCTTTTCATAAAATAAAATTTACAGATCTAGATAAAACAATTATTTTTAATGCTGGAATTCTATTAATTACAACTTCTATATTAAATTATTATATTGATTCTTATACAACTACTATAAAAAAAATATTAAATATTCCTTAATTATATGAGTGCACATTCAAATAGTAAAGATTCAAAAGATTCAAAAGAATCAATTGATTCTTACGAAGTATCTCCTATTTATTTATCTCCAGAAAGACCAGCACCTATTATTTCTTCAAGAAGGTTGCCTACACCTCGGTATTTAAGTGAAGATTTACGAATATATTCAAGATGTAATCCGGACGATTTATTATTTGGACCTATTGAATCAGATATTTATCCTATTGGCATGTTAAATATTTTTATGCACGGCCAAATTGAAGTTAAATTAAGAAATATAAATGTTGAATTTAATAAATTAGCTATAACTGATTATTTACCTGATACAACAGTTTACTATCGTTCTAATACGTTAGCTGGTTGTTATAATTACGGACATAGTACAAAATACGGTCAAGATTTAACAAATACATTTAATAAATATGTAAACATATTTAATAGAAATCCTAATACATTTGAAGAAAAATTTGATGAAATAGATAAAGAAAAATCTGAAAAAAAAGATTATAAATTAAAAAATAATTATAAAAGAGAAATTTTATCATTAAAACATACCATTCCTTATACAAGTAAAGTAAGAGAAGAACAACGAATATTAACAAATATGTATAAAAAAATAAAAGAACAAAACGCGCAACATAGCTATATTCCCTGTACTCGTATTTTAAATAAATATTATACCGCAACATCTAGTATTAAAAAGTTGTATGACCTAGATGATCCTGAATCTTGTTTATTATTTTCTTATGCGTATTTATTTGAAGGTAATATATGGGAAACACTTTATTTTGATTTATTACAATGGGATTATAATCCAAGAACACCTAAATATAAAGATTATTGTATTTATGGATTATGGAATTTATTACATTTGCTTTTTTCTTCAGAAGTAGATAATTATCAAGATCCAAGTAGCCCATTTCATATTATAAAACCTTTTGTTGATTTTGTTGAAAAATTAACGAAAGTACAAGCAAATCCAGAATATATAACTACTGATGATGAAGATCCAGAAAACATGAGAAAATTAGCTGAAAAAAGAAAATATTATGATTTTAATACTTTTGATTTATTAAACTTTTTAAGTATTTTAAAATTAAAAAAATTATATATTTATGATAATAGTTGTAGTGATTACGGTATGGATAGTTTATTTATGACACAACACATTGATGATGCTATTTCAACTTTACCACCGAATATAGCGAAAGGAAACAAAAAAACTAAAAAAAGAAAAAGAAGAAAAAATAAACGTATTAAATCTCGTAAACAAAAATAGCACCTCTAGTAGCAGATTGTTTTTTATTAATAATAAAAGGAGTTTCATTCAAATAAACTTTACCTATTTCACTTAGTTCTGTTGTTAATTTAGCCATTAATTCTTGTTCTACGGGATACTCTTGAAGAGCTACTACAGATAACAACGGGTTTAGTTTCTTCAATTGAATCAATATCTCTTTAATTGATACTTTTGATTTATTTTTAAAATACCAATTTGAATAAACATCATATAATGATTTACCATTCACTATTGTTAATGTATCTTGTTGGACCATTTGATAAAAATTCAATAAATATACAATTTTTTCTTGGAAATATTTTATTCTTTTATTTTCATTTTCTAGATTCCATTCTTCTGTTTGTTTATGATTGTATTGATTCAAGTCTTTTAATAGTACATTAATCCAATTTATAATTTGTGGTCTTACAATTTTTTCTTCGTCAGTATCCCAATATGTATCATGACTATAAATATATCTTTCTTTTATATTGTCAGTATAATAAAACTGAATAGTATAGATTTTTTGAAAATGATCCCATATACAAATATAAATATTTTTATCGTTATTTATTACTTTTGGTACAAAATGGCAAGGCAAATGTACTTCGCAAATAGAAAATCTTTCTTCGGATGCGAAATTTTTTGATTGTATCTTTTGTAATTTTTCTTCAGTAGACAAGCCTTCTAAATGAGGACATGGTTCAAACGCTAACAATAATAATTTTTTAATTCTTTCTTGGACTAATTCATCCAAAAAGAAATTTTTATATTCTTCTACTAAAAATTCAGCCCATGTGGTATCTTCAGTATTTCCACCTTTAATATTAAAAGTGCCTAAACATTTATTATCATTCACATAAGTTATAACAGGAGCATGATCTGAAATACTTACAGGTGATGTAGTTAATTCCTGTGTAGTTTTTATTTTTAAATTTCCAATATTATCTAATCCATAAATGGATGAATTCATTTCACATTTTGTATCTTCTTCTTTTGGCTTGTGAATTACATAATCAATATTACACATTGACTCAATAAATGATTTATTTATTTGTGCTGTATGAGTACCTCTCATTTTGAATGATGTATTAGTTGAAAACATATCATCTATTGATTTATTTACTACATATACAGGAGAACCAAAGAAAAAATCTAATCCGTTAATAATAAACCCATTGGTTGTCATCTTTCCTTCTTTTTCATAGAATCTCAAAATATTTGTTCCAGTACCTTGGACTACTTGAGTATTCGCATCACACATTATAAAACATTCTTTATCAGAAAACAAATTTAATATCTTATTCAAAACTACCATCTGATCGATAAACTTCATATCTTGGCCTTCTATAATCTTTGGATTATTTAATACATATACATCTTGGATTGCCTTTTTGATTTTAAATTCTTTAAAATGACCGCAAATATATATATCTTGAGTATCCTTATTTTCTATAACCACTGAATCAGAACCTAATTCTGATAAAACAATTCCATAATCCATAAAATATTTTTCTTCATATAGATAATAATCAGCCATGCTTATTATTATATATATAATTACCTTTATATAATATTTGTTATATATTATCATGTTAAGTATTTATAAAATATTTTATTTTGTGAAGTAAATCAAATGATAATGTTGAATTTGGTATTCCAAATAAATATTTATCAAATTCTGTAGTTATAAATAAAAAAAAATGAGATTTAGGTAATTTAATACATTTATTAAGTGTATCTACAATTGTTTTTAAAGAATAAAAGTAAGTATAAGGAGGAATATGTATATAATTCACATTAGAATGAAACATTTTTTTATGAAATAAATCATCAATAAAACAAATTTTATAATTTTGTAGATTACCTATTTTTATTAAATCTTGATATATTTTTTCATTACTAGTTCTATTATTTTCAACTATATGATTTTTTATTTTATGTGCGTAAATTATTTTATCAAAAATTTTATCATGTAATTTATATTCTATATATTTCACAATATAATTTATCCATTCTTTTGATACCTGATTATTAGTAAATATTAATACTTTGTTTATGTTATTTTTATTTTTTTCATGTAAAATATATTCAAAAACATTCAAAATATTGGGTCTCAGGTACAATGGAAAATTATCTAATAATAAATTAAATAAAATTTGTGTATTTATAAAATTAGTATAAATATTATATTTTTTAAAATATTTATTTATTATTTTCCAAAGTATATATAGTTGTATAAAACTACCAATGGTTTCATCGATATCAAATACGATGGCTTTCATTATATAGGAAGATATATTTAATTTTACATTATAAAGGTATTATTTTATATGTTAAACCATAATGTGTGTCATTTTCCCATATTCCTGAAATTCTTAATAAAAATATATCAGTTAAATTTTTTAAATTATAAATTTTTATATTACCACTTTTTAATTGTTCGTATAAAGAGTATTGTGGTATTTTAGAAATAATAAATTTATTTATAATATTTATTTCTAAATTTTTTATTTGTTCTATTAAATCATTATTTTTTATTAAAGAAAAAGTACACTTCATCTTATTGTAATACGTTTCAAATTTAATATCTTTTAAATTTATTTTGATATATAATCCTAACATAATAATAATATCATCAGAATAATTTATCTTGGTAAAATACCCATTATTTAATATATTATTCTTTACTGATTTATTAAAATATATGTTATTTAATAAAATATTATTAATATCTAATATATTCATCATCATTATTTATTATAAATATGTTTATATTTATTAAAATATTTATAAAAATATATATAATGAGTTCAGTTATTATATATACTTATTTTCAATCTATATCTAGTGATTATAATTTATATTATTTTATTAATAATGAAATTACATATAAAAAAAATATAGATTACATTATAATTATTAATGGGTATGATTATAATAAATATATTTTATTTCCTACTTTACCTAATTTAACAGTTTTATTTAGAGAAAATATTGGTTATGACTTTGGAGGCCATAATCATGCTTTGAATTATTTATTAATAAATAAAAAATATTATAATTATTATTTTTTTATGAATAGTAGTGTGATTGGTCCTATTATAATTAAACCAACGCAACATTGGACCAAGATATTTATTAATAAAATTAACAATAATGTAAAATTAGTTGGCACAACAATTGTTTGTTTGCCAAGAAATGATGCTGGCGGATTTGGTCCGAAAGTGGAAGGATTTTTTTTTATGACAGATAGCATTGGATTAAAATTATTACAACAAGCTAAAACTATATTCTGTAATCACACTAATAAAAAGAATGCTATCGTAAATGGTGAATATGGTCTTTCTAATTGTATTTTTAAAAATGGCTATACAATTGATTGTATGTTAAATAAATACAAAAATATTGATTGGACTAACCCAAAAAATTATTATTTAAATAAAAATTTACATCCTTCACGTAAAAATTCTTTTTACAATGAATCTATTAATCCTTATGAAGTTATTTTTCATAAATGGTATTGGCACAATGAACGATTTGTAAATTTTGATATAGTTAATCGTTTTGTAAAAAAAAATATGTTGTATAGCCAATTTTACAAAGATATTTATTTTAATATATTAAAATTATCAATACAAACAAAATCTTATGATTTAAATCATATAAAATTTATTGAAAAAGATGTATTATTAAATATCAAGATTGAATTATTAAAAAATCCGAATATGAAACTTAATATTATTCCTATTAAAAAAATAGATATTTCAAACGATAATCAGACAGTTAAACCTATAGTTAAAGTTAATGTTAAACCTCCTAATAAAAATAAACATCCCAATAAATTAAAAAAATTAATCATGAGATGAGTTTTCCAATTCTTCAATACGTGTATCTATATCATCTTTTAATACATCTAAAAAAGATTGTATATCTTCATTATCTTCAATATCTACTTTTTTTATTTTTTTCATTTCCATCTTTTCTTTTTTTACCTTTGCTTTTTCTTGGGTTTTTTCTTCCTTTAACAATAATTTATATCTATGTTTTTCTTGTGTAATATTTTTTTCATTTTCTTTTATAAATTGTTTTTTAACAACAATTTGTGCTTTAATTTCTTTCACCGCAGCTGGATTTGCTTTTATTTCTTTTATTTCTGTTGTTAACAACTTTATTTCTTCTTTTAATTGTGCTATAGAATCTAAAAAAGGTTGTGTTGATATTAAATATGTTGTAGAAGTAATTTTTGCCTTACATTTGTCTAGCAAATTATAATAAACTGATTTTAAATATTTATAATAACTGCCAGTTTTATTTAATTTTTTATCTCCTTTCACTTGATCTTTGGTAGCTTCCTTAACCAATTCAATCTCAGAATCAATACTCTGAGTATATAATTCAATAATATCTTTTAAAAACTTTTTAATCATTTCTTTCACATCTTGTTTACATGTTTTGAAATTATTTTTCTTTGTTTTTGTTTTTAATTTATCACATTTCTCATACAAATGTTTTAAATCTTTTTCCTTATAAGTAATTTGTTTTATTTTCATTTTTTTCTCTAATATTAATTTATCAATTTGCGCTTTTATTAACTTTCTATTTTCTCTATTTGCTTTCATATCTGAAGTATCAAATTGATCTATTAATTTATTATTTATCATATTACTAAAAACAAAACGAATAACGGGTTGAGAAAATTGTCTTATATCAAACTCTCGATTTAAATAACTTAATATTCCAGTTATATCATTTAAATATTTAGTCTTTCCTTTTGGAGAAAAAACTCCTTCTTCCGTTAAATATTCATCGGAAAATTGTTCGAATGTTTCTGGCATTTGGTCTTCTGGTAATTTACATAAATTTAATAATTTAATTAATTCCATTGGTCCTTCTGTTATCGGGGTTGCTGTCATGAGTAATAAACGAACGGAATCTTTACCTGATAAAATATACGATTTCATAATTGCTTGTTTCAACTCCTCCATATTGGGTCTCTCTTGACCGGATAAATCACCTCCTCCATATAGTTTATGGGCTTCATCAATAACTAATAAAGTTTTTCTTAATGGATCCTCTTCACCATTTTTTTTTACTAAATCATGATAGTATTGATTATTTTTACTTACTAAATTTGTAAATTGTTTATAAGATAAAGGTCGAATCGACCAAGCTTTTGATAATAAACTCATTCGCTTAGATGAATCAACTGGTATTTTAAATCCTTGCTGTACTTTTTTTCTTATGGATTCATTACAAATTTGATCGAACATATTTTTCCAGATATCACTTTTCAATGTAGATCGAGTAACCCATAATATAGTATACCCAGAACTTTCAAAATTTTTAGTAGCTGTAGCTATTGCCGAACATGTTTTTCCTGTACCTACTGAATGCCATAGCAACATGCCTTTTGTGAATACGGAGGGAGTGAAGTATTCGCTAATAAATTGTTGCGTAGGTGTATATTGAATAACTGTGCTACCTCCATAAGTAGCTCTACGAGGAGTGTTTTGTTTTTTTGTTTTTTCTTCTGTATATGTTTTTGGTCTTATGGATGACAACTTCATTTCTTCATATTCCACCGAATTAACAGGAACATCTTGATCTCCACAAGTATTTTCTATCTTCACTTTTTCCCATTTACAATGAGAAAAATATTTTCGAATATAATCTTTTAATTCTTCATAACTCATCGGATTGGATAATGGACTATTGCTTATGGAAGAAGACAAATAAGGAGATTGAAGATTACTCAAAGAACTCGATTGTGTTTTATAGTTTCCTGGACTTATTTCAAGATTAATAGTTGGATTAACAAGAGTTTTAACATTCTTTTTTGTTCCTTTACGACAATACCTTTTTAATCCTTTTGTGAATATACAATCTTCTTGGGTACTACATTGAACTTCATTCATTCCTTTACACTTATTTGCTATTTTTTCTGTTTTATTACCTCTACGACAATATTGCCTTTGCTTACCATTAACATAAAAACAGCCTTTTGTAGTATTACATATCTCAGGAGGAATATCTTTACAACGATTTACTTTTTCAGCAGTACCTGCTCCCCCTTCCATAACTTCATCCATATCTTCATACATAACTTCGTCATGAGAAGGATATTCATAAAATGGCTCTAATAAGGCATTCGATTTTTCATTATATTCAGATTTAAACATATGAATATTTTCGTTTAACTCAACATCTACGGAACCTTCAATACTTACCATTTGTAAATCAGCATTAAAAAACTGTTCTTTCACATTTATATTCAAAGTTTTCAAATACAAATCAAATAGTGTAGTCGCATTTAAAAAGTTTTTTTGTACTTTGGATGGAATTATAATATCATAAATGAAAACATGTAAAGGCCACCCTACATTGGGAATAAAATGTAATCCTTTTTGTCCGCAAGTTCGTGTCCCTCTTCCAATTACTTGTTTTTGATCCGCACTATTCACAGAAGGTTCAAAAATATGAATATATTTAATATCAAATAAATCTATTCCTTCTTTAAATCCAGCATCCATTATAATGAATCTTGCTAATTTACCATGTACGTTTTCTGGTCTTTTATTAAATGTGGATAATATTTTTTTTTTGGTGATAACTTTAATAGGAGTATCATATACATCTAACGAACTTAATAAATAAAAATTATTATTTTTAGTTTTTAATAATTCTGCTTCTGATTTTAAAACATGTTCTACACTATATCTTTCTTCATCATCCTGTGAATTTTTAGGCGTTAAGGGTGTTATTAAAGCATCATATCCTAATGTAAAGCCTTCACTAATAAAACAAGAAGCCAAAAAATTAACTCCATATATTCTTGATTTCACATCACAAAAAATAAAATGTTTATATAATTTTCCACTCTCTCTCATATCTCTTTTATCTAATGCTTTAATATGTTGAAATAACTTGTGTGCTTTAGGTGATACTATAGACATTTCTTCTTTTAATTCTTCCGGTACAAATGTTGCTTTATCAAATTTAAAAGCAGGAGATGAGATTGCAACATTTGATTTTTCTCTTACACATTTACTCTTAAACATATATAAATATTATATTAAAAAATTTCTTTTATATTTTTTTTACCATCTACAATTTTTTTACATAGTATTGTGAAAGGTTTAAAATAATCAGATAAAACAGCTATCATGGGTCCAATAATAATTATTGCTACACCAATATCTACAGAAATATAGGGAGTGAATACACGTATAAAATAATATAGAATACAAATAATAAATAAATGAATAATGATTAAAATAATACGCGGTTTAACCCAAATTTGAATAAATTTGGTTGCCATATTAGAAATTTTAATAATAAAAAAAATAGTAATATAAATAAAAATAATATCTAATAAAATCCATATCCAATTATAAAAAGAATTAGGAGATAAAGAAGTAGGTGAAATTCGAAAATCACTTAATGTCATATTAGGTAATATTGTATTTTGTTCTGGCATATATATATTATTCCTCTACAATCATTTGTCCGGACAAAAATTTATTATATTTTATTTCTTTCTCATATTTATTACTTAAATATTGAATAAAATATTTCTTGTTTATAATAATATCTATTTCTTTATTTAAATCTACTAAATGATTCATATAAAATTGGTAAATATCATATAAAGAAATTAAAAAAGGTAAAACAATTTCTTTTTTTTCAACACATTCTCTAAAATCTAATTTATACATTTCCATTATTTTATCAATTTCTTCATTTTTATTCCATATATGGCATTTGATATTATAAATATATTGGCTATCAACATGAATATTTGGATAAAAATGCGAAATAATTTTTAATATATTTTTTTCTTTAATAGGATAGTTATAATTATTTTTTACATTCCAATATTTGTAAATATAAACGAATTCATTTATTTCCAAATACGTATCACTTTCTTGAATATTGTTATTCCAAAAATATAAAAAATTATCTATACATGGTAAATATTTACTTGTACCTTCAAATAAATCTGTCTCCTCATTATAAGTAATTTTTGTTTTTAGTATTTCTTTTAATTGAAAACTTGTCATAATAACTGGATAGTTATTTTTATCTAAATATCTTTTCCATATGTAATGGATATTATTCCATGAAATAGTTTGTAAATCACTTTTTTCTATATTTTTATCAATAAAATCTATTATAATATTTTCTTCTGTATTTTCTTTCAATAAAAAAGAATATTTCTTTAAATACTCATCTTCGCATTTTTCTATAAAATGATCTGTGGAATTATATAATTTTGAGTAAAATGAAGCGACACATAATAAATCCAATGAAATATTTTTCATATTTGCTTTTAATAAATCAATATTTATATTATTTATTTTCACAAGACGATAGTCTGATTTTAATTTAGTAGAATTTATCTTTGTAAAAAAATACTTATACAAAAAAGAAGATCCCATAATTTTATTTATAAAAATATTTATAATATAAATAACCTTTTTTCTATCACTTTGTATTAAAAAAGAACAAGTATTATTTTTTAATAAAATATTTCCTAAAATAATTAAAAAATATTTTGCTTCATTTTCACTTGAAAATAAAAAAGGATATAAGAAATTAATGACATTTTGAATTGTATTATTCTCTGGAATACTATCTAATAAACATTTTTCTTTTATTTTTTTAATAATTAAAGCTTTTGTTTTATATTTCCAAGATAATAATATTTCATTTTTAGACAACGAAGATAATATCTTTACAATGATATCATCTTCATTAATACAATAATAATTAACTCCGTTATATTCATAATATTTATTTTGAGCTGGTAAATAATAATAATTATTTTCTGATAAAAAAATGTTTATAAACAAATCTTGTTCTTTTTTTAGTAATTCTATTTTTTTTGTTTTTTGTATATGTAAAAAATTAGCATCTTCTATTATTTTTGGCAAATTGTTTATTTTATGGATAATTAATTGTGTTATATATTCGTTGTTTTCATATTTTTTTATTAAATCTTCTATAATCGGAATAGACATATATTTAATATTTATAATTAGTTTTAATATTTGTTTATTAATTAAATATTATTTAATAATATGTATATTACTATCCTTATTTTCATTCTATTTATTGTCTTTATTTTATATTATATTTATTCACCAAAAAAATGTTATGATCCAAAAGGTATAACAATAACAGATAATAATAAATCATTAATCGAAAGAATTAATTATAAATATATTTTAAATAACGATGAAACAAAAAAATTACTACAATTAAAAAATATTTTTATTCCATCCTTATTTGATAATACGTATTGTGATTATTTAACCACTTATTATTATGATATATCAGATTTTATTGATTCTAATCAATACAACTCTTATCATCGTATTCGAATACGTTCTTATCTATTCCATTCCTATCAATATTTAGAATTAAAATCAAAACATAACAAATTAAGAATAAAGATTGATAAAAATTATGATATCATTAACCCAATAGTTTTAGAAAATAATTATATTAAACCTATTAATAATTTTATTAAAAAAATAAAATCAAAAAAAATTAAACCTTTATTTAAAAATACTTATAAACGGTATTCTTTTGTATATTTTGATAACCATGAAATAAGAGTTACTATTGATACGGATGTATTTTTTTCAAATCAAACTTTAAAACATACCATGAAACAAAATATTATGGAAATAAAAGCACCTTATACAATTAGTGAAAATCAAATAAATCAGTATATAAATATTATTAATCAAAAAATAAATACAAATTTAACCATACTTGATTTTTCCAAATTTGATTACTTTAAAGAACTTACAAATGCTAATTAAGTTGTATAGTTATTTAAAATTGAATTAAAGTTATAGACTTATTATAATAAATATATAAATGACAGATTCAATAATTAATTTGAATAGAGAAATTGTATTAAATGATTATCAAAGTGCGACCAACAAAAATAAAGAGCAATTTATTACTGGAGATGTGAAAGCAAGCAGTGAATATATATATCCAAATCAAAAAGAAGACGCTACAATAATATGTAATAGTTTTTATGAAACAGATGTAAGAGTTATAAGTATTGTTAAAAGAACAAAAGTAGGTATGGATGGTCTTATGATTGAAATAGCAAAAAATATGACTACACATATTGATGATAATTTTGTTTTACATAGGAAAGATATATCTTTTATTACTGGTATGAGTAATAAGTATTGGGAAGATGATATGAAAGATAAAATTCCATCATGTTTTAAAGAGAATGTATATCATCATGGCAAATTACAAAAATTAAAAGCTAAGTTAAAAGGTATAAAAAATGCGATGATTACAATTGATGAGATTGATAGTGGAGATAAAGAAGATCAAAAATTACATATTATACTGAAAGAAAGTGGTATATTAGACATGAAATATATGATAGAAAATAATATTCGGTTTGTGTTTGTTTCAGCTACAATGATAAATGAATTGCGGGATTTATATAAATGGGGAGATAAACATAAAGTACATTATATGAGTATACCTGAAAATTATATAGGACATAAAGAGTTTTTAGAACTTGGAATTATTCAAGAATATTACCCAATTAATAATGATGAAAGTGCTGAACGATGGGTCCAAGAAGATATATTACAAAAATATGGGTTAGATTATAGAGTTCATATTGTTAGAACTGATGAAAAAAATAAAGATTTTATTTTTCATTCCTGTATAAGAAATAATATTGATTTTAAAAATCATACATCTGTAGAAAGAATAACTTGTGAAGAACTAACATCAATATTTAATAATATATATAAACATATTGTTATAGCAGTTAAAGGGTTTTATCGACGTGCTAATTTAATTCCAAATGAATGGAAAAAAAAGATAGGTGCTACTCATGAAAAATATGTAAAAAAATATGATACAAACGTTCAAGTCCAAGGATTACCTGGCAGAATGAGTGGTTATTGGAAAGATATATTATTATCAGGTCATAAAACAGGTCCACATCGAACTTCTATAAATGCAATCAAAGAATATGAGGAATTTTATAAAAATCCTTTCGGTAAAATAAAATATAGCACATCAGGATGTAAAAATTTATTTGTAAATCCAAAACATATTCAAAATTTGGAAGTTATAAAAGAAAATACAAATAAATGTGTGCCAATTATTATAGATGTGAATGAAAGAGATATAATTTTTACAACAACTAAAAGAAAAGAAAAAAGAGATTATGTTTTACGAATATTAAAAAATGATGATAAATATACAAAATTATATAATTTTATAAATAATGAAAATGTTGTATGCGCCCAAATATCGCAACCTAATACAGATAGCTCTTATAAAAAACATATTTCGGATGTAGTTAGTGCTAGTATAAATAACACACCCTATAGTGTAGATTTAGTAGAAAAATATAAGGAGAAAAATAATTGGCAGTTATTTATAGACAACAGAGAAAAACGATTATGTTTTGTAATATGGTCTATTAATGAAGAGCTATATTAACTTGAATACCAAATAAAAATATCAAATATAAAATAAATATAAAATTGTAAACAACTATTAGTAGTACTATATTAATAATAATACAATAAATATATAACATAATTTTTTTTAATATATACCATACAAATAAATAATAAGGTTTATATTTATCTAAAGAAGACCGACATATAGGACAAGACTTATTTTTCTGTATCCATTTATTCATACATGTTTTATGAATAATAATATTACACGAACAACTTACTTTATATTTTTCTATTGAATCAGTGAAAATATTGTTTTGTAATGAAATACATTTTTCTTTTGTATCTTCCCAACAAATCGAACACATTTTAAGTATTTAAGTAATCATAAATACTTTTAAATTTTCAATTTTAATATTACAAGTATATATGAAAAAAAATAATATTCTTTTTATTAGTATTAATATTATTATTGTTATTGTTATAATTCTTTTAATTATGTGGATGTTTAATACAAAAGAAACAAAAGACAAAAAAATGAAACAACATTCAGTTCAATGTAATAAAAAAGGTTGTCCTATTCCAAAATTAGAAAATTCTATTTATCAAATATATCATGATTTTGAAGATATAAGAAACAAAAATAATAAATTAAATTCTTCTTTTGATATATTTAATACACCCCATGGAGGACCTAAAAATATATTTATTATTCGTCATGGAGAAAAAAATCAAAATAGCTTATCGAAAGGGTTAGATTGTAATGGTATTCTACGGTCTAGCTATATTCCATTGTTAGTGAAAGATTTAAATGATAAAGGATATGGAATTAATTCTTTTGTATCAGCGTATGATTATTGGCACATGCATCAAGAACAAACTGTAATGTTTGCTTCTTGGGCGTTAACTATACCTTTATATTTGTATGGAACACAAAATAATACTGATGAAATGATTATAGAAATTTTCACAAATAAAAATTACAAAGGTAAAAATATAATAATATGTTTAGAACATAGTTGTATTCAAAAATTAGTCAAAACTATTATAACATATGGTTCTCAGGCCAAACAATTACAAAACTATAAATTTATAAATGAAAAAGGAAATTCTGACTTGCCTTATTGGGGAAAAAATAATTTTGATAGTGTTTTTCATTTTGATGATAATTTAAATTTTAAAGTACATAAAGAAAATATTTCCACATGTTATAAAAAAGATAATAATGAAATTACATATGGAAAAGAACAACAATGTAGTTGGAATATAAAAATTGTTGAATAATTATTTTGGAAAATATAAGAATAACATAGATAGTATATATAGTAAAATTAAAGAAATAATTAACCTACAATGATTGGATTGAAATAGAAGACAATTCACTTGTATCAAAATAAGTATTATTAGTATTTCAAATAAGTACAATTCTTTTAATTCATCTCTTATTTTATTCTCAATATCATCATTATTTTCTAGTGAATGAATATGTTGAATACAAATAGGACATGTATTTTTTTTGTTCGTCCATAACATTAAACATTCTTCATGGATATATATATTACATTCACACTTTATAGTATAACATAATTCTTCTTTATAAAAAGTATGGCCTTTTGTATATATATACTTTTGATCGTTTTCTTCTAGACAAATGGAACACATTGTTTAATTTTTAATTTATTTATCTATCAAATAATTATTCAATTTTATTTTTTTGTTTTCTTGGTTTTTTTTGTTTTTCGTTTTTTGTTTTTTTGTTTTTCGTTTTTTGTTTTTTTGTTTTTCGTTTTTGTTTTTTTGTTTTTTTGTTTTTTTGTGTTTACCACCAAACGTTTTTTTTTTGTTGGATTTTTTTACTTTAAATTCTCTAGCAGCTTTTACAGCAATATGAGATTTTCTTTTTAAACTTGATATATTATAAGGTACAATATGTTTAAATTTTGAATAAGCTAATTCAAGATCTGTTAATTCTTTTTGCTCTTCTGATGTTAAATCTGATTTTACTTTTAATGATTCAATATAATCTTTTATTCTTTTAATATACTTACGATTTCCCAACCTTCTTTCACTAGGAGTAAGAGAATTATTTGTAGATTGTTGGTAGGGCAAAGCACGACTTTTAAATGCTCTAATTAATTGTGTTAATCTTGATGGTCCAAAAATCATACTAGAATCTTCTGGAGATTCTTCTGGTGATTCTTCTGGTGATTCTTCTGGTAAACCTTTAACTTCATCGTCCTCGATTTCATCCTCATCTCCCTCGAGTTCATCCTCATCATACTCTACAACATCCCTGCAAGTAAAATCAAATATAATTCTATTGTTATAGCCTAATAATATTAATATTAGTATTAATTCAGATAATTTTATTTCTTTATCTATTATTAAATTTTTTAAGAAATCCTTATACTTTGACTTTTTTAACCTTTTTAACCAATTCTGCTGAAACGCAAGCCAAGTTAATAAATTATATTTAGTAAACTCTTCGGAGTTTGCGGTAAAAGTTAAATGAGTTGGTAAACAGAATTGTAAATCTTCGTCGTTAGTTGAAGAAATCATATAAATACCAAAATAATCACGAAAATTTTCTTGCGATTCTTCAGGGTTAAAATCTAATGATCTTTGATAGTTTGCTAAACCATTAGAGAATATACAATGAGAACCCATTTTTGTTAAAAAGGGTAATGTATTCGTACATTGAATTGTAGCACCACATTCTATTGCTTTTGACTCTAATAACATTATTAAATCGTCAAATACTCCTGGTCTCTCATTAATATTTACTATTCCATGTCTTTTGTAAAATTCAGATATAAGATTAACATACCAATTACTCATATTTGATTTGTCGCATAAAGAAGAAAAATATGAAAATCCTGTACCACCACAAGCACTTATTAATTGTGTTCTTTCATGAGAACCAGCATAAACAATTCTAATTGAGGTATCTTCATTACCATGACCGATTATTAATAATGTTATTAAATCACCGCCATGACGAACTCTATATTCTTCATTATAACTTTTTTCAGGAGGCATTGGTGGTACTTGTAAAAGTTTTTCAAAATGTTCTTGAAAGATTCTAGCTTGTTCTTGATAATCAGGTCTCTCTTTATTTTGTTTTATTAACATATCAAAATTTTCTTTATTATCACTATAAACCTTATTTACATAGACATGATCCTCATCTTCCATTTATATAATCAAACATTAAATTAAGAAGAAGCTGGTAAATTTGATAAACATAATTTAATAACTCCTAAACTAGCTACATTATATTTCACTACCAATGGTAAATCATTTTCTAAATAAATTTCTATTTGAGAACATAAATTCGTACATTTTATAAAATAGCTTAAATTTTTTAAAGAAAACTCTCCTTGGATAACTTTATTGGAATCTTGTTTTTGAATAAATTCCATATTTCCATCGGATTCCGCTCGATAAATTTCTGCGGAAGCAAATTGACCTACACACTTGAATATCAATTCATTGCCTACAGATTTTATTTCTAATTTATCAGATATAACTGATAAATCACGAATAATTTTTTGAAAATCAACTGAAGGAAGATTAATAATAGAAGAAAATTTTACATCCGGATATTCTAATTCTTCTTGTTCTGGTTCTATTAATCGAAGTTTTTGTATTTTACATTGTTTAATATCACCATTTTCAAATTTTAAAGACAAATTGGAAACAATGCCATCCGTATAATCAATATTTTCTATATACATAGTTAAGGTATCATCATTATCAATAGAATTAATTAACTTAAATAAATGAAACATATTCACGCCAATAATAATTTTTTCTTTTTTACATTCATATAATTCAAAGTTTTGAGCGTCTAAGTATAAGTGAGCCAATATTGTATGCGATTTATCCATATTTATAATTCGAATACCATCAGGTTGAAAAGTAATATTTGTTTCCAATAAAATATCTTTTAAAGCCGTCATTAAAGTTCTAAAAGGGGCAATTTGTACGGTTTTAATAGTTAAAACATTATTAGGAAAACTCATAATTTAATTTTCTTATTATTTTTAAATATTAACTTAATTAATATTAAACTAAAAATAAATTCAAACAAGAATTAAATGAAGAAAATAAAATACATACTATATTGATTAAATACACATCTGATTCATTAAATAAAATAGTCTGATGTTGAATTTTTTTTGTTTTTTTTTGAATACTTTTAATTAAATTTTTAACAAAATCTTCACAATTATTATTTTTTAATTCCCAGTTAAAAAAATTTTTTCCTCCCATATTTTTTTTTGTAATATCCAACATCTCATTTAAAGTATATTTATTTTTATGAATAGAAACATTTTTTATTTTTTTGTATGAATTAATTTTAAAATTATCATAAATATAAATACCAGTATGAGATTTATGTATTTTTAAAATTTTAATATCATTATGTGTATTTTTAAGTATTAAAATACATCCAACATGATAAGGGTGATTATTCTTTAAATGATTATAATATTTATAACGTGAAACTAAATTTATTATAAAACAAGTTAAATTTGTTATATCTTGTTTATAATAATACATTTTGTGTATTTTGTAATCTCCATATTTATCCAATATTGTTTTTGTATCTTTATTGTAATCTAAAAAATTAGTATTTATTTGTAATAGATAATAAATAAATAAATAAGCTATTAATAAAAAAATAATTAAAAAAACAAAAAATAATAAAGTACAAATAACAATAAAAAATAAAATATATTTCAACATATATTTTATTTTTATAATAATTTAATATGAAATAACTTATTATAATGTTGCTTAGATTTACATAAATATAAATAATAAAAAATTTATTTTTTTTGTATATAATTAGGATAAATAACCCAAAAAATATGCCAAGTCCATTCTAAAAATCTACTTGTTTTCCAATTAGGAATATCGGTTGTAGTAATCCAATCATATAATTTTTTATAAAATTCTTTTGGTAAATTTCTTATTAAATCTTTATGTATCAAAAATTGCGCCGATCCTGTATAACCATCTAAAAAATTTTTATTATTTGGTACTTGAGAAAATGGAATATATTCTTCAATATATTCATTATACCATACTAATAAATCATCATAACACATTCTGAATGTTATATCTGTTTCACTAAACCAAACACATCTATCATTAACATTATAATATTTCTCATTACTTTTAACAGCTTCATCAAATTTATCAATTAAAGAACCAGAATGATGCCAAGCGAATTCATCATCATGAATAAAAAAAGTAAAATCAGTTAAATTGTCATAATAATCCACTATATATTTTAGATAAGATGATGCTTCCTGGCCTTTATTAACCGGAACATTAAATGATGAATTTGAATCTTCCTTATCATAAATAATAACATTTATATTTTTATTATTATTTATCTTATACACAAAATCTACATTCTTATTATATCTTGAAATAACAATATTTATTTTTGATTCAATCATATAACTAATAATAATATTAATTTTTTATATTAATATCCCAAATAAATATATTATCTTTTTCTTTTAATGAAAACAACTCTGTATCAAGCCAAATGTATTCATTATTGAAAGCTTTTTGATTACGAAATTTACCTAAATAAATAGGTATTGTTTTATTTATAATATATTCACTCCATAAATCATTGTTTTCTTTTTCACAAAACATACGATGAATATTACATTCTCCAGTTAAACTATTTATTTCTTTTGTTTCATGAGGAGAAACACATATATCTATTAATCTACTTAACCCATCTTTCACTTTTATCCATGTTTCAACTACAATTGGCAAATCAGTATTGTTTTGGAAATTCATCGTCATGTTATATAAATTATATTATATTAATATAATTATTCAATTTTTTTTATATATAAATATTTTTAAACCCGTCTGTTTTATAATAAATAATCGTTATAATTAAAGGATATAATAAACAAATCATAATAGAACAACATATTAATAAAGTACTATATTGTCCTGTTGTCATATCAAATTTGATATAATAAGACAAATATATACATAGTAAGACAAATAGTATAATAAAAGAATTTGAAAAAGAATTTTTTAAAATATTTGTAGTTTTATCAAGTGAATAACTTTTATTAATATAATATATATATGTAATTAATATTATTATAAACAATACTAATAAACTAATATTCGCAATTTTAGCACCAATATCTTGGCTCTGTAGTTGAAAATAAATAATAATAATATTCGCAATAATAACCACCACTAAACATATATTTCTTGAAATTAATATGCTTTCTAATGTACCATAATTAATTAGTGAAATACCTAATGCTGAAGCAATATAAAGATATTTTACAAATTTTAATAAATTTTCTTTTTGTTTTTTTTTATCACTTTCTTCCATATATTAAATTATTATTATTATTATTATTATTTAATATAATTAATTTAGATGTATTAGTTTTATAATAAGGGGATTGTGGATTGTTGGGTACAGAAAGTTGGGGTAAAGTAACGTAATAAAAAACTTTAATATAAGATTGAGAATTTGGTTGTCGAATCATTTTATATAACAATATATTTATTTAAATATATATTTAATTAAATAAATAATGAAAATTATTTTAATAGAAAAAACAAAAAAAGATAAATTATTGTCTTTATTTCAATTAATTAAATTATCAAGTCAAGCAATACATTTTTATTTTCAAGAAACAAGACTCTTTATCCAAGGGTTAAATAGTTCTCACAGTTCATTATTTGAAATTTATTTAAATTATGATTGGTTTGATTATATAGAAAAAGATATAGCTTCTTTCACTATAGATTCAAGTATTTTTTATTCTATTTTATCTATTTCATCAGAAAATCAATTTTTATTATTAGAATATATATTAACCAATGATAAGTTATTTATATCATATATTAACAACAAAGAAATTCTAAATTATATTCCTACGTATCAATATACAGAATCTACACACTATAATAAATATTTTGAAATAGTATTAATAGATATAGAACATGACATAATTAAAATACCTACATTAGATTATGATGCGGAAATGTCAATATGTCCTAAAATTTGGAATGAATTATTAACACAATTATCCTTATTTGCGGATAGAATAAAAATTAAATGTAATGAAGAAATGATTGAATTAAAATCTATTGGAGAACAAGGGGAAATGAAAATAGATATATCAATTGATAATATTCAAGAATATAGTATTAATGAAGGAGAAGAAATGGAAATGACATTTCATTTAAATTTATTATCTAAACTTACATTAACAACAAAATTAACAAATTCTCTTTTTATTTCTTTTAAAAAAGAATATCCATTACAAATTAAATATGTATTTGATAATAATATTCTTGTTTTTTATATATCGTATTTGATTGAAAATGATTAAAAATTAATACAATCTGTATTAATATTTGCTTCATGACCTGAAGATAATTGAGCTATTTGATTATGCCTCTTATTTTTAGACCATTTACGGTGAGATAATAATAATTCTTTCCAGCTACAAACTTTAAGTGGATTTTTAAAAAAATTCATTAATCCCATAGTATAAACACCATTTGCTTTATTTCCATTCTTTATATCAATGGAATATTGTTTATCTTCCGAACTACTCATTTGAAAAACTTGTGAATTCGTAATAGTATTCACATTTGTATAACGGGTAATATCATTTGTAGTAATTTGATACGTGTAGACTTTATCTTTTTTATCGTCATTTAATGTGCTGTAATAGCCATAAGCTAAATTACACATGGATTGGTTAAGGCAAGAATCAAATAACATAGTTAGTTTAAAATTATAAGAAACATTATTATTTATTATATTTTTAAAATCAATATCACTAATAAGAGTACTTATGTTATTTGATTTAAAATCACTTGGAATGATAAAATCCATTTGATCGTATTGAGTATCTAGCTTTAAAGGCGATTTTATTCCTACTCTAGTTCCATGTGCACTATAAAAGAAAAATCTATTTTGATTATTAGTCTTATAAATTATTTCTCCTGTTTCATTTATAACAATACCTTTTAACAAATAGTCAAAGTTTCTCAAGATATTTTCTTTTGTTGTAAATAATTTACTTAGTGGATCTACTTCTTTGCCATCCGTCATAATCATTATATGTTCTTTTAAAAAACCTCTTTGTATTAATAATTTTTCTATACTTTCTACATCATTTATACATCCATATAATTGTTGCGTATTATTCTTTTTATTATAATAACACATTCCTATTAATAGAGCTATATTGGATTCATTATCTATTGGATTAATATCTGGATATGTATTAAAATCTGTAATATTATTTATCTTTTTAATAGGTTTTTTAATAGGTTTTTTAATAGGTTTTTTTTTAGGCTTTATATTAGCTTTCTTATTTGGTTTTTTTTTAAAGTATTTAATAAAATTTTTCTTAAAGTATTTCTTAATTTTTTTCTTAGGTTTAATAGGTTTAGTAGGTTTAGTAGAGTTGGAAGGATGAGGAGGAGGTTTATTAGGGTTTGAAGTAGGAGGAGGTTTATTAGGATTTGAAGGAAGAGGTTTATTAGGATTTGAAGGAAGAGGTTTATAAGGATTTGGATGATGAGGTTTATTAGAATTTAGCGGAGGGGAAGGTTTATTAGGGTTTGAAGGAGGTGAAGGCTTATTAGGATTTGAATTAGGAGGAGGTTTATTAGGGTTTGAAGGTGGTGAAGGCTTATTAGAATTTAGCGGAGGAGGAGGTTTATTAGGGTTCGGAGAAGAAGGAGGTTTATAATGTTGTGAATGATAATTATAAGACTTTTTTTTTAATAATCGAAAAAAAAGATCCATATAATTAAATTATATTATTTAATATTCAGAATAAGGAACATTATTTCCTCCTCTATCAATTAAATATTTATATTGTTGAGTAGTCATACAAGCGCACCCAGTTGAATTTGTATATGTGTTAGGACAACACTGAGGTTTAAATTGTGTAGTTGCGAACATATCCATTTCTCCTTCAGGCAAAGGAATAGGTTGTGGAGGTCTATTTAATATTTGGTTAAGAGCTTTATTTTTTTTATTTTTTTTATTTGAACTATAAGTTAAATTCGCACTATCCCAATTTTTTGAACTTGTTATACTTTTAGCTTTTCCAAAACTATTAATTGTATTATCACCCATGCCATAAAAAGATTCTTTAATATTGGAAAATGCTAATTTTGGAGTTATTGTAGAAATAGACGGAACCGATTGTATGTTGTTAAGTATATTATCAGGTAATTCAATATTAGAAACTAATTTTAAAGCATCATTAAGACTACTATTTAAATTTTTTTTATTATTTCCATTATCAAAATTTTCTGTTGTATATGTAATATACCAATAAAAGACAGCAATGATAATTAGAACTATAACAATTATAAAAATAGTTTGTTTCGTAAAATTTTTTGTTTTACTCATAATATAAATAAATAAAATATCCTAAAGATAAATTTAAATAATATAATAATGGGAAATACAAATAATCCAAATATTTTAAAATACATACATACTTTTTGGAGTATGGAAGATGAAGATATAAAAGAAATACAAAATTATAAAATTATTGAATCACTTGTATTGGATAAGTATATAATAAATAAATTAATATTAGTAGATAATTATTTTGATAAATATCCTACAAAAAGCAAAGTTATAAACAATATGTTGAATTATTGTTTAGAACACGAAGAAAAAGAAAAATTTAAAACAGCAGATTATATTTGTAATAAAAGAATAAAAGTCTGTATTTGTAATACACAAGCAGAATATTTTAGAAAAATGTCAGGAAATAACAATTATATAAAAGGAAAACAATACATTAGTTGGTTAAAAAAATTATAAATTATAAATTATTAATTAAATCATAAAAATCTTGATGCTTTATTTTATTACTATAAAAGTATTCTGTATTTGTAATAATATTATATTTTATATTTTTCTTTTTTAATATTTTAACTTTACCTATTATTTTGGCATCTTTTATTTCATCATTAATTTTAACTTGAGAAATATTTTTTTGAAATAATTCATAATCAATCTTTTTATATTTCGAATAACCTTTTAATAATTTAGCCATTTTCTTTTTATCTTTAAATAAATAATAAAATGGAATTGTCATATCATCCCAATCTAAAAAATACATATTATTTATTTTTATTTTTTTACTACTAGTACTTAAACAATACAAATAAGATTTTGAATAATGTACTTCTTTAGATGACGAATGATTTTTTACTTGTATCCATTTATTTTTTTCATGAATTTCATTAGGTGTTAATGATACATAATGCGTATCACTAACAATAACTCCATTTAAATTATACATAGGAATATTATCAGAAGATAATTTTATTTTTGCTTTCACAACACTTCCATCTTCTAATATAGAACCTAATTTTATATTTTGTATCTTTACTTTCTTTTTATTTTTTAACACTAATATTGTATCTTTACCAAAACAGAACCCAGGAAAAGAAGGTATAAAAGATGGCAACCCATCAAATATTTGTGCGTAAAAAATTAATAATATAATAATTAAACATAATAATGTTAAAATTACAATACTTAATGGGATTGCTACAACTAACGACCAAGGCGTAAAAAATAATAATACAATAAATAATATAATTAATATTCCATAAGCATTCAGTATAATTTGTATTGTAGAACCAAAAGCATCTTTTATAACACCAACAACGGTTACAAATGTCATAATTATGGTATATAACATAGCAGTAGTGCGTTTTAATAAATCAACAACGGATAAATTAATTTGTTGAAAAGGAATTAAGTAATTTAATAACATTTGAAAAATCTCATAATAATAACCATTTAATTGTTCTCTAAGATAAGCAATAAATGTAGCTATTCTTAATACACCTTCACTAATTGCTAAATAAATACTTGTTAAACCAGATGTAATCATATTTAACGGCTGTGTACCAATATTTGTAGTTGCTTGAACTTCATTTTGCACACATTCAGTAAAATTTTTTAATGTATAACTAATAATAGAATCATTTGTAGGAGCATTAATAAATCCAGCAAAAGGAAAGACAAATGGATTACAACGTTGATTTACCCAATCATCTTGCACGCTTGTTTTTGTTTTCCATACACTACAAAATATAATTATATAAATAAGAATAAAAATATATATTATACATGAATACACAGAGGACCCATATCTTTTAAAATATGTATTTTGATTATATATCTTTTTTAATATATCAGGCATTAATATATATTACAAAATAATTTACTTTTTATAATTTAATATATCATCATTATAATCCCAAAATAAATATTCTCTAATCGGAAGAAGATGATTATGAGTAATTAAATTATAAACAATCGGACATATTTTATTTGTTATTTTAAAATCAGGATGATTTTCTACTTGTATAAAATCATTTTTATACAATATATAATGTTTTCCTGTTATACGAATATTTGGCTCTATCCCTTTATCTTTTAATTCATACATAAAATCATCATTTGATAACTTTAAAATCCCTATAATTTTACTTCCATTTTCTAATATATCTCCCACTTTTAAATGTTTTATTTTTTTATTTTCATTTGTATTTAATTTTAATATTGTATTTGGTGAAAAGCATGTTATTTCTTTAAAATTACCAGTACCTATATTCACTAATATATTTGCCATTGAACCAACTCCATAAATTCCCGCAATAGAACCGTAAGTAGCACTAATCAAAGCCGCAACTATTCTTTTCATCATATCTATCATATTAAATCCCAACTTTTCGGATACCACAACAATATTTTGAAACATGCCAAATATGCCTCCAAATAATTGAGTTATATTTGATCTTAAACTGGATATTCCATCGGCCATACCTAATATATTATCGTTTAATGTAGTTCCTAAATCTGATAGTCCTCCTACAATCATATTCATTGGTTCAATCAATACCGCAAAATAATCTGTTTGCATATTTTGCACACAATAAGTAAAATCTTCTGTTATATTATCTGATAGTCCCATAAATAAAGGATTACATCTATATACCGACCAATTATCTTTTATTTGTTTAATATTACTTAATATTACCATTAAGGTTATTTGTAAAATAAACATGATATTCACATAAGTGAATGCTATTAAACTACTTCCTGAAGGCATTTATATTATTATTATTATAATTTATTTTCTTCTTTTTGACTTCTTTTTTAACTTTCTTCTTTTTGTTCTTTTTCTTTTTGTTCTTTTTTTTTTTGTTTTACCGCCCATTTGTGTTCCTTCATTCACTTGGTTCGCACTTGCGTTTCCTTGACATACCTTATCCATAATCTTATTTTGAGTGGAATTTGTATAAGTTGTAGGACATGTATAACCTCCTTTTTTAAATAAAGTAGCTTGTAATTCATTCGCATTTGCTCTATCTTCTATTATTTGTTGTCTGCTATGTCCTTCACTAGTAGCTCCAAGACTCATATAATATATAAATAAATATTTAAAATAAAAATTATTAATATATTATTATGAATTTCGACGAAAGATTAAAATTACAAGATATGATAAAACAAAACAACGTCCAAGATCAAACAGATAAAATACGAGAATTAAAACACAGCTCTCTTTTAAAAAAAGATATTGAATTACTTTTAACATTAAAAGAGAGTTCAACAGAAAATGCGATGCAAGAATGTTCTTTTTTATATACGTATTATACAGATTTATTTAATAAAATAAAAAAAGATGAAATTGATATTTCTATTTTATTTACCTTTTTAAATGTATTAAAAAAAATAGAAGACAAAGAAATCGATCAACATGAGGGTTCTTATGAGGTTGGAATGCTATTAAAAAAAATATATGTAGATAGTGCGTTGAAAAAGGCTAATAAATTAAATGAAACTGCTAAAGAATCAGAATATAAAGGAGCACAAGAAAATATATCTTGGAAAACATGGAAAAAACAATCTAATAATAAATAATTGAAAAAGATTAAACATAATAGTTATTAATAAACAATGACAACTTTATTAATTGTCGAATCTCCTGCTAAATGTAAAAAAATAGAAAGTTATTTAGGTACAGGATATAAATGTGTAGCAAGCTTCGGACATTTACGAGAATTAACTTCTTTACAAAATATTGATTTACAACCTAATGATTGGAAATTAAAATTTCAAAATATTTCTATAAAAAAAAAACAAATTGATACTCTAGAAAAAGAAATCAAAAAAGCAGATGAAATATTATTGGCTACAGATGATGATCGTGAAGGAGAAGCAATCGCTTGGCATATTTGTATTTTATTTAATTTGGATGTTTTAAAAACAAAACGAATTGTATTTCATGAAATTACACAAAAAGCTTTACAACAAGCTGTTAAATCACCTACTTATTTAAATTTACCTTTAATTTACGCCCAACAATCTAGACAAGTAATGGATTTAGTTGTAGGATATAAGTTATCTCCTTTATTATGGAAAGCAATAGCTCCTAGTTTATCAGCCGGACGTTGTCAAACTCCTGCTTTACGATTAGTATATGATAATTTTAAAGATATCCAAGAAAATATAGGAAAAGAAGTGTATGAAACAATTGGATATTTCACAGCACATAATATCCCATTTGTTCTAAATAAACAAATAGAAAAGAAAGAAAAATGTGAAGAGTTTTTAGAAGAATGTGTGAATCATTCTTTTATTTTAAAACCTCAACCTCAATACACATCTACAAAAAAATCTCCTTTGCCTTTTATAACCTCAACCCTTCAACAAACAGTAAGCAATGAACTTCATATTTCTCCCAAAGAGACGATGAAAATATGTCAAGAATTATATGAAAATGGATATATAACTTACATGAGAACGGATAATAAAAAGTATTCTTCTCAGTTTATTGAATTAACAAAACAATATATTCTCAAGCAATATTCAGAAAAATATATCAGTGAAAGACTACATATTATAGAAATAAAAAACGAAAAGTCTACTAATAAAATGACACAAGAAGCACATGAGGCAATTAGACCTACGAATATAGAACGAACAACTTTGGATGAAAAATTTTCTGCTAAATCTAAAAAGGTTTATTATCTTATTTGGAAAAATACATTACAAAGTTGTATGTCAGATGCTATATTAGATCATATAAAAGGATTAATATCAGCACCATTTGAATATAAATTTGAATACATAGCATGTAAAATAAAATTTGATGGGTTTCTAATTTTAGATAAAAATATAAAATCAGAAAAGGAATTTCATTATTTTTCAAAATGTAAAGAATCTTCTCCAGTGAAATATAAAAAAATTACTTCACAATTTAAATTAATTGAATTAAAAAATCATTATACAGAAGCTAGATTAGTCCAACTATTAGAAGAAAAAGGTATTGGAAGACCTTCTACCTTTTCGATGTTGATTGATAAAATACAAGAAAGAAAATATGTAGAAAAAACAAATATAGTAGGAAAAAAAATAGAATGTATTGATTTTGAATTAGTAGAAGAAGAATTGAATGAAATAAAAACTTCTAAAGAATTTGGGAATGAAAAAAACAAATTAGTAATAACTCATACGGGAATTTTAGTAATTGAATATTTATTACAATATTTTCCTTCTTTCTTTGATTATGAATACACAAAAGAGTTGGAAGATAAATTAGATTTAATCAGTCAAGATAAATTAAATGGACCTAAATTATGTTTTGATGTATCGAATGAATTAACTAGTAATATTGAAAAATTAAAAACTCCTAAGTTAAATATAAAAATAGATGATATTCATTCATATGTTATAACAAGCAAAGGTCCAGCTATTTGTAAAAAAGAAAACAAAGAGACCACTTATTATTCAGTTCAACGCAATATAGATTTGGAAAAATTAAAGAATCATGAATATAAATTAGAAGATTTGATTCATGAAAACAAGTCATTGGGTAAATATGAAGACCAAGAAATATTTGTCAAAAAAGGTAAATTTGGACTGTATGTTGAATATGGAAAAAATAAAATATCATTGTCCTCTTTAGGTAATCGTCCTATTGAAAATGTTTCCTTGAAAGAAGTTTTGAATGTATTAGAGAATTCAACTGGAGGGAAACCTTCAGTAAGAAAAATAACAGAAGAATGTTGTATTAAAAAAGGAAAATTTGGTGATTATATCTTTTATCAAACTTCTGAAATGAAAAAACCATCCTTTTTAAAATTACAAAAATGTCCTATGAATTATAAAAATGGAGATTTGGAAGAATTAAAAGAATGGATTCAACAAACTTATTCATTGGAACTATAAGGTTAATATAACAAAAAAAATTATTATTATTATTTATGATTATTATTATAAATAATAAAAAATATGATATAACTGAATTTATAAACGAACATCCTGGTGGTAATAATGTATTTGTAGATGGCAAAGATATGACTGAAGAGTTTAATAAAGTAGGACATTCTAAACAAGCAGTAAAAATGTTGGAAAAGTATTTAATAAAAGAAGAAGTAGAAGAAAAAGAAGAAGAAAAAGAAGAAGAAAAAGAAGAAGAAAAAATAGAAGAAGAAAAAAAAGAAGTAGTAGAAGAAGAAATCTATGATAAAATTTCCATTTATGATTTGATAAAATATAAATGGAATAATAATAAAATATCTAAATTATTTACTCACGAAGATTATTTAAACTTACATAAAATATTAGGTTTTATTGTATTAATAAATTTTTGTTATTTTGTATTTGATTTAGCATATAGTGGTTGTAAAGGTGAGTGTACGTTAAGAAAAATTAATTTGTCTTTTTTTGTAATATTAATAATTCATTTATTATTAAGTTTATCTTCTTTACAATTTAAAATACAAAAAAATCTGAATTATATTACTATTTCAATAGGAGAAGAATATAGACTTCATAGTATATTATTTGTAATAAGACATTTTATAACTATATTTATTTTATATTTTTTTAATAAAAATATATTATCCCATATATTAACAGCAGTTGTTGTATTATTAAATATGTATTTTGCTGATATAGCTAGTTATTATACTAAACCGTTAAATGATAAATTAGGTTATAAAATTAATACTTTACCTTTTTGGAGTACATGTAGTAACGAATTACAAATAAGTATAATAAATTTATATACATTCGTACAAATTTTTGTTACATATACATTAATAAGTTCAAAATCAAATATAGAATATAATTTTATGGCTATTTTTATTATACAAATAACAGCATTTATGGGAACACTATCTAAAAAAGGAATAATTAACAATTTTCACTGGCATTTAATTTATCTTTTTCAGTACTTATTATTTGCTATATTGTCTTTTAATAATAAAACGATTGTTAATTTTGAAAACTTATTTATTATTATGTTAATATGGATTTGTAGAACAAGATTAAGTGTAAATAAATTTTTCTTATGGTCTGTTGTAAGTATAATTTATTTATTTAATAATTATGTAAAAAATAATACTTTATTATTTGGAGTTTTAATTTTATTATATTTTGTATTCAATCATTATAATTTAGTTATGGATAAAAAAAGAGAATACAATCATCATTTTATTAAAAGTAATATTAATATAACAGATACTTCACTACATAAAATAGAAATAAAATTAAAAAATTTAATAAATTATCATCCAGGACAATATATAAATTTATATATTGATAAAAAAAAAAAACCTTATACTCCTATTGATTTTAATAAAGAAGAAAATACTATAACCTTCTTTATAAAAAATTATAAAAATAATAAAATATCAGAAAAAATTTGTTTATTAAAAGAAAAAATAGCTATACATGTAGATGGACCTTTTGGTAATAATTATTACGAAAAAGAAAAAGATCTACTATTATATCATAATAATCCAATCAATCATACAAATATTTTAATGTTTTATTGTGGAACTGGAATAACACCTTTTTATAGTATTTTAACAAATTTACAATCCAATACAAAATATAAATGTAAATTATTTGGTAGTTTGAAAAATGAAAAAGAAAATTGTTTGAATATAAAACAAAGAATATTTTATTCAGATAATAAATTAACAATAAAAAAAATAAATAAAATATTAAAAAAATACGATTCAAATAATACAACTATTTTGGTATGTGGAAATGAAAGTTATAATAAATTATTTTTAAATATGAATAATTTTACAATTTGTTATTGGTAATATGTTAAAATAATACAATACCTTTTATATTAGACAAATCTGGATTATATTGATACCCCACAATAATACCCAAAAATGTAGCCAATATATTTAATATAATTAATAACCAAAAATACTTTTTTAATATGCTATAATAATTATAAATTATATATTGGGATATAACCATGCATAATCCACCAACAATAAATATATCATAAAATAATACTGGTAAATGTGATACTGAACCATCAAAAAGTAATAATATATTAAAATCAGCAACAAAATAAACACCACTTACAAATAAAAATCCTTCAAGTAATGATTTATGTTCTTTAATAATAAAATAATATGTTAAGTATAAAAAACCTAAATATATAAAAATATATGTTAAAATAAATCTAAAATTAAATTTATTATTTAAATTTTTAAACATATTAAATTTGTAACCTTGAATATCAGAAACCATATTTAAATAAGGTATCGATTCACTCATAATTAATAACAATTGAAAAAACATATATACTAACAAAAAAACTATAAATTGTATCATTATATAAGTTAATATAATATAAAAATTTTATAATAAACTATTAATGGAATATTCTTTTAATTTATTATTAGCATTTTTATTTGGTATTTTTTCAAAAGCATATGATGATATAACAGACAATAAATTAAATATTAATAATTTTTATATTAATTTTATTAAATATTTTGTAATAACACTATTTTCAATTATATTTTATAATAGTATTGTATTTTCAATATTATTTACTATTATTTGTTCATTATCATTTTTAATGGATAAATTTTATACAAGTAAATTAATAAATAACAAAGATACAGTACAACAACAAGAGTTTATTTGTATGAATGATGATATATGGTTATATCTATTATTTTTAGCTGGAACATTTACATTATATCATTTATATTGTTTTTTACAAACAAATAAATTAAATGATATTAATTTGTCAAGTATAAAAAATATAACTTTTTACATAAATATTATTATAATATTTTTTATTGTTACACTCGATATTTATTTTACACCTGAGCACAAAAGTAATATAAAGTTATTAATTAGAATTTTTGTATTAATATTGTTATTAATATATTTTTATTGTATGTCATTTTATTCTGAATATATTTATGAAGGAAATTATGGAATAATATTATTATTAATAGGCTATTCTATAACTTCAATATCTTTTTTAACATTAGATAAATATAAATATTTTGATTCTTTAAAAAATAAATCAGATATTATTTAAATTATTCAAATCAAATTTATAAAATAGTAATTTATCAAAAATAAAATTCAGATTCATTTCACTCAATATTTTTTCTCTTAATTCAATTAATTTTTTAAAAATAATATCAAATAATTTTTTTTCATGAAATAACTTTAGTATTTTTATTTTTCCTTCATTTGTTTTATCTTTTAATAATTCAAGAATATTTGTATTATTTATTGTTTTAAAATAAGTAATTAAATAACTAATTTTCTCTTCATCAAAATCTTGACAAAACCCTTTTTCTTTCCAATAATTCACATCTGTTAGATTTATATAGTCATCACGAATTTGATAAAAAATAGAAAAATTAATTAGAATATTTTTAAATTGGACGTATTTTTTTTTAAATATAACATTTTTAGATTTATCAAATAACAATTCTAAATTAATAAGCATTGGATAACCTGTTTTATAAACAATCATTTTTGTATAGTCTTCCAAAGAAGGAATTATTTTATTTGTTGTGTAATAAATATCCATACCTTGCCCTTCGTGAAGATGATACAAATATTCTATTATTTTATTTGTAGTATTAGAAGAATATTGTGTACTAATTATTTTTAATGATTGAAAAATTTCCATATATCCAGCATTTAATGTTAAAGGAATACCATATTTTATATGAGAACAAGGTTCATTACGTCTTAATAAACTATTATCTTCAATATCATCAATTACTAAGGAAGCATTATGGAAACTATTAATAATATTATTAGCTAGTTCTATGTCTTCTTGATTCACACTTAATAAATTACCAAATAAATCTCCCAATAATTTACGAATATTTTTACCTTTTTGATTTTTATAATAACTTACAGGTTCCAATAATATATTTTCCATTAATAATAATTATTTTATTATTTAAATAATTATAATTAAATTAATTTTTCTTTTTCCTTCTTTTCTTTGTATCTCTCATTTTCTTTCTACCACGTGCTGCTGTACCTCTAGGACTTGCTACATCTCTAAAAATAGAATCATCTTCTGTCGATCTAGCAGAACGAGGACTAGATCGTGGAGTAAAAAAATTTCTTGGTGATGGTTGAGGAGATTGTGTTGTTCTTATTTCAAGATAGGGCAATAAAGCCATTGTATCCATCTCTCTATTTTTTGATGGATAAAAAATAGCAAATAAAGGTTTCTTTTTTCCAAGATGATGGAACAATTTACCAATTGATAATTGATCTTTCCTACTCATTAATCCCGTATTAATTTCAAATATTTTTTTGTTTCCATTATCTTTCACATATTGAAAACCTTGTGAAGTATAAAAATTTTGTGTAGAAGGATTAATAACTGACTCAAGACGAATAGTTGGAATTCCCATCATAGTAACAACCAATTTTACTAAAGAAAGCAATATTTTTCCTATACCTGAAAAATGTAAATCAGAACAAATATAACTTATTTCTACAGAATCTTCATTCAATAATTTTACATTTATAAAACCATTGATGTAGTTTTTACCTTCATATTCAAAATAACTAATAATCATCATGAATTCATCTCTACCAAATTGTAATGTGTCAAATCCTCCCAACCCTTTACAAAATCTTTTATTATCACTATAAATAGTTGCTCTTAATTTTCGAATAATAGTAGAATTCATTGGGATACAAGGAATATTTAATCCTTTCATTTGAGAAACTAACGGTTTAGTGTATAATGATTGTGCTGGATTTACAACGCAAACAAGTTGAAATGGTAATTCTTCTCCAGCAGTAAAATTTTTTATTGGTATTAAATTTTCTTCAAATGCTATCATATAATTATATGTATAATATTATTTACCAAAGTTTAAAATAAGAAAATATTTTTTTTGTTTT